>Ga0335074_10009993_pt1 | contig 13263 bp, 7 predicted proteins | sample Lox_Sample_23_FD_206715 | JGI IMG/M metagenome (GOLD analysis project Ga0335074, IMG submission 206715) | Soil microbial communities from Loxahatchee National Wildlife Refuge, Florida, United States - Lox_Sample_2.3 | ecosystem: Environmental > Terrestrial > Soil > Wetlands | place: USA: Florida...
GACGTCTTGTGCAAAGCCGGTGTCGATCGAGTAATGATGCGCCAGCATCGGCCGGCCCTGCAGCACCAGCCGCTCTTCGCCGTGATCGACGACCCTGACCGGCGTCAGCCGGCCGTCTTCCGTGTCGAGCGCTAATGTCTGCTTGACGAGCGCGGCATTCCACAGGCTGTCGGGCATGACGCTCGGGTCCACCGTGCTGACCCGGCCGTCGACATCGACCGAGAGCGCGTCGCCCCGCCGCATCGCCGTGACCCGGTGCACGGTGCCGTTGTCGTCGGTGACCGAATTCAGCGCGACAAGCTCGCCATGGTCCCAGCGCTCGGTCTCGTGCTGGCTGAAGCGGTAAGCGGTAAAAAATGCGATCTTGACCTGCACATTCGTCGCAATGCCGACGATCGTCCATCCGCCCGCCCGCGACAGCCGCATTGTCGTCGTGCCGATCGGCTGGCCGTTGCGCATGACGGCGTAGGTAAGCGTCGTCGTATTGCCATCGGTTTGCGCTGCCGCGCCGCATCCGATCGTCGCCAATGCCCCGGCGGCGGCCAGCATTCGATACGCCCGCACTCGAATTCGCATGATTTCCCCCAAGCGAATGACCGATCGAATAGCCGAAACCCGTCATTTTCATGACCACTTCGCGGCAGCAGCAAGAAGCGCAGGGAATACAACCGTGCGATGCAGTAATTCGACGATCTTCCACCGGCGGCGCGGAACCGAACGATTGCACGCCGGGTTTTACGGACAGAGGGCCGCTTCAACAAGCGCTGGGGGCGGTGTGCGCGGCAAACGAACAGGCCGATATGCCCAGATACCCAATCGTCAGCCTGGTCGACCTGTGCACCCGATTCGCCTGGCCGGTCATTGCCGTCATCCTGGCGTTGGCCGCGTTTTCAGCAATCTACGCGACCCAGCATTTCGCGATCGCAACCGACATAAAGACCCTGTTTCCGCGCGACCTGCCGTGGACGGAGCGGGCCTTTCGCGAATCGGCGACATTCCCTGAAGAGGGCATGGTCGTCGTCGTCGATGCGCCGACCCCGGAACTCGCCAGCCAGGCCGCGGCGCAGCTGACCTTGGCGCTGGCCGCCGACCATCGGCATTTCAAGAGAGTCGAAGCGCTGCAGAGCAGCCCGTTCTTTGTCCGCGAGGGCCTGTTGTATCTTTCGGCGCCGGAGGTCGGCGCGATGACGGCGCGGCTCGATCGGGCGAAGCCGCTGATCGGCGAACTGGCGGCCGATCCGAGCCTGCGCGGCACCCTCGGCGCGCTTGATTACGGCCTGATCGGTGTCGCCAATGGCGTCCTGCCGCTCGATGCGCTGGCGCCGCCGATGAACCGTGCATCCGCCACGCTCGACGACGTGCTCGCGCGGCGGCCGGCACATTTTTCGTGGCAGGAGATGGCGAGCGGCTCCGCCGCGGCCGGCCCGTTGCGCCAGTTCATCGCCGTACAGCCGGTACTCGACTACCACGCCCTCGAACCGGGGGGTGCCGCCGCCCGGGCGGTCGCTGCGGCGGCCCGACGGCTCGATCTTGCCGGCGGCTACCAGGCGCGGGCGCGGGTGACCGGGCTGGTGCCGATGAACGATTCGCAGTTTGCCGCGCTGAAGGAGCACGCCGGGCTCAACGCCGCCCTTACGTGCGGTGCGGTTCTGCTGATCCTGTGGCTGGCGCTGCGGTCGTGGCGGATCATGCTGGCCGTCGTCATCAACCTGCTCTGCGGCCTGGTGATGTCGGCCGCGCTCGGGCTGTTTCTGGTCGGCCGGCTGAACCTGATCTCGGTCGCCTTTTTTGTGCTGTTTGTCGGCCTGGGCGTTGATTTCGGCATCCAGTTCGCCGTTCGCTATCGCAACGAGCGGCATGAGGTGGGCGCCCTGCGGCCAGCATTGGTCGCGGCAGCGCGCAAGGCCGGCGGCCCGTTGGCGCTCGCTGCGGCGGCGACGGCGCTGGGCTTCTGCGCTTTCGTGCCGACAGCGTATCGCGGCCTTTCGGAACTCGGCGAAATCGCCGGTCCGGGCATGATCATCGCATTCCTGACGAGCATCACGCTGTTGCCGGCGCTGCTCGCCGTGCTGAACCCGGCCGGCGAGCAGCGGGCGATGGGGTTTGCCGTGCTGGCGCCGGTGGATCGTTTCGTTGGACGCTATCGCATTCCGCTGGTCGCCGCGACGCTGGGCGCCGTCGTGCTCGCGGCGCCGCTCCTCTACTGGCTGCCGTTCGATTTCAACCCGCTGCACCTGCAGAACCCCAAGGCGCCGGCGGTCGCGACCTTTCTGGCGCTGCGCCGCGATCCGCAGCTCGGCGCCAACGCGATCGATATCGTCGAGCCCAATCTGCCGGCGGCCGAGCGGGCGGCGCAGCATCTCGCCCGCCTGCCCGAGGTGGCGCAGACGCGCACGCTCGCCAGTTTCATCCCGCTCGATCAGCAGAAAAAGCTCGCCGATCTGAAACTGCTGGCGGCAGCGATCGGGCCGATGCTGAACCCGCCGCAGCCGAAGCCGGCGCCGAACGACGCGGAAAATGTCGCGGCGATGCGCATGACCGCCGCCGAGCTGACGCGGATCGCGGCGGCTGATCCCGGCATGCGCAAGCGCGCCGCGGCCGCGTTTGTCTGGCCGCTGAAGGTGGCGCTGTGGCAGCTCAGCGTGTCGCTCAACCCCGAGCCGGTCACGCTCGCTACCGTGCCGTCCGGGCTGAAGCGGCAATGGCTGGCGCCTAACGGCGCGGCGCGAGTAGAAGCGCTGCCGAAAGGCGACCCGGACAGTACCGTCGTGCTGCGGCGCTTCGACAAGGCGGTGCTGGCCGTCGAACCGGCCGCGACCGGCCCGGCGATCACCCTCTACGAGGCCGGCAACACGATCCTGCGCGCCTTCATCGAAGCCGGCATCTTTGCGCTCGGCGGCATTTTCCTGTTGCTGCTTGTCACGCTGCGGCGGCTCAGCGACGTGCTGGTAACGCTGGTGCCGTTGCTGGTCGCGGCGGTCGTGACGCTCGAATTATGCGTCGTGCTCGACCTGCCGCTCAACTTTGCCAACATCATCGCGCTGCCGCTGCTGCTCGGCGTCGGCGTCGCATTCAAGATCTATTACGTCCTGGCATGGCGGCGCGGCCGCACGGCGCTCGTCCAGTCGAGCCTCAGCCGCGCCGTCATCTTCAGCGCGCTGACCACCGGAACCGCGTTCGGCAGCCTGTGGCTGTCGAGCAACCCCGGCACGTCGAGCATGGGTCAGCTGATGGCGCTGTTCCAGCCGGCGCTGATGGGGCCGCCGCGGCACGCAGCCGATGCGGCGGACCGGCCGGCGCCCGCCGTTGCGCAGCGGCAGCCGGGCTTTGTCCTGCCCGGCGGCTGGATCGTCCGGCGCGACGGGCCGCCGGCCGCACCGGCGGCTCAATGTGTGCATCCGCTGGCCGGTGCGGAGGAGGAAGCGGTGCCCGATGAATCCCGCCGCTAACCGCCGGCCGACTGACGCGGCCGGCCGGGCGAGCCTGGCAATCGACCATCTGCGCGCGGTCGTGATCCTGCTCGTCCTCGCGTTCCACTCGGTATTGGCTTACTTGAGTTTTCTGCCGCACCACCCGTTCGCGCTCGCCAGCGCCGGCATGATGTGGCGGGCCTTTCCGATCGTCGACTCACACCGTTTCATTGGTTTCGACCTGTTCTGCGCGTGGCTCGACGTCTTTCTGATGTCGTTTTTCTTTATGCTCTCCGGGCTGTTTGTCTGGCCGAGCCTGGAGCGCAGGGGCGCCGCGACATTTCTCGCCGATCGCCTGCTGCGGATCGGGTTGCCGTTTGCCGTTGTCGTGCTGCTGCTGATGCCGCCGACGCAGTACGCGACCTATCTGCAGAGCGCGGCCCACCCGAGCGTCGCCGGTTATTGGCGCCTGTTGTTGAGCCTGCCGGTGTGGCCCGCCGGGCCGATGTGGTTTTTGTGGCCGCTGCTGGTGGGCGACGCATTGGTTGCCGCGCTTTATCAGCTGCTCGCCGGGCGGCGCGGCTTCGTGCTGCGACTCTCGGTTTTCGCCCGCAGGCGCCCCGCGGTGTTCCTCGCCGGGGTCGCCATCGCTTCGGCGCTTGCCTATGTGCCGTTGGCGCTCGTCTTCGGCATCGAAGCCTGGTTTCAGCGGGGACCGTTCGGCTTTCAGCTGTGCCGGCCGGCGCATTACGCCGTCTATTTCTTTGCCGGCGTCGCGATCGGCGCGTGTGGCATCGAGCGCGGCCTGCTTGCCGCCGACGGGCCGCTGGCGCAGCATTGGCGTGCCTGGCTCCTCGCTGCGCCGCCCTTGTTTCTGCTGTGGTGCGGCCTCACCGACCTTGCGATGCACGACGGCGCCGCCGCATCGATCGGACTGCGGATCCTTGCCGATCTGAGTTTCGTCGCCGCCTGTTTCGCCAGCTGCTGCATGGCGTTCGCAGTGGCGTTGCGATTTTCCCGCCGGCGCGGCCCGCTGCTCGACAGCCTGAAGCGCAACGCCTACGGCATGTATCTCGTGCACTATTCGTTTGTCGTATGGCTGCAATTTGCGCTGCTCGGCTTTGCCTGGCCGGCGGTAGCAAAGGCCGCGCTCGTGTTCCTCGGCACCGTCGCGGCAAGCTGGAGCCTCAGCGCCGCGCTGTGCCGCGTGCCGGCGGTCGCCCAGGTGATCGGCGGCGGCCGCCGCGCCGCTGCATCGTCGCGCGGTTCGGCCTCGCCCCGCCCCGGCGTTCCGGGCTTGGCGCGGCATTGACGGGGCTTGCGCGGCGACCGCCCCCTCGCGATGATCGCCGGCGTCGTCGCGAGGAGCCGTCCGCAGATGGAATTCGGCAGCTTCATGGAGTTTCCGCCGATTTCCGGCGCTGGCGAGAGCGCGGCCTTCGACCAGGCCTTGGCCGAGATCGAAACAGCGGAGCGGGTCGGCCTCGACGCGGTGTGGCTTGCCGAACTGCACGGCGCGCCGGAGCGCTCGGTCCTGTCGGCACCGATCATGGCGGCCGCGGCGATTGCCGGCCGCACGTCGCGCATCCGCATCGGCATTGCGGTGCAGGTATTGCCGCTGTCGCACCCGCTGCGGCTCGCCGAAGAGGCGGCGACGGTCGACCAGTTGAGCCGCGGCCGGCTGATCTACGGCATCGGGCGCAGCGGCGTCGTGCGCACGTACGAGGATTACGGCATCGACTATGGCGAGAGCCGCGAGCGTTTTGCCGAGGCACTCGACATCATGCGGCAGGCCTGGACCGAACCGCGCTTCTCGCATGCCGGCAAATACTTCCGGTTTGCCGATGTTGCGGTGACGCCGAAGCCGTACCAGAAACCCTATCCCGAACTGCGCATGGCGGCGGCCAGCGCGGAGACCTTCGGGCAGATCGGCCGGCTGGGCGTGCCGATTTTCGTCGCAGTGCGCCAGGGGCCGTTTTCCCAGCTCGCCGACAGCATCAAGACCTATCGCGCCGCCTACCGGGAAGCCGGGCATCCCGGCGGGGGCCGCGTATTCCTGCGCGTTCCCGCCTTCCTCGCCGAAACCCGCGCGCAGGCCCGCACCGAGGCGCAGGAAAGCCTGATGAGCTTTTTTGCCTATCAGGCCGAATTGGGCCGCGATTCGGCGCGGCGCGCGGGCGGTGAGGTCGCCTTGCAGCGGCTGCGGCGGGTCGAGCGGCTCGAGGCGCTGACCTATGACGAGGCGCTTGCGACGCAGGTCATCATCGACGAGCCGCATGGGTTCGCCGCCCGGCTGCGCGAAGTCAACGAGGAGATCGGCCTCGACGGCATTCTCGCCGAGCTCAACTGCGGCGGCAAAATCCCGCAGCCGCGCGTGTTGAACGCGCTGAAACTGCTGTGCCAGGAGGTAAAGCCGCAGTTTTCGTGATCGGGGTTCTCCGATCCGGGCGTTGGCTGGGTTACGAGGCGGCTCGATTGAGGAACGTCAATGCGGCGTTAACGCAATTCTGCTCTGATGTCGGCCGATCGTTTAAGGGAGGATCCCGGTGGCCCTCGCCGCGCAGATCGCAGTTTTTTTCGGATCTCTCCTGCCATTCGTTGCGATCATGTTGCCGGTCAGCGGCTCGGCGGCAGCGGCGCAGCCCGTTTCAGCCGCGTTCCGGGTTTCGGCAGAACGCCGGTGAAGTCGTCGTTCACACCGCGGCTTGCAGCCGCCGCCGCGGCCGCCGTGCTGTTGCTTGCTGCGGGCGCCGCACGGGCGAGCGATGCAACGACGCTCGCCGACCGAGCCGGGTTTCTCGTCGGCCATGCGCTGCGCTGCGGCGTCGCAGAGACCCGCTTGCAGCGCTCGGCGGCGCTCATCGCCGAATTGATCGAGGCGTATGCGCTCGACAGCGACGATCGCAGTGCGGCGCGGTCCGCCTTTGCTGAAGAGGTTGCGGCGAGCGTCTCGGCAACGGCGCCCGGCGCTCCGTTGCCGCGCTGCGCGACGGTGCGGGCGCAATTCTCGCGGCTCGAACAGCATCTTCCACTGGCGGCAAGCCCGGCGCGTACGGACGAACGGCCGGTCGCCGCGGCTGCCCGAACCGGCACGCCGGCGGCGCGCAGCGCGACGGCAAAGCCGACCGCCTTGTCAAACCCGCTCGCCGCCTCGGTTCACCCCGGCTAGCTCAGGCGGCCCCGGCATGGCCGGCGGCGCGCTCGTATTTGTGCGCCGGCGTGTTGATCGGTTCGGCCAGCGGCAAAGCGTCGAAGGAGGCAGCGATCCGCTCCGCCGCCGGGTCGCGGTACAGCGTCGTGCGCTGGCGCGGCGTGCGGCCCAACGAGCGGATCAGGCGCTCCATGTTTTCCGGCGGCATTTCCTGGCCGAAGCTCGCGCCGGCGGCGCGCGAGATGCTTTCGTTCATCAGCGTGCCGCCGAGATCGTTGCAGCCGGCGTTGAGGCAGGCGGCGGCGCCCTCCGGTCCGAGCTTGACCCACGAGCATTGAATGTTCGGGATCACGGGGTTGAGCGCCAGCCGTGCGACGGCGTGCATCAGCACCGCCTCGCGCCAGGTCGGCCCGAGCCGCGAACGGCCCTTGAGCGAGATCGGCGCCTCCATCGGCACAAACGGCAATGGCACGAACTCGGTGAAACCGCCGGTCTGCTCCTGTAGGAGACGCACCCTGAGCAGATGGCGCGCCCAGTGCTCGTAGCGCTCGACGTGTCCGAACATGATCGTCGCCGTGGTGCGCAGGCCCACCCCGTGCGCCGCCGCCATGACCTCCAGCCACTCCGCGGTCTTCACCTTGTCTGGGCAGATGACGGCGCGCACCTCGTCGTCGAGGATCTCGGCGGCGGTGCCGGGCAGCGAGCCAAGCCCCCCGCCGCGCAGTTCGCCGAGAAAATCGGGCAGCGTCCGGCCCAGCGTTTTCGCACCCTGCCAGATTTCGAGCGGCGAGAAGGCATGCACGTGCATGTCCGGCAATGCCTCCTTGATTGCGCGGCAGATCTTGAGGTAGGTCGCCCCGGTGTATTCGGGATGGATGCCGCCTTGCAGGCAGACCTCGGTGGCGCCGCGCGCCCAGGCTTCATCGCTGCGGCGGATGATTTCGGCGAGGTCGAGGTCATAGGGTCGGCCGCGCAGGTTCTCGCTCAGTTTGCCTTTTGAGAACGCGCAGAACTGACAGCGGAAATAGCAGATGTTCGTATAGTTTATATTGCGCGTCACGACGTAGGTGACGCTGTCGCCGTTTACCCGCCGCCGCAGCCGGTCGGCGGTGTCGCGGACGATCTCGAATTCGTCGCCACGCGCCTGGAACAGCCGCACAATCTCGGCTTCCCTGAGCCGCTCGCCGTCCATCGCCCGGTCGAGGATTGCCGCAAGTGGCCCCTCACCCTGTCCCTCTCCCCACGAATGGGGAGAGGGGACGAAGTTGCGGCCGTTTGCGACCTCTTCGGAGGCTGTGCGGGCGATTGCCGCTGCTCCCCCTCTCTCCACCTGTGGGGTGAGGGGCTGCGGCACCGGCGGCGGCGTGCCGGCGCCGGGGGTCCAATCGTCGCTGCGCGCGAACCCCTGGCCGTCGATTGCCCGCCATACCGGCGTGCGCAGCCCCGGATCGAGCCAGCGCGTCGGCGCCAGCGCGTATTCGGGATAGATCGCCAGCCGCTCGATCAGCAATTTGCCGGCGCCGGCGGTGCGCCGCGCGAGCAGGTCGAGGGCCGGCCACGGCGCCTCGGGGTTGACGTGATCCGGCGTCACCGGCGAGACGCCGCCCCAATCGTTGATGCCGCAAGCGATCATCGCCTCCAGCGCGTCGGGCATCAGGTTGGGCGGCGCCTGGAGGTTCATCGCCGGCCCGAAGATGAGCCGCGCGACGGCGATCGTCCACAGATGGTCGGCCGCGTCCGGCTCCGCCGCGGCCGCCATCCGCGTCCCTGGCTTGGCGCGGAAATTCTGGATGATGATCTCCTGGATGTGGCCGTAGCGCTGGTGGAGGTCGCGCAGCGCCATCAGCGCCTCGATGCGTTCGGCGCGCGTTTCGCCGATGCCGATCAGTATGCCGGACGTGAACGGCACCGCCGCCTCGCCGGCCGCGACGATGGCCGCGAGCCGTCGTGCCGGGATTTTGTCGGGCGAGCCGAAATGCGGGCCGCCGCGCTTTGCCAGCCGCTCGGCGGCGCTTTCCAGCATGATCCCCTGCGAGACCGACACGGCGCGCAATCTTGCCGTTTCTTCCCGGCTCATGACGCCGGGATTGAGATGCGGCAACAGCCCCGTTTCCTTCAATACCAGCGCCGCCATGTCGGCGAGGTAGGACAAGGTCGAACCGTGGCCGAGCCGGGCGAGCGCCTCGCGCGCCGCGCCGTAACGCAGTTCGGGCTTGTCGCCGAGCGTGAACAGCGCCTCCCTGCATCCTGCTTTGGCGCCGGCGCGGGCGATCGCCAACACCTGGTCGCGGTCGAGATAGGCCGCTCCGCCCCGCCGCGGCGGCTGCGCAAACGTGCAATAGTGGCACACGTCGCGGCATAACTGCGTCAGCGGAATGAACACCTTCTTCGAATAGGACACGATGTTGCCGTGGCCCCGATCGCGCAGCATGGCAGCGACTGTCGTCAGTGCCGCGAGGTCATCGCACGCCGAGAGTGCCAGCGCGTCATCGCGCGAGAGCCGAGCGCCGGACGCGGCGCGATCGAGAATTGTCGAGATTGGACTCACACTACCCCTCCGGGCCGCGGGCGGCCGCGTCTGCTGCTGGCTGAACGCCCGCGCGCGGGGGCATCGCGGCAATGCGGGGTTTGGCGCCGACGCCCCCCGCCGGCTCATTCCGGCAGTGCGAGCGCGGCTTTGTTGTCGGCGAGCCACAGGCCCGCCCGCGTGCGCGATCCGAGACGGGCAAAATGCGCGAGATCGGCCGGGTTGTCGATATCCAATGCAATGCCGGGCAGGTGCAATACCGTCGGCGCAATGCCGCGCGCCTCGGCCGCCCTCAGATGCGGAAAGAAGCTGTCGTCGCCAAAGCGCAGCGGCACCGCATCGGGCGGCGACATCAGGATCGCGTTCGATCCCTTCTCGTCATGCGACGGTGCGATCGTGAACGCCGGCGGCATGCGGTGCGCCGCGAGCAGTGCGGCGATCTCGGCGGCGGAAACAAGCGGGATGTCGCCCGGTACGGTCAGCATACCGGCGCGGCCCTCGGCCGCGAGGCGCCGCGCCGCCGCCATGACCGCGCCGGTATGCCCTTCGCTGGCACCGTCCTCACTGCATGCGGCGCCGTGGCGCGCTGCAAGCCGCATCGCCGCTGCATCGGTCGTGACAATGAGCCGGCCGGCGAGGCCAGGCGCCGCGGCCAGTGCCGCCAGCACGTCTTCCAGCATCGCTAGCGCCAGTGCCTGGCGAAGCGCCGGCGGCACGGCGGCGGCAAGGCGCTGCTTGGCAGCCGTCGTGTCCTTGACCGGCACGACCGCCCAGATGCCGTCCATCCCGCCGTCGCTCACCCGACCACATATTTGCCGAGGATCGCCAACAGCAGCAGCGCGACAATGTTGGTGATCTTGATCATCGGGTTGACCGCCGGACCGGCAGTGTCCTTGTAGGGGTCGCCGACCGTGTCGCCGGTCACCGCCGCCTTGTGCGCCTCCGACCCCTTGCCGCCGTGATGACCCTCCTCGATGTATTTCTTGGCGTTGTCCCAGGCGCCGCCGCCCGAGGTCATCGAGATCGCGACAAAGAGGCCGGTCACGATCGTGCCGAGCAGCATCGCGCCCAAGGCGCTGAACCCGGCGGCCTCGCCGCCGACTCCCCAGATCACGAAAAACAAGACGATCGGCGCCAGCACCGGCAACAGCGACGGCACGATCATCTCGCGGATCGCGGCCTTGGTCAGCATATCGACGGCGCGGCCGTAATCGGGTTTGGCCGTGCCTTCCATGATGCCGGCGATCTCGCGGAACTGGCGGCGCACCTCGACGACGATCGCGCCGGCCGAGCGCCCGACCGCCTGCATGCCGAGCGAGCCGAACAAATACGGCAGCAGACCGCCGATGAAGAGGCCGATGACGACATAGGGGTCCTGCAGCGCGAAATTGACGTTGAGCTTCGGAAAGTAATGGTGCAGGTCCTCGGTATAGGCGGCGAACAGCACGACCGAGGCGAGGCCGGCCGAACCGATCGCATAGCCCTTGGTGACCGCCTTCGTCGTGTTGCCGACGGCGTCGAGCGCGTCGGTCGTGCGCCGCACGTCGCGCGGCAGATCGGCCATCTCGGCGATGCCGCCGGCGTTGTCGGTGACCGGGCCATAGGCGTCGATCGCGATGATCACGCCGGCCAAGGCCAGCATCGTCGTCGCCGCGATGGCGATGCCGAACAGGCCGGCAAGGAGGAACGACAGGACGATGCCGACGCAGATCACGACGACCGGCAAGGCCGTCGCCTCCATCGATATCGCCAGGCCCTGGATCACGTTGGTGCCGTGGCCCGTGGTCGAAGAGAGCGCGACGCTGCGCACCGGGCGGTATTCGGTCGCCGTGTAATACTCGGTGATCCACACGATGAAACCGGTGACGCCCAACCCGACGATCGCGCACAGCCATAGCTGGAAGCCGGTTACCGCACCGCCGCCGGTCATCGCCATCGCCGTCCCGAAGCCGAACAGCCAGTAGATGACCGCGGCGATCGCGATGATCGACAGGATGCCGGTGGCGATCAGCCCCTTGTACAACGCCTTCATGATGCCGTTGTCGCGGCCCAATCGGACGAAGAACGTGCCGATGACCGAGGTGACGATGCACACCGCGCCGATGACCAGCGGCAAGAGCAGCATCCGGTCGAGCACCGGCTCGGTGAAAAACACGCCGGCCAGCAGCATCGTCGCGACCAGCGTCACGGCGTAGGTCTCGAACAAATCGGCCGCCATGCCGGCGCAATCACCGACATTATCGCCGACATTGTCGGCGATGACGGCGGGGTTACGCGGGTCGTCCTCGGGGATGCCGGCCTCGACCTTGCCGACGAGATCGGCCCCGACATCGGCGCCCTTGGTGAAGATGCCGCCGCCGAGCCGCGCGAAGATCGAGATCAGCGAGGCGCCAAAGCCCAGCGCGACCATCGCTTCGAGCACCTGGCGCAGTTGGTCGGCGGGAAACCATGCGCGCAGCACGAAATAATAGCCGCCGACCGCCAAGAGCCCGAGGCCGACCACCAGGAGGCCGGTCACCGATCCCGCCTTGAAGGCCACGTTTAGCCCGGCCGCGAGGCCGCTGCGCGAGGCCTGCGCGGTGCGGCCGTTGGCCCGCACCGACACGTTCATGCCGACGTAACCCGCGACGCCCGACAGCACCGACCCGATCAAATAGCCGATCGCGACCTGCGGCCCGAGCAGCGCGCCGAGGATGATCAGGATGATGATGCCGACAATCGCGATCGTGCGGTATTGCCGGTTCAGGTAGGCGCTGGCGCCGACCTGCACCGCGCCGGAAATCTCCTGCATGCGGGCGTTGCCGGCATTGGCCGCCAGCACCCGGCGGCTGGTAACGAGCCCATAGGCGAGCGCCAACACGCCGCAGGCAATGACAAGAATATAGGCCGACACGATCACTCTGGCTCCCCTCTCGCGCGCATCATGTAAATGAGCATGACCCGCCGCCGCGCAGCCCAACAGGCCGGCGCGCGCCATGGCAGGCCGAGGCGGCGCACCATGCCAGATGCCGTCGAAAGAGGCAACAACCGCGCGGCGTTGCATTGCGGCCGGCCCAGCAGCGCTGGCCGTTGACATACCCCTTCCGCGACGGTGTGATCCGGCAGCCAATTCGTGTACCGGAGGAGGAGAGCGTGGCACGTTTCAGAATCGCGACGCCGGCGGGGACGAGCTTCACGACGGCGGGCGGCTATGGCTACGAGATGGAGGCGCTCGTGCCGATCGACGCCGAGATCTTCGAAATCCCGGCCGGCTCGGAAGATGAATTCGTCGCCGCCGCCAAGGATGCCGACGCGCTCTACGCCAAGGGGCGGCGCATTACAAAGCGGATGATCGACGGCTTGCAGCGCTGCAAGATCATCTCGCTGGGATCGGTTGGCGTCGACACGGTCGATGTCGCGGCGGCGACGGCCAAGGGCATCCCGGTCACCAATTGCCCGGACACGTTCATCGAGGAGGTCGCCGACCACGCGCTGACGCTGATATTGGCGACCCATCGCCGGCTCGTCGTGCAGGATCGCCTGGTGCGCGACGGCCGCTGGGCCGAGGGTCGGCCGATGCTGCAGCAGTTTCCGCGCCTCAGAGGCATGACCTTGGGGCTCATCGCCTTCGGCCATGTCGCGCGCGCCGTCGCCGAGCGCGCCAAGCCGTTTGGTCTCCATGTCATCGCCTACGATCCGTTCATCGAAGAGATCGTTATGGTCGAGCGCGGCGTCGAGCCGGTCAGCCTGCCCGATCTGTTGGCGCGCGCCGACATCATCTCGATGCATTCGCCGGCGACGGAGAGCGCCAATCGGATGATCCGCGAGGAGCATTTCCGCCAGATGAAGAAGACGGCGATCTATATCTCGACCGGGCGCGGCCCGACGACCGACGAGGCGGCGCTGATCAAGGCCTTGGACGACGGCATGATCGCGGCCGCCGGCCTCGACGTCCTGGAGCAGGAGCCGCCGGGCGGCAACAACCCGCTGCTCAGGATGGACAATGTGATCCTGACCGCGCATGTCGCGTCGGCCACCGCGCGTTTCGATCCGGCACGCCGCCGCCGCGTCGGTCTGGAATTGTCGCTGGCGCTGACGGGCAAATGGCCGATGTCGTGCGTCAACCCCGCCGTGCTGACGCAGAGCGGCCTCAAGCGCTGGCAACCGGTGTCGATGGAGCGCGGCCCGAATTCGTA
>Ga0335074_10009994_pt1 | contig 13262 bp, 13 predicted proteins | sample Lox_Sample_23_FD_206715 | JGI IMG/M metagenome (GOLD analysis project Ga0335074, IMG submission 206715) | Soil microbial communities from Loxahatchee National Wildlife Refuge, Florida, United States - Lox_Sample_2.3 | ecosystem: Environmental > Terrestrial > Soil > Wetlands | place: USA...
ACGCGGTACCGGCGCCGTCTCGGTCACGGATGATGCTGTCGCCACGAACGTCATTATTACGACACCCCGTAGGGGATCCGCAGCCGACCCCCCAACTTGCCGAAGAATCCTTGCGGGGACTTAGGATGACGGACCATGAAGGTCGTTGTTTACAGCCACGATGCCGACACGCGGGCCGAGATCAAACTCGCGATCGGCACCCGCCCGGCCCCCGACGTGCCCGCGGCGGAGATCATCGAAGTGGCCACCGCCCCCGCGCTGTTCCGGCTGCTCGACGCCCGCGGCGCCGACGTAATGGTCCTCGACGGCGAGGCACAGCCAGCTGGCGGCATGGGGGTCAGCCGCCAGGCCAAGGACGAGATCTACAACTGCCCGCCGGTGCTGCTCATCATCGCCCGCGCCGACGATGGCTGGCTCGCGACCTGGTCAAAGGCCGACGCCGTGGTCAGCCACCCCATCGACCCCGTCGCGCTGGCCCGGGAGCTCGCCGCGCTGATGCGGGCCCGGTCCGGCGGTGCGGCCCTGCCCGCGGCACAGTCTGCCACCGAGTAAAGAGCTCATAACAATCCTGAACGAAGCGTTACTCCGCTTGCCCCCTTCGCCCGTTCCTCCTCGATAGGTGCCGACCGATGGACACACCGACCTGGCCCGCGCTGATCCGCGCGCTCATCGGCGGGCAGGCGCTGACCGCCGAGCAGACCGCCTGGGCTATGAACGAGATCATGGAGGGGGCGGCCTCGCCCGCGCGGATCGCCGGGTTCGGCGTGGCGCTGCGGGCCAAGGGCGAGACGGCCGAGGAGATGTCCGGCCTGGCCGCGTCGATGCTCTCGCACGCGACCCCGATCACCATCCCCGGCCCGGTCACCGACCTGGTCGGGACGGGCGGCGACGGCGCGCAGTCGGTTAACGTGTCCACGATGGCGACGATCGTCGCCGCGTCGGCCGGGGTGCCGATGGTCAAGCACGGCAACCGGGCCGCGTCGTCGGCCTGCGGCTCCGCGGACGTCCTGGAGGCCCTCGGCGTGGTGATCGACCTGCCGCCGACGGCCACCGAGGAACTGTTCGCCGAGATCGGCCTGGCATTCCTGTTCGCGGCGATGTACCACCCGTCGCTGCGGCACGCCGGCCCGGTACGCAGCGAGCTCGGGGTGCCGACCGCGTTCAACTACCTGGGACCGCTGACCAACCCGGCCCGGCCCTCGTCGCTGGCCGTTGGGGTGGCTGACCCCCGGATGGGAGCGGTGCTCGCCCGAGTGTACGCGGAACGCGGCAACACCGCCCTGGTGTTCCACGGCGAGGGGATCGACGAGCTCACCACCACGGGGCCGTCCACGGTGTGGATCGCGGCGGACGGGTCCGTGTCGGCGACGGAATTCGACCCATCGGCCCTTGGCCTCCCCCGGTCGTCGCTGGCCGACCTGCGCGGCGGCGACCCCGCGGACAACGCCGCCGCGGCCCGGTCCCTGCTGGCCGGGCAGACCGGCCCGGTACGCGACATCGTGCTGCTCAACGCCGCCGCCGCGATGGCCGCCGCGGACGGCCTGAGCGGGCCGGTGACCGATGAGGCACTGGTCAAGTCCCTGTCCTCGGGGCTGGCCCGCGCGGCCGAGGCGGTCGACTCCGGCGCCGCGGCCGCGCTGCTCGACCGCTGGGTCGACGCGAGCAACCGCCTCGCGCCCCAGCGCCACCGTTCCTGACGCTTAGGTTGGGTCGCCCTTGAGGGCGAAGGCTGACAGGCTGCGGGTGGCAACCACGAGGGCTCCCACCGTGAACACGATGCCCAGGATGACCGAGGTGCTCAGGGTGAGGCCCGCCTGGAGCTGGCTGTCGGGATGGATGGCGTTGGCGATGCCCAGCGAATAGTGGGCGATCGAGAGGATGCGGGCGCCGCCGACCACGTTGGCGAGCAGCGCCTCCCAGACCAGCACGTACAGCAGGCCGACCATGATCGCCCGGGTGGTCAGCACCGAGGCCATCACGAACACCGCCGTGTAGATGACCGACCCGGCCAGCGCGCCGACGAACAGGGCCGTCCCGAGCCCGCTGCTGTGCGGCGCGAGCAGCCCGGCGATGAGCTCGGGGACGGCGGCGAACACCATGGTGAGCACCGCCGCGACCGCGAACTTCGTCACGATGATCGTCTTGCGGTGAATGGGAGTGGCCAGCAGGTGGATGGCGCTGCCGTCGTCGATCTCGGCGCCGAGCACGCCGGTGCCGATGACCAGCGCGGTGAGCGGCAGCAGGACCGAAAAGCCGAAGTTACCCAGCACGTTCGCGGGCCAGCTGGCGCCGCCCGCGGGGTGGGTTTCCCGCAGGACGAGGGTGAGGGCGATCAGGATCACGGCGGGGAGGGCGAACAGGATGGCCCGCCTGCGGCCGAGCGTCGCGCGCAGCGTCAGCTGCGCCACCACGGGGTTGAACAGCACGGTTAGTTCCCTTGGCTGGATGGTTGGCTGTCGACGAGGTAGCCGAAGACGCTTTCAAGCGACTCGTCGGTGGGCAGCAGCTCGCGCAGCGCGATGCCGTTGTCCCTGGTGAGGCTGGCGATCTGGGCGCAGAACGCGCCGAAGTCGTCGGTCCGGACCTGGAGGCCGTTCTTGTCGGTGAATTCGACCGCGGTCGTGTACGGGCGGCCGACGAGCGCGGCGGCGAGCGCGCGGTCGTCGGAGGTCCGCACGTGGAAGACATGCGGACGGCTGGTCATCAGGCGCCTGATCGCGCGGAAGTCGCCGGAGGCGGCCAGCCGGCCGGCGACCATCACCTGAATGGTGCCGGAGAGCCTTTCCACCTCTTCGAGGATGTGGGAGGAGAACAGGATGGTGCGGCCCTGCGCGCCCAGGCGGTCGAGCAGGTCCATCATGTACAGCCGCTGCCTGGGGTCCATCCCGTTGAACGGCTCGTCGAGGAGCAGGATCTCCGGGTCATGGACGAGGGCGGCGGCGACCTTGATACGCTGCCGCATGCCCTTGGAGTAGGTCGAGATCTTGCGGTTGGCGGCATCCGACATGTCGGTCATGTCGATCGCCTGCCGGACGGCCTGCTCCACATTGGACAGCTGGTGCAGCTTGGCGGTCGCCCGGACGAACTCCTCGCCGGTCAGGAACGCGTAAACGGAATCCTTCTCCGGGACCAGGCCGAGTTTGCGGTAGATGTCCGGATGCTGCCACGGTGCCTCCCCGCCGACGGTGAGCGTGCCCTTCGACGGGGCGAGGAAGCCGGCGATCATGTGCAGGATCGTGGACTTGCCCGCGCCGTTGGGCCCGAGCAGGCCGGTGACGCCGGGGCCGACGGTCATCGTGATGTCGTTGACCGCCACCACGTTCCCGTACCAGCGGCTGACGTTGACGAGCTCGATGGCGGTCATGACAGGCGCGCCTTCCGGTAACGGGCGAACAGGCCGTACAGGCACAGGCCGACGAGGACGACAAGAACGAGGGCGTAGACCGCGCCGAAACTGCCGGCGTTGCGGACGTTGTCAGCGACTTCGGAAGAGTGCAGCCAGTACCGGGTACCGTCCATCAGCGTGAACGGGCTGAACAGGCCGGAGATCTTCTCAGCGAGGTCCGGTGGCGGGGCCGCGTTCTGGATGACTTGCACCGCCCCTCCGCCCGGCCCGCCCGGCCCGCCGCCCCGGATTACCCGCGCGGGGCCCTGCGCGATGTTGTTCTCCGCCTGGAGCAGGATCTCCGAGAGCACGTAGGTGGCCAGGAACGAGATCACCACGACGCCCGTGGCGAAGGCCCGGCGGCCGGTGGTGCTCGCCAGGAAGAGGCTGATCGCGGCGAGCACGACGGCCCACATCAGGCCGATGAGCAGGCCGGGGAACAGCTCCTTGGTCTGCCCCCACACCGCGGCGCCGCCATGCACGTTCGCGATCGTCCCGCCGTACAGCACCAGCAGCGGAACCCACATCATCACCAGCAGGGCTCCGGTGAACGCGAGGAACTTGGCGAGCGGGTAGTCGATGGTCTCCATCGGCCGGGAGAAGTAAAGCGGGAGCACCCGGCTGCGCAGGTCCTTGGACACCAGTTCCGGCGCCTGGACGGCCACGAAGATGATCATCACGAGGATGCGCAGCGCGGGGTTGTACGTGTCGTAGCCGACCAGCTGGGGGTTGCCCTGGGACATCGCGAACGCGTTGATCACGGCCGGCAGGCAGAGCGCCAGCAAGGCGATCACCGGGAGGATCTTGGCCTTCGCGCCCCGGCCCAAGCCGAAGGCGGAGCGGAAGCTGTGCCAGGCGAGCGCCCGGATGATCTGCGGCCTGCCGTAGCGCGGGCCGTCATAGCGCTGGTAGCCGAGGTCGTGGATGACACCGGCCCGTGTTGCGGTGCCGGTCGCGCCGACGGGCGGGTTAGCGGGCATCCGCGGCCTCCAGGGTGGGGTTCTGGCCGGCGCCGGAGTTGGCGTCATCGGTGTCGCGGAACAGTTCCTCAACCTGATGGCGGCGCTGCTCCATGCGAGACAGCAGCAGGCCGAGGTCGGCCACGGCGTCTCGGACGGTGTCGTAGGTGGCGTCGCCGGCGATGGGCACCAGCAGGCTGCGCTCGTGCACCCGCGGCCGCAGGCCGCGGGTGGCGAGCGCGTTCGCGAGCTCGCCGAGGCCATCCTCGACCTCGATGACGAGGGTCTGGCTCGCCTGGGTGAAGGTGTCGATGCTGTCCGCGCGCAGCAGTCGCCCGGCCTCGATCGCCACCAGGTGGTCGCAGATTCGCTCGATCTCGCCGAGCAGGTGCGAGGCGACCACGATCGAGATGCCGAATTCCTCGCCGATCCGCGCGATCAGCTCGAGCATGGCGTTGCGCCCGGCCGGGTCCAGTCCGTTGGTCGGCTCGTCGAGCAGCAGCAGCCTCGGGTCGCCCGCCAGCGTCTGTGCCAGCTTCACGCGCTGCTTCATGCCGGTGGAGTACTGGCCGATCTGCCGGTACCGCTCCTCGTGCAGGCCCACGTGGCGGAGCGCCTCGGCGGCCCGCTCCCGCGCGGCGGTGGCGGGCAGGCCCGACATCCGGCCCATGTGGGTGACGAACTCGGTCGCGGTGACGTCCGGGGGGAGGCAGTCGTGCTCGGGCATGTAGCCGACGAACCGCCTGATCTGCCCGCCGCCGGTGACGGTGTCGTGACCCAGCACCTTCGCGCCGCCACTGGTCGGTTCGAGCAGGCCGAGCAGGATCTTGATCAGGGTGGACTTCCCGGCCCCGTTGGCCCCGATCAGCCCGGTCACGCCGGGACGGAAGTTCACCGTCAGGCCGCCGAGCGCGACAACGCCGCCCGGGTAGACCTTGGCGAGGCCGTCGGTCTCGATGACCGCACCAGGAGGCGATGGGAGGACGGGCAGCCCCCCCATGCGCTGGGGGGGTCTGGGGGGAATCGTTCCCCCCGGGGCAGCGCTATTTCCGACACTCATGGGGATAGCGTGCCAGGGACCCGCAGCCACCGCGTCACCCTGGGGCGTGACATCTCGGTGTCGTGACCGGCGGGCCGCGGGCCGGGTACGCGTGCGGGCTTACTCCGCTGGGATGAGGCGTTTGCCGCGCCGCCCGGATACCGTGGGAGGGTGTCATCCGTGTATCCCCCCTATCCGGGCGAGCCAGGGCGGCCGAGCCGTCCGGCGCGACCGCCGCTAACCAAACGGCTGGGCACGGTGCACTGGATAGCGATCGACTGCGTGGTCGCGGCGTTCGCGGCGCTCCTCATGGTCACGGTCTTGCACCAGCCCGTCGGCGTTGCGAGCGGCGGCCCGCTCGGCCCGGTCCAGGTGGTCACCTCCTCGCACAACGCGTTCCCGACGGGTCCGCTGCTGGCGGTCGTGACGTTCGTCCCGATCGCGTTCCGGCGGCGCGCCCCGGTCTTCGCGTTCGGCGCTCTCATCATCCTCGGGACGCTGCTGATCGACTCGGCCGAGATCCGCAGCGGCCTGTTCTTCCTCGGTGCCGCCTACGTGCTCTACACGGTGACCGTCAGCAGCAGCCGGCGGACCGGGATCGCCGCGCTGGTCCTCGGGGTCAGCGTGGTAACGCTTGTCTTCTTGGGCGCCCAGCATGCCGCCGCCGTGAACTCGGGCGTCCTCGTCCCGGTCGCGTTCGCCATGGTGATCGCGTGGATCATCGGCTACTCCGTGCGTCAGCGCCGGCTGTACATCCTGACGCTCCAGCACCAGGCGGCCTCGAGCGCGGTGGCCGAGGAACGGCTGCGGATCGCGCGCGAACTGCACGACGTGGTGGCGCACAGCATGGCGGTGATCGCCGTTCAGGCCGGCTACGGCCAGTACGTCATCGACGCCAGCCCGCAGGGCGCGAAGGAAGCGCTCGACGCGATCCAGGCGACGAGCAGGGACGCGCTGGATGAGATGCGCCGGATGCTCGGCGTACTGCGCCAGCAGGACTCGGGCCAGCAGGGTTCGGGCCAGCGGGGTTCGGGCCAGCGGGATTCGGGCCAGCGGGATTCCGCCATCGCGGCGGGTCTGGCCGACCCCGGAGCCGTCCCCGCGACCGGCCCGGGCGGTGCCGCTCCCGGCATCGCCGTCCCGGGCAGTGACGTGCCGCGGGGTGCCGCTGCCGGCGCTGCCAGCGAGCTCCGCGGTGCCTCCAACGCTGCCCCCGGTCGCGGTGCCTCCCGCGCGGCCTCCGATCGCGAGGCGGGTGCGGGATCGCGGAACTTCGCGGCACCGCTGGCGCCCGCGCCGGGGCTCGCCGACCTCGGGCGGCTGATCGAGCGGACCGGTGGCGCCGGGATCACGGTCAGCCTGGAGATCTCCGGGACCGCCCGCCCGGTGCCCGCCAGCGTGGACCTGTCGGCGTACCGGATCATCCAGGAGGCGCTCACCAACGTGGTCAAGCACGCGGGCGGCGGCACCGCCTGCGCCGTCGTCGTTCGCTACACCGATGCCGAGCTGGTCATCCGGGTGACCGACGACGGCGGCGAGGACCTGGTCCTGTCCCCCGCCGGGGTGGCGCCCAAGGCCGCGCCGGTGGCGGGCGGCGGGCACGGGATCATCGGCATGCGGGAGCGGGCGGCCCTGTGCGGCGGCCAGTTCAGCGCCGGACCGCGCGGCAACGGAGGGTGGCACGTAAGCGCGATGCTGCCGCTGCGCCCGCCGGGCACCGACGAGGCCTGATGATCCTCGATGTGGCGGGGGTGACTTCAGCGTCCGGCGGCGGCGGTAGTGGCGACGGCTCGCCCGGCCCTGTCCGGGTGGCGGTAGCCGACGACCAGGCGCTCGTCAGGGCCGGGTTCTGCGGGATCATCGCCGCCACCCCGGGCCTCACCGTGGTCGGTCAGGCCGCCAATGGCGCCGAGGCGGTCGCGGTCGCCAGCTCCGCGCGACCCGACGTCATCCTGATGGACGTGCGGATGCCCGTCCTGGACGGCATCGCGGCGACCCGTCAGATCACCGCCGCGCCGGAGTCGGCGGGCGCCCGGGTGATCATCCTGACGACCTTCGATCTGGACGAGTACGTGTTCGGCGCGCTGCGCGCCGGGGCCAGCGGCTTCCTGCTCAAGGACACGCTGCCGGCCGACCTGATCTCCGCCATCCGGGTCGTCGCGGCCGGCGAGGCACTGCTCGCGCCAAGCGTCACCCGCCGATTGATCAGCGAGTTCGCCAGGACGCCGCCGCTCGGCGGCGCGGGGGTCGCGGAGCAGGCGGGCGTGGCGCGGTCACTGCCGGGCGGTGTGCGGGCGGACCAGGTCACCGGGCTGCTCACCGACCGCGAGTGCGAGGTGCTCAGCCTGGTGGCGACCGGGTTGTCCAACTCGGAGATAGCCGACCGGCTGCACATCTCCCCGGCCACCGCGAAAACCCACGTAGCGCACCTGCTCACCAAGCTGGACTCCCGCGACCGCGTCCAGCTGGTCATCATCGCCTATCAGGCGGGTCTAGCGAACGTGGCCCCGCCTGACGCAGGTCACTGACGCTGCGGGCGGAGCCACGGTTCGTTCAATATGGAATTCTGAGCTATCGGTTAGTGACTGAAGTGGCCTCGGTAGTACTCGAAGACGAAGCCGATGCTCGTGAAGACCAGCAGCATGATCCCGATCAGGACCATCCACCAGCCGATCGCCACGCCGAGCGCGGTGAACGCGGCGGCCAGGCCCACCCAGAGCGGCCACCAGCTGTGCGGGCTGAAGAAGCCGATCGCGCCGGTGCCCTCGACGATCTCGGCCTCGTCGTTGTCCTCCGGCCGCGGCGGCAGGCGGCGGCCGGTGAACAGCAGGTAGAACCCGGTGAGCATGGCCAGGCCGACCGCCAGCGCGAGCGCCGCGGTGCCCGTGGGGTCATAGGACGTGTACCAGTACACGACGTCGGCGCCGGCGAAGAAGATGCCACAGCCCAGGAAGAGCCAGCCTTCTACTTTCATGTGCGATCGCCCTTACTTCTTCGCCGCGCTGAGCTCGGGAATCTTCTGCTCGACGCCCTTGGACTCGGAGCCCCACTTGATGTTCGGGTAGTGCAGTTCGAAGGCCGGGCGCTCGGACCGGATCCGCGGGATCCGGTAGAAGTTGTGCCGCGGCGGCGGGCAGGAGGTGGCCCACTCAAGCGAGGAGCAGAAGCCCCACGGATCCTCCTCGGTGACCTTCTTGCCGTGCTTGGTGGTGATGTAGACGTTCCAGATGAACAGCAGCACGGAGAGCGCGATCACCCATGAGCCGACCGTCGAGATGATGTTCAGCGTGGTGACGTTGCCCGGCAGGAACGGGTAGTTCGCGGTGCGCCGGACCTGGCCCTCGACGCCGGCCCAGTGCTGGACCAGGAACGTCATGTTGAAGCCGATGAACAGGCACCAGAACTGGACCTTGCCGAGCCTGCTGTTGAGCATCTTGCCGGTCATCTTCGGCCACCAGAAGTAGAGGCCGGCGAACATCTCGAACAGCACGGTGCCCGCGAGCACGTAGTGGAAGTGCGCCACCACGAAGTAGGAGTCGGAGACCGCGAAGTCCAGCGGCGGGGAGGCCAGGATGATGCCGGTGATGCCACCGAAGAGGAACACGATGAGGAAGCCGATCGTGTAGAGCATCGGCGGTTCGAAGCTGATCTGGCCGCGCCACATGGTGCCCGCCCAGTTGAAGAACTTCACGCCGGTGGGGATCGCGATCAGCAGTGTCATGAACGAGAAGAAGGGCAGCAGCACCGCGCCGGTGGTGAACATGTGGTGCGCCCACACGGTCATCGACAGGCCCGCGATCGCGATCGTGGCGGCGATCAGCGTCTTGTAGCCGAACAGCGGCTTGCGGCTGAACACCGGCAGGATCTCGGTGGCTATGCCGAAGAAGGGCAACGCGAGGATATAGACCTCGGGATGGCCGAAGAACCAGAAGAGGTTCTGCCAGAGGATCGCGCCGCCGCTCTGCGCGGAGAAGACCTGCGCGCCAAGGCGGCGGTCGATCTCGAGCACCAGCAGCGCCGCGGCGAGCACCGGGAAGGCGAGCAGCACCAGCATGGAGGTCAGCAGCGCATTCCAGGTGAAGATCGGCATCCGGAACATGGTCATGCCGGGCGCGCGCATGCAGAAGATCGTGGTGACGAAGTTCACGCCGCCGAGGATGGTGCCGAAGCCGGACAGCGCCAGGCCCATGATCCACATGTCGGCGCCGATCCCCGGCGAGTTCGTCGCGCTGGTCAGCGGGGCGTAGGCGTACCAGCCGAAAGCCGCCGAGCCGCCCGGCGCGAGGAAGGACGCGAACAGGATCAGGCCGCCGAACGTGAACAGGTAGTAGCTGAGCAGGTTCAGCCGCGGGAACGCCACGTCGGGCGCGCCGATCTGGAGCGGCACCAGCTCGTTCGCGAACCCGATGAACAGCGGTGTCGCGAACAGCAGCAGCATGATCGTGCCGTGCATGGTGAACAGCTCGTTGTACTGCTGGTCGGACAGGAACGTGCTGGTCGGGCTCAGCAGCTGAATCCGGATCAGCAGCGCCATGATCCCGGCGAACAGGAAGTACACGAACGACGTGATCAGGTACATGTGCCCGATGATCTTGTGGTCCGTGGAGGAGAGCCAGCCGGCGAGGACCGAGCCCTTGCGCTGCGTGCGCTGGGCGCGGGCCGCCTCGCGGCGGGCCGCCTGCTCGGCCGGCGTTTCGAGGGTCGTCACTGGATGCTCCCTGAGGCGGACTTCTGGATCGCTTGCTCATGAGCGATCCATGTCTTGAACTGCGCAGGCGTCACGATCTTGACCGTGAAGAGCATCCTGCTGTGGTACAGGCCGCAAAGCTCACTGCAGTGCCCGATGAACGTGCCGGTCTGCGTGGCCGTGATCGCGAAGTGGTTCGGGTGGCCGGGGATGACGTCCCGCTTGAACAGGAACTCCGGCACCCAGAACGAGTGAATCACGTCGGTCGAGGTCAGGTTGAACTGAATCGACTCGCCTACCGGGATCTCAAGCAGGGGCAGCTCGTTCTCGTTCTGGGCGTCCGTCAGCGCCGGGTTCCACATGTAGCCGTCGGTCGTGACCCCGTACTTCGGGTAGTTGAACTCCCAGGACCACTGGAAGCCGGTCACGTTGACCGTCACGTCCGGGTGGGCGGGCAGCGCATCGATCGTGTTCTCGTCCTTGGCGGTGTAGTAGAAGAGCACCGCGATCAGCACGAACGGGACGACCGTGTACAGGATCTCAATCGGCATGTTGTAGCGGACCTGCGGCGGCAGCTTGTCACCGCGCTTGCGGTGGAAGACCACCGCCCACAGGATCAAGCCCCACACCACGGCCCCGACGAGCAAGCCGGCGATCCAGGAACCCTGCCAGAGGCTCAGGGTGATCTTGCCCTGCTCGGTCACGGGATTCGGGAAGCCCATGCGGGTGAACGTGTCGTTCGGCGAGCACCCCGCGAGGGCGAGCAGCAAGACGGCAAGCGCGCCGACGCGCACCGCGTTGCCCCAACGGCTGCGCGGGCGTCGTTTCTGCCGGCGAATCAGAGTCAAAGGAGCGCCTTCCCAACGCAACGTCGCACGGTGTCAGGGGTCCCCTTTCCTGGCCCCTGGGCACCGGTCCACGGTCTTCTACAGCGTGTCGTGGAAACAGTATCGCGCGCCCTCCGGGCATCGCAGGGGACCCCCGGCGTTCTGCGTCACCCTTCGACTTTGAATACTGTCTGCGACCATATGACTTCTTTTCGTATTCACGAGCGTAGCAGCGCGGCGCCGGGGCACTATTGACAACGTGAGCGATCGTCGCCGGAGCCGGGGATGGTTCGGCTTCGGCCGCGGACAGAAGCCGGTTGCTGCGACCTCGTCCGCGGGTCCGGCGGACGGGCCGGGAGCACCGCTCGGCTCCCCCGTCACCGACGCGGCGCGGGCGGCCGCACTCGCGGTCGCGCTGCCCGGGGAGGTTCCGCCGGGAGCGTCGCCGGTCCTGGTGATCGACGCCCTGGGCCGCAAGTGCCCGATCCCGATCATCATGCTCGGGGGCCGGATCCAGGACGTCCCGGTGGGGTCGGTCATCGCGGTGCTCGCCGACGATCCGGCCGCCTTTAGCGACGTGCCTGCCTGGTGCGCGCTGAAGTCCCATGACTGCGTCTTCCGGGTCGAGGCCGCCACTGGCTGGTCCTTCGGCATCCGCCGCGGCTACTGACGTGCGCGAGGCCACCTCAGCGGGTCGCGCGAGGCCACCTCAGCGGGTCGATTGCGCAAAGGGGCCCTCTCCAACTGGGTCGATTGCGCAAAAGGGCTCGCCTCACTCGGGTCGATTGCGCAAAAGGGGTTGATAGAAGGTGCCGAAAGCGCAAACGACCCGGATGAGGCGGCGCCCGGATGAGGCGGCGCCCGGATGAGGCGGCGCCCGGATGAGGCGGCGCCCGGATGAGGCGGCGGGCGGGTGAGGCGGCGGGCGGGTGAGGCGGCGCCCGGATGAGGCGGCGGGCGGGTGAACTGAGGCTGGAGGGGGCCGTTAGGCCTGGCGGAAGCGGTTGGTTAGGCGCTCGTCGGTCTCCCACCAGGGGCGGTCGGCCTCGTCGGTCTCGTCCGCCTCGGGAGCCGCTGTGCCCGCGGGCGCTGGGTCTGCACTGGACGTCACCGTGCCTGTGCTGGTCGCCAGCGCCGGCGCCGGGCTGGACGTCATGGTGGCTGTGCTGGACGTCATGGTGGCTGTGCTGGTCGCTGGCGCCGGGGTGGTCGCCGGTGCCGGGGTAGTCGCCGGTGCCGGGGTAGTCGCCGGCGCCGGGGTGGTCGCCGGCGCCGGGGTGGTCGCCGGTGCCGGGGCGGCGGGGGGCGGGGCGGCCTCGGTCGCCGGTGCACGCCGGGCGCGGGCGGCCTTCCGCGCGGCGTCGCGGGCGTCTAGCTCGGCGTCGATAGTGGCGGCCTCTTGCTTGTCCTCGCGCATCATCTGGATCAGCTGGACGGCGAGGAACGGGAGGCCGACCGCGTCGCCGAGGATCCAGATGATGCCGCCGCCGAGGACCTGGCTGGTGGCCAGGGACGGGCCGAACGGGTAGCCGACCGCGTGGTAGTGGGCCGCGCCGAGGATGGTCTGGTCCGCGATGATCGCGATGCCGAAGAACGCGTCGCCGACGACCTCGGCGGCGGTGATCCACATCGCGACGCCGTACGGATACTGCTTGGGCACCGGGTCGACCCGCAGCAGCGTCCAGAAGAACACATAGCCGGGGACCATGAGGATCAGGTACGTGAACTCGCGAACCGTGCCGCTACTGAAGACCGCCGTGTACCAGGACGTGAAGTACATGACCATCGGGACGGCGACGAGCAGCAGGGTGGTGATCGCCGGGAACGTGAGCACTTTCGCCGGGAAGGACCGCACCGCCCGCTCGATGCGCCGCCCGATCGCCGGGCGGGTCTCGATCAGCAGCGTGAGCGGCTTGCCCATCGCCAGGAACAGCGGCACCACCAGGACCAGCAGCACCGTCTGGGTCGCCCGCGCGTAGAACAGGACGCTCTCGTAGACGCCGGGCCACGCCATCGTCGCGATCGCCCAGAAGCCAAGCCCGAGCACGATGAACGCGAACGACCGCCCGGTCCCCCACTGCTCGCCGCCGCGACGTACCTTCCGGGCCGAGTACAGGTACCAGGCGCCCGCCGCCACGATGAGCACGAGCATCGGGACGTCGACTCGCCACTCGGTGAACGCCCGGGCGAGAGTCAGCTTGGGGGGGCCACTGTAAGCGGTCGCGAGCGGGGCCATGACCCCAAAACTACCCCCCGTCGTAGACGCCAGGTGAACGGGACCGGGACGTAACAGCGGAACGGTCCCGGGTTTCACCACGGGACCGTTCCGAAAGAGCTGATTACGCCGACAGGTGCGGGGCGAGCG
>Ga0335074_10009995_pt1 | contig 13261 bp, 9 predicted proteins | sample Lox_Sample_23_FD_206715 | JGI IMG/M metagenome (GOLD analysis project Ga0335074, IMG submission 206715) | Soil microbial communities from Loxahatchee National Wildlife Refuge, Florida, United States - Lox_Sample_2.3 | ecosystem: Environmental > Terrestrial > Soil > Wetlands | place: USA: Florida...
CCTTATCGGACCATAACGGACCTACAAATTTCTGGACGGGATTTGCAAGTAGCTCAATCTATTGGCGTCCCCGACGGGATTTGAACCCGTGTTATCGCCGTGAAAGGGCGATGTCCTAGGCCGGGCTAGACGACGGGGACGCTTGCAAGGCAGGAAGAACCATTCATACTAGCAGCCGGTTCAAAACAGTGTCAAAAGCGATATTGGGTGGTGTCTTGATTAACATCTGAGACAGAGCCCGGGACGGATCTAAGAAAGACAATCGGCCAAAACAATTGATTCGATCGGTGCCTCAAAAGCCCATGCGCCTCCAAATCCAAATCGCCAAAATTGCGAGCGAAATTGCAGGGTGTTACACTTTGCTCACCAGCCGCTGAGCGGGAGTAACTCAGTGGTAGAGTCACGGCTTCCCAAGCCGTTGGTCGCGGGTTCGATCCCCGTCTCCCGCTCCAAGCATTCCGAACTTGCAAGCTCCTCCTTGAACTGCCGAGCCGCAGTATTATCTCAAGATCACGCCGCGACTGCCTCAGGTTCACGCACAAAGCTACGATCGCGCCTTTCGATGCCGAAGACGGGCATCAGTGAAAGTACAGCGATGACCGCCAGCTCGAACGCGGTGAGCGCCCACGCCTAGCCGAGGCGTCTGCCGATGGCGAACTCGTGGCCGTGTTTGAGAAAGTCGGGATGAAGATCCTGGGTTCCGCGCGAAAGGCAGTTCATCAGGAACATCAGCACGATCATGTACAGTGCAAGCCATTTGTGCCGCCGGCGATCCGCGGCCCACCAATGTGGTACCAGATAAGCGTATTGCCAGCAATGGGTTACAGACGACAAAAATGTTCCACGAGGAACACTTTTCAGAGGTGACAAATCGGTGTTTTCAGGCCCAGATTGAGCGAATCTTGAGTCCACGAAACGGCCTTGAAGCACCAGCCATTGTGATACGGCTCCTACTGATCGCGCCCCCATTGTGATAAACAGGAGAGTACCAAGCCGGCCGGAGAGCCGACACGAGTCAACTTATGAGCCACTGCCCGTTGCGGAGAGCCTGCTCCGCCTGTTCGCTATCTCTTGCCAAGCAGTCTTCCACTCAAGCATCCGCCGCCGCGCCCGGAGACGCGTCATGCTAAGGTCGGCCTTCATCGCGCTCTCCGAAAGCCGCGGCCTGCGCAACTTCGCCGAGAAATCGCCGCTGGGATTGCGCTTTTCGCAGCGCTTCGTTGCCGGCACCGAGTTGCAGCACGTGATTCGCGCCGCGCAGGCCGTCAACGAGTGGGGCGCGGCGGTCAGCGTCGACAACCTAGGCGAGAACGTCACCAACGCCGACGAAGCCCGCCACAGCGCCGAGCTCTACCATCGCATGCTCGACGAGATCCACCAGCGCAAGCTCAACGCCAACGTCAGCCTCAAGCTGACGCACATGGGTCTCGACGTCAGCGAGCAACTCGCCTTCGGTCAAGTCACCGAACTGGTCGATCACGCGGTCAAGCTCAACAGCTTCGTGCGCGTCGACATGGAAGGATCGCCCTACACCCAGCGCACCATCGACTTCGTGCGCCAGCTGCATCGTCTGCCCGGACACGCCGGCCGCGTCGGCACCGTCATCCAGTCGTACCTCTATCGCAGCGAGAAGGACGTTGCCGATCTGCTCTCCGAGCGCATTCGCATCCGCCTCTGCAAAGGCGCGTACAAGGAGCCGGCAGACATCGCGTTTCCCAAGAAGGCCGATGTCGACGCCAACTATCTCAAGCTGGCGCGCACGCTGATGAAGAGCGGCGTCTTCCACGGCCTCGCCACCCACGACGAGCGAATCATCGCCGAGCTTAAGCAGTTCGCGCGCGCCGAAAACATTCCGACCTCGGCCTACGAATTCCAGATGCTCTATGGAGTGCGCCGCGACCTGCAGCAGCAGCTGGTGCGCCAAGGCTACGGGCTGCGCGTCTACATTCCTTTCGGATCGGAATGGTATCCCTACTTCATGCGCCGTCTGGCCGAGCGTCCCGCCAACGTCTTCTTCATCGCGCGTAACCTCTTCCGCCAGTAAGAAGCAGGTGTCAGTTGTAATCTCGAGTACTTGTGAATCTGAAGTACTCCTCTGCAAGAAGCACTTGACGCATTTCTTCTCCGGGGCAAAAGGGGGCGGATCTCCCGTTGAGTATGGTTCTTCGGGTGAGCGTGCTACGATCCTTGGATTTGTGCTATCCTCGTTGGCGCTCTTCGAGGATGGCAGTCATGGCGCTTATTCGAACCGGCGTTGCCCTCGATTCTGATCTACTGAAACGTTTTGATCGCCTGATCAGTACTGAGGGGTACGAGAATCGTTCCGAGGCCTTTCGCGACATCATTCGCGATCGGCTTAACGATGCGCGTCTGCAGGCCGGCGACACATTTGTTGTCGGCACCGTCACCTTGATTTACGACCATCACTGGAGACTCCTGCCGGACAAGCTCATGAAGCTCCAGCACAAATACCACCAGCTCATCATCTCCACCGTGCATTCTCATCTCGACCATGACATGTGTCTGGAAGTTGTCGTGGTTAAGGGACCACTCCGCCAGGTACACGAATTGGCGACCCGTTTGATCGGCCTCAAGGGGGTGCAGCACGGCAAGCTCGTCATGAGTTCGCCCCAGGCGTATCTATCGCGACGTGCCATGCATTCGAACGGCTCCTCTCATTCACATCACGCTGACTAATTAGGCCCGGGGCTTGCAAGGCGGCGGATCATCTCGCCGATCGGTAGCACGAAATGAGAATAGATAACACCCGGACGCGATCCCACTTCCACCTCGCGGTCAGGAGCCTGCCTACCTGCAATAAGGCCGCTTCCGCAGTGCTACGTAGTCGATTAGTCTTGGCGTTTACGTTTGCGGTGGCCATCGCCGGTTGGGCTGCCGCAGGGGGAAGCATCTCGGGTACAGTGCGGGACCCGAGCGGCGCCGTAATTCCTGGGGCGGCGCTGACTTTGACGAACACGGCCCTCAAATCGCAATACCGGGCCACCGCGGATGCGAAGGGCTTCTACTCATTTCCTGCTCTTTCGGTCGGCCATTATGATCTCGTGATTCAGGCTCCCAGTTTCAAAACACAGAATAAAACCAATCTCATCGTCGACACGGATGCAGCCCTCAGAATAGATGTAACGCTGCAACCGGGAGCGCCGTCGGAGAATGTCACGGTTTCGGCTACAGCCGCCGCCAGCGAAGTGCAGGTTGACAGGATTGCCACTCATCTGGGCGAGGTGGTGACCGGCGATCAAGCGACCGCACTGCCCTTGAATGGACGTAGCTATACCGACCTACTGTCAATTCAACCCGGAGTGATACCCGTGACCACGATCTTGCCGAGTACGGTCATTATGGCGGGAGTGACGGGGACACTGTCACCTTCCGGAGACTTGAATCCAGGCAATCAGTCCATTGACGGCCAACGGGAGACTTCGAACGGATTCCTGGTCAACGGAATTGACGTGCAAGAGCCGATGAATGGCGGGACCTCTGTAATCCCCAACCTCGATTCCATCCAGGAGTTCCGCGTACTCACCAACAATTTCGATGCCGAGTACGGCAACTACAACGGCGGCATGATCACCGTGGTTACCAAGTCCGGCAGCGACTCATTTCATGGCGATGCTTTTGAATTTCTGCGCAACACCGCGCTCGATGCGCGAGGTTACTTTGATCCGACACGCGCAACCTTTCGCCAGAACCAGTTTGGCGGAACGCTCGGTGGTCCTATCAAGCACCAGAAGGCCTATTTTTTTGTCGATTACCAGGGCACACGCACTACTCAGGGCATAGAAACTGGATTGATCACGGTACCTTCCATGCAGGATCGGGAGGGCAATCTTTCCGACATCGCCAGTACGTTGACCGGCACCGTGAGCGGACCATACCTGGCCAACTTACTTTCGCAGAAGCTGGGATACACCGTGTCCGCCGGAGAACCTTACTACACTTCGGGGTGCGTCAGCGCTGCGGCTTGTGTTTTTCCCAATGCGGTGATTCCGCGGAGTGCATGGTCCGCACCCGCCATCAATCTGCTTAAATACATTCCTACCCCCAACATTGGATCGGATCAGTTCTCAACCTCGGCCTATCCACAAACCGTTCGCGATGACAAAGCTTCGGGACGGGTGGATGTCAATACCCATTGGGGGCAGATAGCCACTTATTACTTCTTCGACGACTACTCGCTCAACAATCCCTATCCCGAGCAACAAGGCGGAGCCAGCATTCCGGGGTTCAATGCGCTAACTTTCGGACGTGCACAACTTATCTCGGTTCAGAACACCAAAGTAATCAATCCAAACACGGTCAACGAATTCAATATTGGATTTCTGCGCAATTCCAATGTGATTGGTCAGCCCAGCGGCGGATTAGGAGTAAGTCTGGCTTCGCAGGGTTTTGTCGTTGGTCCCGGCAACTCTGGAATTGTGGTCCAGGCGCCACAATTCGAAGGCGTGGAGAACATCGTTTTCCCTACATTCGTGATGGGAGTGCCGATCACAAACGAAATCCAAAACAACAATACTCTCTACGTCAGTGACAGCGTCTCCAAGGTAGTCGGTCTCCATACCATCAAGTTTGGCGGACAGTTTCATCTGAATCAGGTAAATGAGCACCCCAATGCTACCTTCAACGGAACATTCAACATTGATGGAACTGAGACAGGCTCGGCATTTGCGGACTTTCTGATTGGCGTTCCCAGCAACTTCACCCAGACTTCGGGTGAAAACTTTTATCTTAGAAATCACTACGCTGCCGTTTTTGGGGAAGACAGTTGGAGAATCCGAACAAATCTCACTCTGAACTTGGGTTTGAGATGGGAGTACATTCGTCCGTTTTCGGAAAAATATAACCAAATTCAAACCATTATTCCTGGTGTACAGTCGGTGCTTTATCCGAATGCTCCCGGAGGATTGGTGGTTCCTGGCGACCCCGGTATTCCCAGCACAATTTCTCCGGCAAAGTGGGACAACTTCGCTCCCCGGTTCGGAGTTGCCTATTTACCCAACTGTGATCACGGAATTCTAGAAAAGATCTTTGGACATGACGGACAGAGCAGCATCCGAGCGAGCTATGGCATTTTCTATACGGCTTTTCCAGGATTGTCCGCGGGAATCATGTATGGCGTGCCGCCCTTTGGATACAACTACTTGAGTCCTTCTCCGCCGCTCTTCGCAACGCCTTTCATCAATGCCAGTAATGGTGCAGTGAACACTGATCCGTTTCCACTGACCTTTCCTCCGCATAACGTGTCGATCAACAATCCCTACACTGCCTTCAACTTCGCGAATGTCATTCCCATCTCTGCCGATCCTTACTTTTACTATCGCAATAGCGTTCCCTATACCGAAAACTACATGCTGTCCTTCGAGCGACAGATCACGTCCAGGACATTATTGACCACGAGCTACGTCGGAAATCAGGGCCATCACATCCTGATGCTGCTGCCAACCAACGTCGGCAATCCGGCACTTTGCTTAGGCCTGAGTCAGCCAAGCGAAGTAGCACCCGGTAGTCCAACCTGCGGACCGTATGGCGAAGACAATATCTACATCAGTCGCAGCGGACAGATTTATTACGGAACCCGAGAGGGCTTAGGTTCGAACTATGGAATGAACACCGCCCAAAGAACAATTGGGAACTCTAGCTACAATGCTCTGGAAAGCACGTTACGCTATGTAGGAAAGCGCTCGAACGCACTGATTGGCTATACCTACAGCAAGTGCATCGACCAAGGCTCGAATCTTGGCGAGACGTTGAATCCTTTCGACCCTGCTGCTACTCGCGCCATCTGTGCCTTCGACATCAAACACAGTTTCGTCGGCAGCTACACGATCTATCTGCCAGTGGCGCAGCTTTTCAAGCGGAGCAACCGGCTTACCGATGGTTGGAGCTGGTCGGGCATTGTAAGACTGAGCACTGGACTACCGGTGACGCTCTACGATGACTCCGACAATTCCTTACTGGGAATGTTGGGAAATGGAGTCAACAACAATTTGCTGGATACGCCGGACTACAACGGTGCGCCCTTGAACATCAACACAAATCCCCGGAATGGGCAGCCGGAGTTCAACATTGCGGCTTTCAGCCAGGAGGCATTGGGGCAGCTGGGCAATGCACCGCGGAGATTTTTTTACGGGCCGGGGCAGGAGAACGTCGATATGACGATCGCGAAGGTGCTCAAGCTGACCGAAACCAAGGCGCTCGAATTTCGCCTGGAGGCCTTCAACGTCTTTAACCATGCCCAATTTTTTGGACCCGCTACCGTGGACGGCGAGATCAGCGACCCCCATTTCGGACAGGTTGTGAGTGCCGATCCTCCACGTCTCCTGCAGCTGGCAGCTAAGTTTTCGTTCTAGGAGCTCCCGTACCGGTTGGAGGAGATACAGAATGGCCTCACTTCGTTCCGTAAAAGGATTGAAGCGAGGCCGCAAACAACGAGTTGGTCAACTCTCATCTTTTACGACGTGCGGATGAACCCGTGGGTATTACCCGCTGAGTCCGTAAAGAGGCCCACGATAACATTCAGCGCGTTGATTCCGGTGGCTTCCGTGAAGCTGGCCTCCGGGTAGTCGAAAGAGGTGTAGCTGCCATTACTTCTCGATAAAACCGTGCCCGTCGCCGGCAGCATCGTCGTATATCCCAGCCACCGTGTTCCATATGTTACCGCCGCCCGCAAATGTAAATGAGGAGCCGGGATATTGGAGGGTAGTGTAGTTTCCATGCGACAACACGTATCCAAAACACTGCGTGGTGCAGGTAGGCTCCGATAGGGTGTCGTAACTACGCACAACCACACCCAGCAAGCTCACGGTAGCGGGTTCGCTGCCTGTCGCTCCAGGCGGATCGAAGGCGGTGAATTCACCACTCCGGTTCCGTACAAAGCCGTGGAAAACTGCTGAAGCATCACACGCGGCATCACTGCAGTAGAACCCTGACAGTTCACCCAGGTCGTTAATACTACTGATCCCGCTGCCAATCGCACCTGGATAGTTGACGGTGGTGTAGGTTCCCTGGTTCAAAATAAAACCGTGGCTTGTGCCAGCCGAGTCGAGATAGCTGCCCACGACGACTCCCTCCACATTGATGAAGTTGGGAGTAGTACCCGATGCGCCGGGAACGTCGATCGCCGTGAATGTGCCATTGGCGGTTCGTGCAAAACCGTGACTGGCGCCACCCGATGTAAGCATCATAGATGCCGACGCTCGTGCCTTGCAGGTTGGGACCACCGACGATCGCGGTGAAGACCGCGCCAGGGTCGACCTGCGTGTATAGGCGCGCTATGAAACGACAGGGTCGGTAAAAGATGTAAATAGTTTGTGATCGAAACTTGCTACTCGGAAGCTATCTCTAACTCGCTTATGACAACAAGATTAAGTTTCGAGAATGGCGGAAGAGCAGGCTTTCAGGCCTGCGTCATGGACCCTCCTCTTTTAACGTGTCATCCCAAGCGAGCGGTGCGATCGAATCTTACGCGCCTACCTGTGCCTAGTTCGCGCCACGAGTCGCGGGACCTGCCGCTCGTCTGCAGCAGCAGGATGCGTACATAGCAACTGAAACCAACAACTGACAGCTTTTACCGCAGTACTCGCCTTTTGGTTGAAGACTCAATCGAACAAACGCTGTTAGCTAGTTGCTCGTTGCTTCTTTATTCCCACTCGATCGTTCCCGGTGGCTTACTGGTCACGTCGTAGACTACGCGGTTGATTCCCTTCACCTCATTGACGATCCGGTTGGAGATGGTCTTCAGAACTTCGTGCGGTAGCGGAACCCAGTCCGCAGTCATGCCGTCTTCCGAATGCACGGCGCGGATGGCACAGGTGTAGGCGTAGGTCCGCATATCGCCCATCACGCCAACCGACATCACCGGCAGCAGCACGGCAAATGATTGCCAGATCTTGTTGTACAGCCCAGCGCGTTTGATCTCGCTGACGACGATGTCATCGGCTTCCTGCAATAACCCCACGCGCTCGTGCGTGATCTCACCGAGAATCCGCACTGCCAGCCCCGGCCCCGGGAACGGCTGGCGTTGCAGGATCTCTTCCGGCATACCCAGATCACGGCCGATCTTCCGCACCTCGTCTTTGAATAAATCCTTCAGCGGTTCGATCAGCTTGAGCTTCATCTTGTCCGGCAAGCCGCCGACGTTGTGGTGGCTCTTGATGGTCTGCGACGGCCCGCGCACCGAGCGCGACTCGATCACGTCGGGATAGAGCGTCCCTTGCACCAGCCACTCCACCTTGCCTTGTATCTGCTCAATGCGATGTGCTTCTTCTTCAAAGACAGCGATGAATTCGTTGCCGATAATCTTGCGCTTTTTCTCGGGATCGGTCACAGCTGCCAACTTCGTCAGGAATCGTTGGCTCGCATCGACGCCATCGATGTTGAGACCCAGCTTGTCGCGCAGATTCTTCTGCACGTTGATGAACTCGTTCTTGCGCAGCACGCCATTGTTCACGAAGATGCAGGTCAGTTGATCGCCCACCGCGCGATGCACCAGCTCGGCCGCGACGGACGAATCCACGCCACCCGATAGCCCGCAGATCACGCGACCTTTGCCGACCGTCGCGCGCACGCTGGCCACCGTTTCATCAATGAAGCTTTGCGGCGTCCAGTTCGGTTCCACGCCGCAAATTTCGAAGACGAAGTTGCGCAGGATCTCCGTGCCCTGCGGCGTGTGATGAACTTCAGGATGGAACTGCACGGCGTAGAACTTCTGCGCGGGATTCTGTACTGCGGCCAGTGCATTCGAAGTCCTGCCGATCAGCTCGAATCCCGGGGGCAGCTCCAGCGCTTCATCGCCATGCGACATCCACACCGCCAGCGGACCTTGCAATCCCCTGAATAGCGGCGACGTCGAGGTCAGCAGTTCGACCTGCGCGTGGCCGTACTCGCGCTTGTCGGCCGCGCGAACCTTGCCGCCCAGCTTATACACCATGAACTGCAGGCCATAGCAGATCCCCAGTACCGGCAGCCCAAGATGCAGCACGCGCTCGTCGGCCGGAGGCGCATCCGCATCATAGACCGACGACGGCCCACCCGACAGCACGATGCCCGCCGGATGGTAGCTGCGGATCTCGTCAAGCGAAGCGGTGCAAGGAAGGACAACGGAGAAGACGTTCTGTTCGCGGATGCGGCGCGCGATGAGCTGCGAATACTGCGCGCCGAAGTCGAGGACGACAATCGATTGGGTTTCCACTATTTACTCTGCCAGAGAATCGCCAGCAGTGTAAAGTTACCCCTCGGGTTCTGCCAGCCTTGCCGCCATCCTCAGCTGCTGACGCGCCGCGCGGTCTCCGGCAACGGCTTTACCGGGTCCTCACCTGATCGGCAGGCTTTAGTTCCGCCTATCTTGGCACAGCCCAGGCGGACGACTCAAGGATTCTGTCGCACACGCCGCAACGGAATTACCACTCGTGCGTCCAACCGACAGGCAGACTTGTTCTCCTGTATGCTTAAGCCAGTACATGGTAGCTAGCCTGGTCTCACACTTCACAATCAAACGACGTCTCAAGGGTGCGTGCGTCGCGGTGCTCCTTGCCTTTTTATTGGCCGGCTCCGTCTGGAGCCAGAGCACTCCTGCGCAATCACCGACTCCACCATCGCAATCCCAGCAATCCGGCACAACCCAGACTGTCCCCGGCGCCGGCGCGACCATCCAGAACCAGCCCAGTCAGCAATCGGGCAGCGCTAATCAGCAGTCCGAAGGCGAGGCGAGCCAGCAGTCGCAAAGCGAATTCAGCCAGGCGCAAGAGCAGCCCGAGCCCGAAACGCGCATCACCAAGGAGCAGGCCAAAGAGCTATTCCGTTCGGTTGACGAAATTCTCGACTTTGTCAGCCAGGACACCGGTTTGCCCATCGAGAGCAAGGTCAAGCGCAACCTCATCACCCGCGAGCAGGTCGAGAAGTATGTCGACAAGCGCATGCGCGATGACAAGGACGAGAAGCGGCTGGAGCAATCGCGGCTGGTGCTGCAGAAATTCGGATTGCTGCCGCCGAACTACGACCTGCACGGCGAGTTTCTGCGTCTGATGGCCGAACAGGTCGCCGCCTATTACGATCCCAAGACCAAGAGCGTCAACCTGCTCGACTGGGTGCAACCCGATGCGCAGAAGCCGATCCTGGCGCACGAGCTCACACATGCGCTCCAAGATCAGAAGGTCGGAGTCGAGAAGTGGGAGCTGGCGGGCGCGAAGGATGATGCGACGCCACTGCCCGATCAGCAGGAGTACGTCGTCGAAGAAGAACAGGCGGCGCGGCAGTGTGTCACCGAAGGTCAGGGCATGGCGGTGATGTTCGATTACTCGCTCGCGCCCTTTGGCAAGAGCCTGCTGACCGCTCCCGAGATTGTCACCGCCATGCGCGCCACCATGGGCGATAGCAAGGATTCGCCGGTCTTCGCCGCGGCGCCCATGTTCCTCAAGGAATCGCTGCTCATGCCGTACACCTTCGGCCTCGACTTCGTGCGCACGGTTCTGATGAACAAGGGTAAAGAAGCCTACTCCATGATGCTGGAGAATCCTCCGATTGACACTCGACAGATCATGCAGCCGGAGACCTATCTTCTGCATCAGCAGGTGGCGCCGCTTATCATCCCCGATCTCGACAAGATCGTTGCGCCCGCTTACAAGCGCTTCGACTTCGGCGGCATGGGCGAGTTCGACATTTATCTGCTGGCCAAGCAGTACGGCGCCGAGGACACGCCGAACTACTATCGCCACTGGCGCGGCGGTTATTACTACGCGGCGCAGGCGAAGAACGCGCCCAAAGACCAGATTGCGATGCTGTTCTTCACCCGCTGGGATTCACCGCAGGCGGCGCAGGATTTCGCCAAACTCTATGCCGACTACCTGCCCAAGCGCTACCAAGGCACAGTCAAGTGGAACGCGACCTGCTCAGCGTCGTCGAAGGGCGCAGCCCAACCGCACGACTGCAACGTTTGGTCCGGCACAACCAACGAAGGACCATTCGTCATCGAGCGCAACGGCAGCGATTTGCTCATCATGGAAGGCTTCGACCCCGGCGTCATTGAGAAGGCGCGCGGCGTGCTGTTCTTTCACATGATGCCGGCCCAACCGGCGAAGAGCAGTCATTGATAACCACACGGTCCGATAACCGCAGTCCGAACCACGCCAACCACCGCCGCTGACAAAACTATTACAAACGGAACTCGCATTGCTTGTTAGTCTGGAATTACTCCCCGCTGCAACGCGGAGGATGGCACACACCAACTCAGGAGAGACATGGCTCAGCAAGAGCAAGTGAAAGATACAAGCATCAACTGGTTTACTACTTCCATCATGATTGGCCTTCACATTGGCGCCATCGCGGCGCTCTTCATGTTCACCTGGAAGGCATTTTTCGTTGCCTTGTTTCTGTACTGGGTCGCCGGCAGCCTGGGTATTGGCATGGCCTACCATCGGCTTTTGACGCATCGTGGCTACAAGTGCCCTAAGTGGGTGGAATATTTTCTGACGGTCTGCGCCTGCCTGGCGCTTGAGGGTGGACCGATTTTCTGGGTGGCCACGCATCGGGTGCATCATCAGCTCTCCGACAAGCCGGGCGATCCGCATTCGCCGCGCGATGGCGGATTCTGGGCGCACATGGGCTGGATCCTTACCGGCAAGACCTTTCACAACAAGAGCACCGAACTGCTTGCCTACGTTCCCGATCTCCGCAAAGACAAGTTCCATATGTGGATCAGTGAGTATCACTGGCTACCTCTAACGGCAGTCGGCATTCTGTTGCTGGCTGTTGGCGGATGGTCGATGGTGCTGTGGGGATTCTTCCTTCGCACGGTCGTGCTGCTGCATTCCACCTGGTTCGTAAACTCAGCAACCCACATGTGGGGATCGAAGCGCTTCGTCACTACCGACGACTCGCGCAACCTGTGGTGGGTAGCGTGGATCAGCTTCGGCGAAGGCTGGCACAACAATCATCACGCGCATCCGCAGTCGGCGCGGCATGGTCTGGCCTGGTACGAGGTTGACCTGAACTGGTACGGAATCAGGCTGCTTCAAGCTTTGGGATTGGCCTGGGATGTGAAGCTGCCAAAGCTGGGATCCCACCCCATCGCGCCAAAGGCGGGCGCGCTGGGGACCCCGGGATCGGCGCGTATCCAGCCTGTTGCCAAACCGCAAGCAGACGCCGTCGCCGTGGCCTACAGCGGCGACTAATCTCCACTGAGCGCCGCCATTGCTCTCACAGGGGTAGTTGGGGGCCGGCGGCCGCGAAGTCGAGTGACCTGCTTTTCGCATTTCGCCCTGCTTCGCCGCGCCAAAAACCCTTGCGCGGATGGTGATTGTGACAGGAGCGGACCTGTAGCCACCTCCGTTATAGAATTTTTCCGTGCTTTCCTTCCCTGACTTGAGTCCGGCCACCACCAGCCTTTCCAAACAATCGGCCACCTCAGGTTCCCAACCATCGAAAACCACGCCTATCCTGCTGGCTGTTCTGCTCGCCGTAATCACGGTGGCGTTGTACGCCCCCGTACGCCACCACCCCTTCGCCAACTACGATGACGGTGTCTACGTCACCCGCAACGATCACGTAAAGAGCGGCCTGAATCGCCACTCCATCGAGTGGGCGATGACCAGCTACGACGCGGCCAACTGGCATCCCCTCACCTGGCTGTCTCACATCGTCGATTATCAACTCTTCAAGGACAACGCCGGCGCTCACCATGATGTGAATCTGCTGCTGCACGTCCTCAACGTCCTGGTGCTCTTCTGGGTGCTCTATCGCGCGACGGGATACGCCGGCCGCAGCGCCATGGTGGCGGCACTGTTTGCCCTGCATCCCATCAATGTCGAATCGGTTGCCTGGATCGCCGAGCGCAAAAACCTGCTTAGCATGCTGTTTTTCCTGCTGACCGTGGGATCGTGGGGCTGGTACGTGCATAAACCGCGAACCTCGCGTTACCTCATCGTCATGCTCTTGTTCGCACTCGGGCTGATGTCAAAGCCGCAGGTCGTCACGTTGCCGTTTGTATTGCTGCTGTGGGACTACTGGCCGCTGGAGAGACCCGCTTTTCGCCATTCGCAATTCGCTTTTCGCCAGAATAACTCCGGTGAAAGCTCCGGCGAAAAGCGAACGGCGAATGGCGAATGGCGGAGATTGCTCGAAGAGAAGATTCCGCTCTTTGCGCTCAGCGCTGCCGGCGCCATCATGACCGTGAAAGCGCAACGGAGCGGCGGCGGCTTCAATCCCGATTACACACTCTTCCAGCGTCTGGAAAATGCCGTCGTCAGTT
>Ga0335074_10009997_pt1 | contig 13259 bp, 13 predicted proteins | sample Lox_Sample_23_FD_206715 | JGI IMG/M metagenome (GOLD analysis project Ga0335074, IMG submission 206715) | Soil microbial communities from Loxahatchee National Wildlife Refuge, Florida, United States - Lox_Sample_2.3 | ecosystem: Environmental > Terrestrial > Soil > Wetlands | place: USA...
GATGCCGACGCCCGGCTTCCACTATCAGTCATGGATGATGGCGGAAGTCGCCGCACTTCGGAAAGCCGTCGCGGACAATGTGTCCACCGAGGTGCTCAAGGCGGGACACTGAGGATCGTGCGCGCGGAAGCCGAGATTCTCGCCGTCCGTCAGGCGGGCGTCTCGCTGGCAGGGCGCGAGATCCTGCACGATGTCGACTTCGCGCTGGAGCCGGGCGAGTTCTGCGGCCTTATCGGCACCAACGGGTCAGGCAAGACAACGCTGCTCAGGGCCATCCTTGGCTTCGTCCCGCTTAGTCGGGGCAGCGTCACCATCGCCGGCGGCAGCAGGCTGGCTTCGGTTGGTTACGTACCTCAGAAATTCGTTCTCGATCCCTACATCCCGATGCGTGCGCGGGACCTTGTTGCGCTCGGACTCGACGGTCACCGGCTGGGCTTTCCGATCCCCTCGAAGGGGCGTCGGCAAGCGGTTGATGAGACGCTCACGGCCGTGGATGCGACGCGTTTCGCTGATCAGCGAATCGGGGATTTGTCCGGCGGCGAGCAGCAACGGGTGGTCCTCGCGCATGCCCTGATCCGCCATCCCCGCCTGCTGCTTCTGGACGAGCCACTTGCCAGTCTCGACATCCGCAGCGTCGCCGAGATCGTCGCACTTCTGCGCCGCGTCTCCTGCGAATATCGGGTCACCGTTCTGCTCGCCGGCCACGACATGAACCCGCTGCTCCCGGCTATGGAACGCATCGTCTACCTGGCCAACGGACGGGCTGCGAGCGGTCGCGTGGACGCCGTGGTCCGCACCGAAGTTCTGAGCGAGCTGTATGGCTATCATATCGATGTCATCCGGGTTTATGGCAGGATCCTGGTTATCCCCGTTGGCACCGAGGAGGGCGCAACCGCGGCGATCGAACGGGACCCCGTTCACGTCGCCCAGGTTCCGTGATCCGCGTGACGTCGCTTCTCTCGATCCTCTTCGAGCCCGGCTTCTTCACCAGCGAGCCGGTACGTACGGCGGTGGTGATCGGGGGCGGAGCCGCCATCGTGTCCGGGGTCGTCGGCGTGTTCACGGTGATCAGGGGACAGTCCTTCGCCGGCCATGCTCTGGCCGATGTCAGCAGTGCGGGAGGGGCTGCATCGTTCCTCCTCGGGATCAATCCGCTGCTCGGGTTTCTTATTATGGGAGTGATCGGGGCGAGCAGCATGGAACTCGTCCGTGTTGATCGCGCGAGGGAGCGTGACCTCGTGACGGGCGTCGTCCTCGGTGCGGGGCTTGGCCTTACGGCATTGCTTCTCTTTTTGGACGTCACATCGAGCAGCACCACCGGGGCCGCGGTCACGGTGATGTTCGGGTCGATGTTCGCGATCCCGGCCTCGATCATTCCACTCGCTGAGGGGGTCGGCTTCGGCGCGGTCCTCATGGTCGCGCTGCTGTATCGCCCGTTGCTGCTCAGCTCGGTCGATCCTGACCTCGCCGCCGTCCGCGGCGTGCCGGTGCGGCTGGTCGGGCTGCTGCATCTGATCGTGCTGGCGCTGGCCGTTGCCCTGTCCGCCATCACCGTTGGCGCCATTCTCTCTACTGCGTTGCTGATCGGGCCGGCCGCGATTGCGCTGCAAATTGCCAAGCGGCCGGGATGGGCCGTGCTGCTTGCCGCCGAGATCGGCGTCGCGGCGACCTGGGGCGGGATACTCGTCGCCTATGACAGCTACTCGTGGACGGGTGGGCACGGTTGGCCGGTGAGCTTCTGTGTCGTCACGCTAATTTTCTTGGCCTATCTTGTCGCTGGCTGGCCCGGACGAGGCCGAGCACGCCGGACGCCGCGCATCGACTCGCGCCGCGTTCAGCGGGCCGCATAAGGCTAAGCCTTGTTCTCCGGCTTCATGATCAACACCTGGATCGTGGCTACCATTGTTGCCGCGGTCGCCGGCGTCGTCGGCTTCTTCGTGGTCATACGCGGATCTGCCTTCGCAGCGCACGCGCTGCCACTCGGCACGTTCCCGGGCGCCGCCGGGGCCAGCCTGCTCGGCCTCAATCCGCTGTTTGGCCTGCTCGTGTTCTCCGGGCTCGGAGTGATCGGGATCAGCCAGCTTGGGAGGCGGGGACGGCAAGAGGTCGCGACAGCCCTGACGCTCGTCACCCTGCTCGGGTTGGGAGCGCTGTTCCTGAGCATGAGCACCGAGTACTCGCAGGCAACCTACGCGTTGCTGTTCGGGGAGGTGCTCGGCGTCAGCAGCAGCGATCTCACGCCAGTCGCCGCGATCAGCGCTTTTTCGATCGTGCTTACCGCATTGCTGTTTCGCCCGCTGCTGCTGACTTCCGTCTCGCCTGAGCTGGGAGAAGCCAGGGGCGTCCCGGCCGCCCGGATGGAGCTGCTGTTCCTGACCATCGTCGCGCTCGCCACCGCCATGGCACTGCCGGTGGTCGGGACGCTCCTGGTGTTCAGCCTGATGGTGGGTCCCGCTTCCGCCGCGCGGGCACTGACGGACCGGCCATTGGGTGCAATGCTGCTCTCGGCAGCCATATCGTTGGCCGTTGTTTGGCTCGCGATCGCTTTCTCCTTCGTCTCAAACTGGCCGATCGGATTCTTCGTCGGCAGTTTGAGTGCCCTTGCCTACGGCGGGGGGCGGGTATGGAGAGCTTGTTCTGTGCGGCGGTAACAGGGCTCGCACGCATGCAGCAAATCGTCTAGTTTCACAGAGAAAAAACTGTCCTTCGCAGGGGTGGCCGGCTGACATCCCGAGCATTTCGATCAATGCCGAATCCGGCGAAACGACAATAAAGAGAAAAAACCTTCAGGGTCTGTCATCGGCTGCGCCCTCGCCGTGCTTAACGGGATGGCGTGTGACGAAATTTGGAGCGTCGCACGGATATGTGCTCCCGTAGGGATGTTGGGATTTCTGCGGGACTAACCCGAGCTTCCTACTCTGCAAGCGCGCAAGTGCCTTAAGTATATGCATAATTCTCTGTCGTGGCGCTGCGCTACTGGCTACACCGGACGGCGAGGAGATCGAACGCCTTCTTCTGGATTTGGGTTGGCCTGGTCACCACGGTGAGTGGATAGTTGGGCGTGATCGCGGTGATAACGGTGTTGCGCGCCAGCGTCGCGAGATCGGCCAACAGCGAGCGGAAGCTGTGGACCGGCAATCCGTCCTCGGTGAGACCGGTGGTCTGTTTGGTGACCGCGGCCGGTGAGCGTTGTGCTTGCGCCACCACGCTGGCGCGCAGGGATTCGGCGGCTTGCTTGTCGCTGTCATCGAACAGCATCGGCGCCAGGCGCTGACGCATGTGCCATTCCAGGTAATAGGCCAGCATGCAGAGGCAGACATGCGCGCGCACCCGATCGGCCAACCAGTGATAGATAGGCCGGACCTGCAGATCGACCGTCTTTATGCAACGAAATGCCCGCTCCACCAGGGCGAGGGATTTGTAGCCACGCACCGTCGCCGCGTCGTCGAGTGTCTCTGCGGGCAGGCTGGTGCGCACGACGTAGATGCCGTCGGTGGTGGCCTCGGCGGCGATCTCGGTGGCCTTGCGGGTGAAGCTGAAGGCGGCATCGGTAATGACGAGATCGAAATGCTTGGCCGTCTTGTGCTTGTCGAGTACCGCGCCGACCGCGAGCGCGATGTTGGTGGAGCCGCGCAGCGGATCGCGCTTGCGGAACACGGCCGTCCGGATGCGGGCGAGATCGCGCTCGGTGGCAGCGAGCAGGTCTTGCCGTTTGCGGGCGCGCTCGGCGGCGAGATCGGGGTTGCGGCAGACCACCAGCCGCTCGCCGGGAAACTCGGGGGTGGTGATGCTGGCCATATCGCGCTGGTCGAACAGCGAGAGCTGCAAGGCACCGCTCTCCAGCAGCGCCTTGATCGCCGGCGCGCGTAACGCCGTGATCCAGTCCAGGCCTGCCGCCTTGATGTCGTCGGTGATGCGCGCCTGAGTGATCATGCCGCGGTCGCCGACCACTCGGTGCCGCCGGAACAGCTACTAAGCGCGCTGCTCTTGCAGGTGTTCTACAGCATCCGCTCGGAGCGGCAGCTGATCGAGCAGTTGAACTACAATCTGCTGTATCGCTGGTTCGTCGGCCTGTCGCCGGATGATCCGGTGTGGGACGCCACGACGTTCACCAAGGACCGCGAACGGCTGGAGAACGGCGACATCTTCCAGAAGTTCATGGCCAGGCTGCTGAACCACGCCGAGGTGCAGCCGCTGCTCTCGGATGAGCATTTCTCGGTCGACGGCACGCTGATCGAGGCGTGGGCGTCACAGAAGAGTTTTCGCCCGAAGGACGGCAACGACCAGGACGGCCGGTGGGCCGGCGCTTGCCGGTGTGCTGGCGACCTACCCGGTCTGCGACAGCCGGTTGGATACGCCGAGCTATCGAGAGTTCGGGACCGGCTTCGCCCTGACCCGAGAGAAGATGGCTTTCTACTGGAGCGTTTACGTGCCGCATGCGGCGGACCGGCTGCATCCCTATGCCGCGCCCTTGCAGGCCGAGCTGTCCGGTTTGCCCCCGGTGCGGGTGCAGCTTGCCGAGCTCGACGTACTTCGCTCCGAGGGCGAGGCGCTGGTGGCGAAGCTGCGCGCCGCAGCGGTGCCGGTAGAGTTCGAGATGTTTACTGGTGTCCCGCACGGCTTTGTTCGCGCCACTGAATATGTGGCAAAGGCAGGTCAAGCGATGAGCGGGACGGTTGCTTGGATGCGCCGAATTGTCACTAAGCAACCAGATCGCTAGCTCGGGCGACTGTTCGGTCACGGCCGAAGCTTTCCGCCTGGATTCCGCCACCTGCGTCGGCTTGTGTGGCGCGCGATGACGTGGCCCGACGTCGAAGCCCGTCGATCTGCAGCACGGAGAACGCTATGATTACTCTTTCGATCCGCTACACGCTCGATGCCAACAAGCTGGCAGATTTCGAAACCTATGTGCGCGCCTTGCCCAGCCAGATCGAACGTTGTGGTGGCAAGTTCATCGGATACTATCTGCCCACCAAGCCGGCAGGCCCGACCAACGTCGCACTCGGCTTGATCGATTTCCCCGACCTTGCTGCTTACGAGCAATATCGCCAGAAGCTTGCCTCTGACCCGGAAGCTGCGGAGAACGTGCGGCGAGCCGAGGCTGCCGGGTGCATCCTGAACGAGGATCGGGCCTTTGTCCCGGTGTGGTCACCAATAACATCCGGCCAGGGTGTTCCCGGGGCCGCTGCCGGAGGGATCTGACGCAGAAATTCGTCAGAAGCTGCTTCACCCGATCAGCCGAACAGCAACACCCCATGGCTTCCGGCAACGGCGCCCAGGATTGTCAGCAGGCTTAGCACGAGCAATGCGATATGGAAGCCGTGGATAGTCCGCAACGCCGTCTCGGATTCTCTCGCAGCACGCGCCGCAAACCGGCTGTGCAGCACGAATGGCTCGAGAACAAACAATAGAAGCGCAAAGATCGTCCACACCAGCACCATCGCATGCATCCACCAATAAGGAAGCGACGTGAACCGATACCACAGGTCCATCCGCGCCAACATGTAGAGACCGGTCAGGCCGGCGAGGACCACACTGATGCGCACCTGCCAGCCGAATCGGCTTTCGACGGCTTCAAATACCGTGAGCCGCTGCGCCGGATCGGGCATGCGCCGCAGCACCGGCAGGAGCACTGTCGTCACCAGCCCAACGCCGCCGATCCACAAGACAACAGCAACCACATGCAGCGCACGGGCAATCGTGAGGTCAGTCATGCGCTGTCCACCAGACGCTTCTCGGCGCGATGCAGAATGCCGCAGACAAGTGCGGCGTGCATCGCCGACAGGCGACGTTCGACGGCGTCCACCACCTCCGTCACACAGAGGCAAAACGTTTCTTCGACGGCCCTCCAGGCCAGCGACCTGAGCGGTGTCTCCCGTTGCCGGCTATGAAGCCAGAGAGTGCACACCACGGCCACCTCTATCTTCTCGTTATTCATCGCATCGCTCAACTCGTGTGCCATCGGCATGGTCCTTCTGGCCAGACTGGGGGGGCGGCGTCGGCCTGCGTGATTAGATTGTCACTCACGTTTCAGCCTCTCCGCGCAGAGCGCTTGCAGCACGACCGCATTGTTGTGTTCCGCATTCCTTGCGGCGAACACGAAGGTGACGCGCTTGTGCTGACGCGCAACCGAAAGCAGCTCATCGAACGCAACATCCCAGCCACTTCGTCGCGATAACGCTCGCCGAAGGCCTGCCAGTTTGCCGGTACATGGCCGAACCATTTGCGCAGGGCCGTGCTGGGCGCCACGTCCTTCAGCCAGAGGTCGATCCTGGCATGTTCCTGCTTCACGCCCCGCGGCCAAAACCGGTCTACCAGGATGCGGAAGCCGTCACCGGGGGAGGCGGACTCATACGCCCGCTTGATTGCGATTGTACTCATCAGTCGGACAGCTCCTCTTTCGAGGTGTCCTCCTCCAAAAGCGGCTATTTCCAGCGCGGAGTGCGCATAGGCGCCACCCCTCGGCTGAGCTGGGGCCGTCGGTTCGTTAGACCTTCCCGTCCTCGGGGCGTCCCTTTCTATTTCTTTGCATGCTACGCCGTTAGTACTACCAGCCCGGCGGCTAGCAATGTAATCGACGCCCGCGTTTGGCGGTATCGTCAACAGCCGCACTGTATCGCACGACGTGATGGTGAGCGAGCCGAACGGCGCGGCACTCGCTTGGCCGTAGAACAGTGCGCTAGGCGTGTGCAAAACGAGGCCGGCCGTCTCGGCCAGTGACCTGCCTGCCGTTGGACGACCACAGGTAGAAGCCGAATGCGTTCTTCGGCGCGAAGGACAGCGTCAGGCTGTCGCCGGCGCTGGAGGTACTCGGGCTGAACGTGGCCAGTCAGATCCGGGCAGAAAACGTCACGCCGTCGAGCGATGGGCCTGCAGGACAGGCGACGGTGCTGAGCGGCGGGGCGTAAGGGCCGAGGTCAGTCAAGTCGTTGCCGATCGCCAAATAGCTGCCTGGGTTGCCAGTGTAGATAGGCTGCGCTGGCTGGGTTGGCGCAAAGCGCGTGTGGGCAAGCGTCCGCCAGGTGCGCGCGCTTCCCAGATCGGAGGGATTTCGCAGGTCGGCTGCTTACTTCGCCACCACAAAAGATCTCGCCGGAGCTGGCCCCTGCTGTGATATAAAGAACCTCGGCGGGAAGCATAGGGCTGCTGACAGCAGCGGGCCTGCTCTACCGCACCCGAAGCCGTCCCGAATCGGAATTCACCGCCCGCTATCCTGCTGCGTGAGAGCAATCGCGAGAGCGGCAAAGTCCGCAAGCGTACCGTGCTCAATCTCTCGGCTTGGCCGACTGAACACATTGAAGGCCTGCGCGGGATCCTGAAAGGCGGCACAGTGATCCCCGCTGATGCGGAGGGGATCATCATCACCCGCAGTCTGCCGCATGGCCACGTCGCGGCTGCGTTGGGAACCGCCCGTCAGCTTGGTCTTCATCATCTTCTCGGCGACGACGATGAGCGTTGCCGCGATCTCATCCTCGCGCTGGTGGTCGGGCGGGTTCTCGAACCGAGTTCCAAGCTCGCCGCGGCACGGGCGTTATCGCCGCAGACGGCAAGCTCGAGCCTGGGCGAGATGCTCGGCCTGGGCAAGGTCGATGAGGACGAACTGTACGCCGCGCTCGACTGGCTGCTGGAGCGGCAACCAGCCATCGAGACCACATTGGCCAAACGCCATCTGCGCCATGGCACATTGGTCTTGTATGATGTGTCATCGAGCTACATGGAAGGACGCTGCTGTCCACTGGCCAAGCTGGGCAAAAGTCGCGATGACAGGAAGGGCACACTGCAGATCATCTATGGCCTGCTCTGCGCTGCCGATGGTTGTCCGGTCGCGATCGAGGTGTTCGAAGGCAACACCGGCGATCCGATGACTGTGGCGAAGCAGGTCGACAAGTTGAAGCAGCGCTTTCACCTCGATCACGTGGTCTGCGTTGGCGACCGCGGGATGATGACCCAAGCTCGCATCACCGGCGACATTCAGGCGGCGGGGCTCGACTGGATCACCTCATTGCGTGCACCGACCATCCGAGAGTTGGTGAACAGCGGAAGCTTGCAGCTCTCACTGTTCGACGAGCGGGACCTAGCCAGCATCACGGCGCCAGAGTTTCCCGGCGAGCGTCTGGTGGTTTGCCGCAATGCCGAGCTCGCCGGCGAGCGGCGGCGCAAGCGCGAGGACCTGCTGGCTGCCACCGAACGTGACTTCGAGGCGATCAAGGCCCGAGTCGAGCGCAAACGCCGCCCGCTGCGCGGGAAAGTCGCGATCGCGCTGGCCGTCGGAGAGGTGAAAAACCGCCACAAGATGGCCAAGCACTTTGACTTGGACATCGAAGACGACAGCTTCGGCTTCACCCGCAAAGCCCAGGAGATCGCTAAGGAAGCGGCCCTGGACGGCATCTATGTGGTGCGCACGAACCTCCCGGTGGAGACCTTGGACGATACGGCGACCGTACGCAGCTATAAGTCTCTTTCGCTAGTAGAACGGGCCTTCCGGTGTTTGAAAACTGTCGATCTGCAGGTCCGTCCTGTGTATCACTGGTTGGCTGATCGGGTGCGCGCGCACGTGTTTCTTTGCATGCTTGGCTATTACCTGGAATTCCACATGCGCCAGCGTTTGGCCCCGATGCTGTTCGACGACGCGGACAAGGAAGCTGCCCAGGCACAGCGCAAGAGCGTGGTGGCAAAGGCGCCCCGCTCGCTGTCTGCGATCAAGAAGCAGACCACAGGGCAAACCCCTGACGGCTTGCCGGTGCACAGCTTCCACACATTGCTGGGCGATCTGGCAACCATCGCCCGCAATACCCTGGTGACCACGATCACGCCCAACCTCTCGCTGAACGTTGTGACCAGACCCACCGCGATCCAGCAAAAGGCGCTGCAACTCCTTAGCGTCGGCGTGTAGCCAGTAGTGCCGGTCGCCGGCCGCCAATTTCCTGAGCCCATTCAGTTGTCTATGCTATTTCATTACGTAATGATCCAGGAGGCTCGGTCTAGGGATTGGCGGTGCCGGTCTCAAAATACCGTATTCCACAAGTGCCTGAGATCATTGGAATATGCTCGAACGAAATAGCGGTACAGCGACACCCCATCTCTCACGCCGCTTGCTGCGGCACACTAACCCAACTTGCGCAGTTGGAGTGGGGTTCCGCGAATTTTGCCTGACACGCGGCGAGTCAGAACAATCGGTTAGCGGCGATCAGCGGCCGATTTGCGCGTGTAGTGGCGACCAAGGCCATTCCTTTTTGCCGGGGAATTTGATTCTGCTGGCGCATGTACCTGCGCCATACGACTCGCAAGAAGGACGGCAAGGTCCATCGCTACTGGTCGCTGGTTCGCAGCGTCCGGGTCGGGCGGCGGGTGATCCAGCAGACCGTGGCGCAGCTTGGCGAGCTTGATGAGCACGGCCGTCTCGCAGCACGTGCGCTGTCGGCACGACTGATCGGTGCACCAGAGCAGGCGCCGCGCGCCGCGGCCGCTTTGTGGCGACGTTGCAGCCGGATCAGAGCCCGGCCGGCTTTCACCTGCGTGTGGCCCGCAGCACCGCATTCGACGACTGGGCGGCGCTGTCGGAAGGCGCCTATCTGCTGCGCTCCAACATCGTCGACTGGAGCGACCGGCAGCTGTGGAAGGCCTACATTCAGCTCACCCAGGCGGAGGCGGCATTCCGCATCCAGAAAGATCAGCTCAACGCCCGGCCAATCTGGCACCAGCGCGAAGACCGCGTGCAGGCGCACATTCTCGTCTGCTTCCTCGCCTTCGTGCTGTGGAAGTGCCTGGAGATGTGGCAGAGCCGCACTGGTTTGGGCAACACGCCGCGGACCGTCCGGGAGGAACTGGCGCGCATCCAGTCGCACGACGTGGTGTTGCCCACCGCGACGCATGGTTTGCTCCGCCTGCGCTGCGTCACCCAACCCGACGCCGCCCAGGGCCGCGCTGCTCGATCGCCTCGGTCTCGTGCTGCCAAAGCACATGCGGCTCGACCGGCAGGAGTTTCCCGCGCTCGCCGCGAGCGACTGAACGCTGATCAGAAATGTAGTGGCGACTTTTTCGCTAAGCTCTTGATTTGCCTACGCTCAATCTTCGATTCTGCGCAAGTTGGGCTAATGTCCGCGACCCACAGCCGGTCAGGTGCTCGCGCGGTGAAGTTACGTTCGACCAGATCTGGTGCCTGACGGCCGTCGCCCTTGAGCGTGGTAGTGGCGAACTTGCGTCGGCTCACGCCGGCGAGGCCGGCCCGCGACATCAGCCGCGCGACACGCTTGCAGCCAACACGAATGCCTTTGGCCGCGAGCTCTGCGTGGACACGCGGTGCCCCATAGGTTCCGCGCAAGGCCGAATGCGCGGCGTGAATCTCCGCCGTTACCGCCGCATCGGCCCGCGCCCGCCGCGACGGCTGCCGCTTACGCCACGCATAATAGCCGCTGGAGGAGACACCCAGCACTCGGCATATAGTGGCGATTGGATAAGTTGCCTGGTGATCGCTCACGAACCGGAACCCTTCGGTGGGATCGCGCTCGTCTCCCGAGCGAACCAGGCCGCCGCCTTTGAGAGGATTTCCCGCTCCAGCCTAAGCTGACGGTTCTCACGCCGCAGGCGGCTAAGTTCCTCGCGCTCCGCCGTAGTCAGGCCGCCATCACCACGACTACATCGCGCGCGGCTCGCGCGACCCAGTTGCGGATCGACTGCGCGGTTGGCTCAAACTCGCGTGCCAGTTCCTCCGGCGTGCGCCCGGCTTGCACCAACTCAACCATCTGGTGACGAAATTCAGATGCATAACGTCGTCTCGACCTCGACATGGTGGACTCCTCGAACACAAAATGCTCGGGTGTCCACGAAAACGGGTCAACTCCAATTAACCTACGCCATCTCTGCTAGCGTCTGCCGGCGTTGTCGCATTGTGACGGCGCCCTCCGGAATGATAGATTCCGACTTCCGACCCACAATATTACAAAATCATCGCATCGAGGTGGCACTCCCGGGTCTTCGCTTGATCGTTCGCGACCGCCCAGCCCCGCAACGCCGGAAACCCGCAACCAGTAGCAAGCCACCTCTTCCGTCCGAGACCAAGAGCGCTACCAGTCAAGCAGCAACGGTCGATCCCGTTCCGTCGGTTGACTGGGCGGATGTACCCCCCGGCAACGGCACGCTCAATCGACCGCGACACGCTCAGTTTTGACATTTGGGGCACCGTCGCTTGGTGTGACAGGTGGACCCAGATGGCGAGACATCGGGTCCGCCGAGACGGGTGCCTCGCCGCGCGCGAGTTGATCGAGCGCCCGCCGCGTGCGGCGGATCGCCTGGTCGAGCACGGCCATCGCCTGCTCGAGATCGCCGTAGTCGAACGCACGCCGCTCAAGCGGCGTGTGCGGGCGATCCAGGGGGGGAGCCGGCGGCGCCTCTGCATCGTACGGAATGGTGGGCGGCCGGCCGCGGCCGCGCCCCGGCTGTGGCCGGGGCGGCGGGACGACGGCGTCGCGCAGCGGCGCCATCCCTTTGAGGCCGAACAGCCGCCGCCTGGACCGGTGGGTGACCTCGACGGCGATGCCGGCGGCGCAGAACTCCTCGAGCAAGCGGGCGGCGTTCTTCACCGCCATGCCAAGCCCCGCCGCCAGCGAGGTGGCGGAGATGAGCGGCGCCGCGGCGAGCAGGTCGACCGCGGCGGCGGCGCGGGAGTGGCGGCGCCGGCTGCCGATTGCGCGCCGGGCGGCCAACCAGGCCCGCTCCAGGTCCAGCAGCAGCTGCAGCCCGTCCGCGGCCTCGTCGGCCAGCGCCGTGAGAAAGGCCGGGAGCCAGGCGGCCGGCGCCCAGGGCGTGTCGGGGCGCAGCGCGGCGGCGCCGGTCAGCGGCACCGGCACGCGCAGCAGGCGATGGCCGGTCCAGTGGCCGATCAGCGCGGCGCGCAGCGGGGCGCGCCCGCCCCCGGCGTCGCCGCGGCCGTCGCCACCGAGCCAGGCGTGCGCGAACCGGGCGGCGGCGAAGAGCGGCGGACCGGGGGTGGCGGCCAGCGCCGCCGCGGCGTGGGCGATCTCCCGCTGTTGCGGTTCATCCGGCGCGGTCACCCACTGGTGCAGCAAGAGGGCGTGACGGGCAGCATCGAAGATGACGCCACGGTCGATGATGCGCAGCTCGCCGTCCATCCGCAGGCGCAGGCCCTCGAGGATGGCGGCGAGGTGCCAGGGGTCGATCACTTGGCCGTCGACGGCGGCTTGGCGGCGCACGGCGTCGAGCCGGGCGCGATACAGGAAGGCCGGCGCCAGCGGATGGAGGGCGAGCGCCTGGTCGAGCCGGGCGATCGCCGCGGCGGCCCGTTCGAGCGGCCTGGCGATCGCCGGCTCGGTGGCTGCGGCGGGCGGCACCAGGGCCTCGAGCATCCACACGGCCGGGGTCCCGGCCGCCTCGCCGGTCCACGTGGTCGTATCGGTGGATACGTCGTGTGGCGGCACCTCAGGCCCACGCAGCTAGGGTTGTCCGAACCCGAACACGGCGAAGAACGTCTTGCCGTGGGCCGCGAGCCAGTCGGCCGGCGCCGCCCCGAGTTTGCCAGCGATGACCGTGCGATCCAGCGTGGCGATCTTATCGAAGCGCACCACCGAGGGGACTTTGAGTCCGCTCCCGGGAGCGGCTGGCAGCACGGCCATATCGGGTCCGCTGCGCGGCACCGAGGTGATGAAGCACACCACCAGGTCGGGGCGGCGGTCGTTGTCGCGCGACACCACGAGGGCGGGGCGGCGCTTATCGCCGGAGAGGTCGGTGAACGGGAAGCGGGCGAGCACGATGCTGCCGAAGGCGAACACTAGCCGGCTCGTTCGACGAGGTCGACGTCGCTGTAGAGCTCCGGCTCCTCGGCGAGCCAGTCGAAGGCGCCGCCGGCCTGGGCGATCGCCGCCATCGGCGGCTCGCCGGCCTCCACGACCTCGACCAGCACGTGCACCCGTGCCTCGGCGGCGATCCCGCGCCGGCTGAGTTCGGCCGACACCTGACCGGCCGCCGTGTCGAGAACGAGTCTCTGCATGACGATGGTCCTTTCGTGCGGCTCCATTCTAGCGGCGGACCGTTCCCTTGTCCGAGGGGCGGGCGATCCGCGGGCGCCCACACGACCAAGCCAGACCGGAATCAAACGCTTGCGCGTTCGCTTACCGTAATTGCCCGATTCGGTGCAATAGCCCCTTTATTCCGGCCGCCCTCCCCTGCCCTGCTCACGCTCCCGTGAGCAGCCCCGCCCCGATTCTGTCCGCTAAGCGCCCTTTGCGGACGGAAACAGATGGTCT
>Ga0335074_10010000_pt1 | contig 13256 bp, 9 predicted proteins | sample Lox_Sample_23_FD_206715 | JGI IMG/M metagenome (GOLD analysis project Ga0335074, IMG submission 206715) | Soil microbial communities from Loxahatchee National Wildlife Refuge, Florida, United States - Lox_Sample_2.3 | ecosystem: Environmental > Terrestrial > Soil > Wetlands | place: USA: Florida...
GTTCCTGTTCCTGCGTCTCTTCACTGAGGCACGCGATCCGCTGCCGTCGTTCGTTCTGGTGCTGGATTTTCTCGTGCCGCTGATCGCCATCGCCCTTGCCTTCGACAGCGTCAATGGCGAATTCAACCACCGCACCTTGAGCCGGCTTCTGGCTCAGCCGATCTATCGCGATGCCCTTTTGATTGGCAAGTTCCTGGGCGGACTCGCAGCGATCGCGGTGGCGCTCGTCACGCTGTGGCTGCTGGTGATCGGTCTTGGTCTTCTGACCCTGGGCGTGCCGCCCTCGAGCGAAGAGGTGCTGCGCGGCTTGGCGTTCCTTGTCGTCGCCATCGCCTATGGCGCCGTGTGGCTGGCGGTGGCGATGTTGTGCTCGGTTCTGTTCCGCTCGGCCGCCACCTCGGCGCTTGCGGCGCTCGGCATCTGGCTCCTCGTCAGCGTGCTATGGCCGCAGGTCGTGACGTTCGTCAGCACCGCGGTCTATCCGCCGAACGAGCTTCAGATATTGTTCAACCAGCCCAATCCCGATCAGCTTCAGCTGCAGCAGTCGCTGTCGCGCCTGTCGCCAAGCACGCTGTTCGGCGAGGCCGTGCTGGGCATTCTGCACCCGACGACACGGGCCTTGGGCCTCGTCTTCATGTCGCAACTCGAGGGCGCGGTGATGGGCACGCCTTTGCCGTTGGCGCAAAGCCTGCTCCTCGTGTGGCCGCAGGTCACGGGCCTCATCGCCGGCGCGATCATCCTGTTCGTGATCGCCTACGTCGTGTTCCAGCGCCAGGAAGTGCGCGCCTAACCTTCAGCGGTCGGCGTTCATCTCGCGCTCCAACCGGTCGAGCGTCGCCATGGCCGGAAGGCATTGCGCGAGGCTGGAATTGGGCTCGCGCTTTTCCGCGATCGCCGCGAAGAATTCCCGATCCTCGAGCTCGATGCCGTTCATCGACACGTCGACCTTGCTCAAGTCGATCTTGTTGCTGTCGCCATCCGACAGATCGTCGTAATAGGCGAGATAGGTGCCATTGTCGCAGATATAGCGGAAGAATGAGCCGAACGGCCCCTTGTTGTTGAAAGAAAGGCTCAGGGTCAGGATCGCGCCCGACGGCACCTTGAGCATGATGCTCATGTCCATCGCGATCTTGAGCTCTGGATGCATCGGACCCTGAATCGCGTGCGCGATCTTCGGGTGCTCACCGGTCTGATACTGGAACAGGTCGACCGTGTGGCAGGCGTGATGCCACAAAAGATGATCGGTCCAGCTTCGCGGCTGGCCCGCCGCGTTCATGTTGGTGCGGCGGAAGAAATAGGTCTGCACATCCATCTGCTGAATTTTCAGCTCGCCGGCTTTGATCTTGTTGTGCACATATTGGTGGCTCGGATTGAAGCGGCGGACATGGCCGCCCATGGCGATGACACCGGTCTCCTTCGCGACCCGCACCAGCCGCTCGCTGTCGGCGAGCGTGTCGGCCATCGGTATCTCGATGAGGACGTGCTTGCCCGCGCGCATGCACATCTCGCCTTGCTCGGCATGGATTTGGGTGGGGCTTGTGAGGATCACGGCCTCGACGCCCGGCTGCTTGATGCTCTCGGCCAGGTTGCTGGTCCAGTGCGGGATTTTCCACTTCTTGGCAAACGCCTCGGTGCTTTCGCGCCGTCCGCCCGTGACCGTCACGACCTCGACGCCGGGAATGTTCTGCAGCGCTTCCATGTGGCGCGTGCCGAAGGCGCCTTGTCCAGCAAGAGCGATCTTCATCGTCCGTCCTCACCCTTTTTCATTCACGCCGCGCGGTTCTCGAGGATCATGTGACCCACCGCCGTGTTCGACGCGGGCACGTGATAGAAGCGATAGACTTCCTTCGCGTTCTCCTCGAGCGCGCCGCGCATGATGAGCCACATCACCAGCTCGATCCCTTCGGATCCCGCCTCGCGCACGAATTCGACATGCCCGATCTTGGTCAGCGCCTCAGGATCGGCCGCGAACTTGTCGAGGAAGCGGCGGTCGAACTCCTTGTTGATGAGGCCGGCGCGCGGCCCTTGGAGCTGATGCGACATGCCGCCGGTGCCGAACACGACGACGCGAAGATCGTCGGGGAAGGATTGAACCGCGCGCGCGAGCGCCTTGCCCAGCATGTAGCAGCGATGCGCGGTGGGCGGCGGGTACTGGATGACGTTGACGCAGAGCGGAATCACCCGCACCGGCCACTCCGCAGGCTGTCCGTAGAGCAGCGACAGCGGCACGGTGAGGCCGTGATCGACTTCCATCTTGTTGACGATGGTGAGGTCGAACTCGTCCAGGATCACCGATTGCGCGATGTGCCAGGCAAGGTCGGGATGGCCCTTCACCACCGGGACCGGCCGCGGTCCCCAGCCTTCGTCCGCGATCGGGAACTCCTCGGCGCAGCCCAAGGCGAAAGTCGGGATGACCTCGAGCGAAAAGGCCGAAGCGTGGTCGTTGTAGACAAGGATCACCGCGTCGGGCTTGGTTTCGGCCATCCATTTCTTCGACGGCTCATAGCCCTTGGCGATCGGCTGCCAATAGGGTTCGGCCATCCGGCCGTGGTCGATCGCCGCGCCGATCGCCGGCACGTGCGAGGTGCTGACCCCTGCAATGATCCTAGCCACGGCGCCACTCCGACTTGCTGCGGTTACCGGCGGGATTGCGCCCGCCCTCGATCATCATCTTGGCGTATTGCTCCTGGGTCGAGCCGGTCATCAAGGCGGCGATGTTCTGGAAGGTGAGCCCGTCGGTGGCGGCGAGCTTTGACGTGTAATAGATGTTGCCGCCAAGCGCCAACATGCCGTTCCAGTCGCGCTTCAGTATCGCCTGCTTCTGCTCCTCGGTCATCGGCCAATGGTCGAGATAGGCCCGCTCGTCGCGCTTGAATGCCTCGCGGTTCTCGGCCTTCATCAGCGACATGCAGAACATATTGAGGTGATAGCCCTGTCGCGAGCGCTTGGCATCGAAGACGGTGGTGCCGGGGATGTCCTCGTATTCCGGTTCGGGCGTCATCGAACCCTCCTCAGCCCGGCCAATAGAGGCGCATGGGATTGTCCACGAGAAGCGCCTGCTGTTGTGCCCTGGTCGGCGCGAATTTCGGGATCATGTCGACGAGCGCGCCATCGTCGGGAACATGCGTCGTCATGTTCGGATGGGGCCAGTCGGTGCCCCATAAGACACGCTCCGGAAACCGCTCGACCAGCGCCCGCGCGAACGGGATGACATCGTCATAGGGGGGCCCCACGGCGGAAATGCGCTCGGGGCAGGTGACCTTGACCCAGATCTTCGGCATTTCCGCGACAAGCGCCAGATAGCGCTGGAAATCGGCATGGTCGGCGCCCTTCCTCGCATCCGGCACCGACATGTGGTCGAGCACGATGGTGGTCGGCAGCGCCTTCAGGAACGGCGTGATGCCGGCAAGGCTCGCCGCCTCGAAATAGACGACCGTGTGCCAACCCATGCGCTGAACGCGCCGGGCGACGCCCAGGAACACTTCGTGCGGCGTCGCATCGACAAGACGCGGCAGGAAGTTGAACCGCACACCGCGCACGCCGGCGCGGTCAAGCGCTTCGAGTTCCGCGTCGGTGACGGTCGGGTTCACTACGGCGACGCCCCGCGCGAGGCCGCCCGATCCTTCGAGCGCGTCGACGAGCGCCCGGTTGTCCGCGCCATGGCAACTCGCCTGCACGATGACGTTGCGCGAAAAGCCCAGATACCGTCGCAGCTCGAACAGCTTTTCCTTTGGCGCGTCGCACGGCGTGTATTTGCGCTCTGGCGCGTAGGGGAATCTCGCCTCGGGCCCAAAGACGTGGCAATGCGCGTCGACCGCGCCCGCCGGAGGCACGAATTTGGGCTTCGACGGATTGGGGTGGAAGGGTAGGTAGTTGGCGTCCATGGGCTCGCTCTCCGTCACGCCTCGATATAGCGACTTCGCCGCGCACTTGCCAGTGAGGGCAAGGCTACGCGCCGCGGGCCGCCGCCCGCGTGCGGCTTGCCTCGCCGCGCGGTGGACGCCACCATGCGGCGCAAGCGATTCATCCGTTGGAGCGTGGATCATGGCACATCGTTCAACGCCCCCTTTCCGGGCCGACCATGTTGGCAGCCTGCTGCGTCCGCAACGTCTTCTCGACGCGCGCGAGCGGCGCAAGCGTAACGAAATCTCCGCCGAGGAGCTGACCCGGGTCGAGGACGATGCCATCCGCGAAGCGGTGAAGCTGCAAGAGGAACTGGGTCTCGAGGCGGTGACCGACGGCGAATACCGGCGCACCTTCTGGCACATCGATTTTCTGGAACGGTTCGCCAACGTGACGGTGATCCCGCCGCGCCTCAAGGCACGCTTCCACACGCATGAGGGCGATATCGAGTTCGCGCCGCCGGGCCTGCGCGTCGACGGCAAGCTGGCGCGGCCCGCGCCCATCTTTGTCGATCACTTCAAGTTCCTGAAGGGAGTGACGAAGAGGACGCCGAAACAGACCATCCCGTCGCCCAGCAACATGCATTTCCGCGGCGGCCGCGGCGCCATCGATCAGAAGGCCTATCCCGACCTCGGGGAGTTCTATGCCGATCTCGGCCGCGTCTTTTCCGAGGAAGTAAAGGATCTGGGCGATGCGGGCTGCCGCTATCTGCAGATCGACGAGGTGAATTTCGCCTATCTGTGCGATCCCAAGCTGCGTGAGCAAGTCACGAATCTCGGCGAGGACCCCGCGACGTTGCCGCACACCTATGCGAGTCTGCTCAACGCCTCGATCGCGACGAAGCCGAAGGACATGGTCGTGACCATGCATCTCTGCCGCGGCAATTTCCAAAGCGCCTGGGTGGCCGAGGGTGGGTACGATCCGGTCGCGGACGTGCTTTTCAACGAGGTCAATGTCGACGGCTATTTCCTCGAATATGACGATCCACGCTCGGGCGACTTCAAGCCACTGCGCTTCCTGCCCAAGGGCAAGATCGTCATTCTGGGCCTTGTCACGACCAAGGTCGGCAAGCTCGAAACCAAGGACGAGCTGAAGCGCCGCATCGACGAGGCCGCGCGGCATACCTCCCTGGATCAGCTCGCGCTGTCGCCGCAATGCGGCTTTTCGAGCACGGTCGAGGGCAACAATATCTCGCTCGACGACGAAAAACGGAAGCTCAGCCTTGTCGTCGAAACCGCGCGCGAGGTCTGGGGCTGAAAGCGGTCAGGCAAGCACCTTGCGCAGCAGGGATGCGGTCGACGACAGACGCTCCGCCATGAAGGCCACCATGTAGCGGTGCAGCGCGGTGGCGAGAATCGGATCATCGCGTTCCATGCGATTGAGCGCTTCCGCGGTCAGCCGATAGGCCCGGGTCGGTTGGTCGGCAATGACGCTCGCCGTCCGCATCTGACCCAGATAGCAGCCGATCTCGCCAACCGTCGTGCCGGGCCCCATGGTCCTGAGACGCACGGACCTATCGTCGCCGACTTGCAGCCGGACGGTGATCCGGCCGCTTTCGATGAAGAACATGTCGCTTGCCCGTTCGCCCTGGCGAATGAGGGCGCTGCCCGCCTCATAGTCGTTGCTGTCCATGTAGGCCATGAACCGGTCGATCATGTCCGGCGAGGGGAGCGCGGCGCCAAGCTGATCGCGCCAAAGGATGGGCGCTATCGTCAGCTCGGACGCTGCCGACGCGAGGACATCATCTTCGCACGTCTCGATCGCCTGATCCAGGTCATCGCAAAAGCGCGCGCCATGATCGCCCGACTCGGCGATGCCGGAGTTCAGGATCTGGCTCTTCAGCGCGGGCGAGAGCGTCGACAGCAGCAACACGCAAGCCCGTCCCTTGCAGCTGTCGGAAAGCCTTCCCAGCCCCTGGATGGCCGATGAATCCATGCCGACCACGTCCTTGAAATCGAGCACGAGGTGGGTGAGCGCGGTGGCGTCGGCGGCTCCCACCCGGGTCTCGATCCGTGTCACCAGCGCGTAGATGGTGCCGAAGAACAAGAACCCCTCGAGCTTCAGGATAAGAATGGAACGGCCGCGCTGCTCCAGGATCTCGCGCGCGTTGCGGTCCCGATCGACATTGCTGTGATAGTCGGCGCCGGTCATTTCCTGCTTGATGATTTTGATCTTGCTGCATGTGCCGATGAAGATCGCCATTGCCGCCGCGATGCCGGTGGCGACGCCCGACATGTAGCCGAAGATGCCGGTCACGGCGACGATCAGCAGCATGACGCCATAGTCAGGGCGCGGCAGCCGGAACCAACCGCGATAGAGCCATTCCATCACGAACGAAATGCCCATGAAGAGAAGCAGACCGCCCACCATCATCCGCGGCACGAAAGACACCGCGTCCGCTCCGGCGTAGAAGGCGGCAAGGCAAAGCGCCGCCGATACCAGCCCGATCATCCTGGTATTGGCGCCCATCAGATGGCCCATCGCCGAAGCGCTCATCGCCTGAAAGCCCGGCGCGCCGCCCAACGCGCCGACGGCCAGGTTGGCGAGACCCGCGGCGCGAAGCTCGCGATTGATGTCGATATCGTGCTTTGTCGCAAACTCGAGCCCGCTCGAATTCAACAGAAGCTGGATCACGGCGACGATGACGATGGTTCCGAACTTGGCCCATTGCGTGGACAGCACGACCTGACCGGAATCGCGCAGATGGTAGAGGCTGAACAGCGACAGCTCGCTTTCTTTGGGAAACGGGCCGAGCAGCCAGCCTTGCACTTGGGCTTGCGCCACCGGCACATGGAACACGGCCAAGGCCGCATAGAACAGGATACCGAACGCAAGCATCATGCCCGGAACGATCAGAAGATGGTTCGACCGGCGCAGCATGCCGAAAAGCGACAGTGCGAAGGCAAAGGCCGGGGCCCATCGCAGCAGCATCGGCGGCGACAAGAACACCGACAGCGTGTCGGCCTGCAGTGGGACGCCGGTGAGCACCGGAAAAGCGCCTTTCACCAGCAGCAGCCCGGATCCCGCGAGGAATCCGCCGACGACGGGATAAGGAAGGAACCGGGCCAGCGAACCCAGGCGCAGCACGCCGAGGAACAGGAAGCTCGCACCCGTCAGAACCGACGCGAGGGCGATGGCCGCGAGCATGATCGCGACCTTCGCGTCGGTCGGCACCGCGCGCGGAAGAGCCGCCACGATGGCCGCGCCCATGATCGCAAGCACCACCGCCGGCCCGTCCTGCGGCTGGCCGACCGTGCCGGGATAAGAACTGAGGAACGCGACCACACCGCCCAAGACGCCGCCCGTCAAAAGCATGACGGCCACGCCCTGCGGCACGCCGAGCGACAGATCATTTGAGAAGATCAGCGCGGCGAGCGCGGTGGAACCGATAACGGTGCGTATGCCGGCGACGATTCCTGCCGTCAATCCCGGCAGCAATCGATGAAGGACGAAGCGCGCTGTGCCGTCTGCGTTGTAGGACAGGCTCACCACATCACCGCGTTATCGATGCGCATCGCCACGGGATGCGCTCATGTTATCTTCGCGCCGCGCGACGACGTGACGAAAGGTCGCGATCATCGAGGAGCGTCGCGATGCGCAGTTACAGTTCTTTGCATCGGACAGGAATTCGCAACAATCTATTCGTCTTGCGCCGCACCGCGCAACGATAACGGCGGTTGATCCACAACTCGCTCGGATTTCGTCACGCAACCTCAACATGATTGTCATAGTGCGGGATCGACACATCACGGTCCCTTCATGACACCACAACATTACCGTCATAACCCCTCGTTAGGGTGGGCGCGAAAAAAACGAGGGGAACACAATGTCGATTCGACGTCGCCTGCTTTGCGGCGCGGCACTCTGTGCGCTTGTCTTTGCAAACGAAGCCCTCGCGCAGGGTACGCCGCCTGTCGCGAGCCAAATGCAGCTCCTTCAACAACAGATCCAACAGCTCCAGCAGCAACTGCAGTCGCTGCAGAATCAGGTCAATGCCCAGGCGCAGCAGCCGGCGCCTGTGGCAGCCGCGGCGCCGCCGCCTCCGCCAGGCCCGCACATCACGCAGTCGCCGACCAACCGCTTCTCGATTGAAAGCGCGGATGGCAAATACTCGATCGGCCTAACGACGCAGCTTCATTTCGATATGGGCGGCTATGCGTACCACCCTGATGCCGGCAGGTTCGGCTTGACGACGCCGGCCGGCGAAGCTCCCCACGACCTCAATAGCGGCGTCAATGCGCGGCGCGCGCGCTTCGGCTTCCTTGGCAAGCTTGATGGCGACTGGGGGTACACGTTCGTCTACGATTTTGGCGGATCGCAGGATACCGGCGCAGGCGGAACCACGAATGCCGGCGTCGGTGACGGCATCGAGAAGGCATATGTCACCTATAACGGGCTTTATCACAACAACATGGGGACAGCGTTCGATCTCGGATACCAGGACATGCTGTACACGCTCGATGAGTCCACGAGCTCCAACGACATCATGTTCATGGAGCGGGGATCGGCGGGCGTCGTCTCGACCGAGCTTGGCGCGGGCGATTTCCGCTCGGGCGCCGGCGTGCGCTCGAATGACAGTCGGTATTGGGCCGGAATCTATCTGACCGGCCCGCAATCGGGCGGAAACCACACCGATGGCACCGGGGCCGGCGAGCCGCTCTCGATGTTCGGACGGCTGACCTATCAAGTGCTGTCGGCGCCGGACTATTCGCTGCATTTCGGCGTCGAAGCGATCGGCATGCTGCACCCGCCGACGTCGGCCGCAGGCATCCGCTCGATCACGCTCAGCGATCGGCCCGAGCTTCGAATCGATCCCACCTCCATCTTGACCACTGGCACGGTGCTCGGAACCCAACTCAATCCGCTTAACGGCGCGCAGTCCTACGGCTTCGAAGTCGCCGGCGGCTATCAGAACCTGTTCATGCAGGGAGAAGGTTACGACTACCAGATCGAGCGCGAAGGGCTGCCGACCAACAATTTCTACGGCGGCTATCTCGAAGGCAGCTGGACCGTGACGGGCGAACACCGCAACTATATCCCGTCAACGGGCGCCTATTCGGGAATCATTCCGGCACATCCCTTCTCCTGGTCGGCGGGGCAGTTGGGCGCGTTCGAGCTCGCTGTTCGCTACAGCTATGTCAATCTGAACGACAATGTGGGATCGGCGCCGGCAGCGGCGGCGGCGGCGGCCGCCGGGACGGCGCAAACGAGCAACGGCGTGGCGGGTGGTCAGCAGTCGATCGTGACCCTTGGACTTAACTGGTACGTCAATTCCAACATCCGCTTCATGTTCAATTATCTGCACGGCACGATCGACAAGCCGGGCACCGGCGGCGGCATCAATGCCGAAGGCGGCGCCAAGTTCGACGCGTTGGCGATGCGGACGCAGGTCGCTTTCTAAGTTCCCTTTGCGTGGCAGGACTGCCCAGCTCCCGGGTGGCGGGAGCTGGGTGCTTTTTTGCGCGTTTCCGGCGCCCGCCATTGGGCCGGCGGTTTGCTCGCCGAGGCCGCTTGCCCAGCAATGGGCCCGGGATCATGGCCCCCCGCCAAGCGTGATATAACATAAGGCGGCTCCGCTCGCCGGGCGGGACTGCCGCGCGAGGAGGGTCTCATTCCACCTGCCGTGTTTGGGCTCGATCCCGCCATGGTCGCCGTCGCGATCGTGGCAATCACCTATGGCCTGATCGTCGCCGACCGATTCGACCGCTCGATCATTGCGCTGCTGGGCGGCGGCGCCATGATCCTTGCCGGCGTCGAAACGCAGTCCGAGGCGATCCGCGGTATCGACTTCAATACCCTGGCCCTGCTGTCGGGCATGATGATGCTGGTCTCGATCATGCGGCGCAGCGGCATCTTCGAGTTCCTCGCCATTTGGTCGGCACAGCGGGTCCGCGCGTCGCCGGCCGGCATCCTCGTGATGCTTGCGCTTGTCACGGCGTTGGTATCATCGCTTCTGAACAACGTGACGACCGTGCTGCTGGTGGCGCCGGTCACTCTTTCGATGGCGCGGCGGCTCGGCGTTGCGCCCTTTCCGTTCTTGTTCGCCGAAGCGATGGCGTCCAACATTGGCGGGACCGCGACTCTCATCGGCGACCCGCCGAATATCCTGATCGGATCGGCAGCCGGGCTCAGCTTCAACGATTTCGTGGGCGGACTGATGCCCATCGTGCTGGTCGTGCTCGCGGCGCAGATCGTGCTTTGCCACCTGATATGGGGCCGATCGCTCGGCGCGACCGAGGCGGCGCGTGCCGGGGTGATGGCGCTTGACCCTCGCGCCGCCATCGCAGACCGGCGGCTTCTCGTGCAGTCGCTCGTGGTCCTGGTGGTCGTCGTGCTGGCGTTCGTGTTTGAGCGCGAGATCGGCCTTGAGCCCGGATCGGTGGCGCTCTTTGGCGCGGCCGGGCTCTTGCTCCTCGACAATGTCGCTCATCACCGCCATGTCCAGACCCGGAACATCACGGCGATCTACGGCGACGTCGACTGGATCACGATCTTCTACTTCGTGGGCCTCTTCATCCTCGTGCATGGCCTCGAGACGACGGGCATCATCGCTTCCCTTGGCCGCGCGCTTGCCGATACCGCCCATGGCAATCTGACAGCGGCGGCGCTCGCGGTACTGTGGGGATCGGCGATGCTGTCCGCGTTCTTCGACAACATCCCGTTCGTCGTCGCGATGATCCCGATCATCCGGACGATCGCGCCAAGTCTTGGCGGCGACGCGGCGCTGCTGCCGCTCTGGTGGGCCCTGTCGCTCGGCTCTTGTCTCGGCGGCAATGCCACGCTGATTGGCGCGTCCGCCAATCTCACCGTGGCCGGTGTTGCCGAGCGCGAGGGGATCGGCTTCGGCTTCCTTCGCTATGGCCGATATGCCGCACCGTTGACCGTCGTCTCGCTGGCGATCTGCCACCTCTATCTGTGGCTGCGCTACCTTTGAGGGGCGCCCGGAATCCGGCCTGCAGCCAGCCCGATTCCCTGCTATACCTATGACAAGACCGAGAAAAACATACCGGGAGGCTGTTCATGGCCGACGCGCAGGATTATGCCGTGGCCGCGCGGATCGAGCGGCTGCCGCTGTCCTCGTGGCATGTCTTCATCGGGATCGTGGTCTGCACCGGCTTCTTTTTCGATGCATTCGACATCCAGGCGCTCTCTTATGCGATGCCGGTTCTGATACGGCCGTGGCACCTTCAGCCTGGAGAGATCGGTGCGGCGATTTCCGTGGGCTTCATTGGCCAAATCGTCGGCGCGCTTCTGTTCGGTTGGATCGCGCAGCGCTGGGGACGCGTGCCGGCGGTTATCGCCACGATGGTTGGCTTCAGCGTGATGAGTCTTGCCTGCGCCTTCGCCTGGGATCTGCGGTCGATGATGGTGCTGCGCTTGATCCAAGGACTGGGCCTTGGCGGCGCGATTCCGGTCCTGGCCACCTATGTCGGCGAGTTCGCGAGCGCCCGGCGGCGCGGCCGCTTCGTGCTGAGCTACCAGTGTGCCTTTTCGATCGGGCTGCCGGTCACGGCGTGGGTCGGCAACCTGGTCGTGCCGCATTTCGGCTGGCAGTGGATGTTCGTCATCGGCGCGCTGCCGGGCCTTGCCGTGCTGCCGGTCGCCCGTTTGCTGCCGGAAAGCCCGCGCTGGCTTCTGAGCCGCGGCCGGAACGAGGAGGCCGATCGCGTCCTGACGCGGATCGAAATGGCCATCTCCCATGGCGGCAAGCGCCCGTTGCCGCCCATCCCTGCGAACCTGCCATCCGCGCCGCGCGCCGACACCCATGTCGGGAATCTGTTCCGCGGCATCTATCTGCGGCGCACGCTGACCGTTTGGACGCTATGGTTCTGCACCTATGTCATCACCTACGGCATGCTGACCTGGCTGCCGACGATTTGGACCACCGTCTATCACCTGACGCCGGCCGAGGCCTTTGCCTATCAATCGAAATACAGCTTGATCTCGCTCCCGGGCTTCCTTTTGACGATCTCGCTCATCGATTTCATCGGGCGGCGGCGCATGTTCTTGCTCGGGCTTGGCGCCGGCGGGGTCCTGATGATGTCGCTCGCGCTCGATCCCGGCGCCGGCACGCTCGTGGTGCTGCTCACCCTGTCGTTCTCGCAGCTCATGGTGGGAATGCTGGCGCTGGCGCTCAGCACCTATACGATGGAGCTCTACCCGACCGAGCTGCGCGCCTTGGGGAGCGGCTTTGGCAATGCCTGGCTCCGGCTCGCCGGTGCGGCAGGTCCAGCCTTCGTCGGCCTGATGCTGCCGCGGTTCGGCCTCGACGCGGTCTTCTTCTGCTTCAGCGTGCTGCTGCTCACGGGCTGCGTTGTATGCTTCTTCTTCGCCGTCGAGACGCGCGGCCGGGTGCTCGAACAATTGTCACCGTCGCTCGGGGATCGAGGCGCGCCGACGCCGGTGCCCTTGACCGAACGCGTCGGAGAGGCGTGAACTGACACCAGCAATCCCGATTTGGACTGGAGGAGACAAGAATGAAGATCGTCGTTTACGGACCCGAAAAGCGCACGGGCGCGCTCGTCGGCAACAAGGTCGTCGACTTGTCGCGCGCTTGCACCAAGTATCTGCGCGAGAAGCGCGGCGAGCGGCATGCTTTCACGCTCGGCGCGGCGCTCGTGCCGTCCGACCTTCTGCGCCTCATCGAAAGCGGAAGGCGCGCCATCGACGACGCGCAGGCCTCGCTCGAGTACCTTTCCCATGCATCTGACGACAAAGACCATCGCGGCGAAAGCGTCACCTACGATGCCGCGAAGGTGAAGATCCACGCGCCGCGACCCACCGGAACGCGCATCGCTTGCGCCGGCTCCAATTTCACCACGCACCGCGAGCGGATGACGCGACGTTCGGGCCGCGAGGTGGCGGCGCCGTTCATCTGGGGCTTCTGGAAAGTGAGCGAGCCGGTCGAGCCCGACGGCAAGGTGCAGTATCCCGCGCGCTGCGACCGGCTCGACTATGAAGGCGAACTGGCCATCATCCTCGGCAAGGGCGGCAAGGATCTGAAGCCGGCCGCGCTCAAGGACAACGTGTGGGGCGTAACCTTGTTCTGCGACTGGAGCATCCGCAGCCCGCGCGAGCCGTTGGGGCCGATGAATTTCGCGATCCCCAAGAACTGGGACAATTCGTTCTCGCTCGGTCCCTGCATCGCCGTCGACGAGGCCGATTGCACCAACGTCGACATCGAGACGTTCGTGAATGGCGAGCGCCGCCAAAAGCACAACACAAAGGAAATGACGTTCTCGTTCGGCCAGTATCTTGAATATCTGTCGCGCGATTTCACGCTCCGGCCGGGCGACCTGATCGCCAGCGGCACTGGCGAGGGCACGGCCGCCGATGCAAGCCCGGTCGGGCCC
>Ga0335074_10010001_pt1 | contig 13255 bp, 11 predicted proteins | sample Lox_Sample_23_FD_206715 | JGI IMG/M metagenome (GOLD analysis project Ga0335074, IMG submission 206715) | Soil microbial communities from Loxahatchee National Wildlife Refuge, Florida, United States - Lox_Sample_2.3 | ecosystem: Environmental > Terrestrial > Soil > Wetlands | place: USA...
TCGGCGTGTCGCCCGGAAGCTTTTTCCAACTCGCATAAGGCTCGAGGCCCTGGGCACCCAGCGGACCGAGCATGCTTGAGACGATCGAATTCCCCCAATACGATTGCGCGGTTTTTTCGACGTTCTGCGAAAGCCACTCGCCGAGCGCAGCCTTCGTCGTGAAGCCCTGCGCGTTATTGAGGAGTTCCGCCACCGACGGGTCCATGAGGATCGTGGCGCCCATTCCGGAAAGCGAAGACATATAGTCGCGCATCAGGAATTGAGGAGCGTAGTGCTGCTCGACCCAGCCGGTGCTGTTAATGAAGTTCCAGCCGGTGAAGATGGTTACGATGCTTTCGTTAGCTTTATGGCCCATTTGGACGTGAAAAGGCTGCCATCCTGCCGGGAGACTTTCTTCATTCTCGGCGATGCACAGATTGTCGTATCGCAGGGGGTTGCTGAGGGAAGCGAACCCGGTAATGCCCTCGTCGTAACCCTGGATGATCTTGTGAATGAGCGTCATGGATCGCCCGATCACGGAATTTGCGTCGCTGTCCGGACCGAGTGCGCCCAAGCCCGAATTCATTCCGATCTGCTTGCGGATGGGTCCGTTCAGCACGATCATCTGCGCGATGGAGGTCGTGGAATCCTGATACGGCACCATGCTGGCCAACGCCAGTATGACGGGGAAGTATTCGGGCTTTGCGCCTGCCATCACAGCGATCACCGCTACTTTTTCCACCGTGAAGGGGCGACGCGTCCCGAATGTTCCGGCGGCAGATTTCACGATTTCATCCGCTTTGTGGCTGGTGCCTTTCAGCATCGCAGCCACTCTTTCTTCCGTCGGCATGATGACCGGATTGAAGTCGGTCCAACACCTGTCCTTGAACAAAGCTTGCAGGTTATCCTCCGTGTCGGGCGGCAGGAGTCTCGGTTCCGGAGAGGGCGCATCCGGGGCGATTCCGGAAAGTTGCTCGTTGGCGGTAAGAGGCTTTGTGAAGCCGTCGACAATTGCCTGCATCATCGGTTTACCGGTGACCGTATCTTTTCCTTGGACATAGCCCTTGATGACGGATCTCGGTTGCCCGGAGAAGGGAAACGGCACGCCGACAAAGCGAATGGGCATGCCGGTGTTGTACGTCATGTTGGCGCCGATTCCGAAGGACACCACGTTCGAGCCGGCGGCGGCCACGACAGGAATGTGATATTTCGTCTCGATCTCGCCGGCTTCGGAGCTCACGGCTCCGACGCAGCCGTGTCAACCCGCGACGCCGAGAAAGACGCCGTCTCCTTTGTTATCGGCGATCTCCTTCCACAGCGCGGGATCATCGGTGACGAAGTTTCCTTTCTTGAGTTTGATGATCGTCTTAACTTTGGGTATGTGCTCTGTAAACCACGCCTGCATTTCCTGCAAGAAGCCGTCGTTTTGGCCCATTCCTCCCCAGTCAAAATCCACGAGGTAGATTGTTTTGCCGTCCAATGTGTCAAGGCGAGCCGTGAGGGGCACTCGTTTCGCCAGTTCGGCCGTCACGCCAGGATTCAGAACCGTCAATATCCTGCCTGAAGCGGAAATCCCGTCTTCAGGATGGCTCGCGGGAGTCGTTCGACCGTAGGCTGGGCCACCGGCAACGAGCGCTGGGCTCACGCCCAGAAGTGCCAACATCTTTCGTCGATCCATGGATGTCCACCTCCCCAAATTGCTGCTGGGCCATTTTCACTGCATTTTCTGCTCGCGCTCACGGCTCGTCCGGGAGCCCACAGCTTCCGTCGGTGCAACTATCGGTCAGAGGCCGTGCGCGCCACTTGTCCACGGAAGCGCTCGTAGCGTAGGCGAAGTCCGACACCTTCCACATGGGGCTCGTTTCGCCGCCCACGACGACGATGTTGATGTTCTCGGGCTTGTCGTAAGGCCTGATCAGTGTGTCCTCAGGAAGCTTCTTCCAAGTCGCGTACGGCTCAACGCCCTGGTCGGCAAGGGGTGCCATCATCATGTGGATTAAATCCGTGCCCCAGAACTGCCCGGCAGGCACTGTGAAGTTTTCCGAAATCCACCGGGCGAAATCCAGCTTGGTCTGGAAGCCTTCATTTTCCTTGAGGTGCCGGGCCACGAGCGGATCGAGTATCAGCATGGCTGCGGAGAACAGCCCGGGGAGCGCCCCCAGCTGAAGGAACATGTCCTTGCCGACGGAACGCTGCGACGATCCGACCACGTTGTTCACGAAGCTCCACCCGCGGAACAGACTGACCACACTTTCTTCGGGGCGAAACTTTTTCTGTACGTGAAACGGCTCCCACGCACTTCTTTCCTCGTTTTCGGCGACGCACATATTGTTGTAGCCGATGGGATTTCCTTGCGAGGTCCAGAATTGCTTCTTCAGCCGCAGGTAGCCCCAATGGATCGTCAACAGCGTCCATGCTCGGCCGATTACAGAATTTGCCAGAGTGCGAGGGCTGAAGGCTCCAATCCCCGAATTCATCTCGATCTCATTGCGGATTGGGCCGTTGACGAGGAGCATGCAAGCAAACGGCGTCGTCGAGCCCGGAATCGACGGATGCCCGGTCGAAGCAATGGCGAGGAGAACAGGCAAGTGCTCGGCTCTTGCCCCGGCCATTACGCCGATGATAGCGACCATCTCGACCGTAAACTTCAGGTATTCCTGGGTGTCGTGCAGAAAGATCTCGGTCACCACTTCATCGGGCGAGCGGTTTGTACCGGTGAGCATCTCGGCAACGCGCTCTTCCGTGGGCAGAATGACGGGCAGGCCGTCCGTCCAGCCTCGCTCATAAAAGAGCCGCTGCAGATTGTCTTCCGTGTCGGGCGCAAGCTGAGTTTGCCTCAGGCCGGTCCGTGACGCGGGCGCGAAGTCCCCTTCGAACTCATCTTCGCTGACCGGTTTCGTGAGGGCCTCGATCACCTCACCGATCACGGTTTGTTGGGTTGCTGGATTGTCGCCATCGATGTAGCTGCGAAGAACCGAAGGCGGCATGCCTACCACGGGATGGGGAGTGTAAATGAAGCGGAGGGGCACACCGTGAAAGCGCCGATCGTCGGCCACTACAGTCGCAAACTCGGAAGTCGAGATGGGAGCTGTAGGGATTCCATATTCCTGTTCGAGTGTGCGGGAGCAAGCGGCGACCGCCGCGGCGCAGCCCGGTCAACCTGCGACGCCAAGAATGGCAGCCTGGCCATTTTCCTTGATCTCTGCCCAGAGATCTTTCGTATCGTCGCGGAAAATATTGCCCGTCTTCCGCCGTCGCACCGTTTTGACCGATGGCATGCGTTCGGCAAACCACGCCTGCACCTGATCCAGGAATTTGCCGCTTCCTCCGAATCCAGTATCGACGAGATAGATAGTCTTGCCCTGAAGGCTGTCCAAACGTGCAGCGAGCGAAGAAAAGGAAGGAGCTTTGGCAGGCGCATCTGCGGCAGCGTCTCTGACGGTCCGGTACGCCTCCGGATTTAGTACCGCCGAACGCAACAGCGTGGCCATAGCATCACTCCTGTCGGATTCTAGGTTACCACAGCGCACGGGAGACGCTGACAAGTACAACAAGCCGCGCTCTTGTTGTCAAGACAACATTAGACTCTGTCAGCGCCACTCGTCAACCGAGACACTTCTAGCGAGGAACATCCCGCCGTAGTCCCAATAGAGATTGTTCGATGACCCGGTGACAAGGATGTTGATCTGCGCCTTGCTTCGGAAGTGAGGTGTGGACTCGTCCTGGCTCTGGTAGAGAAAGTCCGTAAGCTTTTCGACGCTGTCGTAGCCCTCGCTCTTAACGTAGTCGGCCACCGCGGGGCTGAGGACGGCGACAATTCCGAAAAGCTGATCCTGGTCGTTGGCGATATTCTTGAGTTCCTGGGCGAAATTCATGTCTCTGGACCACACGGCATATTTGGAGTTTTTCGCCGAAACGAGACCCCACCCTTGGAAAACGCTGACGACGCTTTCCTCGGGTTTGTGCCCGTGCCGGACGCTGAACGGTTGCCAAGGCGACAGCTTTTCGTTCTCGGCAATTATGATGTTGGCGTAGTTCATCGGATTCCCGATCACGCCCATGTACGTTTCACCGACCTTGCCGCAGTTGCCGCCGTTGATCGAAAGCAGAGTGTAGGAGCGCCCAATCGTGGCGTTGGCGTGGCTGAACGGACCCAGCGCGCCGATGTCGTAGTTCAAGCCGATCTGGTCGCGGATTGGACCGTTGATCACCACCGCGTTCGCAAACGAATTGTCCGAGCTTGAAATAGCCTCCGTGCCGGCGGCCGCGATTGCCAGGATTACCGGAAAATACTGGGGGTCGGCGCCCGCCATGACCGCGTTCACCGCGATCTGCCTCACTGTGTAAGACCAGTTTTCATAGACGCCCGGCGTCGGAGACATGTGGCCGGCGACTTCATCGGGCTTGCGGCTCGTGCCCTTTAGCATCGCTTCGACTCTCTCTTCGGTGGGCAGCACGATCGGCAGGTAATCCGTCATTCTCTTTTCCATGAATATGCGTTGGAGACTTTCCGCGTCATCAGGCCCGAACCGATCCGGGCCCGCGGATTGCGGAATGGTGCGCGTGATGCTGTCTTCCGGGCTGAGCGGCGTGGTGAGTTCATCGACGATCTCCTGCATCACCGGTTTGCCGGTTACCGGATCGACTCCTTGGATTACGTCGTGCTGTAGTTGTTCGGCGGTCTTGCCCCATACGGGTGACTTAACAAACGTGAATCGAAGGTTGGGCATTCCTTTCTTGGCGGCATTTTCGTCAACAAGCTGTTTGAAGTATTTCGTGATGATGGAGGCGGTCGGCTTGTGGAAATCGGATTCGAAACTGATGCAGTGGCCAACGACCGCTGGCGAGCAGTAACTTCAATGCCCGACTCCCATCACGACAGCGTCGCCTTTGGCTTTGATTTCCGCCCAGAGCGCCGGATCGACTTGGGGAAAGCCGCCAGCTTTCAGCCTGTAAATTGCGGTGACGCCCGCAATGTTCTGATTGAACCAGGCGGCCATTTCCTTCATCAGGACGTCTGTTCCCGGAAAGCCGTCGTCCACAAAATAGACGGTCTTGCCGTCGAGGGATTTCGGCCGGGGCGCCATGGCCAAAGTCTTGATGGCCGGAGGTGTCCCCATGGGACTGAGTACGCTAAACTTAGGCCGAAAGGCGGTCGGGTGGCCCGCGGCCCCTGCGTCGGTCGTTGATGCCGCAAGCGTGGGGGACGCTGCGCCGGCCACGAGCGCAGGGCTGGCACCCAATAATGCCAACATTTTCCGTCGATCCATAAGATCCACCTCCTCCTCGGCGTCATTCGGCCAAGCGTTCGGCGCAAGTACAGCAGATCGCACTGTTGTTGTCAACACAACTAGCGTGCAGACGGCGTACCGGTCAGCGTTCCTAGCGAACGGTTGTTTTGACAACTATATGCCACTGGAATACGCTTAGTCTTGGTGAGCGCTTTCGTTCCCCGGCACCCCCGGCGAGTTTCATATCATGGTGACTGGCGGCTCGCCCAGATATAATCTCCTCGTCTGTTATCTGGGAACGACCTAGGCGAACCAAACGAACTTCGGTGCCTTTACGGCTGCGGAATCGCTGCCGGCGAAGGGCGCTCATTCGCCGGACTGTAAGCGGGCAACCGGGCTCGTCGGAGGGAGAACATGAGCACAACCGTAACCACGAAAACGAAAGGCTTTCCGCTTCCGAGTTCGCTGAAGGTGATCGCGGGCACGGAGCAGGCACAAGCCGCTTATCCCTACTACATTCAGTTCACCAAAGAAGACGACGACCGGTTTTGGTTTTACAACTCCATGCACTTTCCCGAGCCGATGTCCGTCTTCGACATGATTACGGCTGAGGCGGCCTATTGCGCCCTGGGCTCGGCCAACACGCGCGTGCATTGCCTCCCCACGACGCTCGGCATCGATTATCGCGTTCTCAATGGCCGCGTATATATCGGCGGCAACGCTGTGGCCGATCCTGATGAGGTCGCAAAACGCACGCAGGAGTTTCAAAAACGGGCCTTCTACTACTATGCGAACTGGGAACGGCTCTTTGCCCAATGGAAAAATAAAATGATGGCGCTGATTCGGGAGGCCGAGGCGCTTCCGAAACTCGATCTTCCCGAATTTGAGCCGTTGGAGCACGTTCACGCAGGGCGTGGCATCGCCTCTAACCACTATATTCTCGACACATATCAGAGGACGCTAGAAGGCTACTTTCGGATGTGGCACCACCATTTTGAGTTTCTTCTGCTCGGCTACGGCGCTTATTTGACCTTCTTCGATTTCTGCAAGAAAGCGTTTCCGGAGATCAGCGATCAGACGGTCGCGCGGATGGTGGCGGGACTAGAGGCAGAAATTTTTCGTCCGGATGATGAACTAAGGCGTCTTGCGAAGTGTGCGATCGACCTGGGCGTCGAAGGTCAATTTCGAGAAGGCGTATCGCCTGACGAGGTTATCCGATCGCTGAAGCAGCTCGGCGAGCCTGGCGCGGCTTGGCTTAGAGAACTCGAGGTTTCTCGCCATCCCTGGTTCAACATCAATGTCGGTGACGGCTTTTACCACTACCATCGTTCATGGAACGACGACCTTTCTATGCCCTTCGCGGCGCTGCCTGGCTACATCGCGAATGCAAAGAGGGGCGAGCGCTTGGAGCGGCAGACCGATAAGCTCATGGCCGAGCGCAAGCAGCTCATCGCGGATTATCGCGAGCTTCTGGAGACCGCCGAAGAGCGCGCCGCTTACGACCAGATGATTGAGTTGGCACATCGTGTGTTCCCGTACGTCGAGGGACACAAATTCTACTGTGAGCATTGGTATACGAATCTGTTCTTCAACAAGATCAGGGAGTTTGGCGCCCTCCTGGCCAGGCACGGTTTTTTCCCCGACACCGAGGACGTCTTTCAGCTGAGCCACTACGAGCTCGAGTCCGCCATTGTGGACCTCATGACGTCCTGGTCGAACGGTTCGCTTCCGCGAGGTCCGGAGCGCTGGCCGGCCATCGTGCGAGAGCGCAAGGCGGCAATCGCGGAATGGGCGAAGCACGAAACTCCGCCGGCTCTCGGACCGGTTCCCGATATCATCGACGATCCCGCGATCGTCATGTTATGGGGCATCACTCGCGAAAATCTCGACACATGGCTGACGGCGGGCGAGCAGCCGAATTCGAACGAGATCAAAGGAGTCGCTGCTTCCAGCGGCGTCGTCGAAGGGTGTGCCCGCGTGGTCAAATCGGCCGAAGAGATCGATCGTCTGAGCCACGGTGATATTCTGGTGTGCCAGGTCACAAACCCGAGTTGGGCTCCGGTGTTCCAGAAGATCGCCGCAGCCGTCTCCGACATTGGCGGTTCCATGAGCCACGCGGCAATTGTGGCGCGCGAATACGGGCTGCCTGCTGTAGTGGGCACCGGTACCGCGACCCAAAAAATAAAAGACGGCCAGCGCATCCGGGTGGACGGAGGGCGGGGCATCGTAACTCTTCTCGAGTAGGATATTCTTAGGCGTGCCTTCTTCAGAGATCATTGGTTGGTTCGCAGATATCGGTCTGTCGGATCGCCCCACCGTCGGGGGCAAGGGCGGCTCGCTGGGTGAATTGGCGCGCGCGGCCATCCCCGTGCCTCCTGGCTTTGTGGTGCGTACGGCTGCTTTCGAGCGCTTTCTGAGCGCGCTCGAAAAAGACGAGCCGATCCGGACACGGGTAGAGGCACTCGACGAAAATGAACTCGACAAAATTCTCGCTCTCTCGCAACAGTTGCGCGCGCGGCTCGAAAATTCGATGCTGCCCGACGACGTGAATTCGGAAATTCTCGCCGCGCACGCGGAACTCTGTGGCGAGGGCAACAATCCGCCGTTGGCGGTGCGCTCGTCCGCCACCATGGAGGATGCGGCGGACGCGAGCTTTGCGGGTTTGCAGGATACGTATCTTTGGACAATTGGCACGCGGGCGACCGTCAGGTGTGTACGCTCGTGCTGGGCCAGCCTCTACTCCGCGGCTTCCATCACGTATCGCCGCAAGCACGGACTGCCGGAAAGCGGCGTGGCCATGGCCGTGGTCGTTCAGGCAATGGTCAATGCGCGAAAGGCCGGCGTGATGTTCACTCGCAGCCCGATGACGGGCGATCGCTCGGTGGTGACGATTGAGGGATCTTGGGGACTGGGCTCATCGGTTGTGGGTGGTGAAGTTACACCTGACCGCTTTGTGATCGGTAAAATCACGGGTGAAATCTCGGTGCGCGAGATCTCCGATAAGCACGTGCAACACGAACCAGCGCCGGGCGGAGGTATTCAGGATGTCGAGACTCCTGAAGAATTTCGCAAGGTGCCGTGCCTTAGCGATGCGGAAATCGTGGCGTTGCGCGACATTGCCAGGCGGGTCGAGCGCCACTACGGCCGTCCGCAGGATATCGAGTGGGCCATCGATTACGCCGGAGAAATCCATTTACTGCAGAGTCGGCCGGAAACAGTTTGGTCCGCGAAGGATCGCGCACCCGTCGCACGACCTGCGGAGAATCCGCTCCAGCACGTAATGAAGATTTTCGGGGGGCGCCGGTGACTCTCACCGCCAAGGATGTGGCGGAGATCATGCGACTGCTCGAACAATCGAGTTTCGACAGCCTCTCTCTTGAAATCGACGGTGTGAAGCTCAACCTGCGGCGGAGCACTGCCGCGCCTGCGCGACCAGTCGCCCCCGTTGCCGAAGCATCGCCGGTACCTGAGGTGCGACCAGTGCAGTCGCAGCGGCCGAAGGCCAAGCCGCCCTCCGAGCCAGGCCTCGCGGACGTCACCTCTCCGCTGCTGGGGATTTTCTATCGCGCGCCCAAGCCGGGTGAGGCACCTTTCGTCGAAGTAGGGTCGAAGGTCGTGCCGGACACCGTAGTAGGCATCATCGAAGTGATGAAGCTGATGAATTCTGTTCGCGCGGGGGTAAAAGGGGAAGTGATCGAAATATTGGCGGAAAACGAGGCGCTAGTGGAGTACGGTGAAATCTTGCTGCGTGTACGTCCGGAGGCCTAGCCATCACCATTCGCCGCATCTTGATTGCGAACCGCGGGGAAATTGCCGCTCGTGTGATTCGAACTTGCAAACGCCTTGGAATTGAGACTGTGCTTGCGAGTTCCGATGTCGATTTGGACTCGTTGCCAGCTCGCCTCGCAGAACGCACGGTTTGCATCGGACCGGGACGCCCTTCCGATAGCTATCTGCGAGTGGAAACGATTATGCAAGCCGCATTAGGCGTGAAGGCCGACGCCATTCATCCCGGTTATGGGTTTCTCTCCGAGCGTTCTGCTCTCGCCCGAGCCTGCGAGCAAGAGGGCGTGATTTTTATCGGTCCCACGGCGGCCCAGATCGAGGCAGTTGGCGACAAATTGCGCGCTCGGGCAGAAGCCGAGGCCGCCGGCGTACCTACCGTTCCTGGTGGCGCGGTGGAAACCGCAGACGAAGCTGACGTGCTGGCCCGAAAAATCGGCCCTCCACTATTGATCAAGGCAGTTGGCGGCGGTGGCGGTCGCGGAATGAAGCGTGTGGATCGCCTGGAGGATCTACCCGCTGCGATGGGCATGGCTGCAGCCGAAGCCGGCGCGGCCTTCGGGGACAGGCGGGTGTATGTCGAGCGTTTTGTCGCGCGCGGGCGTCATGTGGAGGTCCAGATTTTGGGGAACGGTGCAGGGCAGGTCGTCCACCTTGGCGAACGCGACTGCTCAGTTCAGCGCCGCTATCAAAAGTTGATCGAGGAGACACCGGCCCCAGGTCTTTCCGGGGATTTCCGGTCTCGCATACATGCCGCAGCCATAAAGTTCGCGCGCCGGCTTTCCTATCGCGGCGCGGGCACCGTGGAATTCCTTGTCGATTTGCAGCGGGCAGCGTTCTACTTCCTCGAAATGAACGCCCGAATTCAAGTCGAGCATCCAATCACGGAGGCGGTGACGGGGATCGATCTTGTGGCCGAGCAGATCGCCATAGCAGAAGGCCGCGGCCTGCGTTTTGCACAGGAAGACATCCGGAGAGAAGGCTGCGCTATCGAGTGCAGAATCAATGCGGAAGATCCGGCGCGGGATTTTCACCCCTGTCCCGGAACGGTTGACACGGCCGTCTGGCCCGCAGGCGAACGCGTCCGCGTCGATACGCACGTCTTCTCGGGGGCTCGCATTCCGCCGTTTTACGATTCGCTGATGGCCAAGATCATCGTTCACGCCGGCGATCGCTCAACGGCGCTCGAGCAGGCCCGCAAAGCACTCGCTGCAACTCGTATTGAGGGCGTGGCTACGAATCTTCGTTTCCACGCCGATGTTTTAGCCGATTCTGAATTTGAGCGCGGCGGCGTCGACACGGATTACTTGCCTCGCTTTCTCGAACGGCGTCTCGCGCAGGAAGTCCAATCGCATGGCTAACGTCCAGATCGTCGAGACCTCCCTGCGCGATGGCAACCAGTGCCTCTGGTCGGCGCTCGGGGTTGACACTGCTAAGACCCTCGCGATTGCGCCTATCATGGACCGCGTCGGTTTCAAGGCCATCGACTTCACGACGTCAACTCACATGGGAGTGGCTGTCCGCTATAAGAAGGAAGACCCCTGGGAACGCATTCGCCTAATGGCGAAGGCCGCTCCGAATACGCCGCTGCAATTTCTCTCGACGGGATTTCGGTTTATTTCCTGGGAGACTGCCAGTCCAGAGTTCATGGCGCTCGCGTTCGGGACCTTAATCAAGAATGGTATTCGCCGATTTGCACTCGCCGATCCGATGAACGACGCCGAGTCCAATGTCGCCTGCGCGCGCATGATCAAGGCCGCGGGCGGTCAGTACGTCGTCGGCGCGCTGGTGTTCACGCTGAGCCCAATTCACGACGATGCCCACTATATCGCCCGCGCCCGCACCCTTGCAGATAGCCCCGACGTAGATGCCGTCTATATAAAAGATCCCGGTGGCCTTCTGACGCCGCTGCGCGCTCGCACGCTCATTCCGGCCGTCGCGGCGGCCATCGGCGATAAGCCGCTCGAACTCCACTCGCACTGCACTATCGGCATCGGTGAACTGACTTACATGGATGCGCCCGAGTGGGGCGTGCGCGTCGTTCAGTGCGCCTCTGGTGCCGCTTCCGACGGCATCTCCAATCCGCCGTCGGAGCGCGTTGTTTCCAATCTGCGAGCGCTTGGACATCAGGTGGATGTCGACGATCGTGCCCTTGCCGAAGTAAGCCGGTATTTCACCCGCCTTGCGGATGCGGAAGGTCTTCCCGCAGGCCGCCCTCAGGCGTTCGACGCCAACTATCTTCACCACCAACTGCCGGGCGGAACAGTCGGCACCATGCGTCGCCATTTGGCCGAAACGAGGGTGTCGCATCTTGAAGGCGCTGTCATCGAGGAACTGGATCGCGTGCGCCAGGAGCTCGGATGGCCGATCGTAATGACTCCTTTCGCGCAGATGCTGATCACCCAGGCGGTTTTGAATGTCACCGGGAAGGAACGCTATGCCACCATTCCCGACGAAATCATCCGCTATGCGCTGGGAAAATTCGGGCGTCCGAACGTGCCGATCGCCCCGGAAGTGATGGATCGCATTGAAGCGCTGCCGCGCACGCGCGAGCTGCGGCAGCAGCCGGGCATGCCGCCCCTGGCGGAACTGCGCCAACGCATCGGCCCGGAGCTAAGCGACGAGGAATTTCTCCTTCGGGCCACCATGCCAGCCGGCCAAGTCGATGCGATGAAGGCCGCGGGTCCGGCGCAACAAACATACGATCCTGATATGGCTCCGGTGATGAGCCTGGTTCGTCAGTTGACGGAACGGCGCGACCTCGCTTATCTCTCGGTCGAGAAACAAGGCTTCAGGCTGGAGCTGCGGGCTAAAGCGGCCCCGATGGAGGCGTGAGCATGCATTCCTCCACGAACGGCTTCAACGAACCGCTGGGACCTGTCGAGGGCTTTATGTTCGACCTCGACGGTACCCTGATCCTGAGCAATCGTTCGCTCGGCGGTTACCGTTTGCTGCCGGGCGCCGTCGAGATTTTGCAGGAGCTGCAAACTCGCGGAGTGCCGTTCGTCGTGCTCACAAATGGCAGCGCATATCCCCCGTCCGAACAAGCACCGAAGCTGCGTGCGCTCGGCTTGCCTGTCTCCGACGACATCTTGCTCACGCCATCCACCGTCGCGGCCGATCTGATGTCGCGCCGCGATGTCAAGCGCGCTCTCGTGCTCGGAACACCTGGAGTCGGTCATCCGTTAGCGGCGGTTGGCATCGAGACCGTCTTTACCGGCCAAGATCGTGCCGACGAAGTCCAGGCGGTCTATATCGGCTGGCATCCCGACTGCGGGATGAAGGATATCGAAGCTGCCTGCAAGGCAATCTGGAACGGTGCCGAGCTGTACGTTGCCTCCGACGTGCCTTTCTTCGCCACCGCCGACGGCAAAACCATGGGGTATTCGCACGCCATTACGGCCGCAGTGCGCAAGATAACCGGTGCTCCCCTGATTCTTACGGGAAAGCCTTCGCTCCATGCCCTGAGACTGGTCGCGAAAAAGCTTGGGGTTTCCATGCGCAAGGTGGGCGTAGTGGGGGACGATCCGGTGGTGGAGATGATCATGGCGCGGCGCGGAAAAGCCATCGGGTTCGGTGTGACCACCGGTTTCACAACCGCAGAGGACTGGGCGTCGCAGCCACGGGGTCGACGGCCTCATCGTATCGTGCGCGAGATCGGTGAAATCCTGAAGGTGGCTGGGCTCGCTCGATAACACTTCATTGCGCCTTGCAGACGCGCAGTTCGGCAGCCTCCGACATGGCCCACGCCCGGAGAAAATACCCGACCGGGCCGCCTTGCGGATTCTGATTGAACCGCATCATCCAATTCCAATTTGCATTGACGTAGTCTGAGTCGGCCACCTCGGGCGCCACGTACCAGGCGCTCGACCACGTGTACTGCGAAGTCGACAACGGATCGCTCGTGGACGAACTTGCCGTTGGGTAGCTTCCGCGCAGAAGTCCCTCCGGTCTGTTCTCGACAACAGACGGATGGGCGAAGAGGTACTCTTTGAGCGTGAGCTTGTCAGCCAGGTAAAACTCGGGAGTAATGCCCAAGACCGAAGCGAGTCCGAGAACATTCGCTTCGTGAAAGAGATCGACGTACGTCGCGCCATCCTCGACTGAAGACGGCGACGTTGTGTCGTACGAAAACTCATCCCAAATGCTGCCTGCGGGAGCGCTGGCTCGTGTGGACCACGTCACGAGACATGGCCAGCCTTTCAGCAGCAGCCAGTTCTGGCGGCTCAACTGCCAGTGACGGTTTCTCTGGTGAACGACCA
>Ga0335074_10010003_pt1 | contig 13254 bp, 11 predicted proteins | sample Lox_Sample_23_FD_206715 | JGI IMG/M metagenome (GOLD analysis project Ga0335074, IMG submission 206715) | Soil microbial communities from Loxahatchee National Wildlife Refuge, Florida, United States - Lox_Sample_2.3 | ecosystem: Environmental > Terrestrial > Soil > Wetlands | place: USA...
TTTCCACGAGGAAATGAGTTGCGTGCAACGCTGTATGCCGTCAGCGTCACCGTCTCCTGGCGCGCGGATGGACGCGAGCGGGACCTGCATCTCAACACGCAACGCCTGGGCTTCGCGGTGCCGCCGCAGCAGCAGGCAGTTCGATGACCGGCGTCGGGCGTGTGTTCGATCGAATGGCCATGCTTGCCCAGGCGCGCCCCGATCGCATCGCCGCGCGCCCTGATCGCATCCCCGCGCGCGTTGGTCGCATCCCCGTGCGCGCCGATCCCATCCCCGCGCGCCGTAGTCGCATCGCCCTCGACGGCAGCGCAGGTTTCACCCTGCTGGAACTGCTGGTCGTGCTTGTTGTGCTCGGATTCCTGATGGTCGGTGTGGCCCAGGGGCTGCATCTGGGCGTGCAGCTCTGGGATCGCCAGCAGCGCGAGCTCAACGCAGTGGCCGAACTCGATGCCACCGGCCGAGCGCTGCGCCAGTTGATCGAGCAAATGGACCCCGGCGGGCGATTCGAGATGCCGGATATCGACGGTACCGCGCACACGCTGCGCTTCACCACGCGGTTGCCGGCCACGGCCGGCGCATCGCCGACGCGGCGCGCCGAGGTCGTGCTGCTGGTCGATCGCCTGCACCGCCTGCTGTTGCGCTGGACGCCCAGCCCGCATGTGGTGCCGCTGGTCGCCGCGCGGCCGGTCGAGACGGTCCTGCTGGACGGTGTCGAGCAAATCCAGATCAGCTATAAGCCGCGAGCGCCGGGAGCGGCCTGGCAGCCGGTCTGGCAGTATCCGATCCCGCCCTTGCTCGTGCGTATCCACATCGCATTCGCGCCGTCCGATCCGCGCAACTGGCCCGATCTCGTCGCCATGCCGATGCGCATGCGCGGTGGCTGAGCGTGACATGCAGTTTATCGCCCAGCGCAGCGATGACGTGGATGGCACCAGGCATTGCATCGCCAGGCCCAGCGGTGACGTGAATGCGGCCAGGCGCGAGCAAGGCTTCGCACTGCTGATCGTGCTGCTGGCGGTGGCTTTGCTTGCGCTGCTGGTCACCCAAATGGTGCCCGCTGCCCGCACCGAGGCGCAAATCGCCGGCAATCTGCGCAGTGACCTGGTGCAAGAATCAACCGCAGATGGCGCGGTCTACGCCGCCGCATTCCATTTGCTCGATCGCTCCGACAAGCATTGGGACGCGGATGACATGGTGCACCGCCTCAGGCTGCCGGACGGCACGATCACGGTGCGGATCACCGACGAGGCGAACAAGATCAACCTGAACACCGCATCGCCCGATTTGCTTCGCGACCTACTGCTTGGGGTCGGCGCCGATCCGACGACCGCGAACGCACTGGCCGGTGCGATCGTTGACTGGCGAGAGATCGATGGGCCGACCCCATCGGCAGACAAGCCGCTGCTATACCGTGCCGCCGGGCTCCGCTACGCGCCGCCGGAAAAACCGTTCCGCAGCCTCGACGAACTGGCATTGGTGCCGGGCATGACGGCGAACCTGCTGACCAGGCTCGCGCCGCACCTGACGATCTATTCGACCTACGGTCCCGGACCTGCCAGCAATGATCCCGTGGCTCTCGCGGCGATCGCCCTATTGCGGATGCAGGGTGGTGTATTGCCGTTCGCGCGTGACGCCTCCGGCGAGCAAGTGGTCCAGGTCATCGCCACCGCTATCAGTGCGGCAGGTGTTTCCTTCACGCGCCGCGCCATACTGCGTCTCGATCCGGGCGCGCAGGATCTGCCCTGCGCGATCCTGGCGTGGGAGCGATGACCGCCATACCAGTCGCACGCGAATGCGCGGCATCGCTTCCCATGCCTTCGTCAGCGGCCGCCCGAGCGTCCGTACGCATAACGGGTCGTCGCGCTCGGCTTGATGTCGCTGCGATGGATCGCGACGGGCTCCGCGCGAGCCGATTGCGCCACGCCCGCGTCGGGCTCGGCGCGAGGCGACTGCGCCAGGCCCTCGCCGGGCCACAGCCAGTAGGTGTTGTCGCCCGCACCATTCACCGCAACGACCTTGTGATTGCCGCGCGCATCGATCGCATGGATGGTCACACGGCTGAGCAATCCGCCTTGCAGCGCGCGCATGTCCTCCGCTGCTTCCATCACGGCGTCGGCCACACTCGCGCCGCGCTTGATATACAGCACCACGGATCGCGCCGTGCCGCAGCGGATGGTCATTTCGCCGGCGCCGGTGCAGGCGGCGGCACCGTAGCGGGTATCGGCATAACAGCCGGCGCCGACAATCGGACTGTCGCCGAGCCGTCCCGGATATTTCCAGCCCCAGCCGGACGTGCTGGTGCCGCAACAGATATTTCCCGCCGCGTCCTGCGCCAGGAACACGGTGGTGTCGCACCCCACTTCCGGATCGATCGCATGCCGGCACAGCGGTGCCAGATCCACCTCCGGCCACGCCCGTTTTTGCTCCGGCATGAGTTCGTTGTCGAACCATGCCTGCCAGGCGGCGCGCGAATCCGCGATTAGGTTGTCGGCAGCCTCGGCGCCGATTTCGCGCGCGAACAACGCCGCGCCGGCGCCCACCAGCAATTCATGCGGCAGCCGGCGCATGATCTCGCGCGCGACGCTGACCGGGTGGAGAAAGCCTTGCAGCGCGCCCACCGCGCCGCTGCGCAGGGTAGTGCCGTCCATCAGGCAGGCGTCCAGCTCCATCTCGCACAACAGATTCGGCCAGCCGCCGCGGCCGACGGTGCGGACGGATGGGTCCGCCTCGATCAGCCGGATGCCCGCTTCGATCGCGTCCAGCGCGTGCGCACCTTCGGACAGCAGGCGCACCGTGGTGGGCACGCCGACCGTGCCCTCATTGTTGGTCACAAGAATCATGGCCGCTGCTCTGCCTGATTGTGAAGACGACGCTGCCCCGCCTGATTGTGAGAACCCGTGAAAAACTGCCGCAGCCGTTCGCGCGCCTCGCACCCTGCCCGCAGGCTGTGCGCGTTGACAATGGCGAGCCGGAAGCCGCCGGGTGGCATCGCGTGATGCGCGGGATCGCGCTCCTCATGGAAAGTGATTTGCACCGAGGAAACCCCCGGCATGGCGCGCACCTCCCGCACCAGGTCGGGCGGCGGATGGCGATAGCGCGGGCCGTGCGGACCAAACAATACCACGCTGTAGCCGTCGCGCCGGTCGGTGTCCGCATAGTCCCACTCGCCGGTGACATGCAGCCGGATCAGCGCTTCCACCCAGCCCGCGCCATTCAGGTCCGGCCACTGGTCGGCGAAGCGCAGATGCGCCTCGATGATGCGCCCGCCGATCGTTTCGAAATTTGCCATGCCGGTATAGCCGGCCAGATGCTGCCGCGCCCAGCCACCGCACCAGTCCTCGATCTCCGGCATCGCCGCGGCGTGCACCACCCAATGATCGAACGTGCCGCCGGGCGCGGTGGCGCCCGTGGTATGGCGCCACCAGCGTGGCTCGCCGTTCACCAACGCCACATCGGTGCTGACATGCGCGCCGGTCAGCAGCGTGCACCAGAAATGTCCCGCGGTGAGGCTGGCCTTGTATTGCGCTTCCGATTCGATCGCCTGGCTGCCGGTGCCCATGCCGCGCAGATTCATGATCGGTTTCGAGAACACCGGGAACGCGCGCGGCATCACGCCATGCGGCGCGGCCTCCAGCCCCTGCGACAACGCCACCGCCAGCTTGTCGTAGATCCAGCGGTGGCGCGGATACCATTGCCAGGAATCCGGGTCCTCGGTGGAAATGCGCACATCGGCCGGGCAGGGGACATGCTCGAAATACTGGAAACGCCAGGGATCGGCTTCACAGATCGGCATGGCTCAGAACCGTTCGATGCGATAGGGCTTGATGTCGATCTCTGGCGTGCCGCCGCCGATCAGCGCGGCCACCAGCCGGCCGGTGATCGCGGACAGCGTCAGGCCAAGATGCTGGTGACCGAACGCATAATAGACATGGGGCGAGCGTGGCGAACGGCCAATCACCGGCAGCGAATCCGGCGTGGAGGGACGATATCCCATCCACTGCCGGGTCACGCGGTCCGACAACCCGGGCAATACTTGTCGCGCACGCGGCAGCAGCCGGCGGATGGGTGCGAAATCGGGTGGTGCGTTCAGGCCCGCCAGTTCCACACCGCTGGTCAGTCGAATGCCGTCCTGCATCGGCGCGAGCACGAAACCGCCCTGGTCGGCGAACACCACGGCACGGCGCAGCTCGCCGGCGTCTCCTGGTGCCAAATTCAGGTGGTAGCCACGTTCGGTATCCAGCATCACGCGATCGCCGATCTGCCGCACCAGTTCCTTCGACCATGCGCCGGCGGCGATGACAACCGCGTCCGCCATGCGGTATCCCAGTTCGCAATCCAGCGTGACGCCGGCCGGCTCAGGCCTGATGCCGCGCACGCGTTCCTGTGCGATGACGCCGCCCATGCGTTGGAACTGTGCGACGTAGGCTGCGGTGAGCCGGTACGGCGAGGACACGAACGCGCCGTCCGGCATCAGCAGGCCCTTGACGAAGCGCGGTGCCAGCGCGGGTTCGAGCTGGCGAATGTCTTCCTCTTGAAGCACGTCGAAGCGCACGCTGTTGGCGGTCATGATATCGCGGTCGTACTGCGTATCGGCGAAGCCGGCTTCGGTGGCGTAGACCTTCATCCAGCCGAGTGGTCGTACGATGCCATCCGCGCCGGAGAGCGCGATCAGTTCGCGATGGGCCTGATAGGCACGGATGGACAGCGGGTGCATCGCCTGCGCGATCTGCCGCACGCGGGCGTCGCTGCCTTCGCGCAGGAAGCGCGCCAGCCAGGGCGTCAGTTGCGGCAGATAGGACCAGCGCACGCGCACCGGGCTGTCGCGATCAAGCAGGATGCGGCGGAGATTGCGGCGCAGGGCGGGGGTACTGTTGGGAACGACCGAACCCGCGACGATGCCTCCAGCGTTACCAAATGATGTCGCGGTCCCCGGCGCGCGCGGATCGAGCAAGGTGACGTCATGGCCGGCGTGGCGCAGGTGCAGGGCGCAGCAGACGCCGACGATGCCGGCCCCGACGACCGCGACATGCATCAGCGGCGCTTCGGCACGATCAGCGCATCCACCGCGACGATGCGGTCGCCCGAGCAAATCAGCGGATTGACGTCGAGCTCCGCGATGCTGTCGCGATGGTCGGCGGCGAAGCGGGAAATGGCGCAGATTACGTCGGCCAGTTTGGCGAGATCGACCGCCGGCGCGCCGCGGAATCCATGCAGCAGTCTTTCCCCCTTGAGCAATCGCAGCATGGCGCGCGCGTCGGCGTGGGAGATGGGCGCGGGGGCCAGTGCGGTATCCTGCAACACCTCCACCAGGATGCCGCCAAGGCCGGCGACCACCAGCGGCCCGAACAACGGATCGATGCGCGCGCCGATCACCATTTCGACGCCCTGTGGCACCATCGGCTGCACCAGCACACCATGAATGCGCGGTGGCGGCGAGACGCGATTGGCGTTGGCCATCACCGCGTCATAGCCGCCGCGCACCTCCTCGGCATTGCGCAGGTTCAGGCGGATGACTCCGGCTTCGGTCTTGTGCGGCAGGTCGGGGGATTCGACCTTCAACACCACCGGATAGCCCAGCGCTTCCGCGGCAGCGACGGCCGCATCGGCATGGCTCGCAAGGCTTTCGCCCACCACCGGCACGCCATACAGCGCGAGCGCGGCCTTGGCCTCGCGCTCGGTCAGCGTGCGGCCGTCGGCGGCGGCGATCATGTCGCCGGCAGCCTGTACGGTCCCGGCCGGGGTGGGCGCGATCGTTTCTCCTGCGGTGGCGCGCTTCTCCGCCCGCCACGTCCAGGCCGCCAGGGCCGCGAACAACGCACTCATGGAACGGAACAATGCGACGCGGTCGGATTCCTCGGCTTCCTTCACGCCAGGGCCTTCCAGCCATTCCGCCTGCCAGGCAATGCAGACGATCTTGTCCGCCTCCTTGGCGAGGCGTTCATAGACCGGGATGCGCGCGGCGGAGGCAGCGAAGCCATACGTCATCGGCACCACTAACGCGGCGTATTGCGGATCTGCAAGGAACGCGCCGGCGCAGACATTCAGCGATTCCGGGTCGTTGAGAATCTGCCCGGTCACGTCGCATGGATTGCGCCGGGCCCCGAAATCCGGAATGCGCGAGACCAGCAGCTCGTACAGCGCCGGGCCAGGCTGCGGCAGCGGCACGCCATGTTCTTCCGCCCGGTCGGCCGCCATGATCGCCGCACCACCGGAGGCCGCCACGACCGCGGCTCCTCGCGCCTTCGGCGGCGGCGCCTTGGCGAAGAACGATGCGGTCTCCACCAGCGACTCATAGCTCTCCACCAGCACCGCGCCGGCGCGCTGGAACACCGCACGATACGCCGCGTGCGAGCCGGCCAACGATCCGGTGTGCGACATCGCCGCCTGGGCGCCCTCGTCGCCGGTCGCCATCTTGTAGACCACCAGCGGCTTGTCGCGTTGCCATGCGTATTCCGCCGCGTGCAGCAGGCGTTCCGGCGACGCCATCCCCTCGAACACGCAGGCAATCGCGGTGCAACCGGGATCGTCGGCCAGGTAGCTGACATAATCGGCCATGTCGACGTCGCAGGAATTGCCCGAGGTCAGCACGTGGCTGAACGAAGCCCCGCGCACCACCGCCTGCGCCAGCGCCATGCCCAGCGCGCCGGACTGGCTGATGATCCCCACCGCATGCGGCCGCGGCGACGGGATCGGCGTGATGTTCATGAAGGTGATGCGCGAATCGACGATGGCGTTGACCACGCCGATGCAATTCGGGCCGACGATGCGCAACCCCGTCTCGCGTGCGATCGCGGTCAGGCGGTCCTGCGCCGCGATCCGCTCCGATGTGCCCATCTCGGCATAGCCGGAGGCGAAGATGATCACGCCGCCAGCGCCCGCCTTGGCGCAGTCCAGCACGATCTCCTCCACCGCGTCGCGCGCGGCGGTGATCACCACGCAGTCGGGCACTTCCGGCAGCGCAGTGACGGAAGGATAGCAGGCGAGATCGCCGATCTTGTCGTAGCGCCCGTTCACCGGGTAGGTCCGGCCGGCGAAGTTGTGCTGGTTCAGCAATACGCGCTCGCCGAACGATCCGGCGCGCGGCGATGCGCCGACCACGGCCACGCTTTGCGGATGCAGCAGGCGGCGGAGTTCCTCGTGCCGATAGACGGTGGTGCGTTGCGCTGGCATTTCCTGTCCCGATTGACGTTTATTGGCGCCAAGCATACTCACGGGTAGCCTGTTCCGCCAAGCACAGTGGGGAAGCGAGACATGTCGTCATTGTTCGACCTGACCGGCAAGGTCGCGATCGTGACCGGCTCCAGCAAAGGCATCGGCCGCGCGATTGCCGAACGTCTGGCGGAGCATGGCGCGAAGGTCGTGGTTTCCAGCCGCAAGGCGGACGCGTGCGAAGCCGTGGCCGCAGAGATTCGCGAGCGCGGCGGCGAGGCGTCGGTGATCCCGTGCCACATCGCGCGCAAAGAGGAATTGCAGACTCTGCTGGACCGCACCATCGCGCTATGGGGCGGCATCGACATCGTGGTGAGCAATGCCGCGGTGAACCCGTATCTCGGGCCGGCCGCGGGCGCATCGGACGAAGTCTACGAACGCGTCATGGGCGCCAACGTGCGCAGCAATTTCTGGCTGGCGAACATGGCGTGCCCGCATCTTGCCGCGCGTGGCGGCGGATCGTTCATGATCGTCTCCTCGATCGGCGGGCTGCGTGGGTCCGCGTCGCTCGGGTTGTACGGGATTTCCAAGGCGGCCGACATGCAGCTTGTGCGCAATGTCGCGGTGGAATGGGGACCGAACAACGTGCGCGCGAATTGCATCGCGCCGGGCCTGGTGCGCACCGACTTTGCCAAGGCGCTGTGGACCGATCCGGTGCGCTATCGCAAGGCGACGCGCGACGTTCCGCTGCAACGCATCGGCGAGCCGGACGAGATTGCCGGCGCCGCGGTGTTCCTGGCGTCGGCGGCGGGGCGGTTCGTCACCGGCCAAACGCTGGTGGTGGATGGCGGCACCACCGCCGGCGTCGTGCTGCAAAAGGACGATTGAGTGGCGCCGCTCACCCGTGACGCCGCGGTCGCGCTGGACGCGGCCGATAGGCTGGGGCGATTTCGCGACTTGTTCGAATTGCCCGAGGGCGTGATCTACCTGGACGGCAATTCGCTCGGTCCGCTGCCGAGGCAAACACCCGCGCGGGTTGCCGAGGTGGTCGCGCAGGAATGGGGCCAGTCGCTGATCCGCGCCTGGACCGAGCATGACTGGATCGGCCTGCCATTGCGCATCGGCGCGAAGATCGCCCGCCTGATCGGCGCGCCGCCACGCAGTACCGTGGTAGCCGATTCCACGTCCGTCAATTTGTTCAAGTTGCTCGCGGCGGCGCTGGAATTACGGCCGAGCAGAAAAACGGTCCTGACCGAGGTCGGGAACTTTCCTACCGACCTGTACATGGCCGAGGGGCTCACCGAATCGCTCGGCCGTGGCCATACGGTGCGGCCGGTCGAGAATCCGATAGCGGCCTTGGGGCCGGATGTCGCGGTGCTGATGCTGACGCATGTCAACTATCGCAGCGGCGCCATGCACGACATGGGGGCAGTGACGCGCGCCGCACATGCGGCGGGCGCGCTGGTGCTGTGGGACCTGTCGCATTCCGTTGGCGCGGTGCCATTGCAATTGGCGGCCGACGACGTCGATCTGGCGGTCGGCTGCGGCTACAAGTTCCTGAACGGAGGGCCTGGTGCGCCGGCGTTCCTGTACGTTGCGCCACGTTTGCAGGCCGACCTGCGATTGCCGTTGACCGGCTGGCTGGGACATGCCGAACCGTTCGCATTCGATCCGGTGTACCGGCCGGCGGAAGGCATTGCGCGCGCGATTGTCGGAACGCCGCCGGTGCTGAGCCTCGCGGCGCTGGAAGTCGGCGTCGACCTGATGCTGCAGGCCCCAATGGCCGATCTGCGCGCGAAATCGCTGCGGCTGGCTGATCTGTTCCTCGCCCTGGTGGCGCAGGAATGCGCGGGCGAGGGGTTTGTGCCACTGACGCCGTCGGATGCCGCCCGGCGCGGCAGCCAGGTGGCCTTCGCGCATCCCGAGGGCTGCGCCATCATGCAGGCCCTGATGGAGCATGGCGTGATCGGTGATTTCCGCACGCCCGACGTGCTGCGGTTCGGGCTTGCCCCGCTCTACGTGCGCTACGTCGATGTGTGGGATGCCGTGGCAGTGCTGCGCGACGTGATGCAGAGCGGGCGGTGGAGGGCCAGTGACCCTCAGGGCAATAGGCCCTGCGGCTGCGTCGGCATCGCCGGCTGATCGTCCTTCAGTCCAATCCCGGTCAATTGCCGCCGGCACATCGCCTCGATCAGCCATTGCAGCTTGGCGGCGGCCTGTGGAATCGGCAGCCCGGCAGGGCGGATGTTGGAAATGCAATTGCGCTCGGCATCGACCCGCCCAGGGCGCGGCCGCCAGGTCAGATACACACCCAGGCTGTCGGCGGCTGAAAGACCGGGGCGCTCGCCGATCAGCACCGCAACCGCGGCGGCATCCATGCAGCCGCCGATGTCATCGCCGATGGCCACGCGTCCTTGCTCCACAATCACCACCGGCGCCACCGGCAGGACTTTGCGTACCAGCGGGATCGCGCAGTTCAGCAAGGCACCGGCATGACGTTGCACGGCTATGGCCGACAGCCCGTCGCAAACAACAAACACCAAGGCGTCGGCCGCGGCGGGAAGGGCAGGGCGGTCGGCCTCGCGCAGCCGCCGCCCAAGATCGGGACGCCGCAGATAGGTCGCGCGATCCGCGGCCGCGCTGTGAACTGCCATGCGGTCGATCCCGGCCATGGCCAGCTCGGCCTGCAAGGCGGAGACATCGAGCATGGCGTGCACGGCGTCGCGTGCCGCTGCGTGCGCCGCCTCGAACCCGAGATGCGCCGCGGTCGGCAACCCGTTGCCCGCGCGTCCGAGTCCGACGCGGGCCGGCGTGAACCGCCGCAGGTCGCTCCATCGCACCGGCGGGGAGGCCGAGGTCATTGCCATCGCTTCTCGGTCACTGCGATCGTTCCTCCGTCATTGCGATGACCGCGAGCGAAGCGCAGCGAGACGAAGCAATCCCGGTCACCGTGGCGCACGAACCGTCCGTTCATTTCCAGACCGAGATTGCTTCGTCACTGCGTTCCTCGCAATGACACCTGCATTCCTTGCAATGACACCTGCGTTCCTCGCAATGACACCTGCGTTCCTCGCAATGACACCTGCGGTCCTCGCAATGCCACCTGCGGTCCTCGCAATGACAGGGTGGTGTATGGGCGTGCCCGCCGCATCGCCTCACCCGATCCCGATCAGCGCCGGTGACAGTGCCGAGGGTATATGTTCCGGTATCGTAACACCGTCCAGTCCCAACCGCGCCAGCCAGTCGGCAAATTCCGGTGCCGGCTGCAGCCCCAGCGCGGCACGCAAGTACAACGCGTCATGGAACGACGTGCTTTGGTACGACAGCATCACGTCGTCCGCCCCCGGCACGCCCATCACATAGGTGACGCCCGCGACGCCGAGCAATGTCAGCAGCGCATCCATGTCGTCCTGGTCGGCCTCGGCGTGATTGGTGTAGCAGACATCCACGCCCATCGGCAGGCCAAGCATTTTGCCACAGAAATGATCCTCCAGCCCGGCGCGGGTGATCTGTTTGCCATCGAACAAGTATTCCGGGCCGATGAAGCCGACGACGCTGTTGACCAGCAGGGGATCGAAGCTACGGGCCACGGCATAGGCACGCGCCTCCAGCGTCTGCTGATCGACGCCATGATGCGCGTCGGCGGACAGCGCGCTGCCTTGGCCGGTTTCGAAATACATCACGTTGTCGCCGAGCGTGCCGCGGTGCAGCGACAGCGCGGCCTCGCGTGCCTCGCGCAGCAGCGCCAGCGTGATGCCGAAGCTGCGGTTGGCGGCCTCGGTGCCGGCGATCGACTGAAACACCAGATCGACCGGCGCCCCGGCCTCGATCACGCGCAGCGTGGTGGTGACGTGCGACAGCACACAGGTCTGCGTCGGAATTGCGTAGCGATCGCGGATCGCATCCAGCATCCGCAGCAGCGTGACCGTGGCGGCGACGCTGTCGGTGGCAGGATTGACGCCGATCACCGCATCACCTGCCCCGAGCAATAGTCCGTCCAGCGTAGAGGCCGCGACGCCTTGCGGGTCGTCGGTCGGATGGTTGGGCTGCAGCCGCACCGAGAGCCGTCCCGGCAGCCCGATCGTGTTGCGAAACTTCGTCACCACACGGCATTTCGCCGCCACCGCCACGAGGTCCTGCAGCCGCATGATCTTGCTGGCGGCGGCGACCATCTCCGGTGTCAGGCCGGGGCGCAATGCGGTCAGCGCCTCCGGCGATGCGGCCAGCAAAAATTCGCGGAACTCGCCCACCGTCCGCGCGGCGATCGGGGCGAACGCCGTCGCATCGTGGGTGTCCAGTATCAGCCGGGTCACCTCATCTTGCTCGTACGGGATCACCGGCTCGGCCAGGATCGAGGCGAGCGGCAGATCTGCCACCGCCATCTGCGCCGCGACGCGTTCGGTCGCGCTCTCGGCCGCCACCCCGGCCAGTGCGTCGCCGGACCGCATCGGCGTCGCCCGCGCCAGCAATGCGCGCAGGTCGGGGAAGACATAGCGTGTGCCACCGATGCTGTGTGCGTAGGCCAGAGCAAGTCTCCTGGTGCTGGTGCGCCGGCGCGGCGATCGAAGCCGGGGGCGTCGGCGCGGCGACCGACGCCGGCAGTCATTGCGAGACGCGAAGCGACGCCGCAATCTCCCGCGACAGACTGCTTCGACCCCGCCCCACTCGCAACAACGAGGACGTGCCGCGCCCACGCTGCCCCTCGCAAGGAGACCCTTATGGACCCGAATGCCCTGCCCTTCGATGCCGACGCGATGCTGGACGGGCTGCGGGACTGGGTGAACTGCGAGAGTCCCACCTACGATGCCGCCGCGGTCAACCGCATGATGGCTATCGCTGCCCGGGACCTCGCCATTGCCGGCGGGCGCGTGGAGCAAATCGCCGGGCGCATGGGTTTTGGCGGCTGTGTGCGAGCCACGTTCCCGCACGCCACGCCGAACCAGCCGGGCATCCTGGTGATGGGCCATCTCGACACGGTACACCCGATCGGCACGCTCGCGGAGCTGTGCTTCCGCCGCGACAACGGCAAGGCCTGGGGACCCGGCATCCTGGATATGAAGGGCGGCAACTACCTGGCCCTGGAAGCAATCCGCCAGCTTCTGCGTGCGCGCATCGCCACGAAGCTGCCCATCACGGTGCTGCTGACCAGTGACGAGGAGGTGGGCAGCCCGTCGACGCGCGACCTGATCGAGGCGGAAGCGTCGCGCCATCGCTACGTGCTGGTGCCGGAGCCGGCGCGCGCCGATGGCGGCGTTGTCACCGGCCGCTACGCCATCGCACGCTTCAACCTCGAGGCGCGCGGCCGGCCCAGCCACGCCGGCGCGCGGCTCGCCGAGGGTCGTTCGGCGATCCGCGAGATCGCCCGCAAGATCGTCGAAATCGAGGACATGACCACGGATGACTGCACCTTCAGCGTCGGCGTGGTGAATGGCGGGCAATGGGTGAACTGCGTCTCCACCGTCTGCACCGGCCAGGTGCTGTCGATGGCCAAGCGGCAGGACGATCTGGACCATGGCGTGGCGGCCATGCTGGCGCTGCGCGCCACCGGCAACGACGTGAGCTTCAAGGTGACGCGCGGTGTCACGCGTCCGGTCTGGGAGCCGGACGCGCGCGGCATGGCGCTGTACGGCGTGGCGCGCGATATCGCCCGCGGGTTGGGCTTCGACGTTCCGCACCAGAGTTCCGGTGGCGGATCGGACGGCAATTTCACCGGCGCAATGGGTATCGCGACGCTGGACGGGCTGGGCGTGCAAGGCGCCGGCGCGCATACGCTGGACGAGCATATCGTCGTCGCCAGCCTGGCACAGCGTGGCAAACTGTTTGCCGGCATCCTGGCGGCACTTGAATGACCCACGCCCATCGCCGCCTCGCACGACACAGCCGCGGCGGCGTTCCCCCGCATTCCTCCCAACGGCAAGCCGGAGGACACGATATGAGCGATCCCGATTCGGCGGCGCGTAACGCCCTGCGCTGGCTCGGCGCCGATCCGCCGGATTGGGTGCCGGCGGGTGAAGGCATCGACCATAACGTCGCGATCGTCGGTGGCGGGCAGACCGGCTGCGCCATCGCCTTCGCTCTACGCCGCGCCGGTATCGGCCGCGTCAC
>Ga0335074_10010005_pt1 | contig 13253 bp, 11 predicted proteins | sample Lox_Sample_23_FD_206715 | JGI IMG/M metagenome (GOLD analysis project Ga0335074, IMG submission 206715) | Soil microbial communities from Loxahatchee National Wildlife Refuge, Florida, United States - Lox_Sample_2.3 | ecosystem: Environmental > Terrestrial > Soil > Wetlands | place: USA...
CACCGATTTACCCAGCACATAATCTCCTTCGATCGTTCGGACCCGAAAAAGGCCATTGCTACGCCGATCCAGATTGGAGACCGTGCTCGGAACGTGGAAGTCTGCCCCGAATTTGAGGGCTTGAAGGTAGATCAGATGGGCAAGGTCACGGCCGCTGATCCCATCCGGAAAACCGGCGTAATTTTCGATCCGGGAAGTCGAACTTGCCTGCCCCCCTTGACCTAAGCTATCCAGCACGAGGGAAGAAAGGCCTTCCGAGGCCGCATAAACGGCTGCTCCGAGGCCCGCCGGACCAGCGCCGAGAATGAGAACGTCGTAGACTGAATTCGGTAGCTGGCAGCGAAGACGGAGGTGGTCCGCTAACTGGGCTCGGGTCGGCGCTTCAAAAAGGACACGACTGCCGTGAGTTACAACCGGATAGGCCTGCACGTCTTCGCGGAGTTGTTCGAGTTTGAGGCGGTTTTCCTCAACAGAAATATCCAGCCATTCGTGTGGAACGCTGCTACGAAAGAGGAGCTCGATTGCCTCAAGTGTGGCCTTGTCGTCTTTCTTGCCATAAATGCTCAAGCCACGAAATTTGGACTTGAGGAGCAATTCCCGTCGGCGCTGGTAGGACTTCCAGAACTTTTCGCCCAACTGAGTTTTTCTCGTGAACAAAATGCGGAGTTGCTTCGGAGTGAGTCGAATCGCCTCGACCGAGGTTTCAGCTTCAACGGAGACGATTGAAGGCCGGCGCGTAAAAAGATCGATGTCGCCGGTGAAATATCCCGCTCCGTAGCGCACAAACACCACGCGTTCGCCCGTTGAGATATCAACGGCGCGGACCCTTCCGCAAGTAAGTACGTAGCTGTTAAACGGATAGTCCCCCGCAGACACGAGTGGTTCATTCTCCGCGAAGGTGCATCGCTCTCCGAAAGTTGCAACATCGGCAAGTTCGGTCTCATTGAGATGCGGAAAGGCAACCGGGTCCAACAACGGATCGAAGCCAAGCCCAAAAAAAGCCTGCGACTGATCTGTCCCAGGGAAGTGAGAGTGAGAACTAGACATAATGCGCGCCCATTCAGGCGGTGAAGGCCCTGGCGCACAAGCGGTGCAGGACAAAGCATGCACAGCTATGCGGATAGCCTTTCGTTAGTGTGTAATGCATGTAGCTTGATGTCAAGGGAGTGTAAGGAATTCCCATGACGTCAAGACATTATACCTTGACATCAAGATGTATTGCGTCCTATAGTTTGGTTTCAAGTCATGAGAAGAACGGAAAACGCTTGCGCGGCGTCAACAAGCGCCCGGATTAAATGAGATTTCGGGCCATGGGTGGCAACCTGCGTACCTCCAGGAGGCAGTGATGATCCTTGAATTCAAAGTGAACAGCCGAGGTCGATCATGAGCCGTTCTCGCCTGCAGATCGCCATGCTCATTGTCGGTATGGGTCTCACCTTGGAGGCGACCGCCCACGCACAGACTCCTGAGACGCTACCGGATTACGTTCCGCTGCTTCCGCAAGTGAAAGCCAAATCAACGGTGATTGACCCGCAGAAGGGTTACGCGGTGAAAGAATTGAAGCCGGGCGTCTACATGATTACCGACGGCGCCTACGAATCGGTTTTCGTGACCACGGGGAAGGGCGTTGTTCTCTTTGACGCTCCGCCATCTTTTGCTCGCCATATCATTCAAGCGGTCGGCGAAACAACTCAGGAGCCCATCGTGGAGCTCGTCTATTCACACATACACGTCGACCACATTGGCGGAGCGGGTGTAATACGGAAGCAAGTTCCCAAGCTTGAAATTCTGGCCGAAGAGGGGACAGCCAATTTCCTGCGCGAGATGCAAGATCCGAATAGGCCGATGGCAACGCACACGTTCACAGATCACTACACGCTTAAGCTGGGCTCATTGACGGCATACATGAAACTAGGGCACTGGCACACTCCCGAGGGCGATCTGCTCATCAACATTCCGGACAAAAAAGTCGTGATCGCCATTGACGCGTTCTCGGCTGGAGCGACTCCATTCATGGGATTCGATCTGACAATGAATATGCACGAGTACCTGCGGTTCTTTGACGAACTTGGGGCCATGGACTTTGATCTGATCGTGCCGGGCCATCACAGCACACCCGCCACGCGAAAGGATCTAGAGATCGCGAAGAACTATGTGACCGACGTAATCGACACAGTGACGCGCATCCTAGCCGAGGATCACCGGGAACTAATAGGGCAAGCTGTGAAGAAATACGGTGACAATAAGTGGGCCATTGCCTCTGTCTTGATCAACAGCGAGGTGGACCAATGCGCAGAGAAAGTGAAAGGGCGCTGGATCAACAAATTGGAAGGCGTTGATATCTGGGCGGCGAGCCACTGTCGCACGGCCTTGGTGTACGCTGAGTGGGACGTAGGACCGCGATAAGGACAGCGAGCAACGGATCGTCACATCAATTCGAAGATCAACGAAGATCGGTTTATCTCTGCTGCCACATTGTGGTCGTTTCGAAAAGCTCTATCGAATGCGCCTGTGATGGTGTTGCCGCACACATCTTCAAGGCTGGATTCAACACGTATGTGATACACGCCAGCCTTCCAAGGTGACGTTGGAGTGAAGCTCCACTGCCTTTCGCATTGATCGATTGCACCTCTTCCTCTTATCACTGCCCCGTGCGCCGATTCGATCGTAATCGTCTGGAAGAGGAGTGCCCAATCAAGTGGACTCGCGAACATGAGAACGAGAGCTTGTCGGGTACCCGCGACGGGCGGCAGCATCTTCCAATGCTCAACCGAGATAGGTTCCCGAACAGCATCGCCGACAAGGAAATGCTTACGGTAGCGCTCGCGTAACGGACGGCCCCGCAGGTCGATCATCCCTGCGCCAATTTCAAGACTGTATTCTTGCCCTACCTTCAAAGGTGGACCCAATTCAACGTTAGGCCCCACCCAACGTTTGAGTCGGCCAGGATCAAGTAACACGGTCAGGTGCCTCATGGTCCGATCCCAGAGTTCAACAGGAGGCCGATAAAGAGCATCGGCCACTAGCTGTCCGTCAGAATCAAGGAGCCAGATCTCTTCCTGCGCTCGTCCGCGCTGCATCGAGTTCGAAAAGCAAACATAGAATCGAAGTAGATTTTCAGGCAGGAGATCGTCTGAAGGAAAGACTTGCGTGACCTCCGTAAGCTGGCGAGCGTTCTGCTCTGGAGGAATCAGGAACTCAAGGCTCAGCGAGTCAACCGTGGAGAGAAGACCGAGTGGCTGCAGGTCGAAGCTTGCGTGATATTTCACGTCTCTTTCAAAGGGAAAGTGCGGAATGAACTGCACTTCGTCTTTGAAAAGAACAAAGCGGCCAGACACATCCGGAAGTCTGTCGCCTTCTGGCGAGGGTGACTGAGCGACGGTCACCCGGAAGATGGGCTTCAACAAATCGTTAAGACGCGGGCGGCTCACAAGGAAGGCGGCTAACTCTGGACCGAGGCAGCAAACACTCACGCTGCACGGTCCGTGCGGAGCACGGTCAAAGTTGACCCGAAGTATCGGTTGGCATGACGGTGGCGAATTCATGATAACTTTTTTTCAAGAACGAACCTTCTGAGCGGTGAGAGTTGCGCGATGACAAGCTCTTCAGTCATTGCTTAGATCATTCCGATATTCACGGTAATGGAACGGATCGGGGCCATTTGGCCAGTTCATTTCGGACATGCCGTCTTTGCGTTCGAAGAAGTATGGCAATGCCAGCGTACTAATATCCAAGCGATAGGTAGTTTTTGGATGGCGCCAAATTAGAACCGCCCATTTGGAGTTTAGAATCGCTATATGCTCTGCCTTGATCGGTAGAGCGCGCTGTGTGCGACCCAGGCCACCGGGTCCGAAATCAATCCCGCCACCAGTCGGCTCAGGCGGCGCAGACGCCAATTCGGAGACTGCGATCTGCGAGGCGCTTCTTGTGTCGATAGTGACTAACAAATAGTCTTTGGAATCGGCAGGGCTGGTGAAAATAAGCATGTCAAGCGGATTGCTTCCGTAACCCAATTCTCCAATCACATCTCCGTGAACGTGAGCACCGTGTTTCAACGCGGACAAAGGGAAACGTACTAGAGGAGTGCAGCCATAAACCCCGAAAAGATATGGCTCGCCATTCAGTTCGCGGATGACGTGTCGAATAATAGGCGCGCGTGTTTCAAATTCACCGTGTACTGGATGCCAGATTTCCACGGTGCACGTTGCCATGCTGGAGTTGAAGGGATAGGGAATTCGATGCAAGGTCGAGGCGAATCGCTGGTTTGTAATCCCTGTTACGAATACCTCGCCGTTATAGTATTTGACGTCCGTAATCGCATAGACCTGCTGAGGTTCAAACTCCAGCATGGCTTTTGGATCGGGTTCGTTGGGGAGTGAAATCTGAGAGTGCGGAATTTTGTCCAGATCCAGGATTTCCAACTGACCGTGGTTCACCTTTACGATTGCTGGTATGGCATCCCTCCCCCGGCCGCGTTCAACCGAGATGAAAATCTGCTCGGTGGGTTGGTGAACAACCATGTCATTGATGACGATTTTGTCGATAGTTGTCCCGAAGAGCGCCGCCAGCTTCCGGTCCAGACCCTGCACGTGATCCCGGCCCTCAAAGTTGTGAAAGTTGCCCGATATTACGTCCCTCTGTGATGTCAGATCCTTATCCCGGAGCGCAAAAGCATGAATTTTCGCGCCCGTGATGTCGCCCACAAACAGGACATTGTCTGGGCCAAACGTAAGCGCGCCTGCTGACCGGAGTGGCCCGGAGACATCGCCGGTTTCCACAGGCGCATCGGCCACCGCGGCAAGGCTACCGGGTAGAGCAAGCCCAACGGCAGATGCGGCTGCAAGTCGCAAAGCATCCCGCCTCGAGTGGCAAACAGAAACTGATTTTTCACTCATCCTGTTACTCCTTCCATTGGTTTAACGGCCCGGTTAGAACTACGGTTGGTAACCGTCCGCCATCCACTTCGCGAACAGTTGAATTCTCGGTTCGGGCCACGGACCTTCCCCTCGCGGCGGCGGGGGCGGCATGACGGCGCCACCGATCCCCCGAATACGGTCATAGATGGCGGCAGCGTGCGCTTTTACGTCTTCGTAATTTCCGAGATCGAACGCCTTGCTCATTGCGCGAATGTCTCGCTCGGTAAAGAACGGGCGTATGTCGGTCTCAAAGCTCGTCAGTCTTGCCATTGCGCCTCACGATGATGTTGTGGTCTAAGAGCCATTCCACTTGATGGGAACCACGGTTAGATTTGCACTTCACGACCAGCCGGGTCGCTATGAAATTTCCAGCTTCCACCCGAGCGGAAACTCGAAGCGGTGCAGAATGTATCCTCCATGAACTGCATGTAAGTGATCCTGCCCTCAACCACTTTGCACAAAATCGAGAAAGGCGAGGTTACCGTTTTCCCGAGTTTCGTCGAGGTGTACGTGAAACGTCCGAAGACGGCGACATTTCCTCCCTCCCCGAAAATCTCTTCGGGCGTGAACGATTCGACAACCCAGAACTCCGCCACATCGTGAAAAGTCTTGATGATGGCGTCCGCCCCGTGGCTCGTGCCACACCAGGGCATGATTTTGTGGAGGTCGGGATTGCTGTAGTTGAGAGAGACGTAAGTTACATCAGGGGCGCACAGCTGTTTCACGACATTTGGATCGCTAACGTTCTGCAAAAGCTGTTGCACAATCTCTTTCGGATTACTCGGCATTCCGATACTCCCTTACGGGGATGTTCGTGAGGGAGTATAAAGCCAAAGTGCCTTGATGTCAAGATACTTGACTCGCAGCATCCTGTAATTATACAATGCTCTCTATGCCCGCCCGCACAATCGCAAGCCAAAAGACCGAAGCAACGCACGTCTTCCTCGTCCTCTGGAGGACATACCGCGCCATTCTTGGGAAGTCCGAAGAGAGTAGGAAGAATCTGGGTTTAGGCGATTCGGATTTCCGCGTTCTGGAAGTTTTGCTGCACAAAGGACCGCTTCCGGTCAACGTCATCGGTGGAAAGGTGGAACTGACGACCGGATCGATCACCACGGCGGTGGATCGAATGGAATCGAAATGGCTCGTTGTCCGGAGAAATCATCCCGAAGACCGCAGAGTGCGGATTGTCGAGCTAACCTCCAAAGGGCGCCGGCTTATCGAGAGAGCCTACGCCCAGCACGAAAGCGACATGGAAAGAGCCATGAAACATTTTTCTCGCGAAGACCGAGCTTCGTTGGTGGAGTTGCTAAAGCGCCTTGGCAAGCAGGAAGCAGAAGCCGAACCCGAACTCCGAGCTCGTCGCGGGAAGAGCGGAGGACTTTCTTATGACCCCGAACGAAAAAGCCGTAGCTGATGTCCTGGCCGCTTACAACGAAGCGCTGAATTCGTCCGACACGAACGCTGTAATGCCCCTTTACGCCGAGGATGGCGTGTTCATGCCGCCTTACAGCCCTTCGGCCGTCGGTCTGGTCGAAGTTCGGAAGGCCTACGAAGCCGTTTTCAGGGCCATCAAGCTCACCGTCAAATTCAACGTAGCGGAGATTGTAGAAATGAGCTCCAATTGGGTGTTTGCAAGAACAAACTCGGCCGGCAAGACTCTCAATCACGCCACGGGAGCCACCACTGCCGAGGGAAACCAGGAACTCTTTATTTTCCGCAAGGCCAAGGACGGCAAATTCAAAATAGCACGTTACAGCTTCTCGCCAACGAACCCTCCGCAGAATAGATAGGTCTGCTCCAATGAACACGATGAAAGCTGCCGTGATGTACGCTCCGGGTGGACCGGAAGTGTTGAAACTCGAAAGTCGCCCAATTCCTATACCTCAATCCGAGCAAGTTCTTATCCGTGTGCGTGCATTCGGCTTGAACCGATCGGAATTATTCACGCGCCAAGGGCATTCGCCGGGAGTGCATTTCCCCCGAATCCTAGGCATCGAAGCGGTTGGCGAGGTCGAGGAAGCACCTGGCGGGCAGTTTCGGACAGGGCAAATCGTTGCGACCGCAATGGGCGGCATGGGCCGTCAGTTCGATGGTAGCTACGCGGAGTACACTTGCGTCCCTGCGAAGCAAATGCAGGCGGTTCAGACCAGACTGCCGTGGGAGAAGTTTGGCGCCATTCCGGAAATGCTTCAGACTGCATGGGGATCGCTCTTTAGGTCGCTAAGGCTACAAAAGGGAGAGCATTTGCTAGTCCGCGGAGGAACGACGTCCGTGGGACTCGCAGCCGCGGCGATTGCAAAGAAGCATGGTGCCTTTGTGACCTCGACTACGCGAAATCCCACTCGTACAGGATTACTTCGTTCCAGCGGAGCGGATGAAGTTGTCGTCGACTCAGGCGCAATCGCCGAGGAGCTCCGCAAAAACCACGCGGACGGGGCGGACAAAGTCTTGGAACTCATTGGAACGACTACTCTACTGGATTCGTTGCGTTGCGCCAAAGAAGGCGGCGTCGTTTGCATGACAGGGATCGTTGGCAATAAATGGTCTTTTGATAATTTTGCCCCTATGGATGCAATTCCAACTGCGGTCAGGCTCACAGCGTATGCCGGGGAATCAGAGGACTTCATGAAGACCCCACTAGAGGACTTAGCCGCACAAGTCGCTGCCGGGACTTTGGCCGTACAAGTCGGCAAGGTCTTTCAACTCGATGAGATTGTGGAGGCCCATCGTTGCATGGAAGAAAACAAAGCAGGAGGCAAAATCGTAGTGCTTACCTGACGAAAATGGATCGTCTGCCTTCACACGAGATCATGTAGAAGTGACTCCCAATCCTCGGGGACTTTACCTTCGGGACCCGGCGCTGGCTGAGTCTCAGGTCGCCATCGCGGCGGCGCGAGTCGCATGCCCTTAACAATCTTTCCCCTTCTGTAATCGTAGAACCAGTTTTGAAGCGGCTCGAAGCTGGCTACGATCGGGTGCCCGCTGAGAATCGCGTGCTCTTCAGCATGCTGGCCTGGTGAGCTGTCGCAACATCCGATGTGTCCGCACTCAGCGCATCGGCGCAAGTGAAGCCACCAGCCGCCCATCGCAAGGCACTCCTCGCATCCGGTTCCAATTGGCTTTGAGTCTGGATTGATGCCTTCGACCTTTTTCATGAGTCGATTGACCTCACAGCAGAAAGTCTGGGCCAACAACCCGATGAATTGGAATCGTCCAATCGTGGTGGGCCAGACCCCCACTTTCGGACCGTGCCTGCGTTTTAGATTTCGAAGTACCCGCGATGGAGCGCGATTGTCACGGCATGAGTTCTGTCGTTGGCTTTCAGTTTATCCAGAATATTTCGCACATGTCCCTTGACGGTGTCTTCGGCAATCTCCAGCCGATCCGCCACGAGCTTGTTCGAGCAACCTTTGGCAATAAGCTTCAGAACTTCTATCTCCCGTTCCGTCAAAGGATGATCCGCGGTGTGCTGTGCTAATTCGGTGGCCACTTCGCTCTGAACATGGCATTGCCCCGCATGCACCGCTCGAATTGTATTGAGGAGGTCGCGGCGAAGAGTCCCCTTTAGCAGGTATCCTGATGCCCCAGCCTGCAAAGCACGGATGGCCTGAACATCTCCGAGGTAGGTGGTAAGTACTATGATCCGCGCATCCGGATGTTGTGCTCGCAGCTGTTTGATCACGTCGATGCCATGCATGTCCGGCAGACCCAAATCCAGCAATGTGATGTCGGGAAGGTGCTCTTCGAAAAGTGCCACGGCTTGTTTTCCGGTTCCGGTCTCGGCAACCACTTGCAAATCGGGCTGACTCTCGATAATCAGGGTTAAGCCCTCCCGCAAAACCGGATGGTCGTCCACAATGAGAATGCGGATTTTCGTGGAAGACTGCTTGGGCATATCATCTTTCGCGCGCTGGGCGCGGTACCTCTCTCTCCTTGTAGAGGGATTTTCTCACCACTTCAAGGCCACTAGTACCCCACTTTCGAGTGGGTTCCATCAGCCGGGTGGGGGCATATAATCGACTAGCCTCGATTGGCAATAGCCCCCTTGGACTCGTCTTGGCAGCGGGGACAGATCCGCCGATTGGGAAGTAGACTCAGAATGGATGGCTGCGATAATCGGAGACGCGTTCGTATCCCCAAATGTCTGATCTCACTCCTTCTGTTGTTGTGGCCCGGCTTGGCGCTACCTGTGTGCGCGCAAGATCAAACCATCTCACAGATGATCCACACGTCATGGACAGGCCGCGATGGCGCACCGCCAGGCATCCGCGCGCTCGCGCAAACAGCGGACGGTATCCTTTGGATCGCCTCTCTTAAGGGCCTATACACCTTCGATGGCCTATCCTTTGCGCCGTTTCGGCCGCATCCCGGTTCACCCGATCTTCCAGCCACAACCTTGAAATTGATGTTTGTCTCGAAATCCGGTGATCTATGGGTCGCCGGATATCATGGGCCAGCTGCTCGCATTCATCAGGGAGAAGTGACCGTATGTAATCTTGCGGGAGGCGGACCGAACGATGCCCTTGACTATTTACAGCAGGACTCCGCGGGTGCGATGTGGGCGGTGGCTAATGACCGTGAACTGGTTCGACTGGGTGCGGACAACAATTGGTACCCGATGCCAGGTCCTCTGCAAGGACCAGGCCACATTTCTTTGCTCTTTATCGATTCCGCGGGTACCCAGTGGGTGATTGAAAACGAGACCCTGTACAGGAGACCGCAAGGGCAAGAACAATTTCTTCCGACCGAGATTTCGGCCCACATCCCGGTCAAGATCAGCGAGGGTGTGAATCACACCTTATGGATGATGGCGCTCGTGTCAAGATCCAAGACGAATGCTCCTTCGGTCACGACGATTCAGAAGATCAATGAGGCAGGCCGCAGGCTTATTGGCCCGATGGATGTCGGCGACCCGAGCGACATTCTTCCTGACGAAGACGGCTCCCTTTGGATCTTGGAGGCGCAAGATGAGCTTCAACACTTGCGGAGCCGAGAGATACGACAGTGGGATTCCGTTCACAAAACTGAGGATGCGGACATAGCCAAGCTGGGCGGCGGTGCAGGGATCACAGAGTTTCATGCCTTCATGCGTGACGCGAATGGAGCCGTGTGGGTCGGCGGACTTGGACGACTTGAAAGGTTCGCCCACGCGACTCTCGTACCCGCTATCCCCGGTGCGCCCCCTGGCTTTTGGCATAGCTGTGTAGATTCACGCGGTGATGTTTTTATTTCCCACACACCGTCCGACCTGTATCGATTGCGAAACGGACGCGTGGTCCGCATAAATGCCGTGAAAGAAACAGGGAATCTCTTCTGCAGTCCGGACGGCACCTTGTACATGGAGTCTAGCGGCATCGTTGTTGTGCGTGATGGAAAGAAAAGCCGTCTGCCGTCGACACTGCCGGGATTCTCAGGTTATGGCGACAACTACGTATTTACGGGATTCCTGCCGCTGCCCGACGGCGATTTAATCGGGGCGGTCGGAGGAACTTCCCCCGAACCCAGTCTCTGGATTTATCACAATCAGAAGTGGTCGCGTTTTCTTCCGAATCAGAGTTTTCCAGAAACCACCGCGATGATTATTGACTCTCACGGGACCATCTATCTCGGTCACCGCACTGGTCCTATCGGCTTGGTGACCGGAAGCGTTTTTACCACTTTGACGATGGACTCGACGCGATTCAACAATGTGCTGGGTTTTGCCGAGACTTCCTTCGGGGTGTTCGCGTATGGTGCGCGGGGTTTTGGACTCATCCGCCCGACCGGTTTGCAGGTCATCAAACTCGCGGATCCCGACTACTCCAAGGATGTTACCGGCCTGGTCCAGGCACAGAACGGGGATCTCTGGGTTAACGGCTTCGATGGAATTGTGCATATTTCTTCCGAAGAGATTCGCGCTAGTTTAGAGGACCCGGTTCACGCGGTTGCAGCCACGAATATTCAGGAGCAGGATTTCAAGGATCCCGGCATCCCGGTGCTCTTCAGCAGCACTGCGCATATCGACCGCAGCGGGAAGCTCTGGTTTTCTACCCTCAATGGAGTGGTTTCGATTGATCAAAACCGCGTGGAGTTGCCACGCCCGCCGCAACTCACTATTCGAGCCATTACCGCTGACGGATCCCGGCCGGATGCGCACGGCGAATTTCTGCCCAAGATCGCGACGCTCAAAGTGCAATATTTTGGCGTGAATTTTTCAGACCCGCGAAGCGTGGTTTATCGTTACCAGCTAGAGGGTCTCGATCCCGGGTGGCAGGATGTCGGCAATCGCACCGAGGCCATCTATACTCACCTTCGCCCGGGCAAGTATACATTCCGAGTGATGGCATCGAACGGCGATGGAGTTTGGACGGCGCCCGTCGCCTCCGCACCGTTCACCATTCTTCCAAGCCTCTATCAAACCTGGTGGTTCGCAGCGCTTTGCCTCGCGACAAGCGCCCTCTTAACTTGGCTCGGCCTCAGGGCGCGGGTCAGGTACGTATCTCGCGCCCTCAGCATACGAGCAGAAGAACGCGCGGACGAACGAATTCGGATTGCCCGGGAGCTCCACGACACGCTATTGCAGGGAGTTCAAGGGCTGCTGCTCACCTTCCACGTCGCGGCGGAGAAAGTGCCAGCCGACCATGAATCGAAAAAGAGTTTGGAGAAGGCGCTGGCAACGGCCGACCGACTTATTCTTGAAGGCCGCAATCGAGTGAGCCGCCTCCGGTCGGAGTACCTGACAGACAGCGAGCTCAAACCCTCGATTGAAGGATATGCTCAGGAGGTAAATAACAACCCGGCGATCGATTTTGTTGCGGAACGCAAAGGGGGAGATGACTCGCTCCAAGCTCAAGTTGTGGAGGAGATCTTCTGCATTGCGCGGGAAGCCCTTACAAATGCCTTCCGCCATTCCCAGGCTTCGCGAATCGTGGTGGAACTCGACTACCAGAGGCGCCAGTTCATTTTTGTTTGCCGCGACAACGGGCGTGGTGTCGACTCGATCGCCTTGCAAACGAGCCAGACTAACGGTCACTGGGGACTCCGCGGCATGGCGGAGCGTGCAGAGAAGATTGGAGCGAAGTTCTCCTACACTACTTCCCCAGATAAAGGCACGAATGTGCAAGTCGTCGTGCCAGGTCGTCGAGCCTACGTCCACCGACGGGGCTTCCACCTTTTCTCGCGAAGCGTGGGAGCCGCATAGGGGTCTGCCGCATAAATGCAACCGGCACATTGGCTGGAATAGCGTATGGCTGTTTTTAGTGTTGGGCCTTTGCCGCCCCGTCACCGCAGATGGCGAAACCTCCCGTGATCCTCAGCTTTTCAACGTTTCCCCGCTGTTCGAGAGGCTCAATGCCTTTGCCGTGAGTCTTGAGGCCGCCTTCGATCCTGATTCGTTCGGCAGAACCGCCGGTCTTGATGCTGAGGGCGATGGCCGAAAGATTCTGTACGACACCTTTGACAAGCGACGGGCCCGTCCCGCCGAACGTTTCAATACCACGCCGCACGATGAGTTGGCCAATAGGTTGGCTGATCTGGACTCCGACCGCTCCGTCGGCGTGCGTTACGATGCGATCGAAATCCGCGCACACAACGGTCCCACTATAAACGTTGAACCCGCGAGCGCCAGGCCCAAAGGTTTCAATGGGGGCTTCTACTGTGAGGTCTCCTATTTCTCCAAAATTCACAAAGCCGATTCCACTCGGTCCCAGGGTCATGATCTTTTCCTTCACGGTCCATCTTTCAACCTCGCCCCAATTGTCGAGGGCCATGTCGTTGACGCCGTAAGTGACCACTGGGCCGTCGTTCCTCACGAGATCGACATGCGCGCCGTGGACGACAAATACGCCCCCGGTGATCTGGTCAGGCGTTCCCGGCGCCAACTTTCCGTCGCTGTAGACTCCGCCGGTGACGAGGTGCTGAACATCCAAGCGGCCGCCCTTATCGCCTGCGCCGCCGACAAAGATGCCGCTGCCGAGTACAGGTGCTCCAAAGCGGCCCGCGGAAATGTTGAATAGATTAGCGCTGACCACGACGTCCTGTTCCGGCTGCATGTTCCACAGAGTGAATGCCCCTTGGAGGACAAACACCCCGTATTCGTGCGGACGGTCTTGTTCCGCGCGAGAGTCCGCCGCAAGAATATCAAGCCCGTTTATCTCCACGTGGCCGCCACGAACATTATCCTTTGCGAGGATTTGAACGCGGCCGGTCGTCTTCAAGGAATTCAGTATGACTCTGCCCAGAGTAGGCAGCGAATAATCGTTCCATATAGCGCGCTTGTTGGGTGATGTCCGAATGTCTATAGAAAGGACCGAGTTGTCTGACGACAGCCGGATACCATCCACGCCTTGCGTGAAC
>Ga0335074_10010006_pt1 | contig 13252 bp, 11 predicted proteins | sample Lox_Sample_23_FD_206715 | JGI IMG/M metagenome (GOLD analysis project Ga0335074, IMG submission 206715) | Soil microbial communities from Loxahatchee National Wildlife Refuge, Florida, United States - Lox_Sample_2.3 | ecosystem: Environmental > Terrestrial > Soil > Wetlands | place: USA...
TGAGCAACTCTCTGCTGGTTGCGAGGATAGTGACGCCAGATTCTCCGTTGACCACGACCACTGCCAGGTTGGCCGCCGCATCGATGACATGCTCACAATTGTCGAGGACCAGAAGCAATTGCTCGTCCCTAAGGCGGGCGATCCAAGGCGGAAATCGGGTTATGATCATGGATTCCCAGGTCGAGCATAGTCGCGACCGCGCTTGCCACCAACTGCGGGTCGCTGAGCGACGCAAGATCGACCAGCCATACGCCATGTTCATAACTTGCGATGCGCTTGACTGGGCTTTTTCGGCGGATTGCGATCACGATCTAGGCGTGGCCCTGACCGTCGCTGCCGTGCCGCTATTGATCCGACTGTCTTTGCTGAACGAGTGCCGCGAACGAAGCGAGCGGGCATTGGCCGTTCTGCAGGATGAGCCCGCGACCGCAGTCGCGCGTATGCAACTATACGCGGCGCTTGGTTGGTCCCTGGCGTACGGCGTCGGGCAAGCGCGGGAGACCGCGGCAGCCTGGACGAAGACACTTGAACTGGCGGAGGTGCTCGGAAACATCGAATTCCGGCGTCATGCCTTGTGGGGCCTGTGCATCGATCAGTTCAACACCGGCAATGTGCGCACGGCTCTTTCGTACGCAGAACAGTTCGCCGGCCTCGTCAGTAGCTCAGACAGCGCGATCGAGCGCATGAAGGCCGTCCGGATTCTCGCCACGTCGCTGCATTATCTCGGCGATCAGAAGCGCGCCCATCACCATATCGATCAAGCGCTGTCGTACGAAGAAGTGGTGGCGCAGTCACGATCCCACACCGTCAGCGCGGGGTTCGATCTGCTGGTGGCGATTGTCGCGTTGTCCGTCGCCGAGCGCACGACGCAAGGCGTTGACCTGGATCTTCAGGTTCGCTTCTTCCACGAACGTTGTTGGCCAGGCGCGGGCAATCAGGTCGTCCTTGCTGACCACCTCGCCCGCGCGTTCGATCAGAGGGGTCAGGATGTCGAACGCGCGGCTGCCGAGTCGCACCCGGTTGCCGCCCTCGAGCAGAAGCCGCTGTGCCGCAAGAAGCCGAAACGGGCCAAAGGAGATCGCGTGTCCGTCCATGGGGGTAGATCGCCGATTCAGCTCATTTTACCAGGTTTTGCCCGACCGATGCCAGCGCGGCCCGCCGCTGATGCAGTCGACCGGCCGCCTGACGACGTGCTCTGGCCCCCGCGGACCCGGCAGCCCTCACATGCACGGCAACCATCGCACGTGGCTCTGCTCACCGCGATTGGGAAGGTCATGTCATTGCCAGACTTGACGAAGTGCTCTCTCGCGCTAACGCTGCGGGACGCAGGACGTCCCGGGAATGCGCGGCACCATTCCTGCGTGTTGAAGGCGTCGGCAGAACTCGCCGCCCGAGGTTCGAGATTCGGTGTGATGTTTGTTGGCATAATGTGGGCAAACTTCACCCACAGACGAATACAACCGAGCTAACCATGACCAATACGATTGTCTCAGGCTTTTCAAAGCCTGATGATGGCACGGTACTGTTCCTTCGAATCTCCCATGATGCATCGAATGCGTCAGCGCAGTGGACGCTATCGGCGGCAATCTCGCGGCAGGCGTGGATCGGGATTTCGGACAAAGCGGGCTATGCAACGACAAGATGCCGTATCGGCCGGTATGCAAGAACCGTCGTACCGGCGGGATCGCTCTCGACACCGCACCTGAGCACACCGTACACTTGGGAGATGAGCACATGCCTCTTACCGCACGGGCGGCGCCTGGCGCCACACTTCTAAACCCCAAGGACCACACGCTGATCATGATCGATCATCAGTCGCAGATGGCGTTCGCGACCAAGTCGATCGACATGGTGTTGTTGCGCAACAACGTCGCTTTGGTGGCAAAGGCGGCGAAGGAGTTCGGGGTCGCCACCATCCTGACCACGGTCGCGGCGAAGACTTTCTCCGGCCCGATGTTCACCGAGATCAAATCGGTGTTCCCGGAGCAAGACCCGATCGATCGCACCTCGATGAATACGTGGGAGGATCCGCGGATCGCCGTCAGGGTGAATGAGTTAGGCAAGTCGCGGATTGTGTTGGCGGGGCTGTGGACGTCGGTCTGCATTGTCGGCCCGGCACTGTCCGCGATCGACCAGGGCTTCGAGGTTTATGTCATCGCCGATGCCTGCGGTGACGTATCTGCCGAAGCGCATGATCGGGCCATGGATCGCACGGTCCAGGCCGGGGCGCGTCCCATGACGTCGGTGCAGTACCTGCTGGAGCTGCAACGCGATTGGGCGCGCACCGAAACCTACAATCAAACCGTGCAGATTGCGATCGAGCATGGCGGCGGATACGGGCTCGGATTGATATACGCGAAGACGATGTTCGGCGGCGGCGAGGGCCACTGACCGTCGTCGATCCTATCCCGATACGTCGACCGGGCTCCGCGCGCTGCGGTATTTGGCCGGACACGGCTTGACCGTGAGCGCTGAGGCTTACGTCTTTGGACAATTCCAGGCGATCCCGTCGCAGCGTGTTTTGCTCCATCAGGGCAAGCCGGTGCGTCTCGGCAGACGCGCGTTCGATATCCTGATCGCGCTGATCGAACATGCCGGGGAGACGCTCAGCCGGGACGCCCTTGTTGCGCGCGTTTGGCCCGATACGGCGGTGGATGAAGGCGTGCTGCGCGTGCATCTCACCGCGCTGCGCAAGGCGCTCGGCGAGAGCAATGACGGTGGGCGCCATATCGCGGACGTACGGGGCGAGGGCTACCGGTTCGACGTCCCGGTGACGCCACGGCACGCAAGCGTGCCAACGGTGATGGCACCGGCTTCTCCCGCCAATGGGAATCTCCCCACATTGCTGACGTCGATCATTGGCCGCGACGCCATCATCGCGGCATTGACGCAGGACCTGCGCCGCCGCCGGCTGCTGACAATCGTGGGACCGGGGGGAATCGGCAAGACGACGGTGGCGCTTGCCGTGGCCAGGGCCGTGCAGCAGGACTATCCGCACGGCGCCTGGTTTGTCGAGTTGGGTGCGACGCCGCATCTGCGTCGGGCCCGCGCACTGCTGCTGCAACCCGCATAGGTTGCGATGCGGTTCCACGCCCGCGTATCATCGCGCGTATCATCGTCGGAAACCGCCGTCCCAGGGCAACGTCAGGCAAACGCCAGTCGTGAGTGACACACCGTTCACATTCGGTCCGTTCCAGTTGATGCCGGCAGAGCGCAGGCTGCTGCGGGATGGCGCGCCGTTGCGGCTAGGCGGACACGCTTTCGACATTCTGTACATGCTGATCGAGAACGCCGGAAAAACCGTCAGCAAGGATGAGCTTATCGCACATGCATGGCCAAACGCATCCGCCGACGACAATACCTTGCGGGTCCATGTTGCCACATTGCGCCGGGTACTAGGCGACGATGCCGCCGGTGCACATTATATCACCAGCATTCCCGGACGCGGCTACGCCTTCACGGCCGCCGTCCAGGGCGGGATACGCGGCACCATCGAGTTGCCGCCGCCGCAGCCGGCGACGCTGGTTTCCAATTTGCCGGTATTGCTGTCCCCCGTCATCGGACGGGGCGACGTGATCGCGATCCTAGTGGATCAGCTTTCCCATCATCGATTGGTGACGATCCTGGGTCCAGGCGGCATCGGCAAGACGACAGTCGCTGTCGCTGTTGCTGAACGTGCAAGCCCGGATTTTCGCGACGGCGTGCGGTTCGTTGGCCTCGCATCGTTGTCGGACCCTGCCTTGCTGCCCAACAGTGTCGCCGCGGCGCTGGGAATTGCACTGCCGGCCGCGGAGCCGGTCGCTGCCCTGGCCGCACGGCTGCGCGACAAGCACGCGTTGATCGTGCTGGACAACTGCGAGCATGTCATCAACGCCGCCGCCGTCCTGGCGGAAACGATACTGCGCGTGGCTCCCGGGGTCGTCATCCTTGCCACCAGCCGGGAGCCGATGCGGGCCGACGGGGAATGGCTGCATCGCCTGGCATCGCTGGAATGGCCGTCGCAGGTGCCCGACATATCGGCACAGGACGCCATGACCTTCTCTGCCGTGCAATTGTTCCATCAGCGCGTGCTGGCGTCCATCGACGGATTCCAGATCGACGACAACAACGTTGCAGCCGTGCTGACCATCTGCCGCCTGCTGGACGGCGTGCCGCTGGCACTGGAACTCGCGGCCGTACGCGTCGAAGCGCTCGGCGTAGAGGGCGTCGCTGCCCGGCTCGACGACCGTTTCAACTTGCTCAGCAAGGGTCGGCGGACCGCGTTGCCACGCCAGCAGACGCTGCGCGCGACGTTGGACTGGAGCTATGAGTTGTTACCGCCGGAGGAAAAGGTCATCCTGCATCGTCTATCGGTGTTCAGCGGCTCCTTCACGCTGGATGCCGCCGTGGCCGTCGCAGGCATGGATCTGACCTCGTTTGATGATGCGTGTTCCGCCGTCGCCAACCTGGTTGCAAAGTCGCTGGTCGTGCCGGATCGCACCGGCGGCGCGACCCGCTACCGTCTGCTTGATACCACCCGCGCCTACGCCCTGGAAAAGCTGCAGCAAAGCCGGGAGGCAGAGCAGATCCTGCGGCGTCACGCGGCGTATTTCCTGGAACTGTTCCGGCAGGCGGAGGCGGAATGGGAGACGCGGTTCGCGCCCGATTGGACGGCCGACTATGCCCCGCACCTGGATAACCTGCGGGCCGCCATGGACTGGGCGTATGCGCCGAACGGCGACGCGGCGATGGCAGTCGCATTGACGGCTGCGGCTGTGCCCTTGTGGGTACAGATGTCCCTGGTCGATGAATGCTATCGCCGTGTCACCGATGCGCTGGCACTCACCGAGGCGATGAATGCCCCCAACCTCACGCTTCAAATGAGGCTGCTCGCCGCGCAGGGTGGATCGTTGCTGTATGTCAAAGGGCCGACGCGGGAAACCGAAGCCGCATGGACCAAGGCTCTGGCCTTCGCGGAAACCGTCGGCGATTCCGAATATCAGGTGCGCGCCCTGTGGGGCTTGTGGGTGCACCACATGAACCGCGGCGAATTCGGAACCGGGCTGTTGCTGGCACGCCGCTTCCTCAGCCTCGCGCAACGTAGTGGCGCTGTGGAAGATGTCTCCGTCGGCACCAGGATGATCGGGACGTCCTTGCACTATCGGGGCGACCAGGCGGAGGCCAGGCATCATATTGAGAAAATGCTGGCCGAGTATGTCGAGCCGCCACGGCGGCCCCCGGCCACCCGTTTCAGGCTCGACCAGAAAGTTGTCGCGCGCGTGGCACTCGCGCGGATCCTCTGGATCCAAGGATACCCCGACCAGGCATGGCAGATGGCGCAGGCCACGGTGGATGATGCGCGTGCATTGCACCAGCCTGTCACGTTCTGCTTTGCACTGGCCGAAACCGGCTGTCCGGTCGCCATGTTCGTCGGAGATCTCATGGCGGCCGACCACTACGTGTCGGTACTGCTGGAAATGTCGAACCTCCATGCGCTGCCGATCTGGCAAAGTTGGGGGCATCGCTTCCAGGGTGCGCTGTTGATTCGCCAGGGCGCGGTGCCGGTGGGGGTGGCGCTGCTGCGCAATTCTCTCGACCATCCGCCAGAGGCATCGTTCCAGCCGCGCTTCACCTGGTTTCTGGGGCGATTGGCCATCGGGCTTGCTCGCCTCGGCCAATTGCCGCAGGCGATGCAGGCCATAGAGGAGGCGCTTGCGCGGTCCGAGCGAAACGAAGATCGCTGGTGTCTGGCGGAACTGTTGCGCATCAAAGGCGACTTGCTTGTGCAGGACATCGCCGATTCCGCCGCAGCGGAGGATTGCTATCGGCAGGCGCTGGCGTGCGCGCGCCTGCAAGGCGCTCTGTCGTGGGAGCTGCGCGCCGCCATCAGCCTGCTTCGGCTGCATGGGAACCGCGACGGGACTGGGCGCGCCGAACTGGCAGCGATCTACCGGCGGTTCACCGAGGGATTCGCCATGGCAGATTTGCAGGAGGCGCGCCGGATGCTGGACGCGGCGTCGTAGCCGCTCATGCTTTGGATAACCGTTCCACAATCTCCTCGGTGGTCAACAGCGCATGCGCATAGGTCGGCCCGTTGATGTCATGCGCCGCCCGCATCGCGTCTGTGCTGAACGCCGCCGTTGCGTCGCGCACCAGGGTGACGTGATAGCCCAGTTCCGCGCCGCGGCGCGCGGTTGCCTCCACACAGGTGTTCGCGAGCATGCCGGCGACGATGATCCGTTCCAGGCCGAATTGCTTGAGCTGGAAATCGAGGTCGGTGTTTGCGAATCCGTCCTGTCCCCAATGCTGTTGCACGACGACGTCGCCCGATTGCGGCGCCAGGCCGGGATGCCAGTCTGCACCCCAGGTGCCCTCCACGAACACCGTTTCGCGGTCCAGCAGCGTCTGCAACGGTCCAGGATGTCGCCAGCCGTCGTAATAGCCTTCCCGCCACTGGCGATGGGGAACATACACCACGATCACGCCGGCTTTGCGGGCGGCGTCCGCCAGCGTGCACAGGTTCGCCAGCGTTCCAACAGAGTCCGCAACATCCTTGACCCGCGGCCACAGCTTGCCACCGTCGCTCAGCAGATCGTTGTACGGATCGACCAGCAGCAGGCCGGTGCGGTTCGCGACATAAACATCCAGCGCCAACTTGCCCTCCCTGATCAGTCCCTGCAACGGTCACGGCGAAAGCCCATTTCTTACCACCGACTGCCGCAGGGAATCGGCGGGCGCGGCGTTAAAAGATGTGAATGGCGGCGTCGGCTGGCATTGCGTGTCGCGACGCCAGGCTGATCACGGCGGAGATGGCAGGTCGCCAGGCCCGGCATCCCGCCGTTTCAGCCGAAAGCCATCCAGTTGCAGGCTGGACCGCGATGTAAGCTTCTGCCACTGGCATGGAGTTTCCCTTGCTGCCTTGACGCGGAGATTGGAGCGCATCGTCAAACGTCGTGCGTCGTATCTGCCATCATGGACGGTATGCGAGAGGCGGAACCGACGCTTGGCAAAAATCTTGGGAGCTTGTCCGATCATCTGTCCTTTGCATCGCCGGAAGCGACGGCAATCGACGGATCCAAGACGGTCGATTTTGCGGCGCTTCTGGCCGCAACGCATCGTGCAAGTGGAGAATGCGGTTCGGTTGGGACCATCCATGAACCCGGACGCCCGGCAAGCACCGTCCCGCCGCGGATCGGTCATGCCACCAGCAGGCCGGCCCCGGCATGATTGGCGACCGGAGTTGGAACTCACCACCAGTCCTACGCTCGGCTGGCAAACGCCTAGGAAACTTTACCATGATCGCGACCGTAACGAAGGGTGAAGACGACCAGATCGTGCCGATCAGCTCCTCGGCGCCATATGTGGCTAAAATCGTCGACAACGGGACGCCGTAGATGTACCAGCGCGTACCTTGATTGTGCTCAGACGCACCACGATCGGCCCAATGCCAGTCCATTGGCATTTATCAAATTGGGATGCCTTCGCCGGACATGTGCACGTGCTTGGTAGTCAACGCGCCACCCATTGTGATTTTCCGCGGCTCTGTGCATCGATTCGTCGGCCTTCAGATGCCGCCGTGCCGCAGGCGATACTCACATTACAGTGATCACAACGCGGTGTTAAGAAACGTGAAGCCGCATTCGCCGCACGTTTGGTTCCGCGGCCGAGTGCAATAGTCGCTTCGCGGGTCACGCAACCGCAGGAAACGGCCCGGTAGGCCCGTGTCCGACAGTTTTACCGGCGCGAACCATTATTCATGCGCCTTAGCGGAGACCGCCAAAGTCGCCACAACGCTTTACCTCGATTAACTGGCGGTGTTTCCCGCCATCGCGCCATGCTCGCCGCCAATGAAAGAGCGGTGGAGGTACCAATGGAGATCGCGATGCATGCGCTGCGTGGCGCAACACCTCTTGTGCTGCCCGGTACGGTTGTCGATCGTTTGCCGAAGCGGGTGGTGTCGGGGCAGCCTGAGGTCGTGGTTGGGCGGGAACTGAGCTGGGGCGGCGTTTCAGTCTGTGAGATGGACATGCGGTGGCCGGATGGCCGTGCTCGCCACGAAATCACTTGCAAGCAGGCCGCGCTGTGGGTCGTCACCGAGCAGGTCGGCGGACAATATGAACACCGTACCGATCCGAGCGAGCCGCTTCCGTCCGTGCGCACGGGTCCCCGCACCATGAGCCTTGTGCCGCCGGACATGGAGCTTTGGGGCTATGCGCACAGCATTCGATTCGTGCGTAGCCTGCGCCTGACGTTCGATCTCGAAAGGGCGGGACTTGCCTTGGGGGATCGGCGTCTCGGGCCCGCATTCGCCGCGCCACGCCTGATGTTCGCCAGCGAGCCGCTCTGGCAGATCGTATCGTTGCTTGCGGGCGAGTGCCGTAAGCAAAGCGGTACGGATGGCCTGTACGGCGAAAGCATCGCCACCGCCTTGTGCGTCGAACTGCTTCGTCTCGGCGACGCAGGTAGCCGGCCGGCGGCGCGTGGCGGCTTGGCGCCGTGGCAGATGCGCCGTGTCACCGAGTACATGGAAGCCCATCTCGGCGATGCGATACAACTGAGTGACTTTGCGCAATTGGTGAAGATGTCGCGGTCGCATTTCAGCCAGGCGTTTCGCACGACAACCGGAATGCCGCCGCATCGGTGGCATCTGAACGCGCGGATACGTCGTGCCCAGGAGTTGCTGTTGGATACTGTCCACTCACTCGCGGAGATCGCATTGCAGACGGGTTTTGCCGACCAAAGCCATTTCACGAAGAGCTTTCAGCGTCAGGTCGGCACGAGCCCGGGCGCCTGGCGGCGAACCAGGCGAAGCTGACTATAAAGCCAATGTCTGCGCTCGGACATTGCGGACAGGGAGACGATCTGTCCGAGACGCAGACCTGGACGAGGCGAAGTAGGGATGCGGGTCGCCGGAGTGGAATCCGGTGCTCTGCACAATGATCTCGCGGGACATCCGGCGCTGGCCCAGCCGCGCTTAATCGGGCGCTGCTCAGCCGGCGTTGGTAGCCCGCCATTGTTCATCGGGTCATTGGTCGGGCGCGGCGTTCGGCTCCTGCGAGAACAGTAGGGTTTGTCGTTCGACCATTATCGGATGGGAGATGACGGCATCGCACAATGCAGGTGCGACTTCATCCTTCGGCGGACGCCATTCCCAATGTACAAGGGGCGCCGCTCACCAACCCGTGAGCCCAATGCCGCTCGATTCGCGTGAGCAATACCTTCATGGCTTGACGTAGGAATAGGGCTGCAAGACCGGACGCCGGAGCTTGTCGTCACGATGTCGGGGGATGTGCAGCAGGACCGGCAGGCGCCCGAATAGTGATCCAAAATTTCAAATCAGCGCCGATTTGGCAAGACCGTGATGCTGCCAGCCGGCATGGTACCTTGCCGATCGGAAACTTTGCCCACGCTCGACCGGTCGAACCTGACCGCCGCTCCCGTCGACGCTAAGGACGGCAAATCTGTCGCGGCCGGAGGCGATCGTATCGGATGCTCAGTCTGGTTTTCGTTCGATCGCTGTCTTCAGGTGCCAGGTTATGAAGGCTGTCGCTGATTTGCCCGTCGAAACCCTCGCTGCTGCTTGCGCGAGGGACGCCTATGGCGGCGTGCGTGACAGCCTCGCCGGCGTGACCCGCCGCCACGGCATGATCGATTTGGTGGATGACCAGAACGAGGAAGCCGGCCCGTTCGTCGCGCGCGCTGAAGCGGATCTCACCGGAGAACTGGCGGTCAGCGCCGGCAGTTATGGCCCCGGCAACCTGCACCTCATCAACCGGCTGTTCAATTACCACCGCTCGCGCGTAGGTGTGCTCGGCATCGCCGCACAAATACCTTCGGACGAAGTTGGCCGAGGCGGCTCGCTTACCGAGCTTGCACGAACGAATCTGTGGCACTAGGCACGGGAAACGCCCCATGGACATAACCGCCCTTCTGCTCTCGCGTCTGCAATTCGCATTCACCATCTCCTTCCACATCATATTCCCGTCGTTCACGATCGGGCTGGCGGCATGGCTTACGGTCCTCGAGGCGCTTGGGCTGACAACAGGACGCCCGGCCTACCGCGTGGTCTTTGAGTTCTGGCTCAAGATTTTTGGCGTCGCGTTCGGATTGGGTGTCGTCTCGGGCGTGGTGATGGCATTCGAATTCGGCACCAATTGGAGCGAGCTGTCGCGCATGTCGGGCCCGATTCAGGGCCCGCTGCTTTCCTACGAGACGTTCACTGCGTTCTTCCTCGAGGCAAGCTTCTTCGGGATCCTGCTGTTCGGCCGGTCGCGCGTACCGCCGTGGCTTTATCTTTTCTCGACGGCGATGGTGGCGCTCGGCACGACGCTCTCCGCCTTTTGGATCATGGTCAACAACAGTTGGATGCAGGTGCCGGTCGGATACACGATGGTGAACCGGCAATTCGTGCCAACCGACTGGCTGGCGATTCTGTTCAGTCCAGTCGTCTGGGTGCGTTTCCCGCACATGCTGTTGGCGTCGTATCTCACCGGCGCATCCTGCGTCGCCGCGACCGGCGCGTGGTACTTGCTGCGCGGCGAATACCACGCCGAAGCACGCATAATGCTGCGCATGGGGCTCTTCCTCGCCGCGGTACTGGTGCCGGCCCAGCTCTTTTTCGGGCACCTGGTCGGCGACTACGTGCACGACAAGCAGCCCGCGAAGTTCGCGGCAATCGAAGGCCGCTGGCATGACGAGCAACCCGCGAGCGAGGTGTTGTTCGCGCTGCCGGACGAGGCGACGGAGACGGACCACTACGCCATCAGCATTCCCGTGCTGGGCAGCCTTATCGGCAGCATGAGCTTCACGTCGAAGGAAGTGGGGCTCACCGATTTTCCGCCGCAGGACCGGCCACCAGTGGCAATTCCGTTCTTCGCATTCCGGATCATGGTCGGCTGCGGGATGCTGATGCTGTTTCTAGCCTGGTACGGGTCGTATCTGAGCCTCAAGGAACGCATTCTTGAGAAACGTTGGATGCTGTGGGGGATTTTCCTTGGGTTCCCCTTGCCGTGGATCGCAATCCTGACCGGATGGTTCACCGCCGAGGTCGGTCGGCAGCCATGGACGGTCTACGGCGTGTTGCGCACCGCCGACGCCGTCACGCCGTTTCTCACCGTCCGCGAGGCGGCAATCTCGCTGCTCGTGTTCTGCGCAGTCTACAGCTTCATCTTCGCGTTCGGCACCTTCTATATTTACCGCCTGCTGCGCGCCGGTCCCGCGGGGCGCCTGATCGACCCGCCAGTCGGCGCAATTCCCAACCGGCCGATGTCGGTCGTTCACCACCACGCCGGATCCACCGTTCCCGCAGGAGAATGAGCATGATCATGTTCTGGGTGGCGGTGCTCGCCATCAGCGTTCTCCTTTACGTATTGCTCGATGGATTCGATCTTGGGGTCGGCATCCTGTTCGGCCTTGCCAGGGATGAACAGCGGCGCGACACGATGCTGAGCGCGGTCTCGCCGGTATGGGACGGCAACGAGACCTGGCTGATCGTGACCGGCGTCATCTTGTGGGGTGCGTTTCCGCCGGTTTACGCAACGCTGCTCTCGGCCTTCTACCTGCCGCTGCTTCTGATGCTGGCCGGCCTGATCTTGCGCGGTGTCGCTTTCGAGTTCCGCGCTCGTGCCGAGTCGAGCCGATGGGTATGGGACATCGCCTTCTTCGGCGGCTCCCTGGTCGCCACCTTTGTCCAGGGCATGACGGTTGGCGCGCTCGTCCAGGGCCTGCCGATTGCGAACGGGCGTTATACAGGCGGCGATTTCGGATGGCTCAGCCCATTCGCGCTGCTGTGCGGCGTCGGCCTTTGCCTCGGCTACACGCTGCTTGGCGCATGCTGGCTGGTGAAGAAGTGCGAGGACAAAACGCGCGACGGGGCATACCGGTTGATTCCGGGGCTGACGATCGGCCTGCTTGTCTTTCTTTTGGTGGTCTTCGTCTACGCACTGGCGGACCATCTCCAGGTCATCGATCGCTGGCTGCAGCGGCCATATCTGCTGATATTCCCTGTCGTTGGCGTGGCGGCGATGGCGGGACTCGCGCACAGCGTCGTCCGGCGCCGCGATGGGATGCCATTCAGCATGGTCGCGCTGACCTTTGCGGCGGCGTTCGGCACGCTGGCAATCTCGTTCTGGCCCTACATGATCCCGTTCTCGATCACGATCCAGGCGGCCGCGGCGCCGCACTCCAGTCTCGCCTTCATGTTCTGGGGCGAAGGGCTCTTCGTCTTTCCGCTGATGCTGATCTACGCCGCTGTCAATTACAGCGTGTTCCGCGGCAAGGTAAGCCCGGCGGCCGAGCATTACTGACACGGCGAGCGGGATGCAGCCATGCGGATCGGACTCTTCCCTCCATGCTTTGACCTCGGGCGCTATCGGACCGGCTGGCGGGGCGGAAACAGCAGCGCAGGGGCCGCAACCCCAACCGCAATGGCACCGACCATCAGCGCAACGGTGGCCGAGAGCGAGAGCGTTTCGGCGAGAGTCGCAGTGGACGCGGTGGCTTCGGCGATCTGCAGAGTTCCGAATACCGCGCGGAAGGCGTAAGCACCCGGGACCATGGCAACGACGCCAGGAAAGGCCAGGGCAACAGCGGGCGCGCGGAAGTAACGGGCGTAGCCTTGCGCCAATACCCCCACCACAAGCGAGCCTGCCAGCGTACCAGGGATCAGGTCTATGCCGTAATGGAATAGCAACGTCCGCAGCGTGTGGCTGGCGAGGCCGCAGATGGCACAAGCCCAGGCCATGCGCGCGGGGACGTTGAACAACAATGCGAATCCGCCCGCCGCCAGGGCAGAAAACAGCGCATCCTGCGGCACGCCGATCGTTAGCGTCGGCGAGGCGACCGGGATACCAACGCCGGTGATCCAGGTAGCGCAAAATATGCCAAATGCAATCGCCAGCACGACGACTCCGGCAAAACCGAGCCGGCTCACGCCGACGGTGACGTGATTGCTGATCATATCCAGAAAGCCGTTGATCAGTGGCACGCCGGGAACCAGGATCATCGCCGGTGCAACCAGCGCCAGCGCCGGCGTACTGCTGATGCCAAACCTGGTAACGATGCCGCCAACGGTGCCGCTCATCAGGGCGACGACAAAAACCACCAAAACGGGATTGACATGGCGGCGGCCAAGCTCCAGCCGCGCCCAGGTGCCGGCAGCACCGGCCAGTCCTGCCCCCAGGCAGGCAAGCCAGTCGCCGCCGAACAAGCGACCCAAACATGCTGCCGTTACGCCAAGCGCTGCGGCGACGAGCCATCGAGGATAGGCGGGCGT
>Ga0335074_10010009_pt1 | contig 13251 bp, 11 predicted proteins | sample Lox_Sample_23_FD_206715 | JGI IMG/M metagenome (GOLD analysis project Ga0335074, IMG submission 206715) | Soil microbial communities from Loxahatchee National Wildlife Refuge, Florida, United States - Lox_Sample_2.3 | ecosystem: Environmental > Terrestrial > Soil > Wetlands | place: USA...
GCACGCCACCCAGAAACCCGACGGCACCCGCACCTGGACCACCCCCGCCGCACTCCGCTACACCAGCAAACCCCGGACCTACCCCACCTGACCCCGGCGCCACCGCAGACCACCTGCAACCCGCACCCACGCCAAGCACAACCCGCGTCGGCCACAGCACCATCTGCGCCCGTGGCCACGGGTCGTGCAGATCGGGATTGCCTCCCGCACGCGTTGCCCAGGGGGCTCTCATGGGGCGCTGCCGACGGATCCGGGGTATCTCCTGCTGCCAGAAGGCAATAAGCGAATGATTGCGTGTACTCTTGCCCGCTCCCAGGTTCTGGCTCAGATAACGGGATGGTAACTACAAGAGGCCGCCGGCTTGCCACGCGGATTGACCGCATCTCGTTCCGCCAGGAGAGGTTGTACGAATGATCGTGTGTACTTGCACCCCTCATCAGGGGTGTAAGTACACACGGTAATCGGGAACGGCCGCTGGACGTCCGTTCTGCCCCGGTACGGCGGCTGCCGGCCGGCGGCGGCTGCGTAATCATCCTGCCGTGGGAGCAATATCATCCCGGAACGGGAGCAATATCATCCCGGAATATGCGCCTGAGCCCCTCCCAGGGGTGTAAGTACACGCGGTAATCGAGGTCAGCCGCCGTCGGCCGTGGCCGATGGCGTCGGCTATGCCTGCACCGGCGGCTCGCTCCCGGACCAGACCGGCCGGATTGCCGGACTGAATGGCGCGACGGGCGCGCGCCTGCGGGAGTCCGCTGCGGTAACGGGAACGGCCGGCGTACTTCTCGTCGACGACGGCGTTGTCTGCGGTGATGACTTCACGGACCCGGTCTGGACGGCTGTACGCCGTTGCGGCCGGGACCGGGGCACGTCGTGGGAGTACCGTCTCGCCGCTGGCGTGGAGGTCGCCGCGGTCTGCGGGAGCGTGGAGGTCGCTGCGGTCTGCGGGAGCGTGGTGTACGCGGGTGATTCGGCAGGCACGGTGTACGCCTTGCAGACCTGAAGCGCAGACCTGAAGCGAGGCGCAGGGGCTCCTGGCGCGGCGGCAGTCGTCGCCCACAGGCATTCTGCGTGCCAGATCGCACTGATCTGCACAGCCGGGCGACCATCCGGGACCGGCTGCTCGCCAGGATAGGTTCTGTGCGAGGCTTTTGTGCCAGAAGGGAGAGCTGACATGCGCGCGGTGGTGGTAGAGCGGACTGGCGGTCCGGAGGTGCTGACGCTCGGGGAACGTGATGTCTCCCAGCCGGGGCCGGGAGAGGTTCTTGTCCAGGTGGCGGCCGTCGGGGTGAACTACATGGACATCTACCAGCGCCAGGGGATCGGCGCCTACCGGGCGGAGCTTCCGTTCGTGCCCGGCAGCGAGGGGGCCGGGCGGGTGATCGCGGCCGGCTCTGGAGGCGGGTTCGCGGTCGGGGACATGGTCGCGTGGGGTAGCGTCGGCGGCAGCTACGCCGAGCAGGTGGTGGTTCCCGTCGGCCAGGCCGTGCGGGTGCCGGACGGCGTCAGCGCCGAGGTGGCGGCCGCGGTGATGCTGCAAGGGCTGACCGCTCACTACCTGTGCGTCAGCACGTATCCGGTGCGGCAGGGAGATGTCGCGGTCGTGCACGCCGCGGCTGGCGGCGTGGGCCTGCTGCTCACCCAGATGATCAAGCGGCGGAGCGGGATCGTGGTCGCGACGACGAGCAGCGCGGCCAAGGGGGAGCTGGCCCGGCGGGCCGGGGCGGATCACGTCACGGACTACGCGGGTTTCCGCGACGTCGTGGCGGAGGTCACCGGCGGGACGGGTGCCCACGTCGTCTACGACGGCGTGGGCAAGGACACCTTCGACGACAGCCTCGCCGCGCTCAGGCGGCGCGGGATGATGGTGCTGTACGGCGGGGCAAGCGGGCAGGTCCCGCCGTTTGACCCGCAGCGGCTCAACGCCGGCGGGTCGCTGTACCTGACCAGGCCGCGGCTGGCGCACTACATCGCCGACCGGGATGAGCTGGCCTGGCGTGCGGGCGACCTGTTTGAGTGGATCGCGGCCGGCGAGCTGGACGTGCGGTTCGGCGGGACGTATCCGCTCGGCGACGCGGGCCGCGCGCACGAGGATCTCGCCGCTCGCCGCACTACCGGCAAGCTCCTGCTGGTCCCGTGAAGGGCCTGTCCTGGTGGACCGCTGTCCTGGTGGACCGCTGCGCTGATGCGGGGGATGCACGCCTGCTGTTATGGATAAATACAAAGGCTTGCTGCTCGGTATCGCTGTGGGGGCGGCAGGGCTCAACATGCGGGCGCCCATCACCAGCCTGCCGCCGCTGTTCCCGGAGCTATCGAGTCGGCTGCACCTGTCCTCGGCCACGCTGTCGCTGCTCGCGGCCACGCCGGTGATCTGCTTCGGGCTGGGCGCGGCCTTCGCCGCGTCGCTGAGCAGGCGGTTCGGCGAGGAGCGGGTGCTGGCGGGCGGACTGGTCGCGACTACCGCGGGCCTACTGCTGCGCGGGCTATGGCCGGGTCTGATGCTGTTCCCCGGCACGATCCTGGCCACCTGCGCCATCGCACTGCTGAACGTGCTGATGGCGAGCATGATCAAGCGGCGCTGGCCGGAGCGGGCCGGGCTGGGCATCGGCATCTTCTTGTCCGGGCTGTCGGTCGGGGCGGTCCTCGCGTCGCTGCTGAGCGTGCCCGTCTACCGCGCGTCCGGCGACTCGGTGCCGCTCGCGCTCGGGATCTGGGCCGGTCCGGCGGCGATCGCGGCACTGATCTGGCTCCCGCAGCTGCGGCATGGCACGGCCGGAGCTGGCGGAACCGCGGCGACGGCCGACGATAAGATAACAGCAAGAACAGCTATGATAACAGCAAGAAACGACAGCGAAACGGCAAGAACCGGCGGGGGAACAGCAAGTGCTGGCGGGGGAACAGCAAGAGTCAAGGTGCATCACCACACGCTGGCCTGGCAGGTCACAGCGTTCATGGGGCTGCAGAGCCTGCTCTACTACGCCGCGCTGTCCTGGCTGCCGACGATGTTCCGTGACCGCGGTGACTCAGCGGTGACCGCGGGTAATCTTCTGGCGCTGATGGGTGTCGGCAACCTGGCCGCCTCGATGCTGGTGCCCGCGCTCGCCCAGCGGCTGGCCTACCGTAAACGCGGGCAGCACAGGCTGGTCGTGCCGAGCCTGATCGGGGCCGGCGCCGGGCTCGCGGGCTCGGTCTGGGCGCCGCTGGGTTCCGCGCCCGGCTGGGTGCTGCTGCTCGGCATCTGCCAGGGCTCGCTGCTGGGCCTGGCGATTTTCTTCACCATGGCGCGGGCTCCCGACCCGGTCACCGCCGCGTCGCTGTCCGGGCTGGCGCAGTCGGTCGGCTACCTGGTCGCCGCCGCGGGGCCGCTGGAGATCGGACTGCTGCACTCGGCGACCGGCGGATGGAACGTGCCGTTCGCGGTACTGCTCGCCATCGTCGGCGCCGAGCTAGGCGTCGGCTTGCTGGCCGGGCGGCCGCTGGTGCTGGGGGCCACGAGCCGCTTAGCCGCTTGGCCGCTTGTCCGACGCGCGTGTCGGTATCCGGTCGGGTATTTCCAGGGCCGCGGTCGTAGACTCGTGCCCTACCTAGGCGAGGGGAACCATCATGAGCTTGCTGGAGGCGATCAACGGCCCGGAAGACCTGAAGGGCCTCAGCCAGGACCAGCTCGGTGTCCTGGCCAGCGAGATCCGGGACGTGCTGATCGAGACGACCATGCGGCTCCAGACCGGCCACCTGGGGCCGAACCTGGGGGTGGTCGAGCTCACGCTCGCGGTGCACCGCGTGTTCGACTCGCCCAGGGACAAGGTCGTCTTCGACACCGGGCACCAGGCATACGTGCATAAGCTGGTTACTGGCCGTTATGACCGGTTTCACACCCTTCGCCAGCGCGGCGGGCTGACCGGCTATCCGTCGCGGGCCGAGTCCGAGCACGACCTGGTCGAGAACTCGCACGCCTCTACCAGCCTGTCCTATGCCGACGGCCTGGCCAAGGCGTACAAGCTGCGCGGCGAACTGGACCGCACCGTGGTCGCGATCATCGGGGACGGCGCGTTGACCGGCGGCATGGCCTGGGAGGCGCTGAACAACATCGCCGCGGCGAAGGACTCCCGGCTGGTGCTGATCGTCAACGACAACGGCTGGTCCTACCAGCCGACGATAGGCGGCCTCGCCGAGCACCTCGCCTCGATCAGGGTCAGCCAGCATTACGAGAACGTGCTCGACTACATCAAGACCACGCTGTCCCGGACCCCGGTGGTCGGGCCGCCGCTGTACGGCGCGCTGCACGGCGCCAAGAAGGGCCTCAAGGACTTCCTCCAGCCGCAGGTCATGTTCGAGGATCTGGGCATTAAGTACGTCGGACCGATCGACGGACATGATGAGCGGCTGGTCGAGCACGCGCTGCGCCGGGCCCGCGACTTCGGCGGGCCGGTGATCGTGCACGTGATCACGAAGAAGGGATTCGGTTATCCGGACGCCGAGCAGAACGAAGTGGACTGCCTGCACCAGGTGCCGGCCGCGGGTGCGCAGCCGGGGACGTGGTCGCGGGTGTTCGGCGACGAGATGGTGTCGATCGGCGCGCGGCGGCCCGACGTGGTGGCGATCACCGCGGCGATGCTGCACCCCACCGGTCTGGCGCAGTTCGCGGCCGCGTACCCGGATCGCGTCTACGACGTGGGCATCGCCGAGCAGCATGCGCTGACGAGCGCGGCTGGCCTGGCTATGGGCGGCCTGCACCCGGTGGTGGCGATCTATTCGACGTTCCTCAACCGGGCCTTCGACCAGACGCTGATGGACGTGGCGCTGCACAAGCTGCCGGTCACCTTGGTCCTGGACCGGGCCGGCGTGACCGGCCCGGATGGCGCGAGCCATCACGGCATGTGGGACGGCTCGCTGATGCAGATCGTGCCCGGCATGCGCGTTGCCGCGCCGCGCGACGCCGCTCGGGTGGCCGAGTTGCTGAATGAGGCGGTCGAGGTTTCCGATGGGCCGACTGTAGTCCGGTTCCCCAGGGGCAAGACCGGCGGCGATGTCGAGGCGGTCGGGAAGCTCGGCGAGATGGACGTGCTGCGGGAGCCGGATGAAGGGCTGGGCGCGGATGTGCTGCTGCTCGGCGCCGGGCCGATGGCGCTGACCGGGCTGGACGTGGCGGGCCGGCTGGCGGATCACGGCATCGGCGTCACCGTGGCGGACCCGCGGTGGACCAAGCCCGTCGACCCCGCGGCGGCGCAAGCGGCGCGCACGCACCGGCTGGTCGTCACGGTCGAGGACAACGGCCTGGCCGGCGGGTTCGGCGACGCCGTCGGCCGTCTGCTGCGCGAGCACGACGTGGACGTGCCGGTGAAGTGCTTCGGGCTGCCGCAGAGGTTCCTTTCGCACGGCACGCGCGAGGAGGTGCTTGAGGAGGCGGGCCTGACCCCCCAGCACCTGGCCCGTGCCATCACCGAGGCGGTCGCGCTGCGTTCCTTGACCGGGGGGACTCCGGCGGCACCCGACGACGCCACCACTCCGGTCGACTGACGCGGGTTCCGCGAACCGGGGCAGCCTCCACCATAAGCCCGTGTGTCGGCACACTGCCAGCCATGTTGGTACCGTACATTTCTATGCTGAACGTAGCCGTGGTCGGCTCCGGTCCCGCCGGGCTGTATACCGCAGAGGCGCTGGTCAAGCAGGCTCCCGCGCTTGGTGTCGAGGTCCAGGTCGATGTGCTGGACCGGCTGCCGACGCCATACGGGCTGGTCCGCTACGGCGTGGCCCCCGACCATAAGTCGATCAAGTCGATCGCCGAGTACCTGCGCAAGGTGCTGGAGAGCCCCGATGTGAGTTTCGTCGGGGGGGTGCACCTGGGTGAGGACGTGACCCGCGAGGACCTGCTGGGAGCCTACGACGCAGTGGTGTATGCCACCGGGGCGATGCGTGACCGGCGGCTCGGCATTCCCGGCGAGGATCTGCCGGGCAGCTACGCGGCCACCGACTTCGTGAACTGGTACTGCGGGCATCCGGACATGGACATGTCGGCGTTCGTCCTGGAAGCCGAGTCGGTGGCGGTGATCGGCGTCGGCAACGTGGCCGTCGACGTCGCCCGGATCCTGGCCCGGGACCCGGCCGAACTGGCGCAGACCGACGTGCCGCAGCCGGTGCTCGACGCGCTGCACGCCTCCAAGGTGCGCGAGGTGCACATGATCGGGCGGCGCGGGCCCGCGCATGCCAAGTTCACCACCAAGGAGCTGCGTGAGCTAGGCGAACTGCCCGGCGTGGACGTCGTGGTGCACCCGGACGAGGCGGATTTGAACGCGTTCGACTTGGCCGGGGAGGGCGCTTCCCTGGCCGGGTCCGACCGGCGGGTGCGCGGCAACATGGTCGCGATCAATGGCTGGGCGTCGGGTGCCGCCAAGGGGTCTGCCCGGCGGCTGATCGTGCGGTTCTGGCTTCGGCCCACGTCGATTCTGGGCGACGAGAAGGTTACCGGTCTCACCCTGGAGCGGACCCGGCTGGAGGCCGACGGCAGGCTTACCGGTACAGGGGAGTTCGAGACGCTGGACGCGCAGATGGTACTGCGTTCGGTCGGGTACCAGAGCGTCCCGCTGCCAGGCGTGCCGTTCGACTCCCGCGCGTGCGTTGTGCCGAACGTGGCCGGGCGGGTAGTAGGCGAGGACGGCAACCCGCTCCCGGGCGAATACGTGGCGGGCTGGCTCAAGCGTGGGCCGACCGGCGTGATCGGCACCAACAAGTCCGACGCGGCCGAGACCGTCCGCTCCCTGTTCGAGGATCTGGGGGTGGCGGCGGATTCGGTCCCGCGCGCCGGGATGCTCAGGTACCGGTCCGACGATGCCCCCGCCGGCGAGTCACCGATCGCGGCGGTGCTGGCCGAACGGGGGATCACGCCGGTGTCCTATGAGGAGTGGCTGCGCATCGAGACGGCCGAGGCGGAGCTGGCCAAGGCCCTCGGCCGAGGTGACCGGGTCAAGCTGCCCGGCCGCGACGCCATCTGGTCGGCTTGCCGCCCGGTGTCATAGACCGCCCGGCCACAGTAGGAGCGAACAGACGATAGGCCTTGAAATTCGCGTGCGGCGAACTAGAAAGGGGTTAGGGAATAATCCTGGGGGTTGCGATGTCATCGTCCGCGCGCCGCCGGGCGCGCTACCGCCGTTACGCCTTGCGGCTGGTGGCGGTGGCCGCCTTCGGCGGGACTGCCGCACTGGCCGTCGTGCTGACCCGGATGCCGCAGCAGGCATCGCTGGCCGCCGAGAGCATTTACTGCACGGCCTCCGGACTCGCCGCCCGGATAGGCGCCGCCGCCGGCGGGTACTCGCTGGACTTCACCAACATCTCCCATCGCACCTGCGTGCTGGACGGCTACCCGTCGGTTGACGCCTACGTCGGCCCGCGCCAGGCCGGCCCGCGCCAGGCCGGCACCCCGGCGACCCTGGACACCTCCGTCCGGCCGCGTACGGTGACGCTCGCCCCCGGCGGCACCGCGCACGCCACCTTGCGGTACACGGGAACCGGGCATGCCACCTGCCGCCGGGGTACCGCGTTCTGGCTTCGCGTCTACCCGCCGCACCAGACCCGGGCGATGTTCGTCCGCTGGCATCTCCCGGCGTGTTCACGCCTCGGTCCGCACGTCCTCATCGTCGCGGCGATCCAGCCGAGGTCGGGGATGCTTCGATCGCCTAAGTTCTGAGAACCGCGCCGGGCAAAGCGCGCGGGAACTCCTTGACGACCTAGCCGCCCTCAGTAGGACGGCTAGAGACGTTTCCGTCAATGCCGGGCACGGGGAGAATGGGGTACATGGATCAGCGGCGGTACCTGGATCGTGAGGAGAGCTGGCTCAGGTTCAACGAGCGCGTGCTTGAGCTAGCCGAGGACGAGAGCATCCCGCTGCTGGAACGAGTGCGGTTCACCGCGATCTTCGCCAGCAACCTGGATGAGTTCTTCATGGTCCGGGTGGCGAACCTGATGCAGCGCAGGGCGGCGGGCTTCCCGATGGAGGGGGACGGCGTCCGGCTTCCCGAGCAAGTGCTGGAGAACACGCTGCGGCTGGCCGGCGAGCAGACCGTCAGGCACGCCCGGCTGTTCAGCGAGCGGCTCAGCGGTGAGCTGGCCGCGAACGGCATTGAGATCCTGCGCTGGAAGGAGCTGTCCGGCGCCGAGCGGGCAAACCTGGCCGAGCTGTTCCGGCAGCGGATCTACCCGGTGCTGACGCCGCTGGTGGTGGACCCGGCACACCCCTTCCCGTTCATCTCCGGCCTGTCGCTGAACCTGGCGGTGATGATCAGCGACCCGAGGACCGAGACGAGCATGTTCGCCCGGGTCAAGGTGCCGCCACTGCTGCCCCGGTTCCTGGCGACCGGCCAGTTCCGGTTCGTGCCGATCGAGGACGTGATCGCCGCGCACCTGTCCGACCTGTTCGGCGGCCTGGATGTGATCGAGCATCACGTGTTCCGGGTGACCAGGATCCGCGACCTCGAGGTGGACGAGGATCTCACCGGGAACCTGCTCCAGGCGATGGAACGCGAGCTGATCAAGCGCCGGTTCGAGCCGGCGGTCCGGCTGGAGGTGGAGGAATCCATCTCCGCGGACGTGCTGGACCGGCTGGTCACCGAGCTCGACGTCGACTTCCGCGCGGTGTACCGGCTGCCCAGCCCGCTGGACCTGGCCGGGCTCACCGCCATCGCCGACCTTAACATCGGCGAGCTGAGGTACCCGGCGTTCGTGCCGTCCACCCGCGCGCTGCCCAGGGAATCCAGCATCTTCACCGCGATCGCCGAACGCGACATCCTCGTGCAGCACCCCTACGACTCGTTCGCGGGCAGCGTGTCACGGCTGATCGAGGAGGCGGCCGAGGACCCGAGGGTGCTGGCGATCAAGCACACGCTGTACCGCACCGGCGGCCAGTCGCCGATCGTGGACGCGCTGATCGACGCCGCCGAGGCGGGCAAGCAGGTCGTGGTCGTGGTGGAGATCAAGGCCAGGTTCGACGAGCGGGCGAACATCACCTGGGCACGCAAGCTGGAGCAGGCGGGCTGTCACGTCGTGTACGGGGTGGTCGGGCTGAAGACGCACTGCAAGATGGCGCTGATCGTGCGCGAGGAGGCCGACGGCAGCCTCAAGCGCTACTGTCACCTCGGTACCGGCAACTACCATCCCACCACCGCGCGGTTTTACGAGGATCTCGGGCTGCTCACCGCCGATCCGGCGGTCGGCGAGGACGTCACCGCGCTGTTCAACCACCTCACCGGCTACAGCCGCGTCCGCTCCTATGAGCGGCTGCTGGTCGCGCCCGAGTCGCTGCGCAACGGGATCGTGGCCCGCATCGACGAGCAGTCGGCACTCGGCCCGGCCGGCCGGGTCCAGTTCAAGTCCAACGCGCTCGTCGACGAGGTCGTCATCGACGCGCTGTACCGTGCCTCACAGGCCGGGGTGCCGGTCGACCTGTGGATCCGGGGCATCTGCGCCGTGCGTCCCGGCGTGCCCGGCTTGTCGGACAACATGAGGGTGCGCAGCATCCTCGGCCGTTTTCTCGAGCACTCGCGCATCTATTCGTTCGGCACGGGGGATGCTACCGAGGTGTTGATCGGCAGCGCGGACATGATGCACAGGAACCTGGACCGGCGGGTGGAACTCGTCGTCCGGGTGGCCGATCCCACTCACGTCCGCCGGCTGAGCCGCCTGCTGGAACTGGGCATGGACGACGGGACGTCCTCGTGGTGGCTGGACGGCGACGGCGGGTGGACGAGGAAAGCGGGGGAAGATATGCAGGAAACTCTGGTCAGGGAGCGCCGGGCGCGGCCGGATGACTGAGCCGGAGATCTACGCGGCCGGCGCGGTGCTGTGGCGCCCCCGCGCCACCGGTGCCGAAGTCCTGCTCGTGCACCGGCCCAGATACGGCGACTGGTCGCTGCCCAAGGGCAAGCAGGAGCCGGGTGAGCATCTCGCGGTCACCGCCGTCCGGGAGGTCGAGGAGGAGACCAGCGTCCGTGCCGTGCTCGGCCCGCACCTGCGCAGCGTGTGCTACCAGGTCGGCGGCCAGTGCAAGCAGGTCGATTACTGGGCCGCCCGCGCGGACGCCGCCAAGGCCGACCATGAGATCGACGCGGTTGAGTGGGTCCCGGCCGGCAAGGCGCTGGACCGGCTCAGCTACCCGCACGACAGGGACGTGGTCCGTGCCCTGATGCCCCGCGAGACCGTGCCGCTGATCCTGCTGCGGCACACGCACGCGGTGCCGAAGGGCGGTGATGACCTTTCCCGCGCGCTCAATGCGCGCGGCAGGAAGGACGCCGCCGTGCTGGCCGGCCTGCTCGCCTGTTTCGCGCCGCACGCGCGGGTGCTGTCATCCCCGGCCGTCCGCTGCCTCGAGACCGTAGCACCGTATGCGGCCGCGGCTGGTGTCCCGGTGGAAGTCGTCGAGGAATTTTCTCTAGAAACTAACGCTGATGACACCCCCGGTGCGCTGATACGCGGACTGCTGACGGCGGCCCGCCCGGCGATCGTGTGCCTGCACCGGGAGAACGTGCCGGTCGCGCTGGGGATGGTGTGCGCCGCGCTCGGCACCTTCCCCCCGGCCGACCCGTCGCTGGTCAAGGGCGGCTTCTGGGTGGTGCATGCGGCCGGTTCCGAACTCGCGGCGCTTGAGCGTTATTTAATGCTGACCACGAAGAAGTTGGCGAGCAGGCTGATCGCCACCCGCTCGTAGATCTGGGCGGTCAGCGCGACACCGGTCTGCGCGAAGGTGCCGGGCGGCGGCTCGTCGAACCGGATCACCGAGCGCCCGGCATCGAACAGCTGGGCGCCATGCCCGAAATCGCCGGCGATCGCGATCCCCTGATCAACCAGCCGCGTGCGCACCACGAACACGCCGTTACGCTCGAGATCGGCCATCAGGCGACCCGCGCTGAGCAGGAGGTAGTAGTCGTGCGGGTTGATGATCAAGCCGTCCACGGTGCCGCCGACCTGCTCGACCTCGTTGCACGCGGCGATCAGCGTGCTGGCGAACGGTCCCGCCGATGTCAGGCGGCCGATCCCGTCGATGTTCAGCAAGCCCCCCTCACCGCGGATGATCGCCTGGTTCTCCGCGGCGCTCAGCCGCATGACGAGGCGGTAGTCGATGAACGACGCGAACGCCTCGGGGTCCTGCCACAGGCCATCGGGGACCTGAACCCACGTCGTGGTGGGCAGCAGGTCCGGGACCGGCGCCGTGCCGAACCGGTGCGTCAGCTCCCTGCGCAGGTCGCCGCCGGGTATCTCCGGGTCTTCGGGCAGCCGCGGGGTCTCGTACCAGTAGCAGCGCCGCGGTTGCCTGGACAGATCGGTGACCTTGAACATGTTCCGCGCCGGATAACGTGGTTTGCGCCGCGAGCTGACCAGCGAATCGGTGATGGTCACGGGGTACTCGACGCACGCTTTGAACCCCTGGGCGGCGAACGCGTCGGTGAATACCCGGCCCGGTGACGGCTCCCGCGTGCGCGCGGCGACGACGTCCGCGATCGTCGGCTTCATGGCGTGCCGCCGGGCTTGCGGGCGACGATCAGTCCCCAGCCGAACTCCCCGCGGTCGATGGCATCGCGGATGTGCGAGCACGACTCGGCGAAGGCCAGCATCCACTCCCGCGCGGCGGCCTCCGCCGCGGACCCGGCCCGCTCTCGCGCGGTGCTGCCGAGAACCTGGTAGGTCTGCCTGATATGGCGTTCCAGGTCTTCGGCACTCACCACCTCGAACCCGGCCGATGCCAGCGCGTCCTGGTATCCGGCCAGCGAGTAGCCGCCGCTCCACCGGACCCGGTCATAGACGTGCTCGCGGGCCAGCTGCGAGATCCGTTCGGCCGGCTGGAGGAAGTCCGTGCAGGCGAAGACGCCGCCTGGCCGCAGCACGCGCAGGATCTCCGTGTGGCTGCGCGGTTTGTCCGGCACGAGGAACAGCGCGTCCTGGCTGACCACGTGGCTGAACGTGTCTGACGGGTACGGCAGCTGGGTGGCAGAGCCATGGCGGAACGCGACCCGGTCCTGGTAAACCCCGCCGTTTTCGTCAAGGCGTCGCTGGGCGAACTTCACCCGTTCCTCGCTCAGGTCCACGCCTTCCGCACGGCAGCCGTACCGCTCGGCCAGGTACATGACGAAGTTGCCGCAGCCGCAGCCGACGTCGAGCACATGGCAGGTGCCGTCGATTCCGGCATGCCGCGCGAGCAGCGCCGAGGTCCGCTCGGCCGCTGCCTGGTAGTCGGTGTCGCCTGCGGGGTCGCCTGCGGCGAAGACTCCGGTGTGCAGCACCCCGGAGCTGTCCCAGAACCCCAGGTAGTGTCCCAGGGTCTGGTCGAAAAAGTCCGCCACGTCGCGCTCTGTATAGGGGGTCATGTATAGGTGTCCTTCGACGCGGTTACGAAATGCTGCAGCTCAGGCCCCATCACGCTGGCGCCGCCGTCGACCAGGTGCACCTGGCCGGTGACGAACGACGCCCGCTCGCTGGCCAGGAACACGGCGACGGCCGCGAACTCTTCCGGACGCGCGATCCGGTGCAGCGCGTTGTGCTGCCCCATCGCTCGCAGCTGGGCCTCGGCGTCGGCACCGGGGGTCAGCGCCGCCAGCCGGGCCGCCGCGCGTTCGGTCATCTCGGTACGGGTCGCGCTGGGCGCCAGCACGTTCACCGTGATCTGGTCCTGTCCTGTTTCCGCGGCCAGCGCCTGCGCGAAGCGGGCGATGGCGGTGCGCCCCATGCCGGACAGCGCGAGCGAGGGGATGGGCACCCGGGCCGTCTCCGAGGCCACGAACAGCAACCGCCCCCAGCACGCGGCACGCAGGTGCGGCAGCGCGGCCAGCGCCAGGTTGACCACCGGAAACACCATGGGGCCAATGGCGTCCTGGTAATCGCCGAGATCGAAGTGGGTTGCCGGCCCGGCCGGCGGGCTGCCGCCGCTCACCACGACAATGTGCAGCGCACCCAGGTCGGCGGCCACCTCGTCGGCCCAGCGGCGTGCCGCCTGGTAGTTCGAGATGTCCACGCTGGCCGTGCGGACCTGCCCGCGCGCGGCCTTGGCGACCTCGCGTCCGGCCGCCGCGAGCCGGTCCGGGTCGCGCGCGCCGATCGCGACGTGGGCACCCTCGGCCGCCAGTTCCTTCGCGACCGCGAGCCCCAGGCCGCTTGAGCCACCCGCGACGAGCGCGACCTTGTTGCCCAGGCCAAGATCCACGCGCTACCTCCCTCCATCGCCGGACGCGGCGCGGTCGCCAGATGCGGCGCGGTACCGGTAGCCGTACCGGC
>Ga0335074_10010010_pt1 | contig 13250 bp, 9 predicted proteins | sample Lox_Sample_23_FD_206715 | JGI IMG/M metagenome (GOLD analysis project Ga0335074, IMG submission 206715) | Soil microbial communities from Loxahatchee National Wildlife Refuge, Florida, United States - Lox_Sample_2.3 | ecosystem: Environmental > Terrestrial > Soil > Wetlands | place: USA: Florida...
TACCTTGCGGTACCGGCTGGCAGGCCCGGCCCGTGGCCCGGGGTCGTGGTGATTCACGAGGCGTTCGGCCTGACCGACGACATGCGCCGCAAGGCCGACGAGTTCGCGGCGCACGGCTACCTCGCATTCGCACCTGACTTGTTCGACGGCAAGTCCTGGATCCGATGCGTTCGGAGTGCGTTCCAGCAATTGCGTGCGGGCCGCGGCGCGGCATTCGAGGCGCTCGACGGCGCCAGGTCGTTCCTGGCCGAGCGACCGGACTGCACCGGGAAGACCGGCGTCATCGGCTTCTGCATGGGCGGCGGCTTCGCGTTGCTGTGCGCGCCGCGGCCAGGTTTCGAGGTGGCCTCGGTGAACTACGGCGACGTGCCGAAGGACGCCGAGCGGGCGCTGGCAGGCGCGTGCCCGATCGTGGGCAGCTTCGGCGGCCGCGATGCGATGGGCACCGAGGGCCCTGAGCGGCTGCAGCGTGCGCTCGCCGTCCTCGAGGTGCCGCACGACGTGCACATCTATCCCGGCTCAGGGCATCGGTTCATGTCGCAGTCATCGGGTCCGGCCGCGGTGCTGCTGAAGATGGCCAGGATGTCGTACCAGCCCGCGGACGCAGCGGATGCGTGGCAGCGCATCTACCGGTTCTTCGGTACCTACCTGGCGGATCAGAGCATGACGGATGAGGGCAGCCACGACGAGAGCGGTGCCGACTAGAGCGGTGCTCGATTACAAGCGGTGCCGGATTACAAGCGGTGCCGGACTACAAGCGGTGCCGGACTACATGCGGTGCCGGACTACAGCAGGGGATCGTGATGGATCTGGGCCGCCGGGATGCTGGCGGACAGTAGCGCCGCGGCCCGGCTGACCATCGGCGCGGGGCCGCAGATGTAGGCCTCGCTGCTCTCGAACAGCGCCGCCTTGTCGCTAACCACGTCGGGCAGCATGCCGGTGAGGCCGCCGTAGCCCGGCTGGTCGGACAGCACCGGCAGCACGCGCAGTGACGGGCAGGCCGATTCGAGCAGCTGCAGGTCTTCCAGGTCGTACAGGTCGAAGTGCTGCCGCGTGCCGACGAACAGGGTGATCTTCCTGGTACGGCCGCGGCTCGGAGTCGCGAGCGCCTGCTCGATGATGGCCTTCAGCGGAGCCAGCCCGGTGCCGCCCGCCACGCAGAGCAGGTCGCGGTCGGAGTCAGTCAGCGTCATGGCGCCGTCGGCAGCGCCGAGCAGCACGTTGTCGCCGACATCGGAGTGGTGCACCAGCGTGTTGCTGACCATGCCGCCGGGCACGGCTTTCACGTGCAGTTCCAGCAGCCCGTTCGGGCGCGGCGCGGCGGCGAGCGAATACGGCCGCCACACTCGCGGCCACTTGGTGACCTGGACCGGGACATACTGCCCGGCCTGGTAGGGCAGCGGCTGGCTTGGCCGCAGCCGGATGACGGCGACACCTGGGGAGCGCAGTTCGTGCGACACGATCTCGGCGATCCACCAGGGCGGTGCGATCCGCGCGTCGGCCTCCGCGGCTGCTTTCATAGTGGCCGAAATGTAGTCGATGGCGACCCGCCACGCGCTGGCCGTCTCCGGCGTCCAGTCTCGCCCGATGTAGTGCTCGGCGGTCTCACGGAGCGCGGCAAAGAACGCCGGGTAGTGCCGGTCAGTCACGCCGAACCGGCGGTGCGCGCGCCCGAGTCGGCCCAGCATCTCCTCGCAGCCTGGCGCGTTATCCAGGCTTGACACGACGTGCCCGAGCGCGGCGAATGCGCGCTCTCGCTGCGCGATCATGCTGGTCGGGAACAGCGACCTGATGTCCGGGCTGGCGACGAAAAGCCGCGCGTAAAAGTACTCCATGGCGTCCAGTCCGGCCGCCATCAGGTGGGCGTACGACTCCTTAACCAGCTTCGGGTCAAGCTCGCCGGAAGAAACTGGCGAGGACGCGTCTGGCATAGGCCATCCGCTGCTTTCTGCCTTTGCAATCGGTTGCGCTGGCAGCCTCTCCCGAGAGAGGGATTGCTGAGATGTCCAATCGGGGCGGATATCGTAATCAGTCTGGCGAGTGTGGGACATTAAGCCGCTTGGCAGCCCGTCCGCCTGCCGACCGTGGGCAGCGTGACCTGGCACTTGGTCCGGACTGGAGCCGGTAAATCCACGCCCGAGCTCGATTGCCACTACTTGAGTCTCGCACTGTCACCTGACGTGTACAAGCAGTTTCCATCGTGGTTTTGGGATTGCAGTGCGGGTGACAGAATGGCGCCGCGGAGTGGACGCACTACTGAACGACTAGCCAGTTGCGACATTTAGCCGAACGCCTAGCCTGAAGAGCAAGTCGCGCGGGCCGTGCGCTGAAGAGCGAGCCGCCGTGCGCCATTGAGCGGGCGGATCGCCGCATCGCAGTACTGCCGCCGGAGGTTGCGAGTCGGCCTGAGAACCGTGGTGCCCGACCATAGGATGACCAGGTGCCCGCAACCGGATACTTGCGTTTCCCGCACATTCACGACGAGCTGGTCGTCTTCACCGCAGCAGACGCTGTCTGGCTCGTGCCGGCGACTGGCGGCAGGGCGTGGCGGTTCACCGCCGGCCAGGCTGGCGCTGCTACGCCCAGGTTCTCCGCTGACGGCACGCGCCTAGCCTGGTCCGGCGGCATAGACGGCGCCATGGAGGTCTACGAGGCCTCGGTGGCCGACGGCACCGCCACCCGGCTGACGTACTGGGGCGAGCAGTCGACACTGGTGTGCGGCTGGACGCCTGCCGGAGAAGTGCTTGCGATCAGCTCGGCGGGCCTGCCGTACCGGCAGTACCCGTGGGCGCGAGCTATCGCCACCGCGCTGTCTGGCGGACCCGGAGCGCAGCGGCTGCTGCCGTTCGGACCGGTGGCCGACCTGAACCTCGGCGCTGCTGCTCCTGGTGTCGGCGCGCCTGATAGCGATGCGGCTGGCGCCGGCGCGATCGCGCTGCTCAACGGAACGTGGCCTAAGGAGCCCGCCTACTGGAAGCGGTACCGCGGTGGCACCGCAGGCCGCCTGTGGCTCGGCCCGGCGTCAGCTGCCATCTCCTCGGCTGGCCCCTCGTCGCCTGCACCGTCGGCCGAGTCAGCGCCCGATGCCGGCCGGCCGTTCCGCCGGCTGCTGGCGGATCTGCCCACTCAGTTCGCCAGCCCGATGCTCGTCGGCGGCCGGCTGGCGTTCATCTCCGACCACGAGGGCACTGGCAACATCTACTCGTGCGCGGCGGACGGCACCGACCTGCGCCGGCACACCGACCACGACGGCTGGTACGCGCGGCAGGCGAGCACCGACGGGCAGCGCGTCGTGTACATGTGCGCCGGGGAACTCTGGCTGCTGCCCGACCTCGACGGCAGCGCGGCGGAGCGCGTCGACATCGCGCTCGGTTCGCCGGCGCCAGGGCGCATGCCACGTCTGATCACCGCTCGCGACCATGTCGGCTCGCTATCCGTGGACCGGTCAGGCAACGCGAGCGCCGTCGAGGTTCGCGGCACCATTCACTGGCTGACACATCGGGACGGGCCGGCCAGGGCGCTCTCCGTCGTGCCCGGAGTCCGGGCACGCCACCCGCAGGTGCTCGGAGACGACGGCCAGGTGGTCTGGGCCACGGACGCTGACGGCATCGACGCGCTTGAGATCGGTGGCGGCGACCCGGCGGGCCGGGTCGAACCGAGCGCCGCACCCCGCCGCCTGGCGGCAGGCCAGATAGGCCGCATCTGGGAACTGGCGGCAGCCCCGGACGGCAGCGCGGTCGCGGTGGCCGCGCAGGACGGACGGCTGCGGGTTGTCGACGTGGCGTCCGGCCAGGTGCGGGAGATCGCGGCATCGGACAACGGCACGGTGTCCGACATGGCGTGGTCGCCAGACTCAGCATGGCTCGTCTGGTCGCAGCCGGGCGAGAGGCCGGGCGGGAGCGACGGAATGCCGCTGCGCAGGCTCCGCGTAGCCCGGCTCGCAGACGGACAGGTCAGCGATGTCACCGACGGGCGGTTCGTCGATACCGCTCCGGTGTTCACCCACGACGGGAAGTACCTGGCGTTCCTGTCCCGGCGGAACTTCGACCCGGTCTACGACGCGCACTTCTTCGACTTGTCGTTCCCCTTCGGTGCCCGTCCCTACCTGCTGCCGCTGAGCGCAACCACCCCGTCGCCATTCGGACCGCAGCTTGGCGGGCGGCCGATCGGCGACGCGCAGCGTGACCGTTCGGCCGGCGAGGGGGACGGGAAGACGGCGGCGGCCGGCAGCGGCGGCGACTCCGCTGGCCGGGAGGAGCCTGACGCTGCGGGCGGCTCCGCCGGTCCAGGTGGTGCCAGCCCGGCGGCCGCTCAGCCGGAGTCCGGTGCCGAGTCAGCCGCCGCGGGTTCCGCGCCCAGCCGCAGCGGCGTTGCTGTTGACATCGACACCGACGGCATAGCCGACCGGGTCGTCGCGCTCCCGGTGGCTGAGGCCCGGTATAGCCGGCTACGAGCGCTGAAGGACGGGCTCGCCTGGCTGCGCGAGCCGCTCGCCGGGAACCTCGGCCTCGGCGGCGCCCGGCCGACTGATGACGCACCCCGCCCGGTGGTCGAGCGGTTCGACTTCGGCCGCCGCGATACCGCTGATCTCACCGGTGAGGTGGACTGGTTCGAGGTCAGCAAGGACGGCACCAGGCTGGTTGTCAGCGATCACGGTGACCTGACGGTGCTTCCGAGCGGGCACAAGGCAGACCACGACAATCCAGACGACCGAGTCCGCGTGGACAGTAGCCGCGCCAGGTTCATGGCGGATCCCGTGGCGATGTGGCGTCAGGCGTACGCCGAGGCGTTCCGGATCATGCGGCAGGACTTCTGGGTACCGGACATGGCTGACGTTGATTGGGACGCCGTCCAGGACGACTACCGGCCGCTGCTTGACCGGGTCGCCAGCCGGTCTGAGTTCCACGACGTGCTCTGGGAGGTCTTCGGCGAGCTCGGCTCCTCGCACGCCTATGTGTACGGCGGCCAGGGCGGGCCGTCTGACAAGGCGCCCGGCCTGCTCGGCGCCGATCTGGAGCGGACGGCAGATGGCTGGCGGCTGACTCGGATCGCGCACGGTGACAGCTCTGATCCGCGGGCTCGCTCCCCGCTTACCGCGCCGGGGGTCGGCCTTGCCGTCGGCGATGTGCTGCTCGCGGTCGACGGTCAGCCTGTGGGTACCGAAGGCCCCGGGCCGCTGCTCGCGGGCGCTGCCGGGAAGCCGGTTGAACTCACGGTCGCCCAGGGTGGAGCTGTGTCAGGTGACGGCGAACGACGCAGCGTCGCCGTGGTGGCGCTCCGCAGTGACCTCCGGCTCCGCTACCTGGACTGGGTAGTCTCCAAGCGCCAGCAGGTTCGCGAGCTTGGCGGCGGTCGGCTCGGCTACGTGCACGTGCCCGACATGGTGAGCGAGGGGTGGGCCGACTTCAGCCGCGACCTGCGCAGCGAGATCCTGCGGGATGGCCTGATCGTGGACCTTCGCGGCAACAGCGGCGGACACACCTCAGAACTCGTCGTAGAGAAATTGGCCCGCCGGGTGATCGGTTGGGACGTGCCCGGCGGGAAGGTGCCGGCGACCTATCCCAACGATGCCCCCCGTGGCGCGGTGGTCGCACTCACCGACGAGTGCGCTGGATCGGACGGCGACATCGTCACGGCCGCCATCAAGCTGCTCCAGCTCGGGCCAGTGGTCGGTGCTCGCACCTGGGGTGGCGTGATCGGCTACGACAATGAGCACGAGCTGGTCGACGGGACGCAGATGACGGTGCCGCGACTGGCATTCTGGTTCGAGCGGCTCGGCTGGGGCGTCGAGAACTACGGCGTGGACCCGGATGTCGAGGTGATCCCGACCCCCGACGACTGGGCGGCTGGCCGCGACCCGCAGCTCGAGACGGCAGTCCGGCTGGCGCTCGAAGCGCTGCAAGAACGGCCAGCGGTACGTCCGCCGGACACGAGCACCCGGGCGTCGCGGCGCAGGCCGCCGCTGCCGCCCAGGTCCGCCTAGCGTCACGAGCACCTGTGCGCGTCCGCGATCTATCGGCCCGTCCACAGGGGACGGAACGGTCCGAGGGCGGGCCGGTGATCAGATGGGCGGCGTGTAGGCGTGCAGCCAGTGCTCCTGGAGCCAGACAATCGCGCTGGCCCAGGTCCCGGTGACCTCGAGCAGGCCGACCGCGATCAGCATGACCCCGCCGATCCTGGTGATCAGCCGGGCGTGCTTCCGGGCGAAGCCGAAGACGTTGACGCCGCGCTGGAAGGCGAACGCGACGATCAGGAACGGGACGCCGAGACCCAGCGCGTAGACGAACGCGAGCAGCCCGCCGCGCAGCGTAGTTCCGCTGGTCATGCCCAGTGTCAGGACAGCAGCGAGGGTCGGTCCGATGCATGGCGTCCAGCCAATGCCGAACAGCATGCCGAGCAGGGGAGCGCCCGCGAGCCCGGCGCGCGGCCGGAAGCCGGGCTTGACGATCCGGCCCGCGAAGCTGAACCGGTCGAAGGCGCCGAGGAACAGAAGCCCCAGCACGATGATCACCGCGCCCAGGATGCGAGTGAGTACCTGCTCGTGGCTGAGCAGCGCCTGGCCGATGCTGGCGGCGGCTACCCCCTCGAGCGAGAAGATCACGGAGAAGCCCAGGATGAAGAGCAGCGTGCCGAGCATGACCCGGCTGCGCGGAGCCAGGTCGGCGACGCCGTCCGGGCCGGCCGCAGCTGCTCTGGCCCGCGCCGGAAAACCCGTTGCTCCTGATCCGGCACCCGCCCCGATCACCGGGCTGAGGGCGCCCGCCCCGGCCACCGCAACCGTGCCCGGCCCGGCCAGCTCCGCGCCCGAGAGGGTCGGCGTCAGCGACTCCTGGCCGTCGGCTGCCTCGCGCCGAGAGCTCACTGCCGCGCCGGACATGCCGGTCAGATAGGAGAGGTAACCAGGCACCAGCGGCAGGCAGCATGGCGACATGAAGGTGACCGCCCCGGCCGCCGCGGCCACCGGTATCGCGAGCAGCACCGGCCCAGTCATGATCAGGTGGCCGACTCCGCTCACCTGCCGCCTCCTTCGGTCTGCGTGGTCGCATCTAAGCTACCGGGCGACCACTGTCACTGATCCCATCGCATCCATAACGAAGTCCCGAGCCTGCAGCGCTGCCTCCGTCGTCGCCGATCCTGCAGCCAGCAGCGGAAGGCGCAGCGCCGGAACCGGGATCTCGCCGAGCCGGTAGAGCACCGACTTGATCACGGCTGGGTTCGGCTCGGCAAACAGCGCCCGCGACAGTGGTGCCAGCTGATGCCCCAGCTCCCTGGCCTCGGCGGCCCGCCCGTCGCGCCACAGGCCGATCAGCCGGGCGAACGCGCTTGTGCACAGGTGCGCCGATGCCTGGATCGCGCCGTCGGCGCCGAGCGCGAGCAACGGCGACACGTACAGGTCCTCGCCGCCGAGCACGCTGAACCCGGCCGGCCGGCCGGCCATCATGGCGATCGTGTCCGCGTCGATCGACCCGACGGCGTGCTTCACCCCGGCGACGTCCGGTAGCTCCGCGAGCCGTCGCATCGTCGGCCAGCCCACCGTCTGCCCGGTGCGGTAGGGGATGTTGTACACCACGAGCGGAACGTGGCCGCCGCTCGCGATCGCGCGGAAATGCTCGAGCACGCCTGCCTCCCCAGGGCGGCTGTAGTACGGGACCGCCACCAGCGCGGCGCAGACCTCGGGGTAATCGGCCAGTGCCGCCACCTCGGCCGCGCTGCTTGCCGTGTCGTTGGAGCCGGCGCCTGCGATGAGGAGTGCTCCTCGCTCCCGACAGACGCGGCTGCAGATCCGCAGCACCTCTGACCTCTCGGCCTGCGTCAGAGTCGGGGTCTCGGCGGTCGTTCCGAGCGCGACGATGCCGTTCGCGCCGTCGTCGAGGACCCGGTGCGCCAGGCGCTCGAGCGCGTCCGCTGCGATGACGTTGCCGGACGTGAAGGGAGTGATCAGCGGGACGAAAAGGCCTGTCAGCTCGGTCATGAAAGCGATCGTGCGCAGAAGCGATCGTCCAGGTCCAGTTTGGATTTGTGCTGTAACACATAAGCTGAGCTAATGCTTGATGTCCGCCGCATGCAGCTGCTGCGGGATCTGGCCCGCCTCGGCACGATCGCGGCGGTCGCGCAGGCCCGGTTCTGCACGCCATCCGCCGTATCCCAGCAGCTCAGCGCGCTGGAGCGGGAAGCCGGCCAGCCACTGATCCGGCGGTCTGGCAGGGGCGTCGAGCTGACCGCGGCCGGCCTGGAGCTCGCGGACCGGACCGGGCCGGTGCTTGCGCTGCTCGAGGAAGCCGAGGCTGCGCTGGCCGGGATGCGCGGCGAGCTCACCGGAGAGCTGCGGGTCGGCGCCTTTCCGACGGCGGTCAGGTCGCTGCTGCCTGCTGCCCTCGTGCGCCTCAGCGGCGAGCATCCGAGACTAGAGCTGCACCTGACCGAGCTTGACCCCGCCGACGTGCCCGACGCCCTCCGGTCTGGGGCGCTTGACGTGGCGCTGGTGCACGAGTACGACTACGTGCCAGCTGAGCCCGATGCGGGCCTGGCGACCGAGCCGTTGCTGGAGGAAACGATCTTCCTCGCCGCAGCCGCAGCCGCCGACGCCGACGCCGCTGGCGCCTGGCCGCCGGGCACGACGGCCGTCGCGGCGAACAGCCGCCATGACCCGGTCCGAGCCAGCCGGGACCTGCCCTGGATCGTCGCCAGCCCGGGCACGCTCTGCCACCTCATGAGCGTGCGGCTGTGTCAGGCGGCCGGGTTCATGCCGCGAATCCGGCACTACGCCGACGACTTCGCCGCCGTGCTGACCTTGGTGGCGGCCGGCCAGGGCGTCGCGCTGGTGCCGGAGCTAGCGCTGGCGGACCGTCCGGGGGGAGTGGTGCTCTCGCCGCTGCCCGCCCGGCGCCGCACCTTCGTCGCGTATCGTCGCGGTGCGGCCGCCCACCCAGCAATAGCAGCATGCACTGCCGCGCTGCGGGCGGCGACGACTGACTACCTGTCCCGTGCCCGCTAGGCCGCGATCCAGTGTCATGCGCCCCGGATCGGCCCCGATCCGGTCTCGTGCGCCCCGGATTGGCCCCGATCCGGTCTCGTGCGCCCCGGATTGGCCGCGATCCGGTCTCGTGCGCCCCGGATTGGCCGCTGGCTCGACATTTCATTCGAAAGATGGCTCGCAAACTTGAATGAAGCGGGCATACGAGGCGACCAATCGAATGAAAGGTCGAGGATCCAAGATCGTTAGCGGCCCTGCGTACCGGATTCTGGCCTTCTGACTGCCTTGGCTCGCCTCCTGATTGCCGTCGCTGTGCCGCCGACTGCCTTTGCTGGCCTGCCGACGGCCTCCCGGCCGGCCTGGCTCGGGCTCGGCTGAGCGGGCGGGAGCCAGCGGCGCAGGAGAGCACGCTCGACCGCTGTCCAGGTCGTCGTGGTGAGCAGATAGATGCCGGCGGCCAGCGGCACGAACGCCGCGATCACCACCGTGCTGTACGGCAGCAGCTTGGTAATCAGACCGAGTCCAGGCGGCTGACTTGCCGCTTCCGCGCCGCTGCTGGCTGCGCGGCCACTGGCAGAGTTACCGCTAGGCGCGCTAGCGAAGGCCGGGCTGGCGCCGAACTGCCTCGTGGCGCGGACGGTCAGGAAGGCGACCCCGGCAATCAGTGCGAACAGCCCGGCGAACAGCAGCCCCTGCACGCTGATCGGGCCGGCCCCGGCAAGCCAGTGGCTGCCGAGTTGCGTGCCGAGCAGGCTCCTGGTGAGTAGGTCGTTTGCGCGTCCGGCAACGGTCGGCGACAGGAACAGCCGGTACATCACGCTGAAGAACGGCAGCTGAAGGAGCAGGGGCAGGCAGCCGGCCAGCATGCCGCCGCCCTCGGCCCGGTACAAGGCCGTGAGTTCATGCTGCAGCCGTTCTGGCTGGCTGGCGTACCGCTTGCGGATCTCGGCGATCTTGGGCTGCAGCGTGGTCATGGCAGCCTGGCCGCGGTAGGCGTGGTAGCTGAGCGGTGACAGCAGCAGCCGGACGGCGGCCGTGAAGACGACGATGGCCGCGGCTGTGGCAAGGCCCGCGCCTATCGGCGTGAGCAGCTGAGCGAGTGCGAAGACGATGTGGTAGGCAAGGCCGATCGGGGCGTCCAGGAAGCTGAGCATGGCGAAACCCTCCAGCGGGTTCAGGAGTTGAGGAATCAGCTGGAGGCGGCCGCACACGCAGCCGCGCTGGTCAGATATGGACAGTGCGACAGGAACAGCGCGGTACGGTCAGGCGGCCGCCGGGGCCGCCGATGGAGCTCTCGGCCGGGCATGGCCGGCCGCGTCCGGATTGAGCTGGCGCTGGAAGACAGCGCCCCAGGACTTCCTGCGCAGAGCCACGGCCCGCTGCAGCAGCGGGCGGGTCGTGAGCGCGCAGGCGAGGCTGCCAGCAGTCGCGAGCAGTGCGACGATCGCGCCGGCCAGTGTGACGGCGGCGACCGCCAGCAGCACAGAGGGCGCGGCAACCGCCTGCTGAGTCAGCTGCCAGCGCGACTCGAGCTCAGCCGTCGCGATGCCGAGGACGGCGAGGATCACGACGGCCGGCCCGCGGACGCCGTTGAGACCGAACACGGGTCCAACCATACGCGCTCGCGACATGACGCGACTAGTGCGAACAGCTGCGCTGCGAATGTCAGCTACCTTTCTCGGTAGCCGTCGCCACCGTCCGCTCGGGCACAATCCGAAGGCCGATGATCGCTGAGTGACGCCGGAGCAGCGGGCGATCGGGCGGATTCGCGCTCGTTCAGCCGCTGGCGCTGGGGCACCACCGTGTACTTCGGGTCGGCCGCGGAGGCAATCCCGGCGTGGAAGACACCGAACCGGGTGGCGGCGGATGCCGACATCAGCGCGGCCCCCGACAGAGCTGCGACGACGCGGCTGACCCGGCCGGAGAACGGTCCCTCAATGCTCAGCACCGCACCGGTCGCTCCCAGCGCGGCAAGAACCTGACCAGCCCGGATGTGCTGGCCGGCGCGGCCCCGCAGGTAAATCTCCGCGGTCAGGCCAGTGCGGTGCCGCATCCGCTCGAACGCCGACGCCTCCATCGCGTAGCCGAGCAGTGCAAGGTTGCGGGCCGGCGTTGTCTCGGCGAGCGGCGCGCCAAGAAGGCCGAGACCGCCGGCTGCCATTGACGCGGATCCGGTGAAGATGAACGGCATCTCCGGGTAGCCCTCGTGCCAGGCAGGCACGGCTGTGTCGCCGATCAGTGCCGCGGTGTAGGACGCCACTGCCGGTGCCAGCAGCGCGGCCCCTGCCGTGGCGGCGGCTCCCAGCCTCGGCAGTCTCCCGGTCAGTGAGGACAGCGCGGCGATGCCTGCCGACGGCGCGTAGCCACTCACCAGCCAGGTGCCGACGCTCATCGGAGGTCACCTTGAATACGCGCAGCATGTTGAGGAACCGGCCGGGTCGGCCCAGGTCCCTGATCAGCGCTGCCATCGAGAGCGAGATCGCGGCGGCGGCGCCGGTCTTGGCGACCCGGCTGAGCGCCGGCCGCTGACATCAGCCCCGGCGGCGACCAGCGACGAGCCGGCCGCGAGGCCGCCAAGGAAGAAGTAGCCCGCGATCTCCAGGGGCTCCCACACCGGGGTCTTGAGGACCGGCCGCCCGTAGTACGAGCTGAACTCGGCGCGCGGCACCATCGGCCGCTCAGCCGCGCCGCCGTTGCCGCGCCGCCTGTGCCGGTCCTGCCCGGCGCCGGTGACCGCGCCGGTCACCGCCTCGCGGCCCGGCCGCACGCCGCGCAGGCCGTCCCGGCTGACATCGGAGGTGCTCATCGCCTGCCGCCGAGAACGGCTGCCGCGAAGGCGGTGACCGCCGCGGCCGCCCCTTCGGGCAGAGCCGTCCGCGGCTGATCGGCGAGTCCGGGTCTCCCTCGATCTGGACGACCTTGCCGTCCTTGACGTACACGTCCTGGCCGCAGCCCACCGCGCAGTACGGGCAGACCGACTTGACCACTTTGTCGGAGGTGGCCGTCCGGGGTGCGAGACCCGAGCTGATGCGGCTCTTGGCTGCAGCCCCGCGGCCCAGCGGATCCGTGCCGGTGAGCTGCCGGTAGACCGGCCAGTCGCTGATCCAGGTGCGGACCCCCATGCAGGCAATCCCTCCTACCGGTCGTCCCCGCAGTGCAGTCCGAGGAGGCAGCCCCTGAGCATTCGACCTGGCCTCAGCGGGTCGCATGCCGTCGTGACGCGACTACGGTTCCCCTGGCCCTCGGCAGCAAACCTGGCGGAAGCGCCACCGCCAGCGGCCTACCGGATGACGAGGACGCTGGCCCCGCGCGGGATCAGCTCTCCGATCACCGGCGCGCCGGGCAGCTCGCCGGCCACGAGCAGCCCGCCAGAGGTCTGCGCGTCGGCGAGCAGCAGCAGGTCGTCCTCGCCGACGGCGCCCGCATCGGTGTGCGGGCGGACCCAGTCGAGGTTGCGCTTGCTGCCACCCGGCATATACCCGGCGGCAGCCAGGTCCCGCGCGCCGTCCAGGTAGGGCACCGCCGCATGGTCCACGACTGCCGTCACGCCGCTGGCCCTGGCCAGCTTGTACAGGTGCCCGAGCAGGCCGAACCCGGTCACGTCGGTCGCGCAGGTGATGCCGGCGGCGACAGCGAGCCGGCTGGAGTCGGCGTTGAGCGTCGTCATCACGTCGATCGCGGCCTGACTGACCTCGCCGGTGGCCTTATGCCAGGAGTTGAAGACGCCGATACCGAGCGGCTTCGTCAGGCTGATCGGCAGGCCTGGCTGGCCGGCGTCGATTCGCAGCATCGCGTCGGGCCGGACGGTGCCGGTCACGGCCATCCCGTACTTCGGCTCAGGGTCGTCAATGCTGTGCCCGCCAGCTACGTGACAGCGGGCCTGATGGCCGACGTCCTGGCCGCCGCGCAGCACCTCGGCAGCCAGTTCGTAGGGCAACGTGTCGCGCGGCCAGCCGAGCAGGTTGAGTGCCACCAGAGGCTCGCCGCCCATCGCGTAGACGTCGGACAGCGCGTTGGTAGCTGCGATCCGGCCGAAGGTGTATGCGTCGTCCACGACCGGGGTGAAGAAATCGGCCGTCACCACGACGGCCATTGACGCGCTCACCCGGACCACGGCGCCGTCGTCTCCGTCCTCGACGCCGACGAGCAGGTTGTCGTCCGGGAGCGCGGGCCGCAGCCTGGCTACTGTCTCCTCTAGCTCGCCTGGCGGGATCTTGCAGGCGCAGCCGCCGCCATGCGCGTACTGGGTCAGGCGGATGTCGGCGGGATTCGTCAC
>Ga0335074_10010011_pt1 | contig 13249 bp, 11 predicted proteins | sample Lox_Sample_23_FD_206715 | JGI IMG/M metagenome (GOLD analysis project Ga0335074, IMG submission 206715) | Soil microbial communities from Loxahatchee National Wildlife Refuge, Florida, United States - Lox_Sample_2.3 | ecosystem: Environmental > Terrestrial > Soil > Wetlands | place: USA...
GATCGCGCCGTCACTCCCAGGACAAAACATTCCAGAAGCCGCAACTGCTGCTTTTTGCCCAATTTGCAGCGCTTAATCCCCATTCAGCCACCGTAGATCCCTCCCTTATCTACGTCAGCCCCAAAATAAAAAATGAGACTACGTTATTTTCGTTGCGTAGGTTTTATCGCTGCCGCGAAGCGCAGAATGCATCTCAGCCAAGGCGCGCTACGGCATACTTTTGGGCAGAAACCAGGCGCGAAATGATATCGCCATTGATCGCCCAGAAGTGGATGAGACATGCGCGAATAACCAACGCGCGCTGCAAATGCTGGAGGAACGATTTGGCAACAGACAAGTCAATCCGGATGCGCTCGTCGTGCGACCGCGATGAAAGCCAGACGGCTTTGAAAGTCACAGGCGAAATCAGAGACGGGAGCTGCGAACCATGAATGCAACACTTTTGAAAAGCCGGCACTGTATCGGCGGCGAATGGTTCGATTTTGGCGTCACTCTGGACACGTCGATCCCGCTAGCGGAGCGGATATGTCTGCTCCTGGGCCCACAGCAGACACTCGCAAGCAACCTTCTTTGTTTGCCATCGTGGGCCCTAAGTGGGGCCAGAATTTTCGTCAATAAGTGCCAGTTTTGCGATCTTGTTGAGACAATCTTCCACACCGACAAGCGTGGCCGCCCGGTCGGCGAGCGGTCTATGAAGTCACGCGCGCGGTCCTCATCACAGATGCCTGGATTTCTTCGCGCGTGGGATTGCGCCGGAGCGTTAGCCCGCCGTTCACCTGCAGGTTCTGTCCGGTCATGAAGCATTCATCGCTGGCGAGCCACGTGCAGGCGGCGGCAATGTCATCCGACGTGCCGATGCGGCCGAGCGGATAACAGGGCCGGAATGCGTCGAATACGCCGGGCGTCGCCTTTGCTCCGGCCGTCATCGGCGTGTCGGTGAGACCGGGCGAGATGGAATTGGCGCGAATGCCCCTGGCGCCGAACTCGTTGGCGACGCAGCGCACGACGTGATCGATGCCGGCCTTCGTTCCCATATAGGCAGCATGATCGTTCAGCATGATGGTCGCGGTGGCCGAACTGATCTGGATAATCGAGCCGCCTTCCGCCATCGCCGAGGCCATCACCTGCATGAACTGGAACGGGCCTTTGAATTGCAGGTCCATCATCCGCACGAGTTCATCTTCTGTTGTTTCGAGGAAAGGCTTGAGCAGTCCCCAGCCGGTGGCGTTCACGGCGATTTGGATTCTGCCGAATCGGCTTTTTGCGAACGATGCAAGTGCTTCGATATCGACGCGCCTGGTGATGTCGCAAGTGGCCGCCGCCCCGCCGATCGTCTTTGCGAAGCGTTCAAGTTCGTCGCGCGCGCGTCCCGCAACGACAACGCGCGCCCCTTCGCGAGCGAAGCGGGTAGCGATGTGCTGGCCCATATTGTCCTTGCCGGCCGCGCCCAGAACGATGCCAATTTTCCCGTCGAGCTTGCCCATTTTTCTCCCTCAACGCTTGGTACGGTAGTCCCCGAAATCGGCGTCGCGCGCGTCGAGTCCCTTGGTGACGCCGTCGCGGAATTTGGCGAATGTCTCGCGCGAGCTTTCGGTCGTCAGCGCCAGCGCCTGGATTTCCGTCCCCGCGCGAATGGCGGCGCGCAGCCCCATGATTTCCATGGCGCGGTGCACACTCCTCTTGTTCATCTGCTGCACTTCGGTCGGGATCTTCGCGACGCGCTCCGCGATCGCGAGCACTTCCTCTTCGAGCCGCTCGGCGGGAAAGGCGCGATTGGCGAAACCGACGCGCACGGCCTCGACCCCGTCGATCGCATCGCCCGTCAACATCATTTCCATCGCCGGACGCAAGCCGCAGAGCCAGGCGTGGAACTGGTTGTCAGGCGGGCTCATCATGCGCACGGGCGGGTAGCCGATCTTCGCGTCTTCCGCCACGTAAACGAGATCGCAGGCCGTCGCGAGCTCCGATCCGCCTGCGAGACACCAGCCTTGTACCTGCGCGATGACGGGCTTCGCCAGATCCCAGATCCGGAAGCATCCTTCAACGACGTGCCGCGCCCATTCGCCGGCGCCGCCGGCCGTATGAAAAGGAAGACCCTGTGCGTGCCGCCCGTTCTGGCGTGAAAGGTCGTAGCCGGCTGAAAACGAATGGCCGGCGCCCCGCAGGATCGTCACGCGCACGGCCTCGTCGCGGTCGGCCTCTTCGAGCGCTTCGAATATTGCGCCGCGCAGCCGGTTCGAAAGCGCATTGCGTTTCTCGGGGCGGTTCAACGTCAGCCGCCGCACGAACGGTCTGGGATCGTCGACAAGCAACAAAGGGCGTGAGGCGGACTCGGGCATTAGAATTCTCCCTGCATATTTTTAGCGCCATTGCCGCCGCAAAAACAAGCAAGCTTGCTTTTTTTCTGAAGGCGGATACGCTTTCGCACAATCAGGCAGACATCGGCCACCCAGCGCCGAGAATGGAGGGCACGCCTATGCCAGACAAGCCGCGCGAGGAAGCGCAAGGTTCCGCCCGTTGTCCCGGCGAAAGCTGGGACGATTATGTGAATGCGGACAGCCGCGAAGTTCCGGCCTTTCTCCGGGCCGAAAGCTACGAATATATGGGCTCGGAGCCGCTCGCCACGGCGCGCTACACGAGCGCGGATTTCTTTCGGCGCGAACTCGAGAAACTGTGGCCGAACGTTTGGCAGTTTGCGGCGCGCGAAGAGGACATGCCCGATGTGGGCGACGTTGTCGTTTACGAGAATGCCGGCCGGTCTTATCTCGTCGTCCGCCAGGATGACGGCGGCGTGCGCGCGTTTCACAATGTCTGTCTGCATCGCGGCCGCAAGCTGCGGCTCGAATCCGGCTTTGCGAAAGACTTCAAATGCCCGTTTCACGGGTTCACGTGGAACAGGGACGGTTCGCTGAAGGAGATTCCCTGCCGTTGGGATTTCAGCCACTTGAAAAACGAGACGATGGGCCTGCCGGAAGCGCGCGTCGGACGCTGGGGCGGCTATATCTTCGTCTGCGAAAACAACACCGGCGTCTCGCTGGAAGAGTACCTCGCGCCGTTGCCGGAGCACTTCAGGCGCTGGAAGCACGAAGAATGCACGACGGTGATCCATGTCGCGAAAGTCATCAAGGCGAACTGGAAGGCCGTGTCCGAGGCCTTCATGGAAGCCTGGCATTCCGTCGTCACCCATCCCCAGATCCTGCCGTTCACCGGAGACGCGAACACGCTTTATTCGCTTTGGGGCGATCACGTGAACATCGCGCTGACGCCGTTTGCCGTGATGTCACCGCATATCGAACGCGACGGGCACTCGCAGCAATGGATTGTCGACGAATTCCTGAAATATAATGGCCGCGCCGGCGGCGCCGATCTCAAGGTGAAAGTGCCGGACGGGATGACCGCGCGCCGCGCCATGGCAGAGGTCAATCGCGTGCGCTATGCGCAGATGACGGGCCACAATCACGATCAAGCCTCGGACTGCGAATTGCTCGATGCACTTGTCTACAATGTTTTCCCGAACTTCGCGCCATGGGGCGGCTTCATGCCGAACATCGTCTATCGCTGGCGGCCCTGGTCCGACCAGGGCGCGACGCTGATGGAGGTGCGCATCCTCAATCGCATTCCACCCGGGCAGAAGATTCCGCGCGCGGTGCCCATGCACATGCTGGGTGAAAACGAGACTTGGTCCGCGACCGAGCTCGGCACGCTCGGCAACGTGTTCGATCAGGACATGGCGAATCTGCCTTACGTGCAGGACGGGCTGAAGGCGTCGAAGACCGGCCAGATCAATCTCGGCGACTATCAGGAAATCCGCATCCGGCATTTCCATCGTACGCTCGACAAATATCTCGCGCGTGGATGAGCACCCGATGAGTGCAATTACGCCGATCCGCATGCCGAAATGGGGCCTCTCCATGCAGGAAGGCACAATCGTCCATTGGTGGAAGGAGGAGGGCGCGCAGGTCGCCGCCGGCGAGGACCTCGTCGACATCGAGACGACGAAGATCACGAACGTCTTCCAGAGCCCGAAAGCGGGAACCCTTCGACGCATCGCAGCGAGAGACGGCGAAGTGCTCCCGGTCGGCGCACTCATCGCCGTGATGGCCGAGAGCGACGTCTCGGCCGACGCGATCGATGCGTTCGTCGCCGAGTTTCAAGCCAAATTCGTGCCCGGCGAAACCGCGGAGGAGGGCGAAGGACTTGCGCTCTCGACGGTCGACGCAGGACCCTTCCAGATTCGCATCGGGCGTGCGGGAACCGGCGATGCGTTGCCGGTTCTTCTCGTCCACGGCTTTTCCGGCGATCTCAACAACTGGCTGTTCAACATTGAGTCGCTTGCGGCCGTGAGGCCGGTGATTGCAATGGACCTGCCGGGGCATGGCGCGTCCTCGAAAAGTGTCGGCGACGGCAGCCTCGCCACGCTCGCCGATGCGGTTGTCGCCAGCGCGAATGCGCTCGGTGTCGATCGCTTTCACCTCGCAGGGCATTCGCTGGGCGGTGCGGTCTCGGCAAGGATCACCGCCGACGCGCCCGCGCGCGTTGCTTCGCTGACGCTCATCTGCCCCGCCTCGCTTCCCGGCACCAAAGTGTCGGAGACGTTCATCAACGGCATGGTCGAAGCACGGCGCGCGCGCGACGTGAAGCCGCTTCTCGAGATGCTGTTTGCGGATCCGGCGCTCGTCACCAAGGACATGGTCGAGGACATGCTGCGCTTCAAGCGTCTGGACGGCGCCGACGAAGCGCTCGCCGCCATCGCCTCGCAGCTTTTAGGACCGGACGATGCTGCTCGGCTCGCACGCGATCTTGGACGCATAGGATCGGCGACCGTCATTGCGAGCCGCGGAGATCGCATCGTCGGCACGCCCGACGAGGCGCAATTGCCGGCCGGCTTCAAGATGGTCTGGATCGATAGCGCCAGTCACATGCCGCATCTCGAGATGACGGCCGAGGTGAACGCGATTTTGACGTCGCTTCGGGACTAGATCAGCGTTTCTTCGGGCTAAGCTCGCCGCTCAGAAGTTTGCCCAGAACCTTCGCGGAAAGGTCGAACATCGCCTTGTCCTGGACGGGATCGTTCCAGATTTCGCGGTTGAGCAGCATGCCTTCCATCACCGCAATGACGAAGTTGCGAGCCAAGTCGTAAGCCTTGCCCTTGTTCTGCCATTCCGGAAAGACCCGAAGCGTTTCTTCGGACCAAATTCGGTCGAAGCGGCGCGCGCGCGGGAGGAAGATCGTATTCAGCTCGGCATCGGAGCGCGCCGCGATCGAAAGTTCGAGATAGGCCGTATAGTAGCGCGTCTGGAGACTTTCCCAATAAACCTTGAGACCGGCGAATTCCTGTACGCGCTGCTTTTCGGTCAGCGCGGAAATGTGCGCGATGAACCATTCCATGCGCTTGTAGAAGACATAATCGATCAGCGATCCGACGAGTTCGAGTTTTGTCGCATAATGATGTAGCATCGCGCCGCGCGAAATCTGCGCCACTTCCGCGATCAGCTGCGTTGTCATGCCCGAATAGCCGACCTTCGACAGACAGTCGATCGCGGCTTCGAGGATCGCCGTGCGGGTCTGCGCGCTCTTGCGCTGCTGCCAACGCGGTCCTTCCGGACCAAGACCGTTCGGCTCCAGTTCGGAAAGCGCGTCACGCTTTCGATCAGCCATTCTGCTCCACCTTGCTGTCCATACGAAAGAAACGCCCGAAACCTAGAGGGACAGGGCGACCCGCGCCAATATATTCCGCTGAATCTCGCTCGAACCCCCGTAAATCGTCGCAGCGCGCGTATTGAGGTAGCGCGCGGTTATGGTGGCCGCATAGTCGGGGCCGACGGGCGACTGATTCGCGCCGAGCCCGAGCGACGGCCGCTGGTCGGGCTGCGCATAGTAGCCAATCGCATCGAGCGCAAGCTCGGTCACGCTTTGCATCGTCTCGGTGCCCTTCATCTTCAGCATGGAGGCCGAAGCGTCTCCTGCGTTGCCGCCCGCAGAAAGTTGAGAGATGACGCGGCGTTCCGTGAAATCGACGGCTTCGAGCGCGATATCGAGTTCGCTCGCCCGGCGCCGAAAAGACTCGTCGTCCCACAACGCGCGTCCGTCGCCCGCGCGTTCGGTGCGCGCCGTCGTTTTCGTGCGCTCCAGAAGGCTGCGGATGCGCGCTGCATAAGCGCCGCCGCGTTCGAACTCCAGAAGATATTTCGCCACCGTCCAGCCCTGATTCTCTTCGCCAACACGGTTGGAGACCGGAATGCGCACATTGTCGAAGAACACCTGATTGACCTCATGCTCGCCCGACATCGTGATGATCGGCTGCACATTGAGGCCCGGCGTTTTCATGTCGAGCAGGAGAAACGTGATGCCGGCCTGCGGCTTTGCGGCAGGATCGGTGCGCGCCAGCAGGAACATCCAGTTGGCGAAATGGGCATGCGTCGTCCAGATCTTGCTGCCGTTCACGACATAGAAGTCGCCATCTCTGATGGCACGGCATTGCAGGCTCGCGAGATCCGAACCCGATTGCGGCTCCGAATAGCCCTGGCACCAGTAATGTTCGCCCGAAAGGATACGCGGCAGGTAAAACGATTTCTGCTCCGGCGTGCCGAAGCGCATGAGAACGGGGCCGCACATCTTCAGCCCCATCGCGGGCAGCGCGGGCGTTTCCGCCGCGGCGCATTCGCTCTCGAAAATGTAGCGCTGCAGAACGTTCCAGCCGGTGCCGCCATATTCGGCGGGCCAGTTGGGCGCGATCCATCCCCGCTCGAAGAGGATCCGATGCCAGCGCCGATTAAGCTCCGCTTCGGCGAAGACGCCGGCCTGCCGTTGCGTCGCCGCTCTGAGCTCCGGTGTGAACTTCGTGTCGAGGAAACTCCGGACCGCGTCGCGGAATGCGGTGTCTTCGGGCGAAAGCGCGATGTCCATGAACCACCTTCTTGACGTCAGCCGTGGACGGCTCCGACCAAAGGAGTATAGTGCAGCTTGAAAAAAACAATCTATCCTGTTGTTTATTGGATGGGCAGGGAGGATGCGGATATGGATCTGGGATTGAAGGGCAAGAAAGCCATTCTGGCGGGCGCGAGCAAAGGGATTGGGTTCGCGACGGCCGAAGCGCTGGCCGGCGAGGGCTGTGCGGTGGCCATCTGTGCGCGCGACAAAGCGGGTGTCGACCAGGCGGTTGCGGCGCTCAAGAGCAAGGGCGGCGATGCCTTCGGCGAAGCCGTCGATGTCGGCAACAAGGATGCCTATGAGGCCTGGATCAAGCGCGCCGCGGAAAAGCTCGGCGGTTGCGATATCTTCATCTCGTTCGTCACGGCAAGCGGCGGCCCGGCGAGCGAAGAAACCTGGAAGGCCGTCTTCGATCTCGATCTCATGGGTACTTGGCGCGGCATACAGGCGGCGCTTCCCTATCTCGAGAAATCGAAGGCGGGGTCCATTGTGGCGATCTCCACCACCGCGGCGCTTGAGGATTTCTTCGGCCCGCAGGCCTACAATTCCATGAAGGCGGCCGTCATCAACCACGCCTCGGCGTTGTCGCAGGCGCTGGCACCCAAGGGCATCCGTGTCAACACGGTCTCGCCGGGCCCCATCTATATCGAGGGCGGCGCCTGGAATCGTGTGAAGGACCACATGCGCCCCGCTTATGACGCGACGCTCAAGGCTTCACCCGTGGGCCGCCTCGGCAACGCCGAAGAAGTGGCGCGCGCCATCGCCTTCGTCGCCTCGCCCGCATGCCCGTTCATGACCGGCGCCAACATCGTCATCGACGGCGGCTTCACGAAGCGCGTGCAGTACTGAGGTCTGCCGTGGCCAAGGATGCAAGGAAGAAGATCAAGGCCGTGCTGGTGGCGGCCGGGAAATATCACGACATCGATTTCGCGCGCCTGGAGCTTCTGAAACTCCTGGCAGAGGACGAGCGTATACGCGTGCGCGTGTTCGAGGATTATTCGAACCTCGATGCCATTCGCGAGGCCGATTTTCTGGTGACGTACACCTGCGATGTGGTGCCCAGCCTGGTGGAGCAGGAGGCGTTGCGCGCCTATGTAGAAGGCGGCGGATGCTGGTATGCGCTTCACGGCACGAACTCCATCCTGCGCTTCCTCAAGAACGGTCTCGTGGATTCGCCGCGCTGGGCGCCGCATTTCATGAAAACGCTGGGCTCCATGTTCATCGCCCATCCGCCCATCGCACCCTATCGGGTCGACGTTGCCGATCCCAGGCACCCGCTCGTCGAGGGCGTGAAGCCATTCGAGACCAACGACGAACTCTACCTGATGGAGACCTACGGTGATCTCCATGTGCTGCTGGAAACGAAATACGAGGGCGAGGCGCGGGGCTTCGTCGAGCACGAATGGAAGAGGGCGCGCCATCCCGTCTTCTATCTGCATCCGGTCGGCAAGGGCGCAGTACTCTATCTGACCCTCGGCCATTGCCGCGGCCATTACGACATGCAGCCGATGATGGATTACTATCCCGAGATCGAGCGCTGCGCCTGGAGCCTAGACGTCTATTACGATCTTCTGCGGCGCGGAATCGCCTGGGCGAAGGAGCCGGCGCTCGCAGGTTGACTACGTCATCTGGCGATGGAAATCGCCGAGATCGAAATAGTCCCGCCAGGCCGTGATCAGACCGTCCTTGAGTTCGAACGTGCCCATCACGGGAAGCGACACCGTCTTCGGTCCCATCACGAAAACATCCGAGCGTTCCGTCAACACCACGCCCGCACCGCTTTCCGCAATGTGATGAACGGTCCAGCATATGTCGTTCGCGCCGGCCAGGAACGGCGCAAGGGCCGCACGAATTTCGTCGTGCCCCGTCAGCTGTGACATCGGGATGTTGTGGTAGATCGCATCCGGTGCGAGCCCGGCGAGAATGGCGTCAAGATCGCGCGCCTCCCAGGCCGCAAAAAACTTCAGGACATGGTCGGTGTTCGTAGTCACTGTCAGGCCCGGTCGAATTCGAGGTGAAGCTCGAGCACCCCGCGCAACAGGATATTGGGGCTGTAGCGGAAGGTGTTACGCCCCGGCGCCAGCCGCAGGTTCTTCAGGCGCTCGAGCAGGATCGGGAACGCGATGTTCATCTCCTTGCGTGCCAGTTGCGCGCCGATGCAGGTGTGGATGCCCGCGCCGAATGCCAGATGCGATTTCGCATTCGTCCGCGTGATATCGAACGCGTCCGGTGCGGGGAATTGTTTGCCGTCGCGATTGCCGGAGCCGTAGCGCAAGAGGATCAACTCGCCTTTCCTGATCGTAACGCCGCCGATCTCCGCATCCTGCGTCGCCGCGCGCCACATATTGTTGGTCGGACTGAGATAGCGCAGCGTTTCCTCGACAAAATTGACCATCAGTGACGGATCGCGCTTCAGCACATCCCATTGATCGGGATTGGTGAGCAGGTAGTAGACGCCCGCCGTCAGCGTGTGCGCAGTCGTCTCGTTGCCCGCGACCAGGATTTGCTGGATGATGGAAATGAGCTCCGCATGCTCCATCTTGCGCGTGTCGCCTTCTTCGGCGAGATCGGCATGCACGAGATCGGAGATGATGTCATCCGTCGGCCGCGCGCGTTTCTCCTCGATCTTGCCGATCATGTAGCGCTGGAAGGCGACGATATTGCGAATCGCTTCGAGGCGCGTCGGCTTATCCGATACCCCGCCGAACTGCACGACGAAGGCATCTGAAAAGACACGGAACTGCCCCATGTCCTCGCGCGGCACGCCCAGCGCATCTGCGATCACCGTCATGGGAAGGAGATTGGCGAATTGCGACTTGAACTCGCAGGCGCCGTCGGCGAGGAAGCTGTCGATCAGCGCATTGGTGACCTCCGCCACATAGCCGCCCATGCCTTCGACGCGCTTATAGGTGAACGCCTTTATGGCGAGCTTGCGGTAACGCGTATGCGCCGGCGGGTCGGCCGTCAGCATCGTATTCGTGACCTGGATGCCGTCCTTCATGATGGCCGCTTCGTCGGGATCTACTTTGCCCGAGGCGCCGGATTGCATCTGCTTCTGGAAGTCATTCGAGAACAGCGACGGCTTCGTATTGACCTCGCGGATCAGGTCGTATGTCGAGATCGAGACGATCCCAGTCTTCGGATCGCGAAAGACCGGCGCCTCGGCGCGTAGCCGCGCGAAATAGGGATAGGGGTCCTGCAAGACGTCCGGATCGAAGGCGTTGATCTCGGCGAGCGGGCATTTGCCTGCTTGTTCGGCTGCGACCATGTCTTTCTCCTTCACGCCAGAAGGCCGCCATCGACGGGGAGATCGGCGCCGGTGATAAAGCTTGCATCGTCCGAAGCCAGAAATGCGATCGCATCGGCCGGCTCGTGTGGGCGCCCCAGGCGCCGCATCGGATGCGCGACTGCAAAGCCCTGGATGACGGCCTCCCGCGTCGAACCCGCGGCGATACCGGCGGCAACATAACCTTCGACCATTTCCGTATGGATGGCGCCGGGAAGAATTGCGTTCACGCGCAAATCGTAGCCCTGCTCGGCACAATGGATCGCGACTGCGCGCGTCAGAAGCCGCACGCCGCCCTTGGATGCCGAATAGGCGGGGAAGATGCCGCCTGCCTCAACGCCCAAGGTCGACGCGACATTCACGATGGCAGCACCCTTGGTGTGTTTCAGCGCTTCGACGCCGAATTTGCAGCCGAGAAAGGTGCCCTCGAGGTTGATTGCGATTGTACGGCGGAAACCTACAAGCGTTTCCTGCTCGATATTGGCTGGGATAGAAATGCCCGCGGAATTGATGACCGTCGTCAGCGGCCCCAGACGATCCTGCGCGAATTCTATTGCGGCGCGCCAATCTGACTCTGCCGTCACGTCCAGACGGACGAAGGCCGCATCGCGCCCCAAAGTGGTAGCGAGCGCACATCCCTTGTCCTGCTGAACGTCGGCGATGACCGCTTTTGCGCCGTGCTCAACGAACTTGCGAGCCGTAGCGGCGCCGATTCCGCTCGCGCCGCCCGTGATGAGGGCGCACTTTCCCTTCAAGCGCATGGCTTTTGCACCCGTTTCCTCGCGAGGCTCTTGTGGCCTCTGCGCATCAGTATAAACAGATAAGACTGCTTATAACAATCATACTTGACTTTTTTCTGGGCGGATAGAAGCTTGGGCACGCTGGAGGGGCGAGCATTTGGGGGGCGCGAAGACGTCCGGCCTCTCCCGAACAAAAATATACTGGGAGGAATCCATGCCTATTTCCAATCGCGGCCGTAGGGGGAATCTGCGCCGTGCTATTCTGGCGGGCGCAAGCCTTTGTGGGCTGGCGGCAATTTCGTCGCCGGTTGCGGCACAGAACCAGCAGGTCGCCGCCGCGTCCACCGACAACAGCAACATTGAAACGGTGATGGTCACGGCGCGCAAAACTTCGGAGCGCCTGATCGACGTGCCGGTCGCCGCGAACGTGCTCAGCGACGCGACCCTTCAGCGCTATGTCACGTCGGACCTGACGACCGTCGGCCTCCAGGTTCCGCAGGTCAGCATTGACCATGCTGCTTCCGGCAGCGGCGCACAGATCACCGTTCGCGGCGTCGGGTCGACATCAGTCGACGCCGGCATCGAGCAGGAAGTGACTGTGAACATCGACGGCATTCCGGTCAGCCGGGGCCGCGTCATCCAGTCTTCAATCTTCGATCTGCAGTCGGTGGAAGTCCTTAAGGGCCCGCAATCGCTCTATTTCGGCAAGAACAGCCCGGCTGGCGTGATCGTGCTCGACAGCGCCGACCCCGACAGCGATTTCAACGGCTATGTGCGCACCGGCTACGAAACGACCACCGAAACCGTGTACGGCGAAACGGCAGTGTCGATCCCGGTGACGGACGATTTCGGCATCCGGCTTGCCTTTCGCGGCAGCGATATGATGGGCGGAACGGTATCCGACGTCGGCGCCCCGATCACGCCGGCCAATTATCCCAACAGCCTTCCCGTCTTTCTTGCGTTATCCGGTACGTCGCTGCCGGGCGCGGTGCAGCATATGCTGCCGGGCGACCAGGATTACAACGGACGCGCGTCGTTCAAGTGGACCCCCACGGACCAGTTGGAGATGTCGCTGAAGGTCCTGGTCGGCGATCACAACGACCTCGGCGACTCGATGGACCAGGTGCTTTACAACTGCGGCTCAGGCCAGACCAACGGCATGAGCGAGGACTATGGCCGCGCGCTGCTGGACGAGGTGGCCGTTCTGGGCGGTCACGCGCCTCCCTACGCCAATGTGTTCCTCAGCGATCCTTACAGCTCCTGCGGCGACAAGAAGCGGCAGAATTCGTTCGGCACGATCCCGGCGTCCGTTGCCGCGCATTATCCGGGATCTAACGGAGGCATACCGTTCACGGACATCCCGACCGAACTCGTCTCGCTGACGACCGACTACAAGGTAACAAACAACCTGACGCTGACCAATGTCGTCGGTTACTACGAATATGACGAAACGCAATGGTCGAACTACGACTTCACCGACATGACGATGGCGTCCGGCCAGAACGACGAGCATTACAAACAGTGGACCGAGGAACTTCGCTTCGCGTCCAGCTTCGATTTCCCGGTGAACTTCACGGGCGGCTTCTTTTATGACCACAGCAACCGCCACTTCGTCCAATCCGGCGCGGTCGGGTATCTGCCCGCGGATGTGACAACCGGGCAGTTGAACGATTTCGGCGCGAACTCGTATTACACGGACGAAACGATTTCGCTGTTCGGCGAGGGGCGCTGGAAGATCGCCGACAATCTGGAGCTCGCCGGCGGCGCGCGCTGGACCAAGGAGACAGTCACGGGCGACGAGCTGTCGACCTATGTGAACTCGACCTTTGCGCTATTCGACGCGGCGTTGCCGGAAGGCCAGAGCGTCGTGGGCTCGCAGACCGCCTACAACGTGTCGCCGCAGGCGACGCTGACGTGGCATCCGACATCGGACATGATGTTCTATGCAGCCTACAAGCAGGGCTTCAAATCGGGCGGCTTCTCGACGCCGGCACTGATCCCCTACGACGCCAACGCGGAAAACCAGTCCTTCAAGCCGGAAACCGCAAAGGGCTACGAAATTGGCACGAAGTTCTCGCAGTTGAACGGTTCGCTTACCGGCGACATCACCGCCTATCACTACGCCTACTACGACCTGCAGCAGACAGCGTTTAACGCGGCGACCACAAGCTACTACATTCAAAACGTGTGCTGCGCGACGACGCAGGGCGTCGAAGCCAACCTCAACTATCTGGTCATGCCGGGTCTGACCGCGCGCGCCGATGCCGGCTACAACGACGCGCACTACAACCAG
>Ga0335074_10010012_pt1 | contig 13249 bp, 15 predicted proteins | sample Lox_Sample_23_FD_206715 | JGI IMG/M metagenome (GOLD analysis project Ga0335074, IMG submission 206715) | Soil microbial communities from Loxahatchee National Wildlife Refuge, Florida, United States - Lox_Sample_2.3 | ecosystem: Environmental > Terrestrial > Soil > Wetlands | place: USA...
AAATGTTGCGATAGCGGGGCAAGCTCTTTATCGGCGGTCTCCGAAAAGATTTCGAACGACGGACAGTTCGTAACAATTTTGCAAACAATTTCTATACCATCATTGCCTCTGAGATGGGATATGAGCTTGAGGATGTACCGGCGACTTCGGTCGAATCAGACAGAATTGATGGAACCTTTCGATCTAGCTGCACTGGTAGGTGGTATCTTTTTTCTGAAGTTCTCAACAGTTGAAACTTAAAATAAACACACTATTTCAAAAGAAATCGTGAGAAATATCCAACAGACGGTTCGTGGACTTCGAGGCCACGTAGAGCAGATCATGGAAAGACAAGCAAGACCCCTCATATCACCTCCTTTGACCCAGCTCGAAGCAGACTTATATTTACCTTCGCGGGGTTCATTTGAGAAATGCTGACTTCGAAACAGACCTGATTTCTGCCACGCTAGGTGGTAGAGTCATTTCGTATTCAGACCAATGGTTCGCAGAGGCATCAAATCTTCTGAACCCTAAAGCGCCGATACGACAACCTGGCAAAATGGTCTATACGGGAGCTTGGTATGACGGCTGGGAGACACGGCGGCACAACCCTGCTCTTTTCGACTATGTTATTATTCGTCTTGGAGTGGCCTCTGGTATCGTAGAGGGCATCGAGGTCGATACTGCGTTCTTTTCGGGGAATCATGCTCCAGAGATATCTGTTGAGGGCTGCTTCAGCAGCACAGATGAAGAAGTTATAACATGGGGCGGAAGCCGTGGCGGGTGGGAAACTATACTTGGCATCAAGGAGTGCGGGCCTTCTCAACGGTTTGGTTGGAAGCTGGCAAATGTCACTAAAAAAGCATATACTCACGTGAGGCTGAACATGTACCCAGATGGAGGTATTGCTCGGTTCAGACTTTTTGGGCATGCAGTACCAGTCTTTCCCGAAGACAAGGATACCGTATTTGACCTGGCGGCCGCTCAGAATGGCGGTGTTGCCATATCTTGCAGTGACCAGCATTTCGGAACGAAAGACAACTTGCTTCTACCCGGGCGTGGAAAAGATATGAGCGACGGATGGGAAACAGCTCGGTCAAGAGGAAAGGAGCATGTGGATTGGACAATTATACGGCTTGGAACTCCTGGAACAGTTCAGAAGTTCATTGTGGATACTGCTCATTTTAGAGGCAACTTTCCTCAAAAGGTGAAGGTACAAGGCACGCACTGGATCAGTGAAGGAGAACCAAGCGCTGTGTCAGATGTGTGGGTTGACTTGATCGAGCCCATTAAATGCGAGCCAGACAAAGAACATGAGTTTCCTTCTCTGATACAAGAGCAGGTATTTACTCATGTTAAGCTGATAATAATACCAGATGGTGGTGTAAAAAGGATCAGGGTGTTTGGAAGGAGAGAAGTAAAATAGAGCAGATTCAGAACATCAATCCATTGACCATGAAAATAACGCGAGAGATGAGATACTCAAGGAGGAAACTAGCGAATGCCCGACGAGACTCAACAGATCATACCTAAAGCTTCCCATGCAATCATCAATTTTCCGCTGAAAGATATCGCCTTCTACACAGAGAAGGTTGACGAGCTTTGAAAGAATTGGTTCATTGACACGGGAGATCTCCGGAACACTGTTCGCTTAAAATGGCCAATTATTTGGGGGCCAACTTTTAACTCAAGAACATGATGCCAACAACATAGAAGATCTGTAACGCTGGCGCACATTTCTCTTAGCGATATAAGATGCCTACCAGAGCGAAACTGTCTCTTAATATGTGACAGATCACTGGGATATTGCCCGTTTGACACGAGGATCATATGAAGCCTTTCGATACCAGCAATGGACATAGGTGATCCTCATGGGGGGAGCGGCAGTGGATATGGGGACGGGGAGAACAAGAAGCCAAGGGAACTGCCAGACGATCTGCCGAGGTCTTTAAATGATCGAAGGAGTGTCCCAACTCATTTTCCGATCGAAACAGAAATGTATGATGCTTGGCAAGGTAAGTTCATATCCATGCGGGGTCATCTTAGGATACTAACGATTTTCAGGACAATCACAGTTCCTAACAGCTCCAGTGCTTGCCAAACCTCTCCAATTCAATAATCTTATACTCAATGATCCGGAATATGGCGATGATGCTACCCTACAGAGAGGGAGTGATAGCGACAGTCGATTGATGGAAATGCTAGCAGCCCAAGCCGCTCACCGGGAGGGTTCGGCATATGAAGATGAGGAAACGATTGCCTCTAGTGAGGAGCTATCAGAAGCAGAAAAGAAGGAGCTGTTACAAAAGGCACTCAACATGGCTGCAAGCAATGGTGATGTTGACCGTATACACAGGATTTTAGGTGGAAAAGCAAAGCCGTTTGTGGACCTGGATGCACCAGATGAGGAGGGCACAGCTCCTTTAATATATGCCAGCTGTTTCGTGAGCACGATCTGTGATATCAGATCTCCAACATACTGATCAAGGATAGGGTCATGAAGCCGTTGTGACGGCTCTCTTGGAAGCTGGCGCAAATGTGGATAAGCAGGATCGCAATCAATGGAGCGCTCTTATGTGGGCCATGACGAATCGACACAAAGGAATTGCTAAGACACTATTGGACCATGGCGCTTCTCCTGACGTAAGATCTTCTTCAGGTCGGACAGCATTCGACTTTGTAGCACCAGATAGCGAAATCTCGGATTACTTACACGACAGTGGCTATCATATTGGTAACGTTGGAGTCTCCGATGATTTCTACAACCCAGGTTTCTCCCAAGATAGGTTTGAAGAAGAGATGGCAGAGAACGAGTTGCGTCGTCGGATGATGATGGAAAGCGCCCGAGATCTTGAAGTGGACTTGGGAAATGTTGGAATGGACGATCAGCCGGAGGTATTCCAGCATAACTTTCCTGCGAAACAAATGTAGCAGCTGACATACTACAGACACCAGAGGAGTTAGAAGAGGAGGGCCAAGACTTCGACTGGACAAGATGTCTCCATGACCAGATGTTTGTCTTTCAGGAGAATGAGTTGGACAGGATCCTTGACATCATTATCACAAATATGACTCCACAGAGGTCAGCATCACAAAAACCTGTGCCAGCCAATATGATATTCCTTAGCGCCCGATATGCGCATTATCATGCCAACCAAGACCTACTTGCGAAACTGCTCATTACTGCTATGGACAAGATAAACGATGTTGTTGAGACTCATCAATGGGATATGACTATTCTAGCCTTCTGGATCTCTAACGCCACACTGCTCCTTCATTACCTGAAAAAGGATGCTGGGCTCTCCGGATCAACCTCGGAATTCCAGTTACAACTCGCTGAGCTCATCAACGAAATATTCATTCTTGTGATAAGGGATGCGGAGCGAAGAATGGACAAGGTCTTGGATTCAGCCATGTTAGATCATGAGACCATCCCTGGCTTTGAGGATATTGCATTTCAGGATGAATGGAAACTGTTTAAAAAGAAAAATCAGGTCAAGGAAGAGCCTATAGAGAAAAGATTTAGGCCACCATCACCAAGAAGACGAGCGAAGCCAGCACCACGTAATGTTACATCATTACTTTCGTCCACATTGTTTGTCCTTGATCTGTACGATATCCATTCTGTCATAATATCACAAATCCTTGCTCAACTTTTCTACTGGCTTGGCGCCGAATTATTCAACCGCATAATGTCGAATCGAAGATACCTCGCCCGAACGAAAGCCATGCAGATCCGAATGAATATTTCCATACTAGAGGATTGGGCACGAGCGAATAACAGACAACCAGGGCACTATGAGCACGGCTCTATGACGTCAAGCGGGGAGACAACGGTAGATGCTGCAAGACGGCATCTAGCACCCGTCATCCAGTTACTTCAATGGCTTCAATGTTTCTCATCATTGGGTCAAGATGACCTGGAGGCGCTCGTTGGTACCTTACAGCAGCTCACGCGACTTACCCCGCAACAATTGATCCATGCTGTGAAGCATTATCGCTCGGAGGTCGGAGAAAAGGGGCTTCCGAAGAGCGCCATGAAGTACCTTATCAGCCTACAAAGGGAATCTTCCCTGCGCAAGGAGCGGCAGAGGTCTGCTGCAGCATCTCCCAGGCCACAAGCTGCGGACTCTGCTCCTACAACACCGGTAAAGGGCGAATCGAACGGCCATGTCAAGAATTCACCTGAGTCAAACCAGAAACCCATCATACCGAATACACTCAAACCTCTACCTCTGGATGAACTTCCCCAAGATGAAGATGATGCTCCTGAACATTTGCTATTGGACCCAGCGCTCATGCTGCCATTTTCTCTCCCAACGAGCACCGATATGCTTATCAGTTTCGGAGCGGGATTTGGTGGCGTAAATCGGGAACGCGAGCGGAAGTACATTCCCACTGTTCCCCCAGAATTCCTCGCAAAATTAGACCTTGGTGGGGGAAGGGCAGCATCTACTTACGAAGAAAGAGATTGGGAAAATGAGGATGGTTGAGAAATATTGAGTGATGAATTATGATCAATATAATACTGGGTTGGCCGGCTTGCGAGGGATATAGCCTTGCAGGATTCATTCCCCAGTACTATATCCAGCTACTTATTGTAGTAAAAGCCCAGGTTGAAATCAGTAAAAACATTGAAGGCATCTTCAATCTCATAATTGGATAGCGGAGCAAGGTCCCTTCCCAACTTTAGAAGGAGCCTTTGTTCTCACTAGCATCAAAGAACAATCAGCTCAGCGGATCAGACACTAAAGGGCCGATCTTCCCAATGTCAGGAATTAGCCTCAATGTAAAACAATTTCGGGGACCTCTGAACAGGAGATTTCCGGGACGTAACGTTGGCTATAGGATCAAAATAGATGTTTATAAGTGATTGATGTCCACATGTATGTGCTCAACGCCTTGACGCTTGGACCTCTTCTTAAATCCGAATTAAGCTGGTAAGTTATGGTTGTGGCGGCGCTATAGGCCGTCCCTGAGGCGAAAGCAGTAATCTCGAAGCCGAAATGGGATGCGCCTCGAAGTGAAAGCATCGACACCGAGCACTGACACCGACAATCGAAACATCCGGATTGCAATCGCATCCTATGCTATCGGTATTCTTGAACTTCATTGCCTACCTGAAGTTAACTTGTTCGACTGCATAGAAGACCGTATCTGGATCCATCAAATTCGATGACCGCGCTTATTTTACGCAATCTCGCTCGTTGGCACTGTCCGACTACATAGGTCGTCTTCCAGTGAATCTCACCATCTCCTCAGTAAATTGTACGAAACAATGAACAATGGCGCCCGAAAAGCCAGGCGGTCTTCGGATGAAGATCGCGACAACAGCTCGGTCATCCACTGCGAATGGAAGCATAAAGTCACTACGTTACGAAGAGACTCTGCCAGCTAAACCACCGATTCCGGTAACTATCGTGCCGCCACGCGCGCCTCCAACAGACACCCATCCTGCGTTGAGAAGGCCTCCAAGTAATACTGAGCAGCAGGATATCTCGAAGAGAGACTCAGGGCTTGCACCAACTGAGTCAACAGCTGCTAGGGAAGGCTCCTTGGCTGCAGGAGACGAAAGCAGCTTATTTTCGCCCACAAGCAGTTCACTGGTACATACGAATAGCACTATGACTCCAGAGCCACCGAAGTCGCCGAATTTTACTAAGAGCGACAGCTCGAGTACCGTGAGTCGTTGGAGGGATAGCATCAAAAAGGCAGACGGTCCTAAAACGCCTCAACGAGAGGGAAGTAAGACGGGAGGATCGGATGATGAATTTGCCCCAATCACAACACCCATACCGACAGAGGATCAGCTTGAGCTAAATTTCATGGACCAAATTTCCTTTTCCCACCGAGGCAGCGTCTTGCTCTCAGGCAAGAAAGTACGCAAGGAGCGCCCTCGCGAAATTCTTACGAGAAGGTCAGTCTAGCAAGCAGTAGGGCTCCGAGTAAAGATCGCTGACACCAGGAATCTAGACATCCGAGGAATTCAATGATGGTATTCTCAAACTCGAAATTATTGTCTGAGGAGCTAGAACTTGAGTCCCAAAAGGTTCGATCAATGTACGAGATTGGTCAATCGACGGAATGGGCCGATGGAAGGCTATCAGCGCCTTTAATAAGTACTGCTATGGTAGAAGAGGAGACTATTCTTGATGAGTCCGAACAGTTTGTGTCCCTCTACAGTGACTTGGAAAGCTATTGACAGATTTAGCCTTAATGGGAACCGCGATATCTTTAAAACGAATGATGGTCTTCGGCCCAATAGCGCTCTTACCACAGGGAGAGCAAGTTCAATTAAAATGGAGCACGAGTTGGCTGGCGGTCTTGAAGACTGGGAGGACATAAGTGGTGGAGACGTGGACAGATATGGATTTATTATGGTGCGCAAAGAAACTGCAAACCGAGCTAGCACACCAGAGCCAAGGCCACCACAGCGTGTTTCTACGGTTAGTAGCCGACTATGGATATGAATATTTCTAGACATTTTCCCAATTTCCTTCAAATTGTTTGCATCGTAGATCGTTTCAAGCTGACCACAGATAGGTTTTACAAATGGCTTCCCAGGCACCTCGTAGGCGCCGTGGCCTTGGAAGGACATTGTCTTCTTCCAAGTCTTTGCGATCTGGCCTTCATAGAAGCACCAGCCGCAAAGTTTCTCTCAGATCTATTAATACACAGGAGACCGGCTCGTCTCGACGAAGCTCGAGGCCTTTCCGTTCTGCTGTAAATCGCCTTCCTGGCAATAGAGATAGACGGTGGATGGATGAAGCAGGTGACATGCTGACACTACCACCTGGGCTTGCTGACATTGCGGAGGAAGAGGAAGGCGGGAAAGCTGCCGAAGGTGCCAAGAGGAAGGAATGGGCCCGAGCCGAGAAGTGGCGAAAAATGGCAAAAGTGGTGAAAAGCGGAAAAGAAGGAGAGGGTATGGAATTTGAATTCGACTTGAGGAATCCGAAGCTCATCGAGCGGACCTGGAAAGGCATTCCTGATCGCTGGCGAGCCGCAGCTTGGCATTCTTTCCTGAGCGCTAGTGCAAGCCGAAGAAAGGATAGTGCTACCGATGGCCAGATTGTGGAGGATTTCCACAAATTGATACAGCAAAGTTCTGCGGATGATGTTCAAATCGATATGGACGTGCCGCGAACCATCAATAGCCACATCATGTTCAGAAGACGATACCGTGGTGGCCAAAGACTACTTTTCCGTGTGCTGCATGCTCTATCTTTGTACTTCCCGGAAACGGGCTATGTCCAAGGCATGGCATCCCTCGCTGCGACATTGTTGTGTTACTACGACGAAGAGAAGACTTTCATCATGTTAGTCCGAATGTGGCAAGTTAGAGGGCTTAACAAGCTATACGAGTCGGGTTTTCCAGGACTTATGGCGGCACTTGACGAATTCCAGAAGGAATGGATGAATGGTCACGACGTGTCCAAAAAGCTTGTAAGTCGATTTACCATTTGCACATCATAACTTAGTTGCCTGATACACTATATAGGATGAGCTTGGCATCGAGCCAACCGCTTTCGGCACAAAATGGTATCTAACACTCTTCAACTTCTCAATCCCCTTCCCTGCACAACTCCGCGTTTGGGATGTATTTATGCTCCTTGGCGATTCAGATGTCTCGATACCTTCGAATAAAGAGCGACCATTTGGCGGTGGCCTGGACGTACTCCATGCCGCGAGCGCGGCTTTGATTGACGGGACTCGGGAGATTCTCCTTGATAGCGACTTTGAGAATGCTATGAAAGCCCTTACTAGCTGGATACCGGTCAAGGACGAAGATCTTTTCATGAAAGTTGCAAGGGCTGAATGGAAGCTGCATCATACCAAGAAGCGCGTTTGAGTTCGGAGGCGCCAAGCTCGACGTGACCACTGCTGCCGCATTCACATCACGATGCAATTTGCTTTATATTTTTCAACACAATGATACCCCACATCTTTCCAAAATCATGACGAACACGATATCTCAATGTCTTACTGGGAAATGAGCAAAGTTTTCTAAGTATTAAAATCACTACTGCATTATCATCCCACACCTGATAACATGACGCAGGCTTGCGGACAAGCCTCCCCTATTTTGCCAGATAGCTTACATATTCGAATAATCCCTGCTGTTTACAGGGACTATATTATTCTCTTCTTGTTAATAGCTAGGGCGTGAATTATCAACGGAGTCTATGATGGACATGTGCATACATAAAGGCATGGATATGAATCCTGCTCTTGGGCAAGCTGTGGATGAATGAGAAATAGAGAAATCAACTAGGAGATCATTTGCCTTGCTTCTCCCATGTGACTCGTGTGTGATCTACTCTTATCTTTTATCTCAAACGATTCTTTCCACCAAGTATGGTACATATAAATTCCCTTCCCATACACTGTACTCGTCACCACTCCACACGACTCATATGCTTCGACACGTGATGTTCATTTGCCATCCGAGGCTTAGGTAAGCTATCCGAGAATGCAGGTCATATTCACAAATTGGGAATTTGATGCGACAGGAGCAAGCAAAAAAATTGGGCTTTAGCAGCCGAGCCGACAGCCGTTGTACTGTAAGGCTATTAGCCGTCGCTGCATTACGCCTAATGCCTACCCGAAGCGTCGATCCCTAGCGTTACCAGTTGCCTAGGAAAGAAGGGCGGATTCGGCGTATGAAACGAGTGGCGCTTCGCAATCTTTTAATGCCCGTGACCACTTCGAATGATCTGCATTGTGGCGCAGCAAAATTTCATATCGGAATGAGTGGGCCCTTCCCGCTGCCTCACTCGCTACCACTACAAGGAGGACGTGGCTGTGGGGAGTCTTAGCACCTTGTGCTACCATCATAGCAATCGTTGTGATGTTGACAAAGGTAGGGTTGATAGGATAGAGCATTGCCATCTTTGTGACTGCACAAAATCGGAACATAACTTTACCTGATTTCCTGATGGAGAATTCCCATACGATGATCGCATTCTCGGTCAATAATCAGACAGTCGAGCAGAAGGGCGGACCCTGCCCAGATCTTGTTCAATCTCATGGCAGCAGGGATGGCGGCACATGGTCAAAGCAAGAAATCTTGGTTGCAATTCGCCACTGGGTCGTTTTTTGGTTGGTGAGGGGCAGCGGAACATTTTGGTCAGCAATCTTCGTAGGGCGAGCCATATGATATGATCGACATTGGAGCTACTGCACTCCTGCCGTCACCGGACAATCCGACGGTCTGGGCGACGGAGACCTCGACATGAAAATTAGACTACAATGCCTATCTAGGTGGTTCATGCTCAGGATAATCGAGGACATGAATTTATGGATCTAATAGCCGCTAGGACACTGAGGACGGTTGAAGACAATGTCGTAGGTGACTAATTTCATAAAAAACCTCCATGTACCAGGGATCATCAACGAGCTCCATTCCCAAATAGGAATATGATAGCCTTCGAACCGTCCTGAAGGGCCTCCTTGATAACGTGTGGTCGTCTTGATCATCTGAACCCACCAACCGTGCTTGTAATTTCAAAGTGGGAAGCGGTGCTTCTATTCGCCATTGTGCCGCATGAAGCTCTATCTGTTCAAGCCACATGATATCATAACACTGATATCCAGTTTTACAAAGCACACATTCGCAACTTCGCAACTGATGCTCTCTCTGGAAAATTATAGCCCCTTGCTGCGGACAATAGAGTGTACATGTAGGTAGCACAGATCGGTCAACAATCCCGATCATTTTGTCCTCTGAAAGAATTGGTTATGTTTCAGTCCTGCATGAGCTCCCGGATCAAATACACATCGCTTAGCCCTAGAATTTTGATACCCTTGGTAGAGAGAGAATGCACCAGTGAACTGATTGTATGTAGTGTAGAACTTGATCATATCCGTTTCCAGACAGAGAGAATTTGAAGACAACACGAGAAGGCTCGGCGGTATTCCGCTGAGGCGTTAAATCGTCAGGGTTTGGGACACCTTCATTATTCAATCAGAATGTTCCGCTATGAAAGATGGGCATATACGATGCGAAGCACTGCGGGGTGCTTGTCCCGCCACTGGGGAGTTCCACCATGCTCTCATTCGGATTGTCCAAGCCATCAGAGTGGCACTGCACGAGGGTTATCAAGCCATACCGAGCAGCCTTATTAGGCCCCATGTTACAGCTTAAGCAAGCCTCGTCCCTCCAATTTCGTTGGTTCCCATGGCAAAAGTCTCTGGAAAGGCTACAGAACACGGGGCATCATGCGATCTCATGGTAATGCATGTCCTCGTGGGTGGGCTTGTACTTTCGCTCGTTTGGGGATGAATTTTCAGTATGAAACTCGCACAGGCTAGACGCCAGCGTCGGCCTGCCGTACCAATACTTTGTCTGCGTTTTGCTGGCGATGTATGATACCTGCTATTGCTACTTCGTACCCTTGCCGATTTACCTTTCTGGTCATCCCTTCTCGGGAAGTCTTCCTCACCGCTTGGTTTTCCACAATACGTCAACACAATACGGTTCTTGGCCGTCTCGGTAGCCGACTTTTATCGCAACGATTGCGTGCAGTAACAGAAAAAATAGATTGCCAGGTGGCCCATGCAGCCACATGCTCCTGCAATATTTACTACAACGATGCAGCACCCATCACATCAGATGGATTACGTGGATTGTGGTTCGGCGGTAGTGCACACATTTCTAAACAATGAAAGGGTCCTTCATCTTAGTACTTGACAGGCCAGGGAATCTAGAGCGGACGGCAACGCCATATCAACAAAATCAGACGAATAGCAGTCGGAGGCGAATTAAGGACCGAACGGTCGAGTTACAGGGTCCTTCGGAGATGGAGCGAAGCAATGAGCAGCTCCGTAGCCCCCGGTCGGAAGAGATGGCTAATCGCAAACTGGGCCACTTGAGCCACAGTCAGCCGACAATGTGGAAAACGGGCAATTCTGGCTCCGCAAGCCTGCTCCTCTTCTAGCTTAATCCAAACCACACTCCAATAACCGAAATCCAGCACCAATCCTTACCACTGCTGGGCGTTGGCGCCATCAGCTTCCCCCCCGTCAGCCTTTCTTTCTTGGGCGGCTTCTGAAAATGTATGCGAAGTTATCACTGTGCGACACAGCGGGGCAAATGATCCTTCAACGCAATGAATGCTGGCATTTCCCAAGCCCCACCAAAAGGTTAGAAACATTAGTGGGAAGTCCTTTGATTTCAATGCCCCTGCTGCATTGGTCTCGTCATTCATAGCATGGAATACGAAGGCCTTTGTTGCCGACGGGCGTTATTGTATTCGACTAATCAGTCCCGTCAGACCGGACAGGATTTTCTTTTTGCCTTTCCGGTAGCAGTGTTTCCAGTAGTTAACAACGCTGCGGACCAGATTAGGCACTTTTTGTTGTCGATCGCCGCTGTTTCAAAGCGAGAGAAATTTCGCGATACGATTGCCAGATCTACTGTACCAACGATTTCGACCCTGGGTTACCCTTGCAAGTCCACGCTTTTTGGCGACCCATGGTGCTGTAGCTTGTTCGCTAAAGTCACTGAAATCTCGGAAAATTTGCCCTTGCAATACAATTCATACACATGCCACTGCGGCATAATGCTGATGCTGACTTCCAGACGAGATACAACCTGCGGACGCCGATCCTGGAATGTCCGCAATTCCCAGGAAAGAAAGCCTCCAAATGCCTGTTTAGCTAATATTGCTTGAAAACGCCAAATCACGGATAGAGCAACCTTGTACGTACTCTCTGGCGATTTCCAGGTTGGACCGTGGAGCAACCCCATATCAGTGCTTTGGGTTGTCTTGTCTGGCATTCATTGTCGATCACTCTTTCCATTCGACAACTTCACCATACCCACACCTCCCCAAAAGATCGTCCCTGCAATCAACTTTAGGATAGAGTCCAGATTCAGAAAGAAATCCTGCGGCCTTATATAATTCATCACACAGTTCAGAGACCCCACCTTACCTAAAACGGGTATCACCTACTCCAACACTAAGGTACCTGGACGAGATGACCGTGACATGTGGGGGGGTTTTACCGGTGTCCTCTTAAAAGTCTCAAGTCCCCACCGGTCTTTACCTTAGGTTATCCGACTTCTTCTACATTTAAGGTCATTCTTACCATTTATGTCTTCCATGATACTTTTAATATAGCCCTCGAGATGTTGCTCACATTAAAGCAGTCAGCACATCACAGCTTCAAGTCTTTCCATGACTACTCCCCTCCAACGCCGCCGTCCTCCTCACGTTTCTCCCCCGCGCTCACGAATGCTGGGCCTTCTTTCCCATCCCTTCCCCCAGCTACCCAGTCGACGACTAAGCCGATGTCGACGCCCCACCGTGCTCTGCCTCCTCCGGCAGCCATGACTCTACCGCAGCCTACACAAACCGCTCCAGCTTTGGGTCAATCTTCATTCAGCCAGCCTTCAGTTCAACTCCCAGCACCTCCGCAACAATGGCAAGGATCTGAAGAGCCAATGCGGAATTGGCTACAGGCCAAGGCAGAAGAGGATAAACGAAGACAAGAGGAGGAAAAGACAAGACAAGAAGGCCTGCGTCTAGAGCAAAGGAAGGTGGAGCAAGAAATGTTGCGAACCTCCCTGAGTGGAGGCATCCCGCCTTATATGATCCCTATAGTTTTTGCAGGAATGGGAGGCGCCAATCCTAATCTTGTAAATACAAGCTTGGAATGGGCTCAGCATTACATGGCGCAAGCCCACCAGCTTCAGCAGCAACAACAACAACAACAGCAGCAGCAGCAACAACAGCAACAGCAACAGGCAATTGGGCCTCATCCTCATGCTTCGCCGGAGCTAAGAAGAGAGTCAAGACAGATTTCTCAAATTTATGGTCAATCACAACATCCGATTCCACCACCGTTACCTTCGACACCGATTGGTCCAGGTTCCCAGCAACCTGCCGGTTTTCTTCCAGGTTATCCAATGTCACCTGGCAGGAGTAGAGGCCAGCTCCCAGGTCCAGCAACCCTTTCGAGAATCCCTGCATCTTCTGAATTGCCTCGACTCAACACTGGTGAAATGCATATCCAACAGCCTCCACAAGGTCCCCCAGGCCAGTCATCGCACCCATTACAACAATCACAAAGTGCAAATCCATCTCAGCAGGAATCTCCTTCAATCTATTTTCATCATTGGCAACCTCCAACCTCTCAGGCTAGCACGAGTGGCGCCAACCAGCCGTCGACTCCTTCAGGTATTTCATAGCTGATCCACAAAATCAAATCATCTACTTATGCGTACGTGGCAGATGTACCCGCATCCTCTCCCAGGAAGCGCAAG
>Ga0335074_10010014_pt1 | contig 13248 bp, 10 predicted proteins | sample Lox_Sample_23_FD_206715 | JGI IMG/M metagenome (GOLD analysis project Ga0335074, IMG submission 206715) | Soil microbial communities from Loxahatchee National Wildlife Refuge, Florida, United States - Lox_Sample_2.3 | ecosystem: Environmental > Terrestrial > Soil > Wetlands | place: USA...
GTCGCCAGGCTGGCGAGCAGCGCCCGCCGGGAGCTCACCGCGCGGGTGAAGACCGCGGCGTCGCCGTCCAGGTTCGGCCCGCAGCGGTAGACGTCGTCATAGGCGTTGTTGATCGCCGTCCGATCGGTGACGCTGCTGACCAGCATCCCGGCGACGGTCGACGCGGCCTGCTTCTCGGTGACCGCCGTCGATGAGTCGGACGCGGACGCCGACGCAGAGGACGACGCGGATGGCGACGGCGAGGCGGGTGCGGATGCGGTCGGCGAGCTCGCGGCGGCCGAGGCCGTCGCCGCCGTGGCGGTGGTGGAATTGGCGGCGTCGCTGACCGTCTCGCGGTGGCTGAACGGGTGAAGCAGCAGCACGATCACCACCACCGCGGCCGCCGCAGCGGCCGCCAGAACCGACCACAGCAGCGGCGCGCGGGACCGGCGGTTGCCGCCTCCCGGGCGAAGCGGAGGCCCGGGCGGGACCGACGCCCCCGACGGGCCGCCGCCCGCAGCGGGCTCGAACGGGGGGCGGGACGGCGGCTGGTAACCCGGGCCCGGGTACGGCATCGGCGGCTGCTGGTAGCCGGGGGACTGGTACGGCGGAGGCGGCTGGACGTCGGGCTGGTACACCGGCGGCTGGTACGGCCGAGGCGGCGGGCTCGCGAGCTGCTGATTCGCGGCCAGCGAACTGGCCGGAGGCTCGAACGGGCTGCGCGGTTCGGTGACGCTGTACCAATCGCTCCACTCGTTCCGCGGCGGCGAGTCCGGCCCGGGAAACGGCACCGCGCTCGGCAGGCCGACCTCGGTGTACCCCGGCCCGCTAGGCACCGCTGGTGCTGGTGCTGGTGCTGGCGCTGGCGCTGACGTCTGCGTATCGCCGGGTCCGGTCCCAGGTCCGGGAGCCTCGGCGGCCGGGAATTCGTCGATGACGCGCTGCCCGCACTTGGCACAGAACCTCGCACCCGAGCGCAGCCCCGCCCCGCATCTGCCGCACCAGCGGCTCGGCTCTGCCACTGCACCACCGCCCACCCCGGCCACCCTTACAACTCAGGGTAGGGGAGCGCTCATCGGCTGCCAAGGGGCACGCGACGCGACGACCGCGGTGCCCGCGCCGATGCCAAATCGACCCACCGCGGTCGCAACCCAAGCCGCGCCGCGGTCCGGCCCCGATCGCGCCGCTCACCTGTGCCGACGTCCGTCCACGCCCCGTCATGAGCCTCGAACACAAATGATCGTATAGGAAATGGTGGTGGACTTTATAACAATAATCAAGTCACAGGGGTTGAATGGTTACTAGTGGACCATATATGTTCCTGGCATCGCGGGGACAACGCAGCGACCCGGTGCCGCCTTCGCGGCGGTCGACCGACAGGAGGTCGGCGCTCTTGAGCGACCACACCAGCGCTCTGTCTGGGGTGCGGGTGCTCGACCTCACCCATCAGGTGGCGGGCCCCTCGGCCACCCTGATGCTGGCGTTCCTCGGCGCCGAGGTCGTGAAGGTGATCGCGCCGGGCAGCCGGGACAGTTACGACGGCATCGCGTTCTACCTCAACAACGCCTCCAAGAAGTCCATCGAGCTCGACCTGAAGTCGGAGGCGGGCGTGCAGGCGGCGCTGCGGCTGGCTGACCAGGCCGACATCTTCGTGGAGAACTTCTCGCCGGGGGTGATCGACCGTCTCGGCCTGTCCTGGGACGTGCTTTCCCGGCGGAACCCACGGTTGATCTACGCCCAGGTGAAGGGGTTCGCCGAGGACTCGCCTTACCGGGACTTCCCGTGCTTCGACCCGATCGCGCAGGGCTTCGCCGGCGGGTCCGCCATCACCGGCGAACCGGACGGGCTGCCGATGAAGCCCGGCCCCGACGTGGGCGACACCGGCACCGGCATGGTGCTCGTCGGCGCCATCCTGGCCGCGCTCTACCAGCGCGAGCGGGACGGGCTCGGCCAGCGGGTGCAGCTCGCGATGACCGACCAGGTGGCGACGTTCATGCGGATCCACTTCGGGTGGCCGATCGAGCGGCAGATGGACACACCGCGGTTCGGCAACCGGCCCCCGTTCCTGGTCACCACCGCGCCGTCGGACATCTTCCCCTGCCCGCCGTTCGGGCCGAGCGACTACGTGCACATCCACGCGGGCAGCGACCGCCAGTGGGAGCGGATGGCCAGGCTGATGGGCCGCGAGGACATGCTCGGCGACGAGCGGTTCGCGACGATGGCGAGCCGGGGCGAGCACAAGGCCGAGGTCGACGCGGCCGTCCGCGCCTGGACCGCCACACTGGACAAGATGGCGGCGATGGCCGCCCTCGGCGCCGCCGGGGTGCCCGCCGGCGCGCTCCGCTCCACCACCGAGGTACTCAACGACGCCGACCTGCGCGAGCGCGGCATCTTCGTCACCGTCGACGACCCCGGCCGGGGCCAGGTCACGATCCCGGCCTACCCGGCCAAGATGTCCAGATCCCCGGTTCGGGTGACCGCGCCGCCGCAGCCCGGCCAGCACACCGCCGAGGTGCTGCGCGACTGGCTCGGCGCCGACGCGCCGGCGGTTGAGTCCTCCCTCGGTGACCGCCACCCGACCGGTCACCCCACCCCGACCGGAGACCCCAACCCAACCGGTCACCGCAACCCAACGGCCGCGCCGTGATCAGGCGCGAGGTCGCGATCGTCGGCATCGGGCAGACCGCCTACGCCAAGGCGCTGCCGGGCACCGCCTGGGAACTGGCGATCGAGGCGATCCTGGCCGCCCTGGCCGATGCCGGGATCGACCCGAAGGACGTGGACGGCCTGTGCCGTTTCGCGCCGCCGTTCGAGACCGTCAGCGAACCGCAGCTGGTCCGCGCGCTCGGCATCGGCGAGCTCACGTTCTTCGCCGAGTCGCCGCTCGGCGGCGAGGCCCTCGGTGCGGTCATCGCGCACGCCGCGGCCGCGGTCAAGGCGGGGCTCGCGAGCACGGTCGTCGTCTACCGCGCGCTCAGCCAGTCCAAGGGCGGCCGGTTCGGCCGGGCCGACAGCCGCGGCCCGGGCGGAACCGGCACCGGCACCGGAACCGGCGGCCCCGACTCGGACGCGCACGTGGTGGTGGCCGAGGAGGACAACCGGTCGTTCGCCTGGCCGTACGGGCTCCTGTCGCCCGGCCAGCTGTTCGCCCTGTGGGCCCGGCGGTACGCCATCGTCAACCGCCTGACCGACGAGGACCTCACCCAGGCCCTCGGCGCCATCGCGATCACCCAGCGGCGATACGCCAACAACAATCCCAACGCGATGATGCGGGACCGGAAGATGGACGCCGACGACTACCGGAACGCACGGATGATCAGCGAGCCGCTCCGCCTGTTCGACCTCTGCCTGGAGAACGACGGCGCCTGCGCCTACGTGGTCACCGGGGCGGAAACCGCCCGGGCGCTCCGCGACGACCCGGTGTACCTGCTGTCGGCCACCCAGACGATCAGCCCTTACCGCGAGCCGATGGGCATCTACGTCGCCGGCGAGCTCCTCGAGCTGTTCACGCCCGCCACCGCCGAGCGGCTGTTCGCCGACGCCGGGGTGGGCCGCGGGGACATCGACGTGGCCGAGTTCTACGACGCGACCTCGTACATGCCGCTGCGCTCGCTGGAGTCCTACGGGTTCGTCCCCGACGGGCAGGCCTGGCGCTACGTCACCGAGACCGGGACCGGGCCGGACAGCCCGCTGCCGGTCAACACCCACGGCGGGCACCTGTCCGAGGCCTACCTGCACGGCATGAACGGGGTCCTCGAGGCGGTCAGGCAGCTTCGCGGCACCGCCAGCAGCCAGGTCGCCGGCCCGGAGATAGCCCTCGTCGGCGCGCCGGCCGGCAGCGCCATGATCCTGGCCCGGTAGCGAAGGAGCGCGCAGCGATGGCGATTATCCCGGCCGCCACGGACCTGACCAGGCCCTACTGGGACAGCGCCCGGAGCGGCTCGCTCGTCATCCAGCGCTGTAACAACTGCGCCAACCACTGGCACCCGCCGCTGCCGGGCTGCCCGCACTGCCATTCGACCGATCTCGGCTGGCAGCAGGTGGCCGGCACCGGGACCGTCTACACCTACACCGTGGTCAGGCACGCGACCCACGCCGCGCTGGCCGGCCGCATCCCCTACGTCGTCGCCATCGTCGAACTCACCGAAGGCCCGCGGATCGTGACCGGCATCATCGGCTGCGACTCCCGCGACGTCAGGGCCGGGATGGAGGTTCAGGTCCGCTTCGAAGCCGTCACCGACGAGGTGACGCTCCCGTACTTCGAGCCAGCCCAGTAAAGCTGACCCCGGCCGGTCAGGGCCGGGGCCGCCGATGCTCGCCGCGCCAACGGCGAGCGGATAACTCACACCATCACAGTGCAGTGAAAGGATATCCGCGGGATGACTAGGAAAACTAGATATAGATACGCAGGCGTCGCGGTCCTCGCGGCGGTCACCACGCTCGCCGCCGCGGCCTGCTCGAGCAGTTCCTCCTCCAGTCCACCGACCGCCTCGGCCAGCGCCGCCTCGACGGCCAGCTCCGGGTCGACGTCAACCGGCGCCGCCGCGGCGTCCAAGTCGCCGGTGATCTTCGCGGCGATGGGGCCGAACTCCGGCTCCGAGTACAACCCCGGTCCGCAATCGACCAAGAACCAGTACGAGGCCCTGGCGGCGGCGTGGAACAGCGTCGGCGGCATCGACGGCCACCCGATCCAGCTGAACTTCTACGACACCGAGTCCTCGGCCGCCGTCGCCGTCCAGATCGTGCCCAAGGTCGAGGCGAGCGGGGCGAAGGCGTTCTTCAGCTGCTGCTTCGCGGCCGAGTCGGAAGCCGCCGACGCCAAGACGAGCACCGAGGGCCCGATCACCTTCAATGCCGACCCGAACATCCCGATGCCATCCGGCAGCTATCTGTTCGACGCCACCATGCCCGCGACCGAGGGCCTCGCCGCGACCGAGAAGTTCATCGGGCTGAAGGGCTGGAAGAAGGTCGCGCTGCTGACCGACACCACCCCGGGCGAGGACACCGCGCGCAACAGCCTCACCTCGGCCGCCGCCGCCAACGGCTACACGGTCACCACCGACCAGATCTTCGACGTAAGCGCCACCTCGCTGGCCACCCAGATCAGCCAGATCGCCGCGACCAAGCCCGACGCCATCGTGCTGTGGTCGGTCGGCCCGCAGATCGCCACCGCGTTCTCCGCCATCGCCGCCTCGTCGCTGGCCGGCACCCCGGTGCTGCTGGCCGACGGCGACCTCAACCTGGCGATCTTGAAGAAGACCGCCTCCACCCTCCCCGCCAACACCTACGCGCCCGGCGCCTACTACCTGGTCGCGCAGTCGGGCGGGGTTCCGGCCGACGAGTCGGCGGTGCTCAAGTACTTCCTCAAGGCGCAGGGGTTCACCGGGTCGACCAACGACAACGTGGCCTCCTACATCGTCGACAGCTTCAACGTGGCCGTCGCCGCGATCGCCCACCTCGGCGTGAACGCCACCAACCAGCAGATCCTCAACTACGTGCAGACGCTGTCCGGGTTCCAGGGCATCAACGGCGTCTACCACTTCTCGCCCTCCAACCACACCGGCCTGTCCGGCCTGACGATGGGCATGGTGAAGATCGCGCCGAGCACGCTCGACCTCACCCCGGTCGCCAACGCCGGCGTCACCACGCTGCTGTCCAGCTCGTGAGCACAGGAAACTGACTCCGGGTACCTCGTGATCACCTTTCTCTCGATCCTCATAGCGGGCGTCTCGACCGGCGCGATCTACGCGCTGATCTCGCTCGGGTTCACGCTCGCGTTCAACTCCTCGGGCATGCTCAACCTGCTCCAGGGCGGGTTCGTGGTGCTCGGCGGGCTGCTCACCTACGAGGGCGTCAACAGCTGGCACCTCCCGCTGGTCGTGTCGATCGCCGTGGCCACCATCGTGACCACGGCGATCGCCGCCGCCTTCCACGTCCTGGTGCTGCTGCCGAACTCGCGGCGGCTGTCCCCGCAGAACATGCTGCTGATCCTGCTCGGCGGGCTGATCCTGCTGCAGGGCTCGGGTGAGCAGCTGTGGGGCGACTTCGCGTACTCGATGCGGCCGTTCGGGTCGCTGGAAGACTTCACCGTCGGCTCGCTGACCATCCCCGCCCAGGTGGTCTGGATCGTCGGCCTCGGCGTCGTGGTCTGCGCCGGGCTGACGCTCTTCCTGGCCCGCACGCACACCGGCAAGGCGCTGCGCGCGGTCGCGCAGAACCCGGCCGGCGCCCGCGCGATCGGCCTCAAGGTCAACGCCCTCGCGATCGCCAGCTTCGCGGCGACCGGGCTGCTCGGCGCGCTCGCCGGGGCGTTCGTGCTGCCGTACCTGTCGGTGTCGATGGACGACGCCGCCACGTACTCGCTGCTCGGCATCATCGGCATCTCGCTCGGCGGCTTCGGCTCCTACTTCGGCGCAGTCGTCGGCGGCGTCGCCCTCGGCATCATCGAGGCGATGGCGACCGGCTACCTGTCCTCGCTCTACGGCGAGTCGTTCGAGCTGGTCGCGCTCATCGTCATCCTCGTGCTCCGCCCCGAGGGGCTGCTGCGGGGCGCCAGCCGGGTCCGTTCCGACACCGGCGAGGCGGCCGGCCACGTCCACTACGTCGAACGCTCCCCCCGGATGCTCACCGCCGTGGTCTTCGGCCTGCTGATGGTGGTCGGCATCGCGCTGCCGCTGATCGGGTTCACAGACGAACTGCAGAACATCAACCTGGTCGGCATCACCGCGCTCGCCCTCATCGGGATGGACGTGCTGATGGGGTACCTCGGCATGGTCAGCCTCGGCCAGTCGGCGTTCATGGCGGTCGGCGGCTACCTGGCCGCGCTCACGGTCATGCACCTCGCCATCCCCACCCTGCTCGGCCTGCTCATCGGGGTGGCGTCGGCCGTTGCCGTCGCCTACGTGTTCTCGATGATCACGGTCCGGCTGGCGCCGTACTACATGGCCACCGTGTCGCTCGCGCTGGTGCTGCTGGCGCAGGACCTCGGCGGCGAGCTTAACATCACCGGCGGCACGGCCGGCCTGATCGACATCCCCAGCCTCTCGGTCGGCGGGTTCGCGTTCGACACCGATTTCCGGTTCTACTACCTGATCTGGGGCCTGGTCGCGGTCTTCGGCTTCGGCTCGTTCCTGGTACTGCGGGGCAAGACCGGGCGGATGATGAAGGCGATATCGTTCGACCCCATCGCGGCCGCGTCGATGGGCGTGGACGTGCGCAGGTACCGGCACTACGCGATGCTCTACGCGGCCGGCCTGGCCGGCCTGGCCGGCGCCCTCTACGCGTTCTACCTGAACTTCCTGGCGCCAAGCGAGGTCGGCCTGGGGGAGTCGTTCACGCTGATCGTCGCGACCGTGCTCGGCGGCGCGGGGACCCTCCTCGGCCCGATACTCGGCGGCGCGTTCTTCACCTACCTGCCCGCGATCTCGCAGGGATTCCAGCAGTGGACCACGGTACTCGAAGGGGTCCTGGTCATCGTGGTGCTCAGCCTGGCGCCGAGCGGCGTGCTCGGCGGCGTGCTCGGCGCGATCGCCCGGCTGAGGCGCATCACCCCCAGGCGTCAGAAGAAGGGAGAGGTCCGTGTCCGGGTGCCGGCTTGAGGCCCGCGAGCTCACCAAGGCGTTCGGCGGCGTCACCGCGGTCGACAACGTCTCGTTCACGGCCGAGGCCGGGTCCATCACCGGCGTCGTCGGCCCCAACGGGGCCGGCAAGACCACCCTGTTCAACCTGCTCACCGGCATCTACCCGGCCGACCACGGCCAGCTCGTGGTCGGCGGCGCGACCGTCGGCCGGTCCGGCTGGCAGCCGCACAAGATCGCCCGGCTCGGCGTCGCCCGGACCTTCCAGTCGGCCCGCGTCTTCCCGAACCTCAACGTGTTCGACAACGTGCTCGTCGGGGCGGAGGCCGCCTACGGCGGCGGTTCGAAAGGCGCCAAGCGCAGGTCCGCGGCCGAGCTCGCGGACGAGGTTTCCGCCCTGCTCAGCGCCCTCGATTTGTCCGAACGGTCCGGTGCCCCTGCCGCCACCCTCCCGGCCGGCTCGCAGAAGGTGGTCGAACTGGCCCGGGTGCTGCTCGCCCGGCCGAGGGTGCTGCTGCTCGACGAGCCGGCCTCCGGGCTGTCGGAACCGGAGACGGCCCGGCTGGCCGACATCCTCGTCGCGGTCCGCTCCCTCGGCATCACCGTGATCATCGTCGATCACAACCTCCGCCTGGTGATGGGGATCTGCGACCGGGTCGTGGTGATGGACGCCGGCGCGGTCATCGCCAGCGGCGACCCCGCCGCCGTCCAGGCCGACCCGGCCGTCCGGACGGCCTACCTAGGAGCAGCCGAATGAGCCTCGAGATCAGCGACGTCCGGGCCGGCTACGCGGCGGGCGAGGTGCTACACGGCGTGTCGGTGACCGTGCAGCCGGGCGCGGTGACCGCCCTTGTCGGCCCCAACGGGGCGGGCAAATCCACCCTGCTCAAGGTCGCCAGCGGGCTGCTGCGGCCGCGCAGCGGGAGCGTGACCGTCGATGACCGCGACCTGGCGGGCAAGAGCTGCGCCGCGCGGGTCAAGGCCGGGATCGTGATGGTGCCCGAGGGCCGCCAGATGTTCGGCGGGCTGTCGGTGGCCGACAACCTCACGCTCGGCGCCTGGGCCGGCGACGCCGGATCGGGCCGGGCCGCGGCGGCCGAGCGCCGTAGCCGGATCGAGGCGGTCTACGAGGTCTTCCCGGCCCTGGCCGAGCGCAGCGAAATGCCCGCCGGGCTGCTGTCGGGCGGCCAGCAGCAGATGGTCGCGATCGGCCGGGGGCTCGCCGCCGGGCCCCGGTACCTGCTGCTCGACGAGCCCTCGCTCGGGCTCGCCCCGCTGGTCGTCGCGTCCATCTTCGAGCAGGTGAAACAGCTGTCCGTTCGAAACATCGGGATTTTGATCGTGGAGCAGAACGCGACCGCCGCCCTCTCCGCCGCCACCAGCGGATACCTGCTCGAGAGCGGCACCGTCGCCGACTCGGGCCCGGACCTGCTCGCCCGGCCCGAGCTGACCGAACGGTACTTCGGCGTGCGCGGCGTGGTGCGCGGGGACGGCGCGCCCGCGATGGCGGCGATCCTCGGCCCCGCGCTTGGCGGTGGCTAGCGCCGCCGGCCGTTACGGACGCTGGTCTTTACCGGCGGGGGTCTTTGAGCGTAGGAGAGAACTATGGGACTGCTTGACGGCAAGGTCGCCTTTGTCACCGGGGCGGCGCGGGGGCAGGGTCGCTCGCACGCGATCCGGCTCGCGCAGGAGGGCGCCGACATCATCGCGCTCGACGCGTGCGCCACCCCGGACTGGCTCAACTACCCGCTGGCGACCGAGGACGACCTGCGGCAGACGGTCAGGGAGGTCGAGGCGCTCGACCGGCGGATCGTCGCCCGCAAGGCCGACATCCGCGACCTCGCCGCGGTGCGGTCGGTGCTCGACGCGGGGCTGGCCGAGCTCGGCGGGCGGCTCGACATCGTGGCCGCGAACGCCGCGATCATCTCCTGGCCGCGAGACACCTGGGACATCGACCTGGACCAGTTCCGCGAGCTCGTCGACGTGACGCTGACCGGGACCTTCATCACCGCCAAGGCCGCGATCCCGGCCATGATCGCGGCCGCGAACGGCGGGTCGATCGTGCTGACCTCGTCGGGCGCGGCGATCACGGCCGGCGGCGGGCTTGCCGACTACAAGGCGGCCAAGAACGGCGTCCTCGCGCTCAAGGACACCCTCGCGTGCGAGCTCGCCCCGCACTTCATCCGGGTCAACGCGATCTGCCCGACCGCGGTGGACACGCCGATGATCCAGAACGAGAACCTGTACCGGGCGTTCCGGCCGGACCTGCCCGCGCCCGGCCGGGAGGACGTGAAGGCGGGGTTCGCGGAGATGAACCTGCTGCCGATCCCGTGGGTGGACCCGGTCGACATCTCCAACGCGATCGTCTGGCTCGCCTCGGACGCCGCCCGCTACGTCACCGGCGTCACGCTGCCGATCGACGCGGGGAACCACCTCAAGTGCTGATCCCGCCGTCACCCCCACCCTGACCCCCCGCCACCCTCATCCTGACCGGATACGGAGACCAATGATGCGGACGCAAGCGGCCGTGCTCTACGAGGCCGGTACCGACTGGAACGTCGAGGACATCGAGCTCGACCCGCCGCGGGCCGGGGAGGTCCTCGTGCGGGTGGCCGCCGCCGGGCTCTGCCACTCCGAGGAGCACCACCGGGTCGGCGACATCCCGTTCGCCGGGCCGATGATCGGCGGGCACGAGGGCGCCGGGTACGTCGAGGCGGTCGGGCCCGGGGTCTCGCTGGCCCAGCCGGGCGACTACGTTGTCTTCTCCTCGATCCCCAACTGCGGCCGGTGCCCGTCCTGCGTGCGCGGCCGGCAGAACCTGTGCGACGTCGCGGCCGGGATCATGACCGGCAGGCAGATCTCCGACGGCGGCTCGCGGCACCGGAACCTGGCCGGCCAGGAGCTCACGATCACCTGCCTGGTCGGCTGCTACGCCCGGCACACCGTGGTCAACGAGGCGTCGGTCATCGTCGTGGACCCGTCGTTCCGGCCGGAGGCGGCCTGCCTGACCGGCTGCGGGGTGCCGACCGGCTGGGGGTCGTCCGTCTACGCGGGCGGCGTCCGCCCGGGCGACGCGGTCGCGGTGGTCGGCGTCGGGGGCCTCGGCTCGGCGGCGGTGCAGGGCGCCCGGCTGGCCGGGGCGCGGCACATCTTCGCGATCGACCCGGTCGAGTTCAAGCGGTCCTCGGCGCTGGGGTTCGGCGCGACCCACGCCTCGACCGACGTGGCGGCCGCGTTCGAGCTGATCCGCGAGGTCACCTGGGGCCGGATGTGCGACGTGGTGGTGCTGACCATGGGCACCGGCGATTCGTCCCTGATGGACGCCGTGCTCGCGCTGACCGCCAAGCGCGGCCGGGTCGTGGTCACTAACATCTACCCGATGACCGACACCCGGCCGCAGCTGGCGCTGTCCGGGCTCGCGCAGTGGGAGAAGCAGATCGTCGGCTGCATCTTCGGCTCGGTCAACTCCCGGGCCGACGTGCCGATGCTGCTGGACTTGTACAAACACGGTCAATTGGACCTGGACGCCATGATCACCAGGACCTATCCTCTGGAGGGCATCAACCAGGGCTACCAGGACCTGCACGACGGGAAAAACATTCGCGGGGTCCTCGTCATGTAGTTTTCGTTTTCTGGCGGCGGGGTAGCGACACGGGGCAGCAGGCGAACCGCAACACGCATAGTGGTGCTAGGACTATGGTGGCACCTCCACGCGGCGAGAATGATCGGTGGTATGAGCAGCAACGGGGAGACGATCGCGGCCGAGGCATTCCCGTTGAGCGGATCGCGCGTCATCACGGCGGCGAGATCGCATCAGCCGTGGTTTGACCGCCGCTACGAGATGGCCGCCTACTGGATCTTCGGGGCCTACGCGCTCGCCGTCGTCCTGCTGGCCGGGGGCCAGGATGTCATCTGGGCGGCATGGGCCGCGCCCGCCTACTGCATCGCCGCGGTGGCGTTGCCGTGGTCGCGCTCCTGGGGCGTCGCCGCGCTGGTGGCCGTGTTCGCGGTTGCGGCGCCGCTGCTGGCGATGATGGCCCAGGGCGGCGAATGGGCGGCGGGCATGACCGTCATCGAGCGGTCGGCGACGCTGCTGATCAAGGACGGAACCCCCTACCTGTCGTCCGGGCAGCTCTCGTCGTGGCTGGCCTACAACCCCTATCTGCCCGCCATGGCCCTGTTCGGCCTGCCTGGTGCGGTCGGGCTGCAGGGGGCACCCGGGGACCCGAGGGTCTGGCTGGTCCTGGTGACGGTGGCGGGGCTCGCGGCGGCGCTGAGCCTCGCCGTCCCGCATTCGGTCCGGGACTGCGCGGGCTGCCGCCGCACCCTGCTGCGATCGATCGCGTTCGCGACCGCCTGCCCGGCCGTCGCGCTCAACCTGGCGGTGACCACGACCGACCCGCCAGTGCTGGCGCTGATGGTGCTCGCGCTCGCCCTGCTCAACTTCCCCGAGCGGATCTGGCTCGCCGCGGTGGCGCTGGGCCTGGCCTGCGCGATGAAGCCGACCGCGTGGCTGGCGATCCCGGTGCTGGCCGCGATGCTCCGCTACCGGGACGGGACGAGCGCGGCGGTCAGGTTCACCGCCACCTCGATCGCCGTCTTCCTGGCGATCACGCTGCCGGTCATGCTGGCCAACCCGGTCGCGATGGCGCAGAACACGGTGCTGTTCCCGCTCGGCCTGACCGCCCATCTCACGCCGGCCCAGAGCGCGACCCCGGGCGACCTGCTGGCGCGGACCGGCCCGCTCGGCCACGACCTCTCGGTCGGCCTGCTGCTGGTGGTCGGCATCGCGGTGGCCGTCCTGCTTCTCGTCCGCCCGCCCCGCAACCCCCGCGCGGCCGCCTGGTGGCTGGCGATCGGGCTCGCCCTCATGTTCGCGCTGGGACCGGACGAGCGCTTCGGGTACTTCATCTACCCGCTCGGCCTAGTTGGCTGGCTGGCGCTCACCCGCCCGGCCGGGCAACCCCTGGACGCCGTCGCGGTCGAGTGAAAACAGGACCCCTGCGTTGAATTGTCCGGCTTGAAATAAGCCGTTGATTAGCCGGCGCCCGGCGGTGGCAAAAAGAGTGAGGGGAGCGCGATAAGCCGGCCGATCAGGCCGGCCGGGGGAGGGTTCGGGGGACTGTGTTCGGCCGCCGTCGCTGGCGTATGCCATGGTCATCGGGGACATCGAGCGGGTCTTGGTCCCCTGGCCTGGTCAGCCTGACGTCGGACCAGAAGACGGCGAAACCGCCCCCGCCGACCCGGCCTGCTTCGCCCGAGGACTCAACGCCCACGGTCAGGTTCGCACGGGCGAAACCCGCCCGGCCGCCAGTGCTCGACTGGGCGGCGTGGCGGGCGCGGACCGGGGGAGTCGACGGCCGCCTGGGGGCCGAGGAAGGCCCGCCGTCAGCGGACCCGTCCACGCCGTCGGCAGACCCGTCCACGGCATCACCGGAGACTGATGAGGACGAGCACGCCGATCGTGAGACCGCCGGGTCGGCCGAGGCCGCCCAGGCGGCCGAGCGCCGTTGGAGCGGACGGACCGGCGTTGCGGTGGTGGCCATCGTGGCCGCAGGCGCGCTGCTCGGCGGGCTCGCCGCCTTCGCGGCCAGGCTAGGCGGGCCCGCCCCGAGCCCGGCCCCCGCGCCGTCCATCGCTCCCGGGCACGTGACCGGCACGCTCGCCCCCGTCGGGGCCGGCGTCGGCCCGC
>Ga0335074_10010017_pt1 | contig 13246 bp, 15 predicted proteins | sample Lox_Sample_23_FD_206715 | JGI IMG/M metagenome (GOLD analysis project Ga0335074, IMG submission 206715) | Soil microbial communities from Loxahatchee National Wildlife Refuge, Florida, United States - Lox_Sample_2.3 | ecosystem: Environmental > Terrestrial > Soil > Wetlands | place: USA...
GCGCCTCGCGCAGCGCGATGTCCTGCACGCTCTCCGGCTCGGCGGGAATCACTTTCTTATTCATGCGCTTGAGCGCTACCCCTGTTACGGTATCCGAACAAGGTCCCTGAACCGGCCCTGAACGTCCAGAGCACCGGCCTCAAAAGATTTTGTTCAGCGGAACCAAAGAGGTGCCACGATTGGCCGCAATAGTGGCTGCGCGCTGCCATGGTACCCATGCTGCGCCCCTCGGTTCGCGCCGGAACGTTACGGAGGACCTGCATGCGTCGAACTATTCTGGCGGCGGCTGCCGTCGCCGCAGTCTTTGCTCTCGCCAGCCCGGTTCAGAGAGCCGCGGCTATGCCGATCGCCACGCCGGGCCAGCTCGGCCCGCCCGCCGCCACCACCCTTGTGCAAAAGGCGGCGGTGGTCTGCGGCTATTACGGCTGCCGGCGGGTGTGGCCGCGGTATTACCGGCCCTACTACCGCCCGTATTACGGCTGGCATCGTCCGTATTGGCATCGCCGCTGGCATCGCTGGTAGGGCGCCCGATCGCCGTTATTGCAGAACGCGCGTCAGCGCAGTGACGAAATGCGCGCGCGCCTCCGGCACCGGGAGGCCACGCGGCGCGAAAGCGTGCCGGTCGAGAAAAAATCCGGTGAGCGCGAATGCGTCCGCCAGTTCGGCCGCCGTACGGATTCGCGTGTCGTCGCTCTGCAGAAAGGCCGGCAGCCGCATCAGCCGGTCGCGATAGGCCTCGCCGGCGCCGCGCGACACGGCGCGGCCGGAGCGCGGCGACACATAGATCAGATCGTCGGTGGCGCCGGTTGCCGCGCAGCTTGAAAGATCGAGCCCAAAGCCAAGCTCGGCCAGGAAATTCAGCTCGAAACGGGCAATCATGGGCGCCGCGACTGGCGCGTCGGCCAGGCAATCCAGGATCGTTTCCAGCGCCGTGTACACCGCCGGATGCGCCTCCCGCTCGGCCAGGAGCCGGCACAGGGCGGCGAGATGGGTGACGCCATGGACCGCATGGGCGGCGCCGAGATAGCCCGCGGCGCGCAAATTCACCGGCTCGACGGTGTAATGGCCGAGATGCTCGTCGAGCCGCGCCCGCCAGGTGGCATCGAGCGCATTGCCGGGCTGCAAGACGCCGCGCAGCCGCCGGCCGGCGCCGCCGCGCACCAGACCGAGATGGCGGCCGTGCTCGCGCGTCATCAATTCGAGAATGACGCTCGTCTCGCCGTGGCGCTTGACGCCAAGCACGGTGCCTTCATCGGTCCATTGCATCGGTCACATTTAGTACGATTGGGGTCATGCGCGAAGCTGGATGATCCGGGACCCGCCGAACCGGCAGCTATTGCCGGATGCCGGCGGCGCCCAGTCCTCGGGCCGGAATGCCAGCTATTCTTTCGGAAATTCCAAGCCCATTTCGCGGTAGCGCTCCGGGTCGTCGCCCCAGCCCTCGCGCACCTTCACATGCAAAAAGAGATGCACCGGCTGCTCGACGGCCTTGGCGATGTCGGCACGCGCGGCGGCGCCGATCGCCTTGATGGCCTGCCCGCCCTTGCCGAGCACGATTTTGCGCTGGCTCTCGCGCTCGACGTAAATCGTTTGCTCGATGCGCACCGAGCCGTCCTTGAGCTCCTTCCAGACCTCGGTCGCCACCGTCGACTGGTAGGGCAATTCCTGGTGCAGGCGCAGATAGAGCTTTTCGCGCGTAATCTCGGCGGCGAGCTGGCGCATCGGCGCGTCCGAAATCTGGTCTTCCGGGTAAAGCCACGGGCCCGGCGGAAGGCGCGCGGCAAAATAGGCCCTGAGATCGGCAACGCCGTCGCCGCTCAGCGCCGAGATCATGAAGGTGGCGGCGAAGCCTGCCTTTTCATTGAGCCGCTCGGTGAGCGCAAGCAGCGCCGGCTTGTCGACCAGGTCGACCTTGTTGAGCACCAGCACCTTGGGCGCACGGACATCGCCGAGCAGCTTCAGGATCGCCTCCTCATCGTCCTTGACGCCCTTTTTGGCGTCGATCAGCAGCGCGACAATGTCGGCATCGGCGGTGCTCGCCCAGGCGCTGCCGACCATGGCGCGGTCGAGCCGCCGCCGCGGTGCAAAAATCCCCGGCGTATCGACGAAAACGAGCTGCGCTGTGCCTTCGATGGCGATGCCGCGGATGAGCGCGCGGGTGGTCTGCACTTTCGGTGTGACGATCGAGACCTTGCTGCCGACCAGCGCATTGAGAAGGGTCGACTTGCCCGCGTTCGGCGCGCCGATCAGCGCGACAAACCCGGCGCGCGTCCCGGCCTCCGGCAGCTCAACCATTGCGCGGCGCCGGCCGTACGCCCTCGCGCGCCAGCATGGCGGCCGCGGCGGCCTGCTCGGCGGCGCGCTTGGAGCGGCCGAGACCCTCCGCCGGCGCCAGCGCCGGAAGCTGCACGGCGACACGAAATTCCGGATTGTGATCGGGACCGGAACGGGCGATCTCGCGGTAGGCCGGCGTCGGCAGCCCGCGCGCCTGCGCCCATTCCTGCAGCACGGTCTTGGGATCGCGCAACGGCGGCGCGGTGGCCTTCAGCCGGATCTCCCACAGCCGTTCGACCAGCCCCTCGGCCGCCTTGTAGCCGCCGTCGAGATAGACCGCCCCGATCAGCGCCTCGCAGACGTCGGCGAGGATGGCAATGCGCGAGCGGGCGCCGGCATTGGCCTCCGAAGCGCCGACCCGCAGCGCCGCGCCGAGATCGATGGCACGGGCAATCTCGTAACAGGTCTCCTTGCGCACCAGATCGGCGAGCCGTCGCGACAGCTCGCCCTCGTCGGCCCGGGGATAGGCGCGGTACAGCATGTCGGAAATGACCAGCCCCAGCACGTGGTCGCCGAGAAATTCCAGCCGCTGATAGCTATTGGCGCGGTTACCGCCGCGCAGCGCCGAAATATGGGTGAGCGCGCTCTCCAGCATCGCCGCATCCTTGAAGTGATAGCCGATGCGGATCTCGAGCTCGGAGGCGGCGCGCTTGCGCCGGCGCTGCAATGGCGTCGGCTTGGACGCAGCTTTCCTGGCCGGCGCCGCCTTGCCGTCGGCGTTTTTTCCTTCCGCGCCTTTGGCTTCAGCCGTCTTTGCCGCGGCGGCCGCCACCATGGCGCCGTCCGGCTCGCTTGCTATCGCTGACTTTTTTTTCCTGCGGCCGCTCATCGGACCAGTGTGAACAGGCGGTTCCAGCGCACCGCCCAGGGCCAACGCCAGATCTCCCAGGCGTGGGTATCGTCGCGGATCGAGAAGAAGATGATCTGCGCCCGGCCGATGAGATTCTCATAAGGCACATAGCCGACCTGGCTGAGCACGCGGCTGTCGGTCGAGTTGTCGCGATTGTCGCCCATCATGAAGTAATGATCGGGCGGCACAGTGTAGACCGGCGTGTTGTCGTAGAAGCCGTTGTCGGTGAGGTCGATGGTGGTGTAGCTGACGCCGTTCGGCAGCGTCTCGCGAAAGCGCTTGACCCGCTGCACGACGCCATCGTCGTCGGTGACGAAGTCGTCGATGCGCTCGCGCTTGACCGGGGTGCCGTTGATGTTGAGCACGCCGTCGATCATCTGGATGTGATCGCCGGGAAGGCCGACCAGCCGCTTGATGTAGTCGATGCTGTCGTCCTTGGGCAGCCGGAACACCACGACGTCGCCGCGTTGCGGCAGCGAGGCGAAAATACGACCGGAGAAGACGTCGGGCGAGAACGGAAAGGAATAGTGGGTGTAGCCGTAGGAATATTTGGAGACGAACAGATAATCGCCGACCAGAAGCGTCGGGATCATCGACCCGGACGGAATGTTGAACGGCTGAAACAGGAACGTCCTGATGACGACGGCGATGATCAAGGCGTGGAAGACCACGCGCACCGTTTCGGAGAAGCCCCCGGCTTTCGGCTTGGATCCGCCTTCTTTCGGCTTCGTTCCTGTCTGCACGCTCATCGGCCCGTCGTCCCGCATGTGATGTGCCCGCCGGCGACGTTGTAGCCTTTGCAACGGCTGCAAAGCAATTGCATGGGAATTTCGCCGCGGCTCGGCGCTCGCGCCGTTTCATCAATGATTACAGATAGTTATTTCGCCGCCCTGACGCTGCGAAATATATTCGGCGGCGCCCGCAGCCGGCCCGGCTCGCGCCGTTCAGCCTGGGACGGGAATCGCCGAGATCACCACGAAGGCATGCGCCATGTGCCCCTCGTCGGTGATGGTGAGGTCGATGCGCGCCTCGTAGCCGGGCGGCGTGATCGCCTCCAGCCGCCGCTTGGCGCCGCCGGTCAGCTCCATCGTCGGGCGCCCGCCCGGCAGATTGACGACGCCGAGGTCTCGCCACCACACGCCGCGGCGAAAGCCGGTGCCGAGCGCCTTGGCGCAAGCCTCCTTGGCGGCAAAGCGCTTGGCGTAGGTCTCGACGCGGTTGCGCCGCTTGTCGGCCTTGGCGCGCTCGATCGGCGTGAAGATACGGTCGAGAAAGCGCTCGCCATGCCGTTCGATGACGTCGGCAATGCGCCGCGCATCGGTGATGTCGGAGCCGATGCCCAGAATCATGCCGCCCTGCCGCCGTGCGCGCGCCCGCGATCGATTGCCGCCCGCATCTGCCGGACCGCCTCGGGCAGTCCGGCAAATATGGCCTCGCCGATGAGGAAATGGCCGATATTGAGCTCGACGATCTCGCCGAGCGCGGCGATTTTCTCCGCGGTGACGAAATCGAGGCCGTGTCCGGCATGCACTTCGAGGCCGGCATTGCTGGCCTGCGCGGCGGCGCGCGCGATGCGGTCGAATTCCGCCGCGGCGCCCGCCCCCTCGCCGGCGGCGAGCGCGTCGCACCAGGCGCCGGTGTGGATCTCGATCACCGGCGCACCGACGGCCTTGGCCGCCTCGATCTGCCGGGGCTCAGGTGCAATGAACAACGAGACGCGGATGCCGGCGGCCGCCAGCGCCGCAATCGCCTCGCGGAGCGCTTGCCCTCCGCCGGCGGCGTCGAGCCCGCCTTCGGTGGTGCGCTCAGCACGCCGCTCGGGCACGATGCAGGCGGCATGCGGGCGAAGCCTGCAGGCGATGCCGACCATTTCCGCCGTCGCCGCCATTTCCAGGTTCAAAGGCTTTGCGATCCGCGCCTTCAGCCGCTCGACGTCGTCGTCAAGGATGTGGCGGCGGTCTTCGCGCAGATGCGCGGTGATGCCGTCGGCCCCGGCGGCAATGGCCAGTTCCGCGGCCTTGACCGGATCGGGATGATGCCCGCCGCGGGCGTTACGCACGGTGGCGACGTGGTCGACATTGACGCCGAGGCGGATGGGAAAAGCGGTCATGTCGCTGTCTTGCTCGGTCTCTGGCTGGATCTTTGCCGGGGTCGTCCGCTCAGCCGTTCACGCGCTCGGCATTGGCGACCACCTTCTTCGCGCGCAATTGCGAGATGATCGAGGTGAGGTGCTTGAGGTTATAGACCTCGAGGTCGATGGTAAGCTCGGTGAAGTCCGGCGACTGGCGCGTCATCTTGATGTTGTCGATGTTGCCGTCGTGCTCGGCGATGACCTGGGCGATCTGCGCCAGCGTGCCGGGCGAATTGACCGATTGCACGGCGAGCTGCGCCGGAAATCGCTGCGGCGTCTTGTCGTCGACATCCCAGCGCACGTCGAGCCAGCGTTCCGGCTCGTCCTCGAAAGCTTTGAGCGCCTCGGACTGGATCGGATAGATGGTGATCCCCTCCCCGGGCGTCATGATGCCGACGATGCGATCGCCCGGCACGGCGCCGCCTTTGGGCGCAAATCGCACCGGCAGGTCGCTGTTGATGCCGCGGATCGGGATCGCGGCGCCGTCCTCGCTCGCCGCCGGGACCTTGAACTTCAAGGCGCGCGCGAATTTGAGCCCGAACCAGCCGCTTTCGGATTTCGGCGCCACCGGCGCCACGCGCTCGTCCTTATAGTCGGGATACATCGCGCGGGCGACATCGGAGGCTTTCATCTCGCCGCGGCCGACCGCCGACATCACGTCCTCGATCGAGGCGCGGGCCAGCCGCGGCAAGGCGCCTTGCAGCTTTTCATCCGAGTATTCGATCTTGGCACGCTGGCACAGGCGTTCGACCATGCGCCGGCCAAGCCCGGCATATTGATTGCGCACGGAATCGCGCGTGGCGCGGCGGATGGCGTCGCGCGCCTTGCCGGTGGCCACGATCGATTCCCAGGCGCTCGGCGGCGCCGTCTGTGCCTTGGAGGTGAGGATCTGCACCTCGTCGCCGTTCTGCAGCGGCGCGCTGAGCGGGCCGATCTTGCCGTTGATCTTGGCGCCGATCGCCATATTGCCGACGTCGGTATGCACCGCATAGGCAAAATCGATCGGCGTGGCGCCGCGCGGCAGCGCGATCAGCTTGCCCTTCGGGGTGAAGCAGAACACCTGATCGTGGAACAGTTCGAGCTTGGTGTGCTCCAGGAACTCCTCGGGATCGGATCCCTGGGCCAGAAGCTCGATGGTGCGGCGCAGCCAAGAGTAAGCGCCGGACTCGCGCACCAGCGTCTCGGTCGGCGAGCCCTCTTCGTCCTTGTAGAGGGTGTGCGCGGCAATGCCGTATTCGGCGATCTGGTGCATGTCGCGGGTGCGGATTTGCAATTCGACCCGCTGGCGGCCCGGACCGATCACGGTGGTGTGAATCGAGCGGTAGTCGTTCTGCTTCGGCGTCGAGATGTAGTCCTTGAAGCGGCCGGGCACCACCGGCCAGCTGGTATGGACGATGCCGACCGCCTGGTAGCACTCGGCGACGGTGCCGACGATGACCCGGAAGCCGAAAATGTCCGAAAGCTGCTCGAAGCCGACCGCCTTGCGCTCCATCTTGCGCCAGATCGAATAAGCGCGCTTGCGCCGGCCGCTGACCTCGGCGGCGATGCCGCGATCGGCGAGCTTTCGGGTGAGTTGCTGCTCGATTTCGGTGATCCATCCGCTCGACCGGGCGGTGAGTGCTTCCAGCCGCTCGCAGAGCACCTTGTAGGCATCCGGGTTGAGCTCACGAAACGACAGGTCCTCGAGCTCCTCGCGCATCTCCTGCATGCCCATGCGGCCGGCCAGCGGCGCATAGATGTCGAGCGTCTCTTCGGCGGTGCGCCGGCGCGCCTCGAGCGGCCTATGCGCGAGCGTCCGCATATTGTGCAGCCGGTCGGCAAGCTTGATCAGGAGCACCCGCACGTCGTCGGCAATGGCAAGCAGGAGCTTGCGCAGGTTCTCGGCCTGCTTGGCCTCGCGCGAGACCAGTTCGAGGCGCTTCAATTTGGTCAGCCCCTCGACCAATAGCCCGATCTCGTGGCCGAACAGGCGGTCGATTTCGGCGCGGGTGGCGTCGGTGTCTTCGATGGTGTCGTGCAGCAGCGCCGCGGCAATGGTCGCATCGTCGAGCTTGAGCTCGGTCAAGATCGCGGCAACTTCGAGCGGATGCGAAATATAGGGGTCGCCGGAGGCCCGCTTCTGCTCGCCATGGGCGCGCATGGCGTAAACATAGGCGCGATTGAGCAGCTCCTCGTTGGCCTTGGGATTGTACTCTTTGACCCGGTCGATGAGGTCGTACTGCCGCGTGCGCGGCTTGCGCGGCGCTTTCGGCCGGGGCGCTTCTTCGCGCGGGACGAGATTGGGGGCGCGCGCCGCCGCCAGCCGGCTTCTCGGCTGGTTCTGCATGCGGGGCAAATCGATCGGCGAGCGCGCCATGCTATCCCTTGCAGATGGCCGGGCCCTTGGACAACGGCCCGGCGGCCGGCTCCGCTCGGCGGAGTCGGCTCCCATCACAAAGATATCATGCAGCCGCACGCACGCTACAAGCCGCTTTGGGCGCGGTGCGATTTAAGCGGCGCCCGCGGCTCGAATACCGCTTGCAGCGCCGTTTCCGGTCAGGAAGGTAATGGCTTGATGCGGCCGCAGGCCCGCAAAAAAGCGGGCCGCCGCCTATTCCTCTTCGTCGCCGGCGTCGGGCTCGGGCTGGCTCGCCGGAGGGGTCAGGCCCTCCAGGCCCTTGAGCAGCTCTTCCTCGGACATGCGGTCGGTCGTGACGTCGGTATCGTCGGCGTCGACGCCCGTGCCGGGGGCGCCGATCAGCGGCACCGTCTCCGGCTCCGGCTCGTCAACCTCGACATATTTCTGCAGCGAGTGGACCAATTCCTCTTTGAGGTCCTCCGGCGATACCGCCTGCTCGGCGATTTCCCGCAGCGCCACCACCGGGTTCTTGTCGTTATCCCGCTCCACCACGATCTGCGCACCGGAAGAAATCATGCGGGCGCGGTGGCCTGCCAACAGGACGAGATCGAAGCGGTTTTCGACCTTGTCGATGCAGTCTTCAACGGTGACGCGGGCCATAGGGCTTATTCCTTATCGGCAGAAGCATTAACGGAGGCGTTGCCGGATCGGCTTTGCCGGACGGAGCCGGCTGGCGGAGGCCGCCCGGCCGGGCCATCCCGGCGTTGCCGCAACGGTACGTTGTCCACAATATGGCGGTTAGGTATCTTCCCAGACCCCAAAGCGCAAGTCCGATTTTAGGGACCCATTTCGCGGCCGGGATTCTCCGAGGTGCCGCCGCGTTTTGGCGCCGGTTCCCCGCGGCCGCCTGCCCTATTCTGGCGGCGGCGGGGCGGCGATAATTAACTTGGCGGCGGCGAGGCGCTCTGTTACCCGAAATTTCGGAAGCGCGCACGCGGGGTTCCGAATCATACTTTCGGAAGCGCCGCGACGGCGTGCCGCAAGCCGTTAGGCGCCGCTAAAGCTTGCCACGGCGCAGTGGGTCGGTAGTACTTTGTGCCGACGATGACTTCGACCGTCGAACGTTTCCGATGGCGAGACGCTTATTTAAGACGCCGGTATCGTCTCATTGATTGCAGCGAGCCGGTTTCATCACCAGATACGAGAGCACCATGCCGACACAAAATGAAAAAATCGCGCTCTTTATCGACGGCGCCAACCACTATGCCACGGCGAAATCGCTTGGTTTCGACATCGACTACAAGCGGCTGCTGCGCGAATTCCATTCGCGCGGCTATCTGGTGCGGGCTTTCTACTACACCGCGGTGATCGAAGATCAGGAATACTCCTCGATCCGCCCGTTGATCGATTGGCTCGACTACAACGGCTATACGGTCGTCACCAAGGCGACCAAGGAATTCGTCGACCAGACCGGCCGGCGCAAGGTCAAAGGCAATATGGACATTGAGCTTGCGGTCGACGCCATGGAGCTTGCGCCGCATATCGATCAGATGGTGCTGTTCTCGGGCGACGGCGACTTCACCAAGCTGGTCGAGGCGGTGCAGCGGCGCGGCGTTCGCGTCATCGTGGTCTCGACGATCTCAACGCAGCCGCCGATGGTCGCGGACGAATTGCGCCGCCAGGCCGATCAGTTCGTCGACATCGTCGAATTGCAAAGCAAGATCGGCCGCGACCCCGGCGACCGGCCGGCCCGCGAGCCGCGCGAAGGCATGCGCGAACCGCGCGGCGAGCCGCGCCATACGCCGCAATTCCTGCAGCGCAGCCCGACCGCAAGCCGGGTCGAAGTCGAGGAAGACGAGTTCGAGGACGAATAGCCGGACCGGGCCGCCGCGCGACGCGGGATCGAGGGGGGCGAGCCGTGGCGCAAACTGCGCAACCCGCTGGACGCTCGAGCGGCAAGCCCGGGCGCGATTGTTCCCGCTGCCCTCGCCTCGTCGACTTCCGCAACACCTGGCGGGGGCGCGAACCGCAATGGTTCAATGCGCCGGTCGCCTCATTCGGCCCCATCGATGCCAGCCTCTTGATCGTCGGGCTGGCGCCGGGCCTGCGCGGTGCCAACCGCACCGGACGGCCGTTCACCGGCGATTATGCCGGCGATTTGCTCTATGCCACGCTTCTGCAGTTCGGCCTCGCACGCGGGTCCTACCGCGCCGATCCGCAGGACGGTCTTGAGCTGATCGATTGCCGCATCACCAATGCGGTGCGCTGCGTGCCGCCGGAAAACAAGCCGACGCCGCAGGAAATCAATACGTGCCGCGATTTTCTCGTCGCCACCATCAAGGAGATGCCCCGGCTTCGGGCGGTCGTGGCGCTCGGCCGCATCGCTCATGACACTGTCGTCGTGGCGAGCGGCGGACGGCGATCCGAATTTCCGTTCGGCCACGGCAAGCGCCACGCGCTCGGCGCCCTGACACTCGTCGACAGCTATCACTGCTCGCGTTACAACACCAATACCGGCGTGCTGACGCCGCAGATGTTTCACGCCGCAATCGGCGAAGCGCGCAACGCGGCGCAGGGCGCCGGCGCCGTCACCCCGCGCGCGCAAGCCGTCACGCGTACGACATGAACTCCATCAGCGAGCCGTCGGGATCGCGGAAATAGACGCTGGTGCCGGGCCCCTTGGCGCCGAAACGCTGCATCGGCCCCGCCTCGATCGCGACGCCGCAGCGCTGCAGGTGGGCAACCGCGTCGGCGATCGGCCCCATCCATTCGAAGCACAGGTCGCTGTTGCCGGGCGCAACCGGCAGGCGGGCGACCTCGGCCGGCTTGACGCCCGGCCCATGCACGTTGAGCTGCTTGTCGCCGAAACGGTAGGCGTAACCCGCCGGCCGCGCCACAAGCTCCGCGCCCAGAACGCTCGTATAGAAGGCGTTCGAGCGCTGCCAATCGGTGACGTGGATGACGCAGTGATCGAGCCTGGTCGGGACGGCCATGACAACACCCTTCAGCCCTTTTGCCGCAAGAGGCGGCCGCGCTCGCGCTCCCACGAGCGCTTCTTTTCGGTCTCGCGCTTGTCGTAGAGCTTTTTGCCCCGCGCCAGGGCGAGTTCGATCTTGGCGCGGCCGCGCTCGTTGAAATAAAGCTTCAGCGGCACGAGCGTCATGCCTTCGCGCTCGACCGCACCGGCGAGCCGGTTGATCTGGCGGCGATGCAGCAACAGCTTGCGCGGCCGCTTCGGCGCATGGTTGAAGCGGTGCGCCTGCTGGTACTCGGGAATGTTCGAGTTGATCAGCCAGATCTCGCCGCCGCGGGAATCGGCGTAGGATTCGGCGATAGTGGCCTTGCCCAGGCGCAACGACTTGACCTCGGTGCCGGTCAACGCGACGCCGGCCTCGAAGGTCTCGTCGATGAAATAATTGAAGCGCGCCTTGCGATTGTCGGCGACGACGCGAAGCTTCCTTTCCGTGTTGCCGGACTTGGCGGCCACGATTCGCGGACCCGGCGTCAGCGGCTCTTGAGCAGGTCGCGGATTTCGGTGAGGAGCTGCACTTCCGCAGGCGGCGCCACCGGCGCCGGCGGCGGCTCCTTCGCCTTCAACCGCGACATGCCCTTGACCGCAAGGAACAAGGCAAAGGCGATGATGACAAAATTGATGGTGAGCGTGAGGAAATTGCCCCAGGCCAGCACCGCCCCCTGTTTCTTGGCCTCGGCAAGCGTGGTTGCGGTCACCTTCGACGACAGCGGGATGAAGTAGTTGGAAAAATCGATGCCGCCGGTGACCGCGCCGACGATCGGCATGATGATGTCGGCGACCAGCGAATTGACGATGGCGCCGAAGGCCGCGCCGATAATCACGGCCACGGCGAGGTCGACGACATTGCCGCGCATCGCGAACTTCTTGAACTCTTCGAGCATCCGCCCTCTCCCCGGCGCCGTAATCCTGAAATTCCGGCGGTCCCGCGGGCGGATTTCGCCGCGGCGCGGGACCGGCAATCAACGACAGAGCCTAATTGATCAGGCCGGCATGCACCATCGCCTGGCGCACCACGGCCTGCGCTTTTTCCGACGCCGGCACCATCGGCAGCCGCAACGTGTTCTGGCATTTGCCGAGCAGCGACAAGGCATATTTGGCCGGCGCGGGGCTGGTCTCGACGAACAGATCGATGTGCAGCGGCGACAGTTTGTCCTGCAATTGCAGCGCCGCGGCAAAGTCGCCGCGCAGGCAGGCCGCCTGGAATTCGGCGCACAGCCGCGGCGCCACATTGGAGGTCACCGAGATGCAGCCGTGACCGCCATGGGCCATGAAGCCGAGCGCGGTGATGTCCTCGCCGGACAATTGATTGAAGTCCTCGCCCATCGCCGCGCGCTGTTGCGTGACGCGCGTCATATTGGCGGTGGCGTCCTTCACGCCGGCGATGTTCTTGAGCTCGTAGAGCCGCTTCATGGTGTCGACCGACATGTCGATCACCGAGCGGGCCGGGATATTGTAGATGATGATCGGGATGCCGACGGCGTCGTTGATCGCCTTGTAGTGGGCGTAAAGGCCCTCCTGGGTCGGCTTGTTGTAATAGGGCGTGACAACCAGCACGGCGTCCGCGCCCGCCGTCTCGGCATGACGGGACAGGTCGATCGCCTCCTTGGTGGAATTGGAGCCGGAGCCCGCGATCACCGGCACACGGCCGCGCGCCTGATCGACGCACCAGGCGACCACTTGCTTGTGCTCGTCATGCGACAGCGTCGGGCTCTCACCGGTGGTGCCGACAGGCACCAGGCCGTTGGTGCCCTCGGCGATCTGCCACTCGACCAGATCGCGGAACGCTTTTTCGTCGACGGAACCGTTCTTGAACGGGGTGACGAGTGCGGTGAAAGAGCCTCGAAAGCGGGTCTTGGCGGCCATGACACGGTCCATGAACGATCTGATGCGGGTTTTCGCCGCGATCCCGCAATAATGGCGGCAGCGGCACTAACCCCGTCCGCGCATCAATATCGGGTCGTGGGCGGGCTTGAAAGCCCCTTCACCGGCCGCCTTGCCTCCGCCAGCCCGGCCATTGGCCGGGTCCGCGGCCCCGCTTTCGCCGCAAAACTGTAAATTGTCGCGACAGACTGCGCGGGTTAGGGTTTCCTCAACCGAGCCGGCCGAAGAGATTCTCCGGAGAGTGGACGACAGACCTACCGGGAGGGACCGTGCCGGGATTCCGTACCGTTTTACTGGTCGCTTGCATCGCCGTGCTGATGGCGGATGCGCAAGCCAAACCGCTGCCGGGGCCGGTTCCATTGCCGCGGCATCGACCGGCGATCAAAAGCGAAAAATCCGAGTCGACAAAGTTCCGGCGGCCGGACCACGCCGCGCCTCTGTCGCTGGCGCCGGCGCTGGCGGAGCGGCCGGGCGGCAGCGGAGTTAGCGAGGCCCCGGCGGCGGCGAGACTCGATACCGTGGTGCCGCAGGCGCCGGTGCTGGCGCCACCACCGCACCCCGTCGCGCCATTCGCCACGACCACCGCGACGGCGACGTCGCCTCTGGACCTGACGGCGGTGCGCCAGGCCATCGATCTCGTGCGCAAGAGTGAGCAGGGCGAGGCCAGCGATGTCGAAC
>Ga0335074_10010018_pt1 | contig 13245 bp, 12 predicted proteins | sample Lox_Sample_23_FD_206715 | JGI IMG/M metagenome (GOLD analysis project Ga0335074, IMG submission 206715) | Soil microbial communities from Loxahatchee National Wildlife Refuge, Florida, United States - Lox_Sample_2.3 | ecosystem: Environmental > Terrestrial > Soil > Wetlands | place: USA...
TCAACCCGTTGTGTGCGACTGCTGCCCAGACGCTCAAACTCTCCTTCCTGAAGCACCCGAAGGAGCTTGGGTTGCGACGCGAGGGGCAAGTCACCGATTTCGTCAAGAAACAAGGTGCCGCCATGCGCAATCTCGAACCGCCCGGACCTTTGGACGTTTGCTCCGGTGAAGGCTCCCTTTTCGTGTCCAAACAGCTCACTTTCGAGCAAATCAAGAGGAATAGCTGCGCAATTGACCTTGACAAAGGGACGGTCTGCGCGGTCGCTCATTGAGTGGATGCCGCGGGCGATCAGTTCCTTGCCGGTGCCAGTCTCACCGAGGATCAGAACAGTGGAGTCCGTTGCAGCTACCAGTCGAGCCTGGTCCAACGCGACTTTAAGCGCAGGACTCTGACCAACCATCTCAGAACTGCGGCGGGTCTGCAGATCAAAGTTGCGAATGAAGTTTGTCTCGAGCGCGCTCACTGGAATCTCCCCGACCGGATGTGTGGGCCTTCGGTTTCTATCTTCGATTCAGGACAAATAAGGCGCCAGCGCAGAGCGAAGCGCCGCTCGACCTCGGCTCCTGCGGGACTTGAGTGCCGTTGCTGAAATGCCCAACAGCACAGCGGCCGCCGCGGTCGACGTCTCCTGGAGGTCACAGACTTCCAAGGCAACGCTGCTGGAAGGACTCAGTTCACGCATCCTGCTCAGCAAGAGGGCACCACGTTCCCGCTGGGAAAAGATCGACTCCGGATTCGGGGCCGGGTCCGCGACTTCCAGTCGGCGGGGTACGAGTCCATCGGCGTCGCAGTTGAGGTCTGCTGTTTCATGCATCCGTGAGCGCTTGCGTCTCCACATGCGTGCCTCGTTAATCGCGATACTGGTCAGCCACGTGGAAAAGGAACACCGCCTCTCGAAACTGGAGAGCCGAACAAAAGCCCTCATAAAGGTTTGCTGGGCGATGTCTTCCGCATCAGCGAAGCTACCGGTCATTCGGCGGCCGATTGCGAGGATCACGCCCTGATAGCGTCGAACGAGCAACTCAAAAGACGACGTGTCGCCATTCATCGCCTCAGTCACGAAGACATCATCGGTCCGATCGCACGGCGCTCCGGACATCGCATTCGATTCGATCCGAGGGTTGGAAACGGCTGTCATCTCTTCGTCCTCCCGAGTGTCCGTCTGTCACTGCTCGGGATTAGGCCACAAAGGGCCCGACGGAAACCATTGGCCAATGGTATCGGCCAGCACCTTGGTATGGGACCAGCGGGTTCTGAGGGCGCTGCGGGAACAAAGCTGCGGCACCTGGCAGGGGGTCGGAACACCGACGGAGTGTGCCGATGCGCGGCCATCCGTGACAGCGATCAGGGGCTTGAGAGTTCTTCGATCAGCGAGCTCATGAGTCTACCCGTGGACAGCGTACGCAAAAGAGGAGCTCCCTGGCCAGCCCAGTGGGCACCGTATCCTGACTCACCTGTCACTTTTGCCGCCGCATGCAGGGCCCTGCCTGCCGCGTAGGCAATCGGGTAGGGCGGAATATCGATTGGGTCCACCTGTGTGCCGAAGCCCGTGAACCGGTTTGCCAGACAACACGCCGGGCGGCCGGAGATGGCGCGTCATCATCGTGTGATTCGCAGCGTCACTCAACAGAGCCCGACGATAGCCCTCATCGGCTGCCGACTCATCTGTCGCCAGAAGCGCGGTTCCCAGTTGCGCGGCTGCCGCTCCCAGGTGCAGCACGGATGCGATTCCCGCGCCATCCATGATGCCGCCCGCTGCGATCACCGGAACGCCGAGGTTTCTAACCAGCAGCCGAGTGAGGGGCAGAGTCCCGAGCTGGTCGTCCGCGGCGTCAGGATCGAATACTCCCTGATGTCCGCCGGGCTCATATCCCTGGGCGACGACGGCATGGACTCCGGACTTTTCGAGAATACGTGCTTCGGGATGACTGGTTGCCGTGCCCAGAAGTATAATTCCGGCCTCCCGGAGAGCCCGAATCGCCGCCTCAGGGGGAAGGCCAAAGTGAAAGCTGACCGCCCTGGGCCTGGCGGCAATGATGGTCGCAAGCATGAGGTCATCTTCAACAAAGCTTTTGTGGATATCCGAGATGGAAGCAGGAGGTTCAGAGCCCACCTTCTCGAACTCCGGTCGCAGGCGCTGTAACCAGTCTGCTTCGGCTGGCGCATTTTCCGTTGGCGGGCGGTGGCAAAATACATTCACATTCAACGAGGCCCGAGAGAGCTCGCGAAACGCTGCCGCCGAGGCCGCTGCGGCGCTTGCCGTCATCGCGCCGACACCGAGCGATCCCAGCCCCCCGGCGTTCGATACTGCGGCCGCCATGGAAGGCGTGGATATTCCTGCCATGGGCGCCTGAATGATCGGCCAGGTGATTTGTAACAGGCGAAGGAGGTGATCTGAAGCTGGATTGACATTCATGTATCTCTATCCTGTCTCAGACGTTTTCCCGTGACAAAGCTGAGCGCAGCTGCTGCCGGAGTCCTTTGGCGGCAATGGCGGAGAATCAAGGCGGCTAACCCGCAGATGTGCATACTGCACGGCCGCCGGTGTGGATGAATCATCTCACGAGTTGCTTAGCTGCTCGCTGATTTGATACTCAAATCGGCTTTCGCCTACTTATCCAGCCGATTCGCAGGGCATGGGACTTGCTGTCCGAGACCTGGCGGATTGAAGACTCCGATACGAAAGTATCGCAATACCAATGTCCAATTGTTTTCCACTGCGAGTTTCTGGTCTGATTCACTCGGCCAGCGCGCGGCCGGCGCCGGAGTGTCATGAGAAGACCTGGAATGAAGATAGAGACGCGGGCTCAGGCAGTGCTGCTGTTACTTCCGTTGTGTTGCGTTGCTGCGTCGGCACAAAGTGCTCTGCCGGCCACGCCGCCTCCGTACAATCCGATCGCGCTTGGCGAAATAACCGGAGGGCCCCGAACGGCGGTGCAGGCGGGGCAAGTCAACGATCACGCCCTTTCGCAGAATCCGTATTTAGGGGGCGTCCCGTCGGGAAAACTTAGCGCATCGCCGCTGGAGCTCTCTCTCGACGATGCGGTCAGCCGGGGTCTCAAAGATAATCTCGGTGGAGTTCTGGCCACAGATGTCGTCACCGATGCACGGGGGCTGCGCTGGCAGGCGTTAAGCGAACTGCTTCCGAATGTAGTTACAGATACCGGGTTCGGAATTCGCCAAATCGATCTGAGGGCTGATTTCGGTCTCTCCATTCCAGGAGTCCCCCCGATCATCGGGCCATTTGGGAATTTTGACTCACGGGCTTCTCTCAAGCAGTCGGTGTTCGACTGGGCGTCGATCGAGCGAGTGCGATCCTCAGGGGACCAGCTGGAATCTGCGCAATTCAGCGCGAGAGACGCCCGAGAGCTTGTGGCGCTTGTCGTTGTATCGAACTACCTGCTGCTCATAGCCGACGAGTCGGAGGTCGAGTCAGCCAGGTCACAGCGCGATACGGCCAGAACCCTAGTTCAGCAGGCAAGCGATCAAAAGGTGTCCGGCCTCGCCTCCGCGGTCGACGTTCTGCGCTCACAAGTTGAGCTGCAATCGCGGGAGCAGCAGCTGATCAGCGCAATGAATGCGCTCGCCAAGCAAAAACTGGTTTTGGCAAGGGCGATCGGACTCCCTCTCGGGCAACAGTTCGAGGCGATTACGCAGGTTCCATATCGCCAGCTAACGCCGGGGAGTCTGAATGGCGCAATCGAAAGCGCTTACAACTCCCGCCCGGATTACCAGAGTCAGCTGCGTCGTGTCCGCGCTGCTGACCTCGAGAGACAAGCCGCGTCTGCCGAGCGGTATCCATCGATCGAGGCAGGCGTCGACTATGGCCTTGTGGGTGTTAATCCCGGTTCGTCGCACGGCACCGTCGATGCCACCGTCGCCCTCCGGATCCCCGTCTTTCAGGGTGGCAGAGTGCACGGCGATTTGCTGCGGGCCGATGCTGTGCTGACACAGGAACAGGAGCGGCTGGGAGACCTGCGCGCCCGTATCGATCAGGAGGTGCGAGACGCCTATCTTGATCTGGCGTCGACTGGGCAGGAAGTCTCTGTTGAACGAAGCGCCGTAACGCTCGCCACGCAGAGTCTGGAGCAATCGCAGGATCGATTTCGTTCTGGAGTTACCGACAATGTCGAGGTAGTTCAGGCACAGGACGCGCTGGCCATTGCGAACGACGCTTACATTGCGAGTCTCTACAGCTATAACCTGGCCAAAATATCTCTCGCCAGATCGATCGGAGTGGCTGCGTCACAATACTCGAACTATCTGGGGGCACACTGAGCATGCCGGAGAAAAGTCACGAAGCAGAACCAGAGAAAGGCGCGGTGATGGAGTCGCCTTCGCCAGTGGAACGTCCAGGGGTGGACGACCCGCCCTTCACAGTGTATCCAGCCAGGCGCAGGAAGAAGCGCTGGATTATGCTTGCACTGGCCGTCGTGCTCGCCGGAGCGTGCGCTCTTTTGTGGCATCATCTCGAGGGATTTGCCTCAACCGATGATGCGCAGGTGGACGTGCACCTCTATCCCGTGAGCGCACGCATTGCGGGGTACATCGACCGAGTCGGTGTGGGTGACAACCAGTGGGTTACGAAGGGCACTCCCCTGGTCGAGATTGACCCAACAGACTATCAAGTTGCGCTGGCGAAGGCAGAGGCCGCCCTGGACGCATCAGAGGCCACGGCGAGAGGCCTGAAGATCGACGTGCCCCTGTCGTCCGTGGACACGGCCAGCACACTGGAACTCACCTCCGCAGAAATCACGGACGCCCAGGCTGCGATTGAGGCGGCACAGAAGAAAGCCGCCGCGGCCCACGCTCTTGTGCTGGAAACGCTGGCCGAGAATGTGAAGGCACAGGACGACGTCACGCGCTATCGCCTGCTGCTGGCGAAAGAGGAGGTTCCGAGACAGATTTACGATCATGCTTACGCCGCCGCGGCGAGCGATATTGCCGCCATATCTGCCGCCAGAGCAGACCAGGCCGCAGCTGAGGAAGCCGTACGAGAGGCGCGCAGCCGTCTGAGTGAAGCAGAAGCGCAGTACCAGGACGCGAAAGCCGGACCACAACGCGTCGCCTCAACGCGAGCGCGAGCGCTGGCGGCGATAGCGGACGTGGAACAGCGGACGGCCGCCGTCGAGCAGGCCAGGCTGAATCTCGGGTACACCACTATCTATGCGCCCGTATCCGGAGAAGTTACGAAGAAGGTGGTGGTTGGGCTCAATGTGAGCCCTGGGGAACAGATGCTCACCGTCGTGCCCCTGAATCAGGTGTGGATCACAGCAAACTTCAAGGAGACCGCGCTCAAACACATGCGCGTGGGGCAGAGAGCTACGATCCATCTCGACTCGAACGGGCGGATCTATCGGGGTCATGTGGACAGCATCGCGGGGGCAACGGGTCCCATTTTCAGCCTGCTTCCGCCGGAGAACGCGACTGGCAACTACGTCAAGATCGTCCAGCGAGTCCCCGTCAAGATCTTACTCGAGCCGGGTGAAGATGGCGATCATGCGCTCCGGCCAGGCATGAATGTCGAAGTCAAGGTCTTTTTGCGATGAGTGCGACTGCAGCGAGCCTGCCTGCGGCTCAGGCTTCCACGCGCCCGAGGATCAATCCGTGGTTCATCGGCATTACCGTGTCCATGGCGGCTTTCCTAGAGGTGCTGGATACCAGTGTGGCGAACGTCGCCCTGCCCTACATCGCCGGCAACCTCGGCGCGAGTTATGACGACAGCACATGGGTGCTGACGTCGTATCTTGCGGCGAATGCGATTGTGCTTCCTGTGAGCGGGTGGCTTGCGGAAGTGATCGGCCGCAAGAGATACTTCATGATCTCGCTCGTGGTATTCACCGTGAGCTCGCTGCTGTGCGGGTTCGCACCGACGCTCCCTCTATTGCTGCTGTTTCGCGCAATCCAGGGCATCGGGGGCGGCGGGTTACAGCCGATGGCGCAGGCCATCCTCAACGATACCTTCCCTCCGGAACAGCGCGGCCTCGCGTTCGCTCTCTACGGCATTACGGCGGTGTTAGCGCCCACCGTCGGGCCGATGCTGGGAGGGTGGATAACCGACAACTACTCGTGGCGCTGGATATTCTTTATCAAACTGCCGATTGCGCTGCTGGCGATTTACCTGACTTATGTGCTGGTGCACGACCCGTCGCCGGCCCGCACCGCAAAGAGGGGCGGGATTCGCGTCGACTACATCGGCATAGCTTTTCTAACGCTTGGGGTGGCGTCTCTCCAGATTCTCCTGGACAAAGGCCAGGAGGATGACTGGTTCGGATCACACTTCATTCTTACGCTGACGATCATGGCCGCAGTGTGTCTGTCATCGCTGGTTGTCTGGGAGTGGAACCGCAAGGACCCCATCATCGACGTTCGCATGTTCAGGAGCTTCAACTTCGCGGCGGCCAACCTGATGATGTTCATGATGGGCGTCATGCTCTTCAGCACTCTGGTGCTCATCCCGGAGTTCCTGCAGACACTGCTCGGGTACACGGCGGGACTCGCGGGTCTGGTCCTGTCGGCGAGCGGGTTCGTCCTACTGCTAATGATGCCCGTGGTGGGGCGCCTGACGGCGAAGGTCGAGGCGCGCTTTCTGATCGCGGCAGGCTGGCTGTGCCTTGCCATTGGGCTGCTCTATTCCGCACATCGCATCGACCTGAATATCAGCTTCGATTTTGCGATGTGGCTGCGATGCGCTCAGGTTGTGGGCATCGGGTTTCTCTTCGTTCCCATCACGGCCGCCGGCTACATTGGGGTCCCGGCGGAAAAAGGGAACAGTGTTTCGGGCATGGTTAACTTCATGCGCAACATTGGGAGCAGCATCGGCACCTCCATTGTGACGACGATGATCGCCCGGCGCTCACAATATCACCAGCAGATCCTGGTTGGTCACATTACCGCGGACACCGAGGCATTCCGCGATGCGCTCCGCCGCCTGACAAACAGCATCCGCTACTCGGGGCTTGACCGAGCCGACGCGCACAATCAGGCCATCGCTCGAGTGTACGGGCTGGTGGACCGGCAAGCTCACACGCTTTCCTTCATGGACACATTCTGGGTGCTGGGCGTGTTATGCGCGATTATGTTCGTCCTTGCGTTTTTCCTGAAGAAAAACGATCCCGCCGCGGGTGGCGATGTCGCTGTTGGTTGAGGAACCCTGGATGATTCGAGCCATTACGATTGAGCGCGAATTCGGTTGCGGAGCATCGGAGATCGCCAGTCTGGTCGCCAGCCGCCTGGGGTGGGATCTGTGGGACGAGCGGTTGACCCGGGAAATCGCGCGGCTGACCGAAAGCACTCCGCAGGCAGTCGAGCGGCGGGAATGGCGATCTGACCCGGCGGTTTACAGGCTTCTGAAGAACTTTCTTCGGGGGGCTTTCGAGGGTGGGCTGCCGCCCATCAGCCGGCTGCGCATGCTCGATGCGCGCACGATCGCGGACGCTTCGGGAACGGCAGTCAACGCCGCTCTTTCCGCTGGGCCCTGCGTGATTGTCGGCCGAGGCGCGCAGTATTTCCTTCGCGCCCGCGCGGATGTCTTCCACGTGTTCCTCTACGGGTCGCGCGATACGAAGATCAGCAGGCTGATCGCGGGTGGAGTAGCGGAGAAAAGGGCAATCGAACAGATCGACACAACCGATCGTGCGCGAGCTGCGTTCGTCCGGCAGTATCTCGGCCGGAGGTGGCCGGATCGACACTTATATCACGCGATGTTCAACACCGAGACAGGTGACTCGACCACGGCGGCAATGTTGATTCAGTCTATGAAACTGTTTGAAGACAAAGGCGGAGACGTGTCAGTCGTCGGCGGTATGTCCGCGGACTGAGCCGTCCGGAGTGAAGTGATTCGCCGGGCGCATAGCGGTTCGACGCCGGGCAAGTCGCAAGGAGTGAAACGAGGGCGGTTTGCCTCGCGGAGGGTCGATGCGGTCTTACTTAGTCTATGGCGCAGCAAGGACTGTACCCAACCGCTATCTGCTGGTCCGCGCTGCCACTCTGGCGATCAGGAAACTGCACAGGCCAGGGTCGCGTATCGCCGACACGACGAACGAAGTGTTTGAACGGTTTGGCCACGCAAACCCGGTGGCGGTTCGAGAGAGTAAGCGGGGAACCGCAGCAATTCGGGCGCGGAGGGCCGCATGATCCCAAGCCGGGCGCATCTGCAGGTACCTCAGCGGCCGCTGCTGTGAACTTTGCAGTCTTTTCGGTTAACAAGGGCAGAGCGACTGCGTGACGTGTCAGGCAAAAAAACGTGGCCACGAGTCGTCGCGACGCCGGCCGCGTAGAAGCAACGGAGAGCAGAAGAATGGATGAGGCTCAGGCCGCGGCAGCGGCGGCAAAATACTTCAGGAGTGCCTGGGCCGTCGAGGTCGATGAGGCGGGATTCTGGCCCGTGATGAGGCGGCCATCGACGACGGCAAAAGGCTCCCAATTCTGCTTCTTCTCATAGATCGCGCCAAGACGCAGAAGCTCATCCTCCACGAGGAACGGCACGATTTTGGTGAGTTGCACCTGTTCTTCCTCTCCGTTGTGAATCCGGTCACGTGCTTGCCCTTCACCAGCGGCTCGCCCTTGTACATGACTTTGTGAAGCACACCGGGGGCGTGGCAAACGAGGGCGATCGGCTTTCCCGAGTAGTAGAAGGATTCGAGGAGGGCAATCGACTCGGGGCTCTCGGCCAGGTCCCACATCGGGCCATGGCCCCCTGGGTAGAAGATGGTGTCGTAGTCTTCCGCCTTCACATCCGCCAACTTCACGGTATTCGCCAGCGCCTTTTGCGCTGCTGTGTCCTTCTTGAATCGTGCCATTGCCGGCGTTTGATTCTCGGGCAGGTCGCTCTTGGGATCAATGGGGGGCTGACCGCCTTTGGGCGAGGCGAGCGTCAGTTCGGCGCCTGCATCGCGAAAAACAAAATAGGGCGCCGCAAATTCCTCAAGCCAGAAGCCGGTCTTGCGGCCGGTGGTCCCGAGCTGATCGTGGGAGGTGAGCACCATCAGAATCTTCATTCGTTGTCTCCTCATTCAGGCATAAATGGAGTCCGACCGCGTCGAACGCATATGGCATAACATCAAAATCCGACGGTGAAGACAATTGGACGAACGTATCGACGAGGACGCCAGTGGATTTCTGGTCCGGCTGCACACCTCAACGGCCGATACGAGGGTATCGCCGATACCATCGTCCAATTGCGCCAGTCGTCGACTGTGTGGCTCAATCAATATGTTCGGATCTCTGCCGGGGAGTCGTGTGTGGCAGCATATGGAGCGAATCTCACCTCCCCAGCACGGGTGAAAGGGCTGAATGGGAAACTTTCCAGCACAGCCGTGGCTCATCTCTGAGATGGGCGATTCGTTGAAACATCCTTCAGGGGGAACCTACTCGTGGAAAACTCCAGGACAGTCATCGTGACCGGAGCCTCGAAAGGTATCGGTGCCGCCATCGTCAGAACCTTCCTGGATCGCGGTTATAACGTGGTCGGCAACTCGCTCAGCGGCGCGAATGGCGAATTGCAGGGAAGAGCAAAGTTTGAATACGTCCAGGGAGACATTGGGCAGAGGAGTACTGCGGAAAAGCTGGCCGAAACTGCAATTTCGCGATTCGGATCGATCGACCACCTCGTGAATAACGCCGGCATCTTCAGAGCGAAAGCGTTCACGGCCTATAGCGCCGGAGACTTTCGTGAGTTCGTCTCGACAAACCTGGAGGGTTTCATGTTCATTACCCAACTGGCGGTGAAACAGATGCTTTCGCAGGGTACCGGGGGCAGCGTGACCACGATCACCGCTGCGCTGGCCGAAAACCCGATTGCAGGAGTACCGGGCTCGATTCCGATGATCACGAAGGGCGGCCTGAACGCGGTCACGATCAGCCTGGCCAGCGAGTATGCCAGGCAGAACATCCGTTTCAATGCGGTGGCTCCCGGAGTGGTCGATACCCCGATGCATGGCAACGACGACAAGGGGCGCCTGAAGACGCTTACGCCGATGGGAATCGTCACTGAGGCGAGAGACGTTGCCGACGCAGTGGTTTATCTGACGGAAGCTCGACATGTCACAGGGGAGGTGCTGCACGTGGACGGCGGTGCGCACGTCGGCAAATGGTAGGCGCGTCGGCGCTGTCGGAGAGCGGCGCAGAGCGGCGTCTTTCGAACCTCGGGATAAGGCTGCCGGCTGCGCCGACACCTTTCGGCAATTACGTCGAGGCGCTGCAGACAGGGAATTTACTGTTCCTGACGGGCATGCTCCCGGTTGCCGGCCACATACCGAAATATCTGGGCCGGATAGGGAGAGAACTGGATGCGGAAGCGGGCCGCGACGCGGCGCGCACCGCAGGACTGAGCGCACTGGCTGCAGCCAGAGCATTTCTGGGTTCGCTGGATCGCGTAACGCGGGTGGTGCGCCTCGGCGTATTCATGGCCACCACCGACGACTTCCTGGAGCAGCCAGGCGTGGCCGATGGCGCCTCAGACCTGTTTCGCGACGTCTTCGGTCCTGCTGGAGCATCCGTTCGCCTTGTGATGGGGGTGGCGAGCCTTCCTCTCGGTATGCCGATCGAACTGGAGGTCATTTTGGAAGTGGTCGAAGAGGCGAAGAAGTAAGTCCGGGTTTACCAGGAATGGATGGTTCCCGTACCGCCGGGTGGAAGCATGATTTCAGATATCTCGAGGAGGAGCGATGGCGACAACAGTAACAAAGGGAAAGATGAAGGCGGCGCAGGTGGCCCGCGGCGGATCCGGCCTTGAAGTGGTTGAGCGTTCCATTCCTGAAGCGGCCGCAGGAGAAGTGCGCATTCGGGTTCAGGCTTGCGGGGTGTGCCACAGCGATGCGCTGGTGGTGGACGGTTCGTGGCCCGGTATTCAATATCCACGGGTTCCGGGACACGAAGTGGCGGGGATTGTCGACGAGGCCGGAAGCGGCGTATCGCAGTGGCGGAAGGGCCAGCGGGTCGGCGTGGGCTGGCACGGCGGCCATGACGGCACGTGCCGCGAGTGCCGTCGCGGGGATTTCCGCAACTGCCGTAACCAGAAGATTGCAGGGATCAGCTACGACGGCGGCTATCAGGAATACATGGTGGTGCCCGCCGAAGCGCTGGTTCCTATTCCGGACGGCCTGAGCGACGCCGATGCAGCACCTCTGCTGTGCGCGGGAATCACAACCTACAATTCACTGCGACACAGCGGAGCGCTGCCTGGGGACCTGGTGGCCATACAGGGCATTGGCGGGCTGGGCCACCTGGGAATTCAGTTCGCAAACCGGTTCGGTTATCAGGTTGCCGCCATTGGTCGCGGTCCGGGAGATGCGGCACTGGCAAGAAAGCTTGGAGCCGCCATGTACATCGACAGCAAAGCGACCGACGCGGCAGCGGAGCTGCAGGAACTGGGTGGCGCGCGGGTCATTATGGCGACGGCGCCTAATTCAAAAGCGATGTCGGGGCTGATCAACGGACTCAGTCCTAACGGCAAGCTGCTCGTGATCGGGGCCGCCTTCGAACCCATTGAGGTTGCGCCCGTGCAATTGATCGTCGGAAGCAAGACGATCCAGGGATGGGCGGCGGGTACACCTGCCGACTCGGAAGACACTTTGCGCTTCGCTGAATTGAGCGGGGTGCGCGCTATGATTGAAACCTACCCCCTGGAAAAGGCTGCCGAAGCCTACGCCCGGATGATGAGCGGCAAGGCTGAGTTTCGTGTGGTCCTCAGGATGTGAAATCGGCCGGGGACTGTGAATCGCAGCGATCCAGGAACTCGCGCAGCAGACCGGGGCATATGCATACTTCGCAGGCTCGGCGCCGACTTCACCCTCCCGCCGGGGTTTCCGACAAGGAGAAGCACATGCAGCAGCCTGTTCACTATCGCACGACCCAGGTGGGTCGTCTCTCTCTCTTCTATCGAGAAGCGGGCCCGCAGGATGCTCCGACAATCCTCCTGCTTCACGGCCTTCCGTCATCCTCACGGATGTTTCAGCCCCTCCTTATGCGGCTCTCCGATAGTTATCATCTGGTGGCGCCGGATTATCCTGGATTTGGTCACAGCGACTGGCCATCCCCGGAAGAATTTGAGTACACCTTCGACCATATTGCGGAGGTAATAAGTCGGTTTACTGAGGCGGTTGGGTTGTCGCAATACACACTGTACATGCAGGATTATGGAGCACCCGTCGGCTTTCGCATGGTACTGGCCCACCCTGAGCGCGTCGAGGCGCTTATCGTTCAGGATGCGGTTGCGCATAATGAAGGGCTCGGGGCAAACTGGGCAACGCGGCGCGCATTCTGGGCCGACCGCGCAGCCCACGAAGCAGAACTGCGGACGAACTTACTATCCCTCTCCGCGACCAGAACGCGCCATGTTGGAGATGATCCTGATGCCGGCAGCTACGATCCGGATCTTTGGACCGATGAGTACGCATTTCTGAATGCTCCTGGCCAGGCGCAGATCCAGAGCGACCTCTTTTACGACTATCGGACGAACGTTGACGATTATCCGAAGTGGCAGGCGTGGATGCAGAAGACACAGCCGAGGCTCCTGGTATTATGGGGAAAGCACGATCTCTCCTTCGACGCCGGCGAGCCCGAGCGATATCGCAATGAGGTGCCATCCGCTGAGGTGCATGTTCTCGATGCCGGCCATTTCGCGCTCGATACGAAGCCGGACGAGATTGCGGAATTGGTGCGCCGGTTCGCTGCGACCCGCGCCGCAGAGGCGGCAGTGTCGAGTTGACCCCTGTTCTCAGGCCGGAAGCGCTGCGGGGCCAATTCGGCCCCAGAATCCAGATTCTCCGATGAAGCAGCCCGCCGGCTGCCCCACAGCAGCACGGGATTTCCAGGGTCAAGTTGAACAGCAGTTCTGCGTGAGAGCAACGGACGGGAGCGCGGAGTTACTGCGGGAACTCCACCGCTGCCGGAATCTCCATGGATACGAGGAAATTGCTGGCGAGAACATAATCGTACAGGTAGCTAAGGGGTGAAGGTGGGTGAAGCTGTTCGGCAGAGACCCATCCATTTACTTCGGTCCAGTGCCAGTCTTTAGCTGAAACGCTTTCGATCGCCCGGCGCAGGTCCGCTGAACGCATCGGGTAAGCGTATATGCGGACATTCTGCGCAAGCAGTCGAGACATAGCTTCAAGGAAGCTGCCATCCAGTTTGGTGTAGCGGTATTCCCATGTGCGAACCAGAAGCGACAGACCGATGACGAAGCGGATACATTCCTTCGTATAGCGATTCAGGAGGGAAGTCATGCTGTACAGCTCTCGTTC
>Ga0335074_10010019_pt1 | contig 13244 bp, 9 predicted proteins | sample Lox_Sample_23_FD_206715 | JGI IMG/M metagenome (GOLD analysis project Ga0335074, IMG submission 206715) | Soil microbial communities from Loxahatchee National Wildlife Refuge, Florida, United States - Lox_Sample_2.3 | ecosystem: Environmental > Terrestrial > Soil > Wetlands | place: USA: Florida...
AGGGGTAGAGCACGAAGGTGGCGCGGTCGATCATGGTCATCACCGTGTCCAGGTGCATCATCGCGTGCGACTTGGGCAGCTCCAGGGCGATCACGGTGCTGGCCTGGCCGGCGGCGAACAGCGCATGAGCCAGCGTTTCCACCGCCATCGGGGTGGTCCGCTCGCCCATCCCGATCAGCACGGCCCCGTCGCCGATCACGTGCACATCACCACCCTCGATGCTGGCGGGCATGTGGCTGGCGTCATCGCCGCCGTACCAGGTGGCGAAGCTGCCCCCCGCGAACATCGGGTGATATCGGTAGACGGCCCGGACATGCACGGTCTCGCGCTGGCGGGCGGGCTTGGCCATCTGGCTGACCGAGACCCCGCCGTACACCCAGCAGGAGTTGTCCCGGGTGAACAGGTGGTTGGGCAGCGGGGTCAGCAAGAAGTCATCGGCCCGCAGCATCTCCCACTTCAGGCTCTTGGATCGCAGCGGCCGTACGTCGGCCTTGAGCACCCCGCCGATCAGGTACCCGGCCAGGCTTTCCGCGTCCGCGTCGTCGGTCAGCCGCCGCAGCTCGTCCACGAGTTCGGGGCCCACCATCTCCGAGGTGCATATCTGATCCAGCACGTACGCCCGGCCTTCGGGCACCATGAGGGTCTCGGTGAGCAGATGGCCGAAGTGGTGCACCTGCACCCCCCGGTCACGAAGCACATCGGCGAACGCGTCGTGTTCTTCCCTGGCCTTGCTCGCCCACATCACATCGTCGAACAGCAGGTCGCCGATGTTCGACGGGGTCAGCCGGGCCAGTTCCAGTCCCGGTCGGTGCACGATGACCTGCCGGAGCTGGCCCACTTCCGATTGCACGCTCTTGCTCATGACTATCTCCTGTTGGTTTGTCTGGGTAGGTTGGTGAATGCCGGTTGTGCGCGGCCGGTTAGGCGGCGGCGGGGGTGGCTTCGGGCCCGTCGTCCGTGGCTGCCTGCACGGGCGCCTGCGCGGCGGCGTCATCGGGCGGGTTGTCCACTGGGTCCGGGATCTGGCCGGCATCTTCGCGGCGTGCGTTCAGGAACGCGTAGAGGATGACTCCGGCCAGCACGACGACCAGGGCCCCGTACACGGCCGAGTAGCCGGAGGCGAAGGTGACCCACAGCGAGAACAGGGCGCTGACCCCGCAGATCAGCAGGTCCCGGGCCAGCAGCCACCCCTGCACCCGGCGACGCCGCGACAGCAAGAAGGTGAGCTGGGCGCAGGCGGAGAACAAGTACGGGATGGCCACGGTGACCACGGTGAGGTCAACCAGGTAGGTGAAGACCGTGAGCCCGGAGCTCGAGGTGTACCGCCAGAGCATGAGCAGCGAGGGCAGCAACGCTGCGATCACGATGCCGAACCAGGCGGTGCCGTTGCGGTCGTTCCAGGCGAACGGCCTGGGGAACAGGCCATCGTCCGCGGGTGCCCGCGAGCACTCGGTGGTGACCAGTGTCCACCCGTTCAGCGCCCCGATGCCGGATACCACGGCCGTGGCCGCGATCAGCTTCCCGGCCCACGTGCCGTGCGGGAAGATCGCCTGGAAGGCGTTGACGAACGGCGCGCCGTTGTTCAGCAGCGCGTGGTGCGAAACCAGGCCCATCACCGCGGCCGACACCAGCAGGTACAAGATGGCGCTGATCCCGGTGCCGATCACCGAGGCGCGGCCCACGTTCTTGCGGGGATTCTTCACCCGCTTGGCGGTCATCGCCGCTACTTCCACGCCGATGAAGGAGAACAGCGCCACGCTAGCCGCGATCCCGATGCAGCTGTACAGGCTGCCGCCGGAGGCGTTGAACGGGCCGAAGTTCGCGCTGCGGACGAAGAACCAGCCCACTACCCCGACGAACAGCAGCGGCAGGAACTTCAGCACCACGGTGATGTTCTGGAACCAGGCCATCTGCCGCACCCCGGCCAGGTTCACCGCCGCGGGCACCCACAGGCCCACCAGCGCGATGCCCCAGTTTGCCATGCCCGAGAGGTGGCTGAAGCCGAACAGCGCGTCGACGTAGAACACCCACGACGCCACGATGGCCGCATTCCCGCCCCATGAGGAGATCCAGTAGGACCAGGCGGTGATGTAGCCGGCGAAGTCGCCGAACTCGTGCCGGGCATAGGCGTACAACCCGCCGTCAGCCTTGGGTACCCGCTTGGTCAGCTGGCCGAACATGACGGCCAGCAGCATCGCACCCACCCCGACGACAGCCAGCACGATCAGTGAGCTGGTGCCCGCCGCGGCCAGCACGGCCGGCATCGTGAACACCCCGGTGCCGATGATGCTGCCGACCACCAGCCCTGTCGCGGACGTCAGGCCGAGCCCGCCGCTCGGCTCCTGGCTGGGCTCCTGGCTGGCTGACGACGCCGGCTGGGCCGGGCCTTCGGGCGGTTGCGGCGCTGGCACGGCGCTTGCAGCGCTGGACATACCAAACCCCTCTCGGGAATAACTGCTCTGATAGCGTGATCGCTCAATTCCGCGGCCGTGCGGCCCTCGGATCGGAACGAAGTCAAACCGGCGATCAAGCCGCTGAGGCCACGGCTTTCCGTCCGTGCCCACGACTCGTTCCGTGTCCACGACGCTACGGACATCGGCTCGCGCTTCGCATCAGGGAAATACGCAGTCCGCGGTGCGATACCGCTACAGCCTGCGTCAACGCAGCTCAAACGCCGGGATCTCGGCCGGCCCGCGGGGTGAAGCTACCGGATAAGGCGGCCCGGCCAGGATCGGCCGCAGCGCGGCTAAGCGCGGACTACGCGGATCAGGGATTCGACCCCAGGCCCGTCGCCCATACCGTCGGAAGCTGCGATCGGGGAACCGCCCCGATTGGCCGACAGGAGACTGACTATGACCACTGGACCCGTTGAATACCTCGTCGTCGGGTTTCCCGACGGCACCGTGAGCGACGACCTCGCCCCCGAACTGGCCAAGCTCGTCGACAACCAGACCATCCGCATCCTGGACCTGGTGGTCCTGACCAAGGACACCTTGGGCGACGTCACTGTCGCCGAGTTCGACGAGATGGACGAGTTCGCTAGCTTCACCGAGATCGACGCCGAGGTCGGGGGCCTGATCAGCGCCGAAGACATCGACTTTGTCGGCGACGACCTCGACCCCGGCTCGGCCGCCGCCGTCCTGCTCGTCGAAGACGTGTGGGCGACATCCCTGGCCGACGCGCTGGACCGCAGCGGCGGCTTCATGCTCGACGGAGCCCGCATCCCCCGGGACCTGGCCGACGCCGCCATCGCCGGGCTATCGGACTGACCCAGACCGCCACACCATCACCAGAAAAGGAAACCAGCATCATGCGCCGACGTCACATCGCCCGCAAGGCCGTCAAGACGGCCATCATCGCCAAGTCCGCCCAGCACCTCGCTCGCCGGGCGGAAAAACATCTGCACAAGCACCAGTAAGCCCCGCCGTCTCGCGCCTGCGGGCTCAGACGATCCGCCGACCGACGCGATCGCCACCCGCAGGCGCGGGGCGTGGGGGCACGCGAAAGGAAGAAGAGCACCATGATCGACTCTCCCAGCTACAGCGGGGCCGGTTCGGCGAGCGGCGACGACACACATGCCCTGTTCGGGCAGACGATGGGGTACGTCGCGGCCACGGCCGGGTTCTTCGCGCTCGGCGCCTACGCGGGCCGTGATCTGTCCTCCGGGTGGACCTTCGTGGGGTTCATCGCCGCCCTCGCCTGCCTGATCGCCATGAACTTCGCACGGCAGTCCGGATCGGCCAGCGTCGGCCTGCTGTTCGGGTTCGGTCTGCTGTTCGGGCTGGCGATGTCGCCGACGCTCGTGTACTACGCGGGCGTGAACCCGCAGGCGCTGTGGCAGGCCGGCGGGGCCACCGCGCTGTTCATCGCCGGCTGCGGCGCGGCTGGTTACGCAACCCGGCGGGATCTGTCCGGGCTCGCCCGCGCGAGCTTCTGGGCACTCGTCGCGCTCGTCATGTTGGGCGTCCTGATGATCTTCGTCAACATCCCCGGCGGCTCGCTGACCTACTCGATTCTCGGGCTGGTGATCTTCGCGGGCCTGACCATGTCCGATTTCCAGCGGCTGCGGCGCTCGAAGAATATCGACTCCGCGCCGCTGATGGCCGCATCGATCTTCCTCGACGCGCTGAACGTGTTCCAGTTCTTCCTGCAGATCTTCTCGAGAAATGAGCGATGAGCGCGCAGGACAGACGAGGGCGAGGAATGGTCGGCATGCCGCGCGTGCTGGTCATCCTCGTCGTCCTCGCCGTCGCCGTAACCGCCCTGGCAGGATGCGGCAGCTCGCAGCCCCCGGCGATTCCGGGAGTGGTCAAGGTGGTCGCGGGGGAGAATTTCTGGGGGAACATCGCGGCGCAAATCGGCGGCCGCCACGTCCAGGTCACCTCGATCCTGACCAGCCCGACCGCCGACCCCCACCTGTACGAGTCTGACGTGGCCAGCGCCGTAGCCGTCGCCGAGGCCGGACTGGTCATCGAAAACGGCGCCGGCTACGACGATTTTCTTTCCCAGTTGCTCGACGCCACCAGGCACCCGGGCCGCATCGTGGTCTGCGCCCAGGAGGTCCTGGGCGCTACCGGGCCGGACGTGAACCCGCACTTCTGGTATGACATCCCCCGGATGCCGGAGGTGGCCGGTGCCATCGAGGCCGCGCTGGCCAGGCTGGAACCGCGCGACGCCGGCGCGTTCGCCGCCGGCCTGGCGGCCTTCGACGCCTCGCTTGGCCCCATCGAGGCGGTGATCAGCCAGATCCGGCGGCGTTATCCGGGCGCGCCGGTCGCCTACACCGAGCGGGTGCCGGGCTACCTGCTGGCAGCTGCCGGGCTCAGGGTGCTGACCCCGCCCGGGTTCGCCGCCGCCATCGAGGACGGCACCGACCCGAGCCCGGATGACACGGTGGCCATGGACGGTTTGTTCACCAGCCACAAGGTGAAGGTGCTGCTCTACAACGCTCAGGTGGTGAGCGCGGTGACCCAGCAGGTGCAGACCCTCGCCCGCCAGTCCCACATCCCGGTGGTGGGGGTCACCGAGACCATGCCGCCGTCGTACCGCAGCTACCAGACCTGGCAGCTCGCCCAGGCCGAGGCCATTCTGCATGCGCTGGGAGGGTGACGTGAACGGCGGCGCCGGGTCCTCGGTCGCGTTGCGCGGCGCCACGGTGCGGTTCGGCGACCATGTGATCTGGGAGAAGCTGGACCTGGACGTGGTACCGGGTACGTGCCTGGCCATCCTGGGGCCCAACGGGGCGGGCAAGAGCACGCTGCTGAAGGTGCTGCTCGGGCTGCTCCCGCTGTCGGCCGGCACGATCACCATCGACGGGCGGCCGCCAGGACATGGCAGCGCCGAGGCCGGCTATGTTGCCCAGCAGCGCGCCTTCGACCCCGACCTGCCGATCCGCGGCCGCGACCTGGTCCAGTTCGGCGTCGACGGCCAGCGCCTGGGCCTGCCGCGGACCCGGACCCGCCAGGTGGACCCCGTGATCGAAGCGGTCGGCGCGCAGTCGTACGCGGACGTGCCGATCGGGCTCTTGTCGGGCGGGCAACAGCAGCGGCTGCGGATCGCCCAGGCCCTGGCCGGCGGGCCACGGCTGCTGCTGTGTGACGAGCCGCTGCTCTCGCTCGACCCAGCCGCGCAGGAAGAGATCGTCGCAGTCATCGACCGGCACCGCCGCGAGCACGGCACCACCGTGGTGTACGTCACCCACGAGATCACTCCCATCGCGGATGTTGTCGACCAGGTCCTCTATGTGGCGGCGGGCCGCTGGGCCGCCGGGTCCCCCGACACCGTGCTCACCACGCAGAGCCTCAGCGCCCTGTACGGCACGCACATCGACGTGATCCGGGTGCACGACCACATCGTCATCGTCGGCGGGGACGGCGCAGGCGCCTGTACCCACCCAGACCATGAGGCCGCAGGCCACGACCATGATCTGAACGACGGCCACCCAGGACACTCGCCGGAAGGACACCAGCCCTGATGGGCCTCGGATTCCTGCTTCAGCAGCCTTTCGCCCAGCACGCGCTGCTCGCGGCCGCGCTTGTCGCGGTCAGCTGCGGCCTCATCGGCCCGTTCGTGGTGACCAGGGGAATGGCCTTCGCCGTGCACGGCACCGCCGAACTGGCTTTCACCGGGGCTGCGGCCGGACTGCTGATCGCGAACAACCCCGTCGTCGGGGCCCTGGTCGGCTCCGTCGTCGTCGCCGGGCTCATCGCCCTGTTCGGCGCCCGGCAGCGCGAGCGTGACTCGGCGATCGGGGTCATCCTCGCCTTCGGGATGGGCATCGGCGTCCTGCTGCTCGGCTTCTACCACGGCTTTGCCACCGCGGCGACGAACATCCTGTTCGGTAACATCTTCGGGGTCTCCGGCGACCAGCTGATCGTCCTGCTCGTCATCGGCGTGATCGTCGTGGCCGTCATGGGCATCTGGTACCGGCCGCTGCTGTTCGCCTCGGTCGACCCCGACGCCGCCGAAGCGCGCGGCGTCCCGGTCCGCCGCCTGGGGCTGATGTTCCTGGTGGTGCTCGCCCTCACGGTGACCGGCGCCGCGCAGGTGGTCGGCACCTTGCTCGTACTCAGCCTGGCCATCACCCCGGCCGCCGCTGCGCAGCGGCTGTCCGCCAACCCGCTTATCGTGGCCGGGCTCTCGATCGTGTTCGCCGTGGTCGCCGCCGACGGCGGGCTGCTCGCCAGCTTCCAGAGCAACGTGAAGGCCAGCGTGTTCATCACCAGCGTCAGCTTCGCCAGCTACGTCGTCGCCCGCCTCGCCGGGCCCTTGCTGCGCGACCGCCGCCGCAGGCATCACCAGGACCGCCCCGCCTTCCAGGAGGCCACGCAAACCCACCCGGCCCCGGGTACGCCCGCCAGGACGGGTAAGCCGTAACAATTGAGGAGCGTGCAGGCATGAATAGAAGACCAGACGGAGTGTTGCGGGACCGCATGGGCCCGAGGGCTGAACGGGCCCGTCAGGGGCTGCCCGGCGAGTTCGTTCTACGGGACGGCACCCCCGCGATGATCTGGCCGCTGCTGCCTACCGACGCCGAGACGCTGCGCGAGGTATTCCGCCGCCTGTCGCAGGATTCGCGCCGGTCCCGGTTCCTCGGAATGCTCGATCAACTCGATGACGCTATGATCGGGCGTCTGGTCGGCAGCGGCTAGCAGGACGTGACGCCGTTCCTGGTGAGCGGGAACTCGGCACGCAGGCTGGTTCCCGCCCCGGGCGGGCTGTGGAGGAAAAGCCGACCGCCGAGCGCCTCCACGCGATCCTTGAGGCCGGCCAGGCCGGTGCCGCCAGCGAGGTCGGCGCCGCCGACGCCGTCGTCGCGGACCGCGACGCGCAAGACGTCGCCGGCAACCTCGACGGCGATGGTGACGGCCGAGGCGCGCGCGTGCCTGGCCGCGTTGGTCAGCGCCTCGGCGATGACGTAGTACGCGCTGACCTCCACCAGCTCCGGCAGCCGCCGGTCCGCATGCACCTGCAGGTCGACCGGGATCGGGGAACGGCGGGCGAGCGCCTTGAGGGCGAGGCGCAGGCCGCCCTCGGCTAGGACCGCCGGGTGGATGCCGCGGGCGATCTCACGTACCTCCTCCAGCGCGCCGGTCGCCTCGGCGGCAGCCCGGGCGAGGTCTGCGCCGAGCTCGCCGAGCTCGGGCGGCACTGCCGCCTGTGCCGCGCGCAGCTGCAGCGCGAGGGAGACCAGCCGCTGCTGGGCGCCATCATGCAGGTCCCGCTCGATCCGCCGACGCGCCTGGTCGGCGGTGGCGACGATCCGCGCACGTGACGTGGTGAGCTCGGCGTACAGCTGGACGTTGTCCAGGGAGACGGCGAGCTGGCCGGCGATGAGCTGGACCGCGTCGAGCCGTTCGGCGGTGAACGCGCCGCGGATGAGCCGGTTTTCTAGCACCAGCACCGCCCGCAGCGTGCCGCGGCTGAGGATCGGCAGGGCCAGCAGCGAGCAGCAGCCGGCAGCAGTGAAGTAGGGGTCGCGGGCGAAGCGGTCATCATGGGTAGCGTCGGCCACGACCAGCGGTTCACCCGTTCGCTGGACGTAGCGCAGCACCGACATCGGCACTGCGTGCTCGTGGCCGCTGCCGCTGAGCGGCGCGGCGCCGGCGTCGCCGCCGGGGGCGGGCAGGAGCCAGTCGTGCCGGTCCTCGCTCCACAGCACCAGGTGCACGCCGGTGGCGCCGGTCATCGCGCTGACCACCTCGGCCACGCGGGCGTGCAGCCGGCCGATGCTGGTCTCCGAGCTCAGCGCCTGTGAGGCGGACAGGATGCCGAGCATGTCGATGGTTCCGGTCGTGACCGTAGAGCCGCCATGGAGAAGATTGCCGGGATCGTCGCCGCGCTGCCCGGTCGTCGCGTCGGCCCGTGGTTGCAGGGCCGGGTAGGCCCAGTGCAGCTGGGCGACCTTGGCTGTGGCGCCCCAGGCGAGGTAGTCGTGGCGGGCCTGGGCGAGCAGGTCGTGGCCGGCATGGTCGAGGCCGTGGGCGAGGTAGAAGCGGGCGGCGCGTTCGGCAATCAGGGCCCGGTGCCATGGCCGCTGCCGCCCGCCGGCCCCGCGCCGGGCGGCGTCGAAGGCCATGGCCGCGGCGCGGAAGTCCCCTGTCGCCCAGGCCCGCTCGGCCTCGAGCAGCCGCAGCAGGTGCAGGAAGTTGTCCGGCGCGTCCAGGGCGTGTGCGGCCAGCCAATGCGTCACTTCATCCAGTTCGGACAGCAAGGTGCCGCGCTCGTCACCGTCGGTGACGTGGGCCTGCCCGGCCAGGGCCAGCCCGCGCAGCAGGCGGGCCACGGCAATGGAGTAGTTGCCCACGTTGGCCGGCAGCAGCGGCATCGCCGCCGCGGTGTGCCGCGCCAGGCCAGCCGGATCGCCGAAGACCGCGGCGACGACCGCACGGCTCAGATGCGCGTGGAGAAGCGCCACCGGGTTGCCGGCGTACCTGTCGACGGGGACTGCCTCGCCAGCAGCGGCGACGATTTCGCCGCGCAGCACGCCAGCCAGCCACCGGCAGCTTTCGAGCCACTGGATAGTCTGCTCGCTGCCGGTACGCCGCGCGAAGGCCAGCCCCGCCTCCACCTCGGCGACGTAGGCGTCCAGCAATGGCTCGCAGTCCAGCATGTAATGCACGGTCGTGTAGTAGCTGTAGCTGACGTTGGCCAGGTCGCCACCGGCGAGCAGCCCATCCCTGGCCCGCTGACCCACCTGGACACCGTTTTCGATCGGCTCGAACCAGCAGGCGATTAGAGCGAACGGCACACGCACCCGTGACGTCTCGGGCTCGTAGCCACGGGCTTCGCCCAGCGCCAGGATCCGCCGCATCGCCCGGTACCCGGCGGCGTAGTCGCCACGCAGCGCCACAGCGGCGAAGGCCACGATGCTGGCTGGACCGACCAGGGTGCGGGCCGGGCCGTGCTCGATCCAGATCCGCACCGTTTCCAGGCTCAGCCACGCAAGCAGGGAAACGTCGGGGACGAGGTAGGCCGCCGTGAGGACCGCATCGATCAGACGAGTCGCGGCGAGCAACGTCGGGTCGGTGATCTCCGGCCGAGCCAGGTCATCCGCAGCATCGGTGTGGTCCAGCCACCGGTACAGGTAGTCGAACTGGCGATCGAGCTGAGCGGGCAGTCGGTCGGCGGCCGGTACGGTGATGCCGAGCTCCCGCAGCGACTCCAGGCTGAGCCCGATCGCCTCCGTGAGACGGTTCTGATGGGTCAGGCCGGTTACCTGGACCGCCGTCGCGGCCGCGCGGTCCATCGCGGCGGGACACAGCCTCTCGATGGTCCGGTATTCGTCGTCGGCCTCCTCCAGGCGCCCCATGCTGAACAGCGCGGCGTGCCGGGCCGTGTGCACCTCGATCAGCGCGGCGGTCTCACCTGGGTCGATCAGTCGCAGCGCGGCCGCCAGCAGCGCGTTCACTAGCGCGTAGTCCCCGGTCAAGGCCGCCTGGCCGGCGGCGCGCCGCAGCAGTCCCACCACCTGACGCCGCTCCGAGGCATCATCGACCGCGTCGGCCACCGGCAGGTACTGTCCGGCCGCGGCCGGGAACAGCTCCGGCACTCCGGCCAGCCGCCGCGCCATCGCCAGCTGCAGCTTGCGCCGCCGCCGCGAGTCCAGCCCGCCCAGGACCGCCTCGCGAATGCGGTCGTGGCGGAACCGCACCGCCTGATGCGTCCCGGGCTCTGCCACCAGGAGACCCTCGTCCAGGGCGGGCGCCAGGGCCTGGTCCACCGCGGCCGCCGAGTCGCCGGTGGCGGCCCGCAGCAGGCTCAGCTCGGCTCGCCCGCCCAGGCACGCCATCGCCTCTGCCATCTGCCGGGACTGTGCCGGCATGGCCTCAACCCACGCCGACGATAGCGCGGCGGCCTCGGCATGCCCCAGGTGAGCACGCACCGCCGCCTCATCCCATCGCCACCCGGCCGCCGTCGCGGTCAGCACCCCCTCGCGGCGCAGCGCGTTGAGCAACTCCACCGTCTCGTACGGATTGCCGGAGGTATGCGGCTGAATCACTTCGGCCAGGCCGGCCGCCGTGGCCCGGTCCACGTGCAGCATCTCCGCGACCATGGTGACCGACCCGGAAACCGGCAGGTTCTCCAGGTGCACCTGTTGCAGCCCCGCCTGCTGCCGCCACCGCGACACCAGCGTCGCCAGCGGGTCGGATGAGTCCATCTCGCCTTCGCGGTAGGCGCACACCAGCAGCAGGCCCTCGACCGGCTCCTCGCTCAGCACCAGGTCCACGAAGCCCAGTGGCGTGGGCCTGGCCCACTGCAGGTCATCGATGAACACCACCACCGGCCGTTTCCGCGACGCCACCGCGCGCAGCACCGCCGCACCCGTTCGCTGCGCGCGGACCTGCGCGGTCAGCGGATCCCCCGCATCGGGGGGCACCGCCAGCAGCGCCGCGAACTCCGGCACCGTCGCGCTCAGCAGACCCGCGTTCGGGCCGACCCGGCCCAATATCCGTTCGCGGACCCTGGCCAGCTCCTCTTCCGGCTCGGCCAGCAGCAGCCGGCCCTGCGCCCGGAACGCCTGGTTGACCGCGTCGAACTCCAGATCGCGCTGGTACTGGTCGAACTTGCCCGCCACGAACCAGCCATCCCGGCCCGTCACCACCGGCCGCAGCTCATCGGCCAGCGCCGTCTTGCCCACCCCTGGCATGCCGGTGACCAGCACCCCCCGGCACCGGCCCGCCAGCGCCTCCTCGAACGCGGTCTGCAGCGCCGCCACCTCCTCCTCGCGGCCCACTAGCCGCGACGGCGGCACCAGCCGCAGCGGAACATCACGCTCGCCGACCCGTAGCACCCCCGCTCCCAGCGCGCCGGCGTCCCGCAGCCGCTCCAGGTCGTAGAGCACGCCGTCGGCCGTCTGGTACCGGTGGTCCGGTTCCTTCTCCAGCAGGTGCATGATGATTGCCGACAGCGGCCCCGGCACGGCCGGGTTGACCTGCGCCGGCGGCACCGGCACCAGGGCCAGGTGATCATGGGTGAGCCGCAGCGGGTCCCCGGTCCCGAACGGCGGCCCGCCGGTGGCCAGCTCATACAGCGTCGCGCCCAGGGCGTACAGGTCGGCCCGCTGATCCACCGGCCGGCCGGTCCGCCCGGTCTGCTCCGGCGCCAGGTACGCCAACGTCCCCACGATCTCGCTGTGGGAGGTGAAACCGGGGCGGATCTCGGCCAGCGAGGTCGCCAGCGCCAGGTCCACTAGGCACGGGGCCCCGTCGCGGGAGATCACGATGTTGGCCGGGGTGATATCCCGGTGCATCACGCCCGCCTGGTGCATCCCCGCCACCGCCCGGGCCAGCCCGGCCGCCAGCCCGGTCAGCTCGCCGGCCGCCAGCGGCCTGGCCAGCCCGGCCAGGCTCGTGCCGCCAGCGTCGTCCAGCACGATCGACCCCGGGTACTGCGGCGCCTGCGCCAGTTGCGCGACCCCTTTGACGCCGCGCAGCCGCTCCAGCATCGCCGCCTCGCCCCGCAGCCGGCGGTCCGCGTCCGGGCCCAACGGCTCCTTGCGGATGACCGTGCGCCCAGCCAAGAACAGCCGAGTCACGCGTGTGCGCGCGCTCTCGTGCACTACCTCTGCCCGGTCAGGCGGATCCTGGCCCGGCAGCACCTCGCCTGTCCCCATGTATGCACCTCCACGCACGGCCAGCCCCACCGGATACCCCGCTTACCCCAATTGTGGGGCGATGGCGGCTATTCATCAGCACGAGTCCGGTCAACGCATCAGGTCACCGCGCCGAGATGCCATAACACCTCGATCTGACCGCTCATCCGTTCGGGTTGCCGAGCCCGGGTTGACAAGATCGCCGCAGGAGGTGCCGAGCCGATCGGGGTGTGAGCTGCTCACCGGGCCCGGTCAGTTCGGCGACCGCCGGTCGCGCAAAGCCGGGCGACGCGATTCCGGCACGGGCACCTCAGCGGTCCTGCCATCAGACAGTCATCACCGCCTGCCGCCAGGGGTTATACCAGGACAATCTTTGCTGCATTGGCGTTTATGACCTTACTGGCTGATCCTCTTCAAGACGAGGGCCGACGCGCCAGGACGCCGACGTGGCAGCACAGACCGTCCCGTGATGCCGAACGAGCGGTGACACCCGCCCGGCATGTGCCGGTGGTCGCTCCTGGGAGGAGCAACGGGCAGCGATCGCCTGCCGTCGGCGTCGCCGGTCATACGATGGCAGATCCCGTGGTTCACAGGCAACCGTCGGCCATGGTGCGGGTCATGAGGTCGTGTACCAGCCGTCGAGTCGTTGAACGTGGGGGGAAATGCTGAGGGAGGCACCGCCCGCAGAGCGCAGGGCACTTCTGGACACGATGGCGCGGGTCTACACGATGCTCGGTGAGGTGCTCAGGCTCGCTACCCCGGCGCCAGGACTCGACTGGACTTCGAGCGAAGCGCAAGGGGGGTGAATTGGTCCGCGCCCGATAGCCCAGACCTCACTCTTCGCTGCTCTGGCTCGATGACTCAGTTCCCGGTCCAGCCACTGCTCGCCGATTACCCCGGGCGGACTTACCTGCTGTTCCGTCAGAGCTCCCGTGATGTCACTGCGGCGGGCCGGCGGTCAGGTGCAGGCTGCTGGTCGTGCGTTGCCCAGACGGGCTCACCCAAGTCACGGAGATGGTATCGCCGGGGTGGAATCGTGTCATGATCCTGGCAAAGTCGTCGGGCGAGCCGACCGCCTGCCCGTTCACCGCCGTGATGACCGCTCCACCGGTCAGGCGGGCCGAGGCCGCAGGGCTTCCGCAGATCGTCC
>Ga0335074_10010020_pt1 | contig 13244 bp, 12 predicted proteins | sample Lox_Sample_23_FD_206715 | JGI IMG/M metagenome (GOLD analysis project Ga0335074, IMG submission 206715) | Soil microbial communities from Loxahatchee National Wildlife Refuge, Florida, United States - Lox_Sample_2.3 | ecosystem: Environmental > Terrestrial > Soil > Wetlands | place: USA...
TGGATTGCGGTTCCCAGACCTGGGCGCCGGTGCCGTTGCAGTCATACAGGTCAACGGTGGTGCCGTTGGCGGTGCCGGCGCCGTCGACGTCCAGGCACTTGCCCAGCACCTCCAGCGTGTGGTTGGACTCGACCGTCCACTGCTGGGCGTTTGTCCCGTTGCAGGTGTAGACCTGGATCGGGTTGAAGTCCGCGGTGCTGGCCGAGCGGTCATCGAGGCACAGGCCCTCGTAGCCGATGATCGGCCCAGTGGCCCCGGCGGCGGCGTTCGCGGAATGAGCGACAGCCAGGCTAAGGCCGAACGAGAGGGCTACCGCTGCTAACGCGGCGAGGAGTCGTCGCTTCACGGCAGCTTCCACTGCTGGTTGGAGGTGTCGGCGCAGGCCCAGATCTGCACCTGAGTGCCGGAGCCGCCGTACCCGGTGTCGTCCAGGCACTTGCCGGAGTTCGGGTTGATCAGCTCGCCGTTCGACTGCGGCACCCAGGTCTGTGCGCCGGTGCCGTTGCAGGCGTACAGGTCGACGGTGGTGCCGTTCGCGGTTCCGGCGGCGTAGACGTCGAGGCACTTGCCGAGCACTTCCAGCGTGTTGCTGGACTCGACCGTCCACTGCTGGGCGTTCGTCCCGTTGCAGGTGTAGACCTGGATCGGGTTGTAGTTCGCGGTGCTGGCCGAGCGGTCATCCAGGCACAGGCCCTCGTACCCGGTGATAGGTCCCGTGGCGCCGGTGCCGCCACCACCACCGCTGCTCCCCGTGATCTCGTTGAAGATCGACGAGTACTGGTAGCCGGTCGGCTTGTCGTAGCCGTCAACCTCCCAGAACGACAGCTCCGCGACGCCGTTGGACGCGGCGAAGCTCTCCAGCGACTGGGCGTTCGAGGTGGAGAAGTAGGTGCCGTCGTCGTTGGTGCCGGCGATGGGCGTCAGGCCCATCATGTTGTAGGCCGCCGAGGTAGAGATCCCGTACAGGCTCGCGAGCTGACTCGCCGTCCCCTGCGCGGCGGACTCGGCGTCCGCGAGGTCGTTGGACCCGGCGCCGAAGTCCATCGTCATGATGTTGACGACGGACACCTTCACGCCCTTGGCCTTGGCGTCCTGAAGCAGTGCGTACTCCGAGCCGGTGCCGGTGGGCAGCCCCTGCGGGGAGACGGCGAGGGTGAAGTCGACTTGCACCGACGGGTCCTCGGCTTGCAGTGCGGCGAGCGCCTGGTCGCGCACTGAGGTGGCGGCGGTGTCCGCCAGCACGCTGCCCTCGATGTCGAAGTCGAGCCGGGTGACGCCGTAGGTGTTCACCACGTTCTGGTAGGCGGCCGTGAGCTGCGAGACGTTCGTGCAGGTCTGCGCGAGCTCACCGCCAGACTCGCCGCCAAAGGAAATGATGACGTTGCCGCCGGAGGCCTGAATGGCACTGATCTGCGAGGCGAAGGCGCCGACTCCGGAACCGTCGTCCTCCCACTCCGGCGTGCAGCCGGACTGCGGGATGAGGAAAGCCAGCGTGTAGTACTTCAGGCCGGTCGCGGCCTCGTCGGCGGCCATGTCTCCGGCGTCTGACGAGTCGATCTGCAGGTAGGGCGCGGCGATGTGGGCCGGGAAGGCGGAGCCGGCCGCGGCGGCCGGACCGGCGGTGGCGAGCGCGAGGCCGCCGACTGCGAGCGCGGTGGCGGTGGCGGTGGCCAGGGCTAACGCACCGGGCCACGATTTCATGGGGTTCCTTGATGTACGCATGCTGAGCTGGGCTCCCTTCGGCCGGGCGGCCCGGCGGGGAGCGGGGTGACCCGCCGGGGAAGGCTAGTGCGAGCCTTGTTTCTGAAACAAGAAAGAAACTTTTCTGTTACAGATTGCAGCAGTGCGTTCGTATGTAGTCAAGACATGTGTGCAATATTGATGTTTCGTTAAGATTGTCTGAGGCGCCACCGCGGGGAGCCGTTGAAACAAGACTCAGTTTCAGAACTTGTTACCGGCACTGGCCGGGTCACGGTGCGCGCCATCGCGGCCGAGACGGGGCTGTCGATCGCTACCGTCTCCCGGGTACTGAACGGCGGCGGCAACGTCGCCTCGGACACGCGTGAGCGGGTGCGCCAGCTGGTCGAACGGCTTGGCGACCGGGCGCCCGAGCCGCGCCGGCGGCCACTGGCGCGGGCCACCCGTCCGGCTGTGTTCGTACGCTGCCCCTACCTGCTCACCGATTACTTCGGGCACATTGTCACGTCGATCGCCGAGACACTCGCGCTGCACGGCCAGGGCATGCTGCTCGACGCGGGCGACGCGGCGGTCAGGTCCACCGCGGTGCGCGAACTGCCGCGCCGCGGCGACGCGTACGGCGCGCTGCTGATTCTTCCCCCGGAGCCCCGCGCCGACCTTGAGGCGCTGGCCACGAGCGGTTACCCGTTTGTGGTGGTCGACCCGCGCACTGCCGTGCCGCGGGGCATGGTGTCGATCTCGGCGGCGCACTTCTCCGGCGCCCGGGCCGTCACCCGGCACCTGGTCGAGCTCGGTCACCGCCGGATCGGGGTGATCACCGGGCCGCCGTACTGGCACACCCGGGACGACCGCGTCGGCGGGCACCTCGCCGCGCTGGCCGAAGCCGGGGTGCTGGGCGACCCGGAACTGATGCGGTACGGCGAGCCTGCCACCAAGACGGGCGTGTGGGCCGGCCGGGAGCTGCTCGACCTGCGGCCGCGGCCGAGCGCCGTGGTCTGTTTCAACGACAAGGTCGCGGTCGGGGTGATGGAGGTGGCCACGGCGCGCGGGCTGCGGATACCCGAGGACCTCTCCGTCGCGGGCTTCGACGACATCGACGTCAGCCGGGCCACCACCCCCCGCCTCACCACCGTCCGCCAGCCGCTGCAGGAGATGGGCCGCACCGCCGTGACGATGCTGATGCGCCAGCTGGAAGGGCACGCCCACGAGGCGCTGAGCATGGAACTGGAGACGCGTCTGGTCGTGCGTGAAAGCACAGGCCCAGCACCTGGGTCAGGCGAGACGCGCGATGTGGCCCTGCCGAGAGACTCCGGGACCACGTCACTGCCCACCTGATCGCGTCATGTGAAGATGGCCCCGGGATGAGATGGATCCTTGAGAAGGAGCCGTTGATGGACGATCGCTTCGAGGTCACGGTGGGCGCAGGAACAATGATGGCCGTCGACGGCGCAGCGGCCCGCTTCCCGCACAGGTGGACCCCCGGCGGCGTCACGGTGGACGCAGATTTCACCGGCGGGCATCTGTTTCATCTTGCGGCAGCCGGCTGCGTCCTCAATGACGTCTACCGGGAAGCCGCGACGCTAGATATCGAGTTGAAAGGGGTCCGCGTGATCGCGGCGGGCGGGTTTGACACTGCGACCTGGCGGTCCACGGGAATCGACTATTCGGTCGAGCTCAGTTCCGATGCCCCCGCCGATCAGCTTGCTCACCTGCTTGACGTGGTCGATCAAGTCGCCGAGATACCCCGGGTCATCCGAGCCGGAGCTAGTGTCCGGCGGCACGGCTGAGCAGTTCCCGCCAACCCGAACGCTCCACCACGGCGAGAATGCGAGAGCGGCCCGTTTGCGTGTGGCCCGGTCACGGCGGCTGGCCGTGGCTTCGAGCCGCCGGCCGATAGCCCGGAGGGACGCGATGCGCAGACCTGAGGCCGCCGGGGACGCAGCCTGGCCCGGGCGGGTGGACCTGATCGGGGTGCCGTTCGACGGCATGGGCCGCGCCGTGGGCCAGGCGGGAGCGCCTCGAGCGTTGCGCGCAGCGGGGCTGGCGGAGGTGTTCGGCCCGGATGCGGCCGTGGAGCCCGATCTCGTAGTTCCCGGGCCGGTCGCTAAGCGCGCGGCCGGCTCGGGCCTGCTCAACGAGAGGGCGCTGCTGCAGATGGTCGGCGGGCTGCACCGCCGGGTAGGCGCCTCGCTGTCGGCCGACCGGTTTCCCCTGGTGTACGGCGCCGACTGCTCCGTGCTGCTCGGTGCGGTTCCCGCGCTGCGTGACGTCGCCGGCCAAGCTGGCCTGGTGTTCCTGGACGGGCACGAAGACGCCACGCCGATGGATCTGTCGCCGACCGGCGAGGCGGCGAACATGGAGATCGCCTTGCTGCTGGGCCTGACCGGCGAGCGGACCCCGCAGCCGCTTCGCGGTTGGCTGCCCGCTTTGGCTCCCGGCGCGATCGCGATGCTCGGACCCCGTGATCAGCTTTACCGTCGCGGCGCGGACGTCCCGACCGTGGCCGACCGCGTGTGGCTGCGCTCGGCCGACGAGGTGTCAGCGGACCCCGCAGGCTCCGCCCGCATGGCCGTCGAGCATGTCGCCGGGCATGCCTCTCGCTGGTGGTTTCATATCGACCTCGATGTCCTTGCGCGCAGCGATTTCGCTGCATGCGGCGCTCCGGGCGAAGTCTCGCTGGCGGGCGGGCTGACATGGCGACAGCTCACCGAGATCAGTGCGTCGGCTCTGCGCGGCGGCGGCTGCGCCGGCTGGAGCGTGTCGGTCTATAACCCTGATCTGGATCCTGGCGGCACGGCGGCGCGACGCATCGTCGAGTTCGTCATGCAGGTCGCCGAATAAGTCCCTAACGCCTGGCCGGATTGCGTCGGCCTGGGCGCTTGATGCGCGACAATAACGTGGTTTGTACACGGCGGCGGCCCAGCCGGAGGCGGAATGGTCAGCGACCTGCCAGGGGAGGAGGGCCATTTCGGCCCTGGTTCCCAGATCGGCAAGTACGTCCTGGGGCAGCAGATCGGCCGCGGTGGCATGGCGGTGGTGTTCAAGGCGCGTGACGATCAGCTCGGCCGGCTGGTCGCACTGAAGATCATGGCCCCGTCCGTCGCCTCGGACGACGAATTCCGGCAGCGGTTCGTCCGCGAGTCGAAGGCCGCGGCGGCTGTGGACGACCCGCACATCATCCCGCTGTTCGAGGCCGGTGAGTCGGCCGGCGTGCTGTTTATCGCCATGAGATACGTCGCCGGCGGCGACGTTCGGGCGCTGCTGGGTCGCGAGGGCCCGCTGAGCGTCGATCGGGCCTCCGCGATCCTGGTATCGGTGGCGTCCGCACTCGACGCCGCGCACGCCGCTGGGCTGGTGCACCGCGACGTCAAGCCAGGGAACATGCTGATGGACGTCCGCAAGGGCCGGCCAGATCACGTCTACCTGGCCGACTTCGGGCTGACAAAGGCCACATCGGGGGCCGTCACGCTGACCGGCACCGGCAAATTCCTCGGAACGGCCGACTATGCAGCACCAGAGCAGATCAGGGGACGGCGCGTCGACGGGCGGACGGACCAATACGCGCTGGCATGCGTCGCCGTCGAGATGCTCACCGGCCAGACACCCTTCCCCCTCGAGAAGGTCATGGACGTCCTCACCGCGCACATATCCGAGCCTCCGCCGCCACTGTCGGCTCGCCGTCACGGGCTGCCTGCGGAGCTGGACGCGGTCCTCGGCCGGGCGCTGGCCAAGTCGCCCAGTGATCGATACCCCAGCTGCGCCGACTTCATCGCGGCGTTCCAGCGCGCAGCCGGCGTCGGCCGGTACCTGGCTCCCGCCGCGGCCGTAGCGTCGCACCACAGAACCGAAGGGGAGCTAGCCGACCTCGCCGCCGGCGGACCCGGCGGTGCTCGCGCGGAACCCGCGACCACCAGGCCCTCGGTCCTGCCGCGCCAGATGGAGCCGCCCGGCAAGATCGGCGTCGTCCGCGGCCGCAGGCGCGGCAGGCGCTTGGTGATCGCCGCCGCGGCGGCTGTTGCCGTAGCCGCGGCCGTCGTCGCGTTTCTCACGCTCGCGCAGCCCCGCCGGCCACCTAGCGCACACGCGGCTGGCACCGGTCACACTCCGGCCGCGCGCGCCGCGTCGGCGGCCCGATGGCACACCTACGACGACCCCAGCGGGTTTGCTATCGGTCTGCCGCCTGGCTGGACCGTCGCCTCCACGACGCCCGGCAATGTCCAGTTCACTGGGACGCCCGCCGGGTTTGTCCTGGTGGTCGCGTGGAGCACGCACCCGCAGGCCGATGCCCTGACCGACTGGCGGCAGCAGGCAGCCGGGAAGGCTGCAGCCGATTCCTCCTATCGGCAGATCTCGATCCGCCGGGTGAGCTACCGCGGCTACAACGCCGCTGACTGGCAGTTCACCAACATCTACCAAGGCGTCCGCATCCGCGTCATCGACCGCACCTTCATCGTCCGGCCCGGCCAGCTCGCCTACGCCATTGAGCTGTACGGCCCGGCCAGCCAGTGGCCCGCGGTGTATCCGAGCATCTGGCGGCCTCTGGTGCGGAGCTTCCGGCCGGCACCCTGAGCGCCCCTGCCGACCGTGCGGTCGCCACGGTGACTAGGGCGCGAATTGACCGTCGTGAGTGGGCTGTGCTGCTACGACGCATCGGGCGGGCACGCCGGCGGACGGAGTGATAGAGAGGCTTACGCGCCACCGGGCGCCGCTTCCCACCGCAGGGGACTCGAAGACGTCCGACGCCCCAAGCTGCATCCCCGCCGCATAGCCAGGAGAAGGGGCAGCGTGTACGTACAGGACGATGATGTCGCCGTACCGGTCGTACACGTTGGGAACGAATCCGCCATTTGTGTACGTGCCCTCGGCCGTTATGGTCGTGCCAGTCACCCGGCACGAGGTCGGAAGGAGTATCGAAGAGGACGGGCCGTTGTTGCCCTTGGCCTTCATCTGGCTGTCGGATTCAACCGAGATCGGGATCCGCGAAGCTGACGCGGCGCCAACCGCCCGCGGCGTTCCCGTTGCCGGGCCGGTCCTGGCGGTGGTCGGAACCGGCGCAGTGTCCGCAGGCAGAGATGCTTGCCGGTTAGCAGGGCCGCAACCAGCGACCAGAAGGGTGCCAATGGCGGCCGCAGCGGCGGCCGCAGCGAAATCAGTCGAGCGCATGCTGGCAATATCCGGCACGGGCAGCGAGATTGTCATGGGGAGGGCTCCCCACAGCAGAGGGCAGTCCCCGGCGCCGAGGCGGATCGGGGCACTACGCCCCGTGGGTCTTTATGACCCTGTAGGTCAGATGTGTGACCCCCGGGGCATCGATAACCCGCACCAAGTCGACTTTGATGCTGCTGGAGTTCAGACCTTCCAGCAGCGGACGCCGCGACCCAGCACGACCGGCACGAGACTGATCACGAGCTCGTCGAGCAGACCAGCTCGGATGCACTGCTGAACGATGCTTGCGCCCATGAGATGCACGGTCTTCCCATCGGCGGCTGCCCGGGTTATCCGGCCTGGCTGACGGCTTCGCGTGCGACCGCGCCCAGCGCTTCAGCGGCCGCGGACCTGCCTTCGCGCGTGGCCTGCGGTTCCCCCGTTTCGCTGGCGTCGGGATGGGGTGCGGGAAAGCCCTGTTCCTCCAGCACCTCCCGCGCCAGCGGGCCCCGCAGCGCGCAGCGGCCCACCGTAACCTCAACGCCGCTACGGCCTTGTCGCCTCGGCGAGCGCCGGCATCCGTGCTTGGCGGCTTGGAGACCATCGGCGTGCGATCTCGATGCGGGCCTGCGGAGGCTGGACCGTGCCACTCTGGTAATTCGGCTCGGAGGGGGAGAATGGGCTGGTGGCTGCGCATTGCCCGAGGCGGGTGACTCTTGCCGAGCTGGTGGCGATGCTGTCGCTTGTTGCCGACCTTGGGATGGGACGGCCGATGGAGCGGGTGCTGCGCCAGACCGTTGTTGCCATGCGGTTGGGGGCGGCGGCCGGAATGGATCAGGCGGCCTGCACGTCTGCGTACTACACGTCGCTACTGGCATGGGTGGGCTGTGCCGTCGACACCACTGACCTGGCGGCCGTGTTCGGCGACGAGATCGGGCTGTACGCCGATACCCGCGATGAAGACCTGGACCGTGTGACCCTGGCTGTGTTCGTCGGCCGCCATCTCGGTCGGGGTCAGTCCGGGTTTCGCCGGGTCGGCCTGGTCGGAAAGTTTCTGGCGACCGCCGGCCACTCGGTGCAGCAACTGATGGAGTCGCACTGCCGGGTGACGAGCGATCTTGCCGGGCGGCTCGGGCTGGGCCCGGGCGTGTGCGAGCCGCTACTGCAGACGTTCGAACGATGGGACGGAAAAGGGGTGCCAGGGTCGGCCGGGGCCGGTGACCTTGCTTCGGCCATCCGCCTGGTCCACCTGGCCGACGCCATCGAGGCCTTCCACCACACTGGCGGCGCGGAGGCGGCGCTGCACGTGGCCCGGGAGCGGCGGGGCACGCAGTTCGACCCGGAGCTGGTCGACTGCTTCTGCGCCCGGCACCCGGAGATCCTCGGCGGTCTCGCCGGTATCTCGGCGTGGGAGGAGGTGATCGCGCTCGACCCGGGGCTGGGCGCGGGATTGAGCGAGGACCACCTGGAGCGGGCGCTCGCTGCCTTCGCTGACTTTAGTGACCTCAAGTGTCCGCTGCGCCTCGGCCAGTCCGCCGGCGTGGCCGAGCTCGCAACGCTGGCCGGCGCGAAGCTCGGGCTACCGGGCGCCGACCTTGTCATGCTGCGCCGGGCGGCGCTGGTCAAGGACATCGGCATGATCGGAATCCCGAGCGGTGTCTGGGACGAGCCCGGCGACTGGAGCCTCGCCCAGCGCGAGCGCGCGCGGACCCACCCTTATCTGACCGAACGGATGCTGGCCCGAGTGCCGTTGCTGGCTGATATCGGACACTGCGCGTCGCTGCACCATGAGCGACTCGACGGGTCCGGCTACCCGCACGGGCTGCGCGGAGGCGCCATCTCGCTCCCGGTGCGGATCCTCGGGGCCGCCGACGTTTACCAGGCGCTCCGTCAGCCCCGTCCGCACCGTCCGGCGCTTGACGCCCCCGAGGCCGAACGGGTGATGCGCGAGGAGGTGCGCGCCGGGCGGCTGGACGGCGAGTGCGTCCACGCAGTGCTCGAAGCCGCCGGCCACCGCGTCCGGCGCCGGGCCGGACTGCCGTCGGGGCTCACCGCTCGCGAGGTCGAGGTGCTGGTGCGGCTCGGCCAGGGCCGGTCCAACCCCGAGATCGCTGCCGAACTGCACGTCAGCCGCAAGACGGTCTCCTCCCACCTCGAGCACATCTACGCCAAGCTGGGTGTCAAGACCCGGACCGGGGCCGCCCTGTTCGCCATGCGGCATGGCCTGACCGGAACAACGAGCGGCCCCGGATCCTGACAGAAAGATCGGGCAGTTACCCGATTCGCCGCCGCTGGGCGATCCGTACAACGGATTCATGAACACAACCCATGCCCACAGCGCGCCCAGTGTGGTGCCGCAGTTTGCCGTGGCCGGGTCGTTCCTTGAGGGCCTGGCCGCCCAGGACTTCGCCCAGCTCGGCGGCGCGCTCGCCGTCGGCGCCCGGCTCCGCGCCCTGCTGCCTTCGGGCCTGCGGGAGTGGACCGGGGCCGCGGTGATCGCCGACCGGTTCGCGGGCTGGTTCGGCAACACCGAGGACTTCGACCTCGTCGAAGCCAGCGTCGGGGAGGTCGGCGGCCGGTTGCACCTGCACTGGCGGCTGCGGCTGCGGGCGGAGCGGCTCGGCGCCGGCTGGTTCACCGTCGAACAGCAGGCCTACGCCGATACCGACGAGAGCGGGCGTATTGGCCGGCTCGACATGCTCTGCACCGGCTACCGGCCCGAGGGCGACGATGACTGACACCCTCGCGACCTGGGGCGGCTGGGAACCGGCGATCCGCGACGACCCATTCGGTCATTTCGCCGAGGCCCGGCGCCGGTGCCCGGTGCAGCGGGTGCGCCTCGCCGACGGTCATCCGGCCTGGGCCGTGCTCGGCTACGACGCGGCCCGCCAGGCGCTGAGCGACCCCCGCATCTCCAAGGACATGCTTGCCGCGCTCGAGGACAACGAGGATGTCGTGGCCGAGGGCCTGCCCGGACCGGAGTTTTCCCGGCACATGCTCAACGTCGATCCGCCCGTCCACACCCGGCTGCGGCGGCTGGTGTCCCGGGCCTTCGTGCCGCCCCGGGTCGCCGCGCTCGAGCAGGCGGTTCGGGATATCGCCGACAACCTCCTCGATGAGCTCGGCGGCGCCGGCCCCGGCGTCACGGTCGATCTGGTCCAGGGGTACGCCCATCCACTGCCGTTCGGCGTCATCGGGGAGCTGCTGGGCATCCCCCCGGCCGACCGTCCGGACCTGCACGCCTGGTTCCAGGTGCTGCTGACCGGATGGGCCGGTGAGCCGCCGGCCGAGGCAGTCGAGGCATCGGACAAGATCGTGGCCTACCTGCGCGACCTGGTCGACGCCAAGCGGCGGAACCCGGCCGACGACCTGGTGAGCGTGCTGGTCGCCGCAGGCGACGACGCGCTCACCACCCAAGAGCTGCTGTCGAGCCTGTTCCAGCTCGTCGTCGCCGGGCACGACACCACGGCCAGCCTCATCGGCAACGGGGTGGTGGCGCTGCTGGATCACCCTGACCAACTGCAGGCGCTGCTGGCCGACCTGGGACAGCTTCCTGCCGCGATCGACGAGCTCATCCGGTTCACTGCCCCGGTCCCGCATGCCACATTCCGGGTCACAGCCGAGCCGGTGACCGTCGGCGGCGTGGAGATCCCCGCGCACGAACAGGTGCTGGTATGCCTCGGCTCGGCCAACCGCGATCCGGGCCGTTTCCCGGCCCCCGACAAGCTGGACATCGGCCGCGACAACGGACCGAACCTCGGGTTCGGTCACGGCGCTCATTACTGCCTCGGCGCGCCACTGGCCCGGCTGGAAGCGCGCGTCGCTTTCGAGGCACTGCTCGGCCGACACCCCCGCCTGCGACTCGCGATCGACCGTGACGCGCTCGCCTGGGCGCACGGCGACGGTCTCGTGCTGCGCGGCCTGGTGTCTCTTCCCGTCGTCCTCGAGCCCGCCCTCGCCGGGATGACAGACCATCCGATCGCACCGAAGTCAAAGAAATCAAAGGAGACGCACAGATGACCATCACCGACCGTCCCGTCGACAACGGCGTCAACGTCCAGGCTCTGCTCGATGCCCGTAATGCTCTATCCGCCGCACCGGAGGCGGCGCAGTTCACCTGGCGCGCCAGCTGTACCTGGCGCAACGGCACCCACAGCCAGTCGACCATCGCCAGCTTCACCGGCCTCGGCGCCGAGCAGCGGCACCGCACCAGGTATGAGTTCGACGTCGACCACCCCGAGTGCTTCGCGTCCGAAGACAACGGCGCCACTCCGGTGGAGTTCGTGCTGGTCGGCCTCGTCGGATGCCTGACCGCCGGCGTCGCCGCGGTCGCCCAGCACCGGGGCATCCAGCTCCGGTCGGTCACCGCCACGATCGACGGCACGATGAACATCCTTGGCATCCTTGGCGCCGACCCTGACGTCCGCAACGGCTTCCAAGCGATCACCGTCAAGTTTGCCATCGACGCCGACGCCTCCCGCGACGACCTTGAGGCACTGATTGCCCAGTCGCAGAAGCGCTCGGCGGTCTTCGACGTGGTGACCAACCCGACCAGCGTGCTCGTCGAACTGGCCTGAGCTAGAAGACGACCACGGTCCAGCCGCCCGCACCATGAACACCACCGCAGTCGTCATAGGCGCCGGCCATGCCGGCCTGGCCATGAGCCGCCGCCTCACCGAACGCTCCATCGACCACGTCGTCCTTGAGCGCGGTGAGGTGGCGAACTCGTGGCGGACCCAGCGCTGGCCCAGCCTGCGGCTGCTCACCCCCAACTGGCTCACCCGGCTGCCCGGCTACGACTACGCCGGTGACGACCCCGACGGCTACATGCCCGCCGCCGACCTCGTGGCCCTCCTCACCCGTTACGCCCGTCTCGCCGACGCGCCGGTGCGCACCGCCACCACGGTGCACACGGTGCGCGCCGTACCGGGGGGCTTTGAGATCCGGGCCAACGACGACATGCTCCACGCGCGGACTGTCGTGCTAGCGACCGGCGCGTGCGCCCTGCCAGCCATCCCCGCCATCAGCGGTGCCTTCCCGCGGTCGATCACCACGCTCACCCCGGTCACCTACCGCGACCCCGGCCAGCTCCCCGACGGCGGCGTGCTCGTTGTCGGCGCGTCAGCCACCGGCGTCCAGCTCGCCAGCGAGATCCACCGATCCGGGCGCCCGGTGACCCTGGCCGTCGGCGAACATGTACGACTGCCGCGCCGATACCGCAGCCGCGACATCTTCTGGTGGCTGGAGGCGACAGGCCTGCTAGCCGAACGCTACGACCAGATCGACGACCTCACCCGGGCTCGCCACCTGCCTTCCCCCCAGCTCACTGGAACGCTGCAAGCCATGACAGACTTCAACGCGCTCACGGCGCAAGGGGTACGCATCGTCGGCCGCCTCGGCCGTGTTATCAACGGGGTTGTCCAGTTCTCCGGATCGCTCGCCAACGCCTGCACGCTCGCCGATCTCAAGATGAATCGGTTCTTGAACCGGGCTGATGAGTGGGCCACTGCGTCGGGCTTCGACGGTGAGCTACCGCCACCGCACCGCTTCGAACCCACGCGCGTCGATCCCTGCTCGCCGCTGGAGCTGGACCTGTCGAGCGGGGAGATCACCACGGTGCTCTGGGCGACAGGCTTCCGGCCCGACCACTCCTGGCTCGACATCCCCGTGCGCGACCGCGCCGGCCATATCCGCCACGACGGCGGCGTGGTCACCGGCGCCCCCGGACTCTACCTCCTCGGCATGCCCATGCTCCGCACTCGCGCCTCCACCTACATCCACGGCGCAGCCACCGACTCCGAAGCCCTAGGCGCCGACCTGCACTCCTTCCTCAGCAGCCAGCACCGATGAGGTCCCGTTGCGGTGCCAGGTCGCCGAGCCCGTGTCGGGCCGCCGAGGCGAAGGAGATGGCGGTGCAGTTCAAGGCGATCGCCGACCCGGCGCGCCTGGGGCCGTTCGGACCGACCCCGGCAGGCCGCCCTCTAATGAGTCCACTGCCTGCCGGACCGAGTATGTGGCTGATGTACGGAAGCCGCGGTCGAGCTCAGCGTGCAGCGCCTTGAGCTTGTCCCTGACCTTCTGCTTGGTCCGGCCGGTGACCTTGCGCCGGAGCGCTTCTCATCGGCCCCGAAGCAAAGCGAGACCGCCCCGACGTACCGGTTCTTGGCGGTAGATCGCGTCCTCGCCGTGTCCGCGACGGCGTGTTGCCGTGTCCGTCTTAGCCGGGAGCGCAACTCGTCTGGCTCCGGGCTTGGGCTCGCTGCGACGGGAGCGATTCGCCTGGTTAGGCCTCTGATCTGGTGGTCAGGGGCGGGGTCGAACCGCCGACCTTCCGCTTTTCAGGCGGACGCTCGTACCAACTGAGCTACCTGACCTCGACTGGGCCGAAGCCTCGGCGCCGA
>Ga0335074_10010021_pt1 | contig 13244 bp, 9 predicted proteins | sample Lox_Sample_23_FD_206715 | JGI IMG/M metagenome (GOLD analysis project Ga0335074, IMG submission 206715) | Soil microbial communities from Loxahatchee National Wildlife Refuge, Florida, United States - Lox_Sample_2.3 | ecosystem: Environmental > Terrestrial > Soil > Wetlands | place: USA: Florida...
GATCCGGTAAAATGGGATGGCGATGAACGAGGCAGGGATGACGTAGGTCATCAGCGCGGCGTTGCTCAGCAGCCAGCCCTGGCGCAGGTGCATCCGCCCGACGGTGAAGCTGGCGAGCGATCCGATGAGCAAGGTGAAGAAGGTGGTCCCCAGCGCGACATAGAAGCTGTTGCCGAACTGGTGCCAGAAGTTCTGCAGGTACCAGAAGCCCTCGGTAAACACGATGCCGAAGCTGTGCAGCGTCGGCTGCGCCGGCCAGATGGCGCCGCTGAACAGGTCATCGTGGGCGGAAAGCGCTACGGCGATGATGTTGTAAATCGGCAGCAGCGACCAGATCAGAAGGACGATCCCGAACGCGATGCAGCCGGCTTCCGTCAGCATACGCCGAAGCCGGTAGTATTGCGGGGAACCGATGTGCCGGCCGGCGGTTGTCGCGCTCATAGTTGTCTCTCCGACATGCGGAGCTTGCGCATCAATATAAAGACGAGCGGGATCATGAGCGGAAGGGCTGTCAAGACCTCGGCGACGCCCAGGCGAGGCAGGGACAGGGTGTAGGCATAGCGGATGCCAAGCGTCGCGAGCACCTCGGTGGACATGTTGGGGCCGCCGCCGGAGACGAAGTAAACCGCGTTGAAGTCGCCCAAGGTGAAGATCGTAGAAAGCAGGGTGCAGACGAAGTAGAGATTGGCCATCAGCGGCCATGTGACGTTGGTAAAGCGGACCAGGCCGGTGGCGCCATCGACCTCGGCGGCTTCATAGAGTTCCTGCGGGATGGCCATGCGACCGGCAAGGAAGATGACCGTCCAGAACGGCATGTTCTTCCAGACATAGGCGGCGATATTGCAGGCCATGCCCAGCCAACGGTAGTTGAGATAGACTGGGCCATCTATGCCGAACAACCAGTAGAGCAGGTTGTTTAGCATTCCGTACTGGCCGTCGAAGAACCAGTGGAGGGAGATGAAGGCAGGCAGGGCGGGCATTGCCCAAGGAAGGATGTAGAGCACCAGCAGCGCCTTCACCCACCACCGCTTGCGCATGAAAAACCCCGAAAGCAGGAAGGCGCCGATGATGTGGAGGTTCACCCCAATGCCGACATAGACCAGGGTATTTACCAAGGCGGTGCTGTAGCGAGGGTCAGCGAACAGGTGGCTGTAGAGGCTTGGTTCACTCCCAAGGTAAAATCCATAAAGGATCGGGTAGATAACGAACAAGAGAAAGATAACAACGTAGGGTATGGCGAAGCCAAGCGCCCACGCGTAATCCGAGGCCAGTAAACCGCCATGCCAGACGTGGTGCCGCAGTCGGGCCGTCCCGACGGCCCGGCCGAGCGGAACAGCCCGTTGCGTTGTGCCCATGCTCGCCTCGCCCAACCCTAGGTTGTAAATTGCGAGAAGATCTCCACCATCCGCTTGTGCGCCTTATCGACCGCCTCTGTCGGGGCCATGCCGTTCTTAACGACATCGGCGATGGTTCCCTCCTGCAATTGCTCGGCAGCGACCTGCCCCCAGGCGGGGTTGAACCCTTCCCAAGGCGGCAGGGTCTTGTCCAGTATACATTCGTGAACGTACGGGGCCAGGCAGGGTTCCCCGCTGCTAAGCCACCACGGGTCGTCCTTCACGACCTGCGGCATGGCCGGCACCCACCGACCCAGACCAGCCTTCAGATTGGCGTTCATCACCTTAGGCTGCATCCAGTATTTCATGAGGTCCTTGGCGACCTCGGCACCCTTCGCTCCCTTGGGGATGAAACCCCCGCCGACGCCGACCTGGTTCGGGATCAGCGTGCCATCCTTATATTTGGGCATGCCGAGCGTGAGGATGTCGTGATAGAAGGCTTGCTTGTCATCGATCATTGCCAGTTCGGTCGACAGTGTACCGTCGAAGTCGACGATGAACAGCTTCTCGTGGAAGCCGTTGTTATCGTCGGCGTCGTTCCAGCTCAGTGCCTCCGGTGGGATGTATCCGGCCTTATAGGTGTCCGCCAGGTAGGTTGTTGACTTGATCGCCGCCTCGCGAATCTTTGGATCATCGGTGTGCAGCTTGCCGTCCGAGGTGACCATGCCGCCGCCGCCGTTAGCGATCATGAAATGCTGATATAGGTTGTTGCCGTCGTTGGGGCCGACGGTGGTGACCTGCAAGCCGAGTGCGTAGAGATGCCGCATTCCCTTGCCGCGCAGGATCTTCTGCATCGGCTTGAAGAAATCCCACCGGCTCTCCCAGCCATCCGGTATGTCGGAAAGCTTATAGCCCGCCTTCTCGACCAGGCTTCCCCAGATGTGGAAGGGCGTGCCCCCCTGCTTGATCGGGCACAGGTAATAGCTCCGTTTTTTGGTGGCCTTGTTGTAGAAGGCGGCGCCCAGCTTCGCGGTGTCGCTCAGCATCGATTCGTACGGGGTGACGACATCGGTGACATCGATGAACTTATCGTTCCAGGCGTTCTGCGAAATGATCGTCGCCGGGGCGTCCATGAAGATAAGGTCGGGGACGTCACCGCTGGTAAGCGCGGAGATTGTCTTCTGATTCTGCGCGGTGAACGGCATGATGCTGTAATCAAGCTTATTGCCGCTTTCCTTCATGTAATTCGCGGCCAATGTCTTGAACGCCTCATCTTCCTGCGGGATGAAGCCCTGGTTCACCCAGACGGTCGCCGTTTTCGCCTGTGCATTGGCAATATAAGGGCGCGCCAGGCTCGCCGCGGTAAGCCCCAAAGAACCGGCCAATACTGAACGTCGGCTCATGCGTGCCATGGCCGTCTCTCCCTTCCCTGTTGCCGGGCAACAACGCCCCGGACCATTTATATCGACATCGTTAGATTCCACGCTACCACGCCGCTATACCGGCCGCAAGCCCTGACTGCGCCCCCTGGCCTTTCACCACCCGGCGGAATACTCCACCTCCGGAGGCACAGGATGGACCAGCCCGCCGACACCGGCGCCCATGCCGAGATCCGTGACGAAGTGCGCAAGCTGTGCGCCCGCTTCCCCGGCGAGTACTGGCGCCGGCTCGACGCCGCCCGCGCCTACCCGACCGAGTTCGTCCAGGCGCTCACCGATGCCGGCTATCTCGCCGCCTTGATCCCCGAGGAATATGGCGGCGCCGGCCTGCCGCTGTCCGCCGCCGCGGCCATCCTGGAGACGATCCACGCCTCGGGCTGCAACGGCGCGGCCTGTCACGCGCAGATGTACATCATGGGGACGATCCTGCGGCACGGCTCGGCGGAGCAGAAGCGCACCTACCTCCCGAAGGTCGCCACCGGCGCGCTGCGCCTGCAGGCGTTCGGCGTGACCGAGCCCACCAGCGGCACCGACACCACGGCGCTTCGTACCTTCGCCCGCCGCGATGGCAATCGCTATATTGTCAACGGCCAGAAAGTGTGGACCAGCCGGGCCGAGCATTCCGACCTGATGCTGCTGCTCGCTCGCACCACCCCGCGCGAAGAAGTGAAATCACGTACCCAGGGGCTTTCCACTCTCATCGTCGATATGCGCGAAGCCGTCGGTCACGGCATGACCATCAGGCCGATCCGCACCATGATGAATCACAATTCAACCGAGATATTCTTCGATAATGTGCCGGTGCCGGCGGCAAACCTGATCGGCGAGGAAGGCAAGGGCTTTCGCTACATCCTCGACGGCATGAACGCCGAGCGGCTGCTGATCGCCGCCGAGTGTATCGGCGACGCCAAATGGTTCACCGCGAAGTCGGTTGCCTATGCCAACGAGCGGCGAGTCTTCAACCGCCCGATCGGCCAGAACCAGGGGGTCCAGTTCCCGATCGCCCGCGCCTATGCGCAACACCGCGCCGCCGAGCTGCTGGTCGCCGAAGGCTGCCGCAAATTCGATGCCGGCCTGCCCTGCGGCGAAGAAGCCAACATGGCCAAGATGCTCGCCGCCGATGCCTCCTGGGCCGCCGCCGAGGCGTGCATCCAGACGCATGGCGGCTTCGGCTTCGCCGAGGAATACGACGTGGAACGCAAGTTTCGCGAGGCGCGCCTCTATCAGGTAGCGCCGATCAGCACCAACCTGGTGCTGTCGTACATTGCGGAGCACGTGCTGGGGTTGCCCCGCAGTTATTGAGCGCGCTCGATAGCAAGATAAGCAGGAACGAGCTCGAACCTGAACGCCTGCCGCCACCACTGTTCTGGCGGACCCGGTACTTCGCGTTCGACGTGCTGCCGCGCCGGCCTGACAGACGGCTACCGACCTAACGCCGTGCCTCGAAATCGATCCGCGGATCCACCACCGTGTACAGCATATCCCCGACGATCTGCATCAGCAGCCCAAGCAGCGTAAATATATAGAGCGTCCCGAACATCACCGGATAATCCCGCTGGATCGCCGCCTCAAACCCCAGTTGACCGAGCCCCGGCAGCGAGAACACGATCTCCACCAGCAATGCACTGGTGAACAGTATTCCGATGAACGCCTGCGGAAAACCGGCGACGATCAGCAGCATCGCATTGCGGAACACGTGGCCATACAGCACGCGCCGCTCGCTCGCCCCCTTGGCCCGCGCCGTGACCGTGTACTGCTTGCGGATCTCCTCCAGGAAGCAGTTCTTCGTCAGCATCGTCAGGCTGGCAAAACCACCCGCCACCACAGCGATGATCGGCAGCGTCATGTGCCAGAAATAATCGACGATCCGGGCCGGCAAGCTCCAGTCAGCCGATCCCTCGCTGGTCAGTCCGCGCAGCGGGAACCAGTGGAGATAGCTGCCGCCGGCAAACAGCACCACCAGCATGATGGCGAACAGGAAGCTTGGGATGGCATAGCCCACCAGCACCACCGCGCTCGTGGCGAGGTCGAAGCGGCTGCCGTCGTGCACCGCCTTGCGGATCCCCAGCGGAATCGAGATCGCATAGATCAACACCGTCGACCACAGCCCGAGTGAGATCGACACCGGCAGCCGCTGCGCGATCAGCGATATCACGCTCTGTCCCCGGCCGAAGTCGAACCGCAGATACCCACTGACCATATCCAGGAACCGCGTCAGCGGCGGCTTGTCGAATCCGAACATCTTGCGGATATCCGCGATGATATGCGGATCGAGTCCGCTCGATCCGCGGTACGAGCCCTGCGCGGCCATATCCGAGCTCGCACCCGATATCACCGACATGCTGGCATGGCCGCGCAACTGGGCCACGATCTGCTCCACCGGGCCGCCTGGAGCGAACTGCACCACCACGAAATTGATGGCGATGATGCCGAACAGCGTCGGGATCACCAACAGCAGCCGGCGCAGCAGATAGGCAGCCACGGCCCGCCTGTATCAGCCCGACTTGCGTGCGGTATCGACCGCAACCGCCTTCGCGTGGTCAACCCACCACAGATCGAAGTCGAAGCCCTCGCGGATCGGCTTGTCAGGATGGCCGAAGCGGTTCCAGTACGCGATGTGGAAGTTCGTGCTGCCCCACCCGGGCACCAGGTACCAGCGCCACAGCAGCACCCGGTCCAGCGCGTGCGCCGCGGTTTCCAGATGCGCCCGGTCCGGTGCGGTGATCACGTCGCCCACCAGCGCATCGACCGCCGGATCGCAAATGCCCGGCATGTTCATGCTGCCCTGCGCCTTGGCAGCGGCGCACGAGAAATAGTCGCGCAGCTCGTTGCCTGGCACGTCGCTTTGCGGATATACCATCAGCGTCATGTCATAGTCGAAATCATCGGTCAGGTGTTGATACGTAGCCGGATCGACCGTGCGCACCGCAACGTCGATGCCGAGGTGCTTGAGCGTGTCCGCATAGGGAATTGCCACCCGCTCATAGGATGGGTCGGGCAGCAGGATGGCGAAGCTCATCTGCTCCCCAGCCGGACTCTCCAGCTTCATGTCCTTCACCCGCCAGCCGGCCTGTCCCAGCATCTTTAGCGCCGCGAGCAGTTCCGGGCGATCGTCGCCGGACCCGTCGGTCACAGGGAGCGTGAATGGCTTGGTGAACAGCTCGGGCGGCAGTTCCGCGCGGAACGGGTCGAGCAACTTGAGCTCATCAGCCGACGGCAAGCCCGACGAGGCCAGGTCGCTGTTACTGAAATAACTCATATCCCGTGTATATTGGTTGTAGAACAGATTCTTGTTGGCCCACTGGAAGTCATAGACCCAGGCGATCGCCTGCCGGACCAGCGGGTTGCTGAACATCGGCCGCCGCGTGTTCATCGCCCAGCCTTCCATGCCGGTCGGCAGGTGGTGGCGGATATCCGCCAGCGTCACCAACCCCTCATGCACCGCCGGAAAATCGTACCCTGTCGCCCAACGCTTGGCGATATTCTCCGCCCGCAGATCGATCGACCCCGCCTTGAACGCCTCAATCGCGATGGAGCTCTCGCGGTAATACTCGATCCGCACGGTGTCGAAATTGTTGGTGCCGATCGAGGTCGGCAGGTCACGCGCCCACCAGTTCGGATCCCGTTGAAAGGTAACACTGCGGTCCATCGAGAAATCGGTGATCCGATACGGCCCGGAGCCGATCGGCGCGTCGTGCAACGGCTCGCTGAAGTCGCGACCCTTGAACCAGTGTTCCGGCAGAACCGACAGCTCGCCCAGCACCAGCGGCAGGATCCGATTATCGTTGGACTTGAAATGATAAACCACCCGCTCGGGGCCTTCCACCGTGACGTCCTTCACATCCGCCATCTGGATCCGGAAGCTGGGCCGCCCGTCAGCCAGCAGCGTGCGAAAGGTCCAGGCAACATCCTCCGCGGTGATCGGCTGCCCGTCTGACCACTTGGCCTCGGGGCGCAGATTGAATGCCAGCCACATGTGGTCGGCGGGCATCTCCACCGTCTTGCAGATATGGCAATAGGCGGTGGCGATCTCGTTGGGCGACGGCGTCATCACGCTTTCCCAGACATGCCCGATCGTCGATCCGGGCTCGGAACCGCCCGGCATGGCGACCCACGGATCGACCATGCCTTCGACCGCTGTGCCGCGCAGGATGAACGGATTGAAACTATCGAAGCTGCCAACCGCGCCCAACGTGACCGTACCGCCCTTCGGCGCGTTCGGGTTGACGAACGGAAAATACGGGAAGTCAGGCGGCAGCGCCGGCGTGCTCAGCACCGCGATGGCGGTGCTCGTCGTCACCCCTGGTTCTGCACCGGCGGCGGCTCCCGCCAAGCCGGTTACCAGCGGCACCACTGCCAGGGTGCGCGCAATGGACGTCCTCATCCGATGCTTGATGCCCGCGCGGCGACGGCATGCATACTGAATTCGCATTCAGGCGTCCTCCCTGAGCATCTCCACCGCCGGTCCCAGCAGCGCCGGGTCACCCACGGCGAGCACTCGGCCGTCGCCCTCGGGCCGCAACGGGGCGCCGCTCCAGTCGGTGATCCGCCCGCCAGCGCCCTCGATGACTGGCACCAATGCCGCCCAGTCCCACGGTTTCATAGTGGCCTCGGCGATCACATCGAGTTGGCCCAGTGCCAACAGGCCATAAGCGTAGCAATCGCCGCCCCAGGATACCCGTCGCACCGCGTCAGCCAGAAGCTGCCACCGCCCCATGTCGGGACCGAGCAGATACGGCCCGGTACAGGACAGCTCGGCCTCGCCCAGGACCGGACAGCGTCGGCATCCGGCGATGCCTCCGAATGGGCCACGAAACTCGGTCCGCCGGCCGGCCGCCCCGATCCAGCGCTCCCCGGTGACCGGCTGGTCGATGATGCCCAGAATCGGCCGCCCGGTATCCGTCAGCGCCACCAGCGTGCCGAACACCGGTCGCCCGGTGATGAATGCCTTGGTGCCGTCGATCGGATCCAGCACCCAGCGCAGTCGCGCCTCCGCCCGGTCGATCCCGAACTCCTCACCCTGGATCCCGTGGTCGGGAAAACGCTCCGTCAGCACCGCGCGCATCGCCTGTTCGGCGCTGCGGTCGGCGATGGTGACCGGCGTGCGGTCCGATTTCAGATCTGTCCGCAGCCCGGACCTGAACAACGGCCGGATGACGGCGCCGGCCACATCGGCCGCCGCAGTCGCCGCCGCGAGCAGATCGTCCACCCGCCAGCCTACGGGGATTTCGCGGGTGCTGGCGACTGAGTCGCGACCGGCGGCGCCGTGTTGTTGGCGGCAGGAGGCGTGCCCGGCTTCGTCGCCACGGCGGCCTTGTTCGCGGCGGCAGCGGGGGCGGCTGCCGCGGCTTTGGTTGCCGGCGCGGGTGTCGGCAGCGGCTCGGGATGGTCGGACAGCGTGTGCAGATAATCGATCACGTCGGCCCGCAACTGCGCTTGCGGAATGCCGGCGAAGGTCATCCGGGTTCCTGGCGCGTATTCCGCCGGATTGTAGATCCAGTGGTTCAACGCGGTATAGGTCCAGGGCTGACCCTTGAACTTCAGCAGCGCCGGCGAATAGTCGAACCCCGCCTCATGATCGTGCGGTGCCCCGACGATGCCATACAGGTTCGGTCCCACGATCGGCTTGCCGCCCTTGTTGAAGCTGTGGCACGCGGCACAGACCGTGTCCACGAATTGCTTGCCCTGCCCGATATTGGCCGAAGCCAGCAATGGCGCAATCGGCGGCAACTCCGCGGGTTTCGGCGCGCCGCTGGTGGCCGCCGCCGGCAGCCCTTCGATCTTGAACGCAGCCTTCGTCGGCTCGGTTTCATAGATTAGGTTATCACCGATCAAACCGGTCAGGAAGAACGCGATGCCGGCCACCAGCACCGCCGCCACCGCCTTATTGACGTCCATGCTATCCATACGACGCGACTTTCCTCCGCCGACATGCGCTTGCTCCAGGCGTACGCGCTAGCCGCCGCGTATCGTTTGCGCCCGGCTACGCGGCTGCCTAAGGTGCCGCGCACCATAAGGAAGGCCTCCGCTCCCTGCAATCCGCCCCCTGCAATCCCTCCATGCCACGCGCCGAGTAATGACCCCGATCATCGTCATTCCCTCCCGCATGGCCTCCACCCGGTTGCCTGGCAAGCCGCTGGCCGACATCCACGGCCGACCGATGATCGTGCATGTCCTGGCCCGCGCCTGGGAGGCGGACCTCGGCCCGGCCGCCGTCGCCTGCGGCGACCCCGAGATCGCCGCAGCCGTCCGCGCCGCCGGCGGCCGCGCGGTGCTCACACCGCCCGAGCTGCCGACCGGCTCGGACCGAGTGCACGCGGCACTTGCGGAACTGGACCCCGACGGCCGCCACGACGTCGTCGTCAACCTGCAAGGCGATACGCCCACCGTCTCGCCCGAACAGATCCGCGCCGCGATCGCTCCCCTGCAGAACGCAGCGTTCGATATCGGCACCGTCGTCACCCCGATCACTTCGCCGCAGGAAGCCGACACGCCGTCTTTCGTCAAAGCCGCCTGCGCGTTCGAACCGGGGCAGACCGTCGCTGCCGTGCTCTATTTCTCGCGCACCGCGATCCCGTGGGGCGACGGCCCGCGTTGGCACCATGTCGGCATCTATGCGTTTCGCCGCACCGCCCTCGTCCGCTTCGTCGCACTACCACGAAGCCCGCTGGAGCGGCGCGAGAGCCTGGAACAGCTTCGCGCGCTCGAGGCGGGCATGCGCATCGGCTGCTCGCCCGTCCCACATGGCCTGTTCGGCGTCGATACGCCCGCCGATCTGGAACGCGCGCGACACCTGCTTGCCCCCGGCGGGGCCACCGCATGACCCCGCTCCTGGAAGTCGAGGGGCTGAAAAAGCATTTCCCGATTCATGGCGGCCTGTTGGGCGGCGTCACCGCCAAGGTGCTGGCGGTGGACGGCGTCAGCTTCACCATCGCCCGCGGCGAGACGCTGTCGCTGGTGGGCGAATCCGGTTGCGGCAAATCGACAGTCGGCCGGGCGATCCTGCGGCTGATCACGCCGACCGAGGGCGAGGTGCGGCTGGACGGGCAACGCATCGACAACCTGCCCGCCGCGCAGTTGCGCCCCTTGCGCCGGCGCGTGCAGGTGGTGTTCCAGGACCCGTTCAGCAGCCTCAATCCGCGCATGACGGTGCGCGACCTGTTGGCCGAGCCGATCACCAACTTCGGCTTGGCCCGCGGCGCCGAGCTGGACGAGCGGATCGGCGTTCTGATGGATAAGGTGCGGCTGCCGCGCGACGCCATCTCGCGCTATCCGCACGAGTTCTCTGGCGGGCAGCGTCAGCGCATCGGTATTGCGCGCGCCCTGGCGCCCGGCGCCGATCTGATCATCTGTGACGAAGCGGTCTCCGCGCTCGACGTGTCAGTGAAGGCGCAGATCGTCAACCTGCTGGCCGGGCTGCAGGACGAGCTGGGCCTGTCGCTGCTGTTCATCAGCCACGACCTGGCGATTGTCGAGCATCTGACGCACCGGGTCGCGGTGATGTATCTCGGCAAGATCGTCGAATTGGCCGACCGGGCGACGCTGTTTTCGGCGCCGCACCACCCATACACGCGCGCGCTGTTATCGGCGGTGCCGGTGCCGGACCCCGAGGCCAAGCGGTCCCGCATCATCCTGTCCGGCGACGTGCCAAGCCCGATCAACCCGCCGAGCGGCTGCCGATTCCACACGCGGTGTCCCTACGTGTTCGACCGCTGCCTGACGGAGGAGCCGAAGTTACGGGCTGTAGGAAACGGCCACGTGTCGGCGTGCCATTTGCAAAGCGTGCCGGATGCGCAGGTGCTGCCGGGGGCGGTGTCGGTGATGGTTGGATGACTATCGGCCGTCCGGCTGGTGCCGGCCCCTCTGGCCGTGTGATCCATGTCTCAGCTAGGCTGTCCCTGCGGTGATATGCAGCCGGGGTGCATAACTCGCCGGAGGGGAGCGACCAGGTCACACTGGTCGAACGGGGGGCCGTGGACCAATGGCTCAAAGCGATAGGCCTCGAAGACTGGGTCAGTGTATTCCGCAGTCACGGGATCACTGAGGCGGACTTTCCTGGCCTGACCGAGGCGGATCTGCGCGAACTCGGCCTGACGATCGGCGAGCGCAAGCGCTTCCTCCGAGCGGTCGCAGCACTGCACCCGCAACCCCCACCCGACACGCCACCGCAACCCGCATCGCCGGAGCCGGAAACTACTCGCGCCGAACGCCGGCCGATGACCATCGTATTCGTGGACCTCGTGAACTCCTCCGGTATCGCCGAGCGGCTTGAGCCCGAGGATCTCCTTGAGCTGATTCGTCAATACAGGGAGTTCTGCGGCGCCGCGATCATGCGCTATGGCGGCCATACCGCCCGCGTGATAGGTGATGGGATCCTAGCTTATTTTTGCTATCCCGTTGCACATGAGAATGACCCCGAGCGCTCGGTACGTGCCGCGCTGGACATCATTCATGGCATCGCGACAATCACCACGCCGGCAGGAGATGCCCTTGCTGTGCGCATTGGCATAGCCACCGGCCGGGTGATCGTCAGCGACTTGTTCGCCGGCGGCGAGGACCGGCGATCGATTATCGGTTCAACGCCGAACCTCGCCGCAAGGCTGCAAGGTCTCGCACCAGCGGACGGCATCATCATCGCCGAAGAAACGCATATCCGGGTGGCCTCACAGTTCACCTTCGAGGACCTTGGCGTCCGTACGCTCGCTGGTTTCACTGCGCCGCGCCATATCTGGCGTGTGACCGGCGAAGCCCGGCCGCAGACCCAGATGCATCCAGGCGGACGGCGAGGGGACCGCATGACCCCTTTCCACGGACGCCAGGCCGAGCTTGCCACCCTTGCCCACCTGTGGCGGCAGGTTAGCCAGGGGAGCGGCAACACGGTGCTTGTCACCGGCGAGGCCGGCATCGGCAAATCGCGGCTGATCGAGCACTTCGTTTCAAGCCACTTGGATGACACCACCCGTGTCGTGCGTCTCGCCGCCTCGGCGCTCGATCAGGATAGCCCGCTCTATCCAGTCATCGCATTTGTACGTGCCGTGTCCGCCCTGGTTCCAGATGACTCGCCGGCCGCGCAGCGGGAAAAGCTCGAATCCGTGCTGGTTGGCGACGCCGCCGGTCGAGCGGCCGCCTTGCCGCTCCTGGCCGAGCTGCTTGGCATCGCGTCCAATGATGCCGCGACGCACGTCTTGCCGCCCGCCGTACTACGCGAGCGCACCCTGCAGGTGTTGGTCGACCAGATCCTGTTGCCGGCTGACGACAAGCCGTTGTGCATTGTTTTCGAAGATCTGCATTGGCTTGATCCGACATCATACGAACTGTTGGATCGAATTGTCGAGCGCATCGCCGGCCGGCCGATCCTTTTGCTGCTGACTGCCCGAGACGGCACTGACCCGCCTCCGACCGCGCGTGGTTCCGTCACGACGCTGCGGCTCGCACCATTGGATGCCGACCACGTTGCCGCGATGGTAGGAAGCTTGTTCATCGACCGCGCGGTTCCGCCGGAGCTCGTCGAGATCATCGCCGAGAGAACCGATGGCGTCCCGTTGTTCATCGAAGAAGTCGCGCGGTCGTTGTTGCAAACGTCCGACGTGCTAGGGTTCGACGAGTTTGAACCGCTGCGGACAATCCCCACCTCGCTGGATGAGACACTGATGGGGCGGCTGGATCGTTCCGGAACAGCGAAACAGATCGCGCAGATTGCCGCCGTGCTCGGCCGCTCGGTCCGGCACGACGTGCTGCGGGAAATGGCTGCCAGCGAATCGGTTGATCTCGACCTGCCGCTCGCGGATCTTCTGGAATCCGGTGTGCTGATTCGCGAGAGGGCCAGCAACGTCGAGACATACAGCTTCAGCCATGCGCTGCTGCGCGATGCCGCATACGAAAGTCTATTGCGTGCTGATCGACAGCGACTGCACCTTCGTGTCGCCCGCGTCTTGCAGGCGATCGATGCACCGACTATTGCGGAGCGACCCGAGTTGCTCGCGCTGCACCTGAGCGAGGGCGGCGAAGTCGAAGAAGCCGCGCCCTTCCTGCTCGAGGCGGCTCGCCGAAGCCTGGCCCGATCGGCGCTGACTGAGGCCACCCGTTTGTTGCGGCGAGGCTTGTCAGCCCTGGAGAAACTGCCTGCCACACCCGGCCTTCTCGATGTGCGCGTTGCATTCAGCACACTTCTTGGTCCCGCTCTAATCGCGTTGAAGGGACCGGCTTCTAGCGAAGCACAAGAATTGTACGCGGATGCTTTTTCGCTGTGCGAGGGTCTCCCGGAAAGCCCGGCCTATTTCCCAGTCTACTGGGGCTGGTGGCGGGTCATCCGCGAGTTCCATACCAAGCAGCGCCGCGCCAGCGCGTTGCTGACACGTGCGGTCACGCGGGGAGATCCGGAGCTACTGCTGCAAGCGCATCACTGCAATTGGGCGACTTGGTACGATCTCGGCGACTTTTCGTGCTGCTGCAAGCACATTGAGGCCGGTCT
>Ga0335074_10010022_pt1 | contig 13243 bp, 14 predicted proteins | sample Lox_Sample_23_FD_206715 | JGI IMG/M metagenome (GOLD analysis project Ga0335074, IMG submission 206715) | Soil microbial communities from Loxahatchee National Wildlife Refuge, Florida, United States - Lox_Sample_2.3 | ecosystem: Environmental > Terrestrial > Soil > Wetlands | place: USA...
TGTCCGGCGCCCACGCGCTGCGGGCCATGCTCGACGGCCGTTCCGCCCCCGAGCTCGACGTCCTGCGCGGCCGGGTGGAGACGGCCTGGGAGCTGACCCATGGCGGCCGGTACGCCGAGCTTTCCGGCCTGCTCGGCCGGCTGATCCCGGATCTGGAGGACGCCGCGAGGACGCTGCCGCCGGAGCTCGGGCCCGCCGCGTTCGAGCTGCTCGCCGCCGCCTACCAGGCCTGCTCGGCCGCCCTGGCCAAGCTGGGCGAAGCGGAGGCGGCCTGGATCGCGGCCGACCGGGCCATGTCCGCCGCCGAGCGGGCCGGCCAGCCGCTGCTGGTGGCGGCGGGCGCGTTCCGGCTGGTGTTCGTGTTCCTGTCCGCCCGCCACTACGGGCAGGCCGAGGAGACCGCCCGCACCGCGGCCGACGCGCTGCGCCGCCTGGCCGACGAGGGCCAGCCCGAGGCCATGGCGCTGTGGGGGGCGCTCACCCTGCAGCGGGCCGTCACCGCCGCCCGGGTGAACCGGCCCGATGCCGCGTACGCCCACCTGGACGCGGCCCGCGAGATGGCGGCCCGGGCGAGCGCGTGGCGCAACCACTACAACACCGAGTTCGGGCCCGCCAACGTGACGCTGCACGAGATCGCGGTCGCGGTCGACCTCGGCGACGCCGGCCGGGCGCTGCGGGCCGCCGCCGACGTCGATCCCTCGGCGCTGTCCGCCGAACGGCGGGCCCGGATGCTCATCGACGTGGCCCGGGCGCACACCCAGCGCCGCCAGGTGGGCGAGGCCGTGGCCGCGCTGTGCCGCGCCGACCGGCTCACCCCGGAGCAGGTCCGCGGGCACGGCCTGGTGCGCCGGCTGGTGTCCGACCTGCTCACGATGCAGGACCCCGCGGGCCGCGACCTGCGCGCGCTCGCGGCGAGGCTCGGTATCTCGACGGGGACGCGGCTGGGCGCGTAGGTCAGGAGGCGCGGCTCGCCGTCGGGACGGGCCGCTCCACCGGGTCCACGTTGTAGTGGGCCGGCCGGGTCTCGTCGTACCCGTCCGGGACCCGGGTCGCGCGGAAGACCAGCGTGAGCAGAATCGCGACGATCAGGTTGACCGCGAGCGCCGTGATCGCGATGTAGGTGACGTGCCCGAACACCGGGGCCGACGAGGCGCCGAAGTGGGCCTGGCCGCCGCCCGGCGTCCTGTAGGCCTCGATCGTGCCGTACGCCATCGCCACCGCCCAGCCGATGATCAGCGCGAAGCGATGGAACCACCGCGTGTAGAGGCTGATCACGATCGACGGGAACGTCTGCAGGATCCAGATCCCGCCGAGCAGCTGCAGGTTGATCGAGAACGTCTTGTCCAGCTCGAGGGCGAACCCGAGCGCCCCGATCTTCATGACCAGCGAGGCCAGCCGCGCGACCCGGGTCTCCTCGGCCGGGCTGGCCAGGGGCCGGAAGAACTCCTTGTAGATGTTGCGGGTGAACAGGTTGGCCGCGGCGATCGACATGATCGCCGCCGGTACCAGCGCGCCGATGACGATCGCGGCGTAGCCGATCCCGGCGAACCAGTCCGGGAACATGTGCTGGAACAGCAGCGGCACCGACAGCTGGGCGTTGCCGCCGCTCGCCGCGACCCCCGCGTTCACCGCCGGCGTCGCCCGGGCCAGGTACCCGAGCAGCGCGATCAGGCCGAGCACCAGCGTGTACGCGGGCAGCATGGCCGCGTTGCGCCGGATCACGTCGCGGCGCCGGGTGGCGAGCACCCCGGTGATCGCGTGCGGGTACATGAACAGCGCCAGCGCCGAGCCGAGGGCCAGCGTGGCGTAGGACCACTCGCCGGCCGGCATCACGATCAGCCCGCCGTACGGCTTACCGGTCTCGGGATTGACGCTGGACAGGTGGGCCGACGCGGCGCCGAAGACGTGCGCCCACCCGCCCAGCCGCCCGGGGATGTAGACGATCGCGACGATGACCGTCACGTAGATCAGCGCGTCCTTGACGAACGCGATCAGCGCGGGCGCGCGCAGCCCGGCCAGATACGTGTAACCGGCGACGATGAGGAACGCGATGGCCAGCGGCAGGTCCCGCAGCAGGACGTTGCCCGAGCTGCTGCCGATGCCGAGCACCGCCAGCACCGCCTCGATGCCGACCAGCTGCAGCGCGATGTAGGGCATGGTCGCGAGGATCCCGGTCACGGTCACCGCGAGCCCGAGGCCCTGCGAGCCGTGCCGCCCCCGCGCGAACTCGGCCGGGGTGATGTAGCCGTGCGCGCGGGCGATCGACCACAGCCGCGGCGCGAACACGAACACGATCGGGAAGACCAGGACCGTGTAGGACAGCGCGTAGAACCCGGCGGCACCGGTGGCGTAGACCAGCGCGGGCACCGCGATGAACGTGTAGGCGGTGTAGAGGTCGCCGCCGAGTAGGAACCAGCTGATGAACGTGCCGAAACCGCGGCCGCCGAGGCCCCACTCGTTCAGGTGCATCGGGTCTTCCGCCGGGCGCCATCGGGCCGAGGCGAAACCGATCAGGGTCACGACCAGGAACGACGCGACGACGATGGTGAACGCGGTGAGATTGACATGGCTCACTTCGGCACCCCCGGCGCGGAAGGGATCACGCTATGAGGTGATCTGCCACAATCGTGCTCCTTTACCGGCCGGGGTACGGCCCGTTGACGAGATTAGTACGATCGTACTAATCTTAAGTTATGCGTACTAGGGGTGACGGTCAGCGAGCCAGGGCCAGCACCTTCACGCAGCTGAAGCGCCGCGATCAGCTGATCCAGGCCGCGATCGACGCGATCGTCGAGGTCGGCTTCCCGCGTACGTCGGTGGCCGAGGTCGCGCGCCGCGCCGGGGTGAGCAAGGGCGTGATCACCTACCACTTCGCCGCCAAGGACGACCTGATCCAGGCGGTGATCGCGGACGTCCTCGCCTCGATGACGGAGTACATCGAGCCCCGCCTGGAGGCGGCCGAGCCCCTGGTTTACCCGGAGCGGTTCATCGCCCCGTACATCACCACCTGGATCGAGTACTACCGGACCCACGCCCGGGAGGTTCTCGCGCTGGTCCGGATCTACAACGCCTTCCGCGACGAGACCGGCCGCCCGAGCCCGGCCTTCGACGTGCGGGCCGGCGAGATCGTCACGATCGCCCGGATCCTCGAGGCCGGGCAGGCCCGGGGCGGCCTCGGAGACTTCGACGCCCGGACCATGGCCGCGGTCATGAAGGCCGCCCTGGATGACGCGCTGACCCAGTACGCCAACCACCCCGACCTTGACCTGGAAGCCTACGCCGCCGAACTGGTGGCCCTGTTCGAGCGGGCGACCCGGCCGGGCCCGCCCGCCAGCACCTGACCTCACGTCATCGGGAGGAGAAATGGCCCCCTACTTCCAGACCCACCACGTCGCCGGTTTACTGCTGACCATCGTTTCCCTGGCCTGGAGCGCCATGGAACTCGCTCACGCGGGCAACGCCCGGGACGGCGCCACCAGGGTCGGCGGCGCCGGCCGGTGGTTCATCGCCGTCCCGTGCCTGGCCGCGGGGGTAGCCCTGCTCTACCTGATCCCGCACCTCGTCCCCGCGGCCACGATCCGGCCGGGCATCGCCGCGTTTGTCCCCGGGATCGTGATCATGGTGGCCGGCCTCGTGCTCCGCGGCTGGTCGGTCAAGGTTCTGGGCGACTACTTCACCGGGACCGTGATGGTCAGCTCCGACCAGCCGGTGATCAACTCCGGCCCGTACCGGGTGCTGCGTCACCCCAGCTACGCCGGGCTGGTGCTGGCCTGCGCCGGGCTGGGCCTGGCCTCGGCGAACTGGGCGGGCCTGGCCGCGATGACGCTTATCCCGCTGGCCGGTTTCCTGCTGCGCATCCGCACCGAGGAAAAAGCGCTGATGGCGACGCTCGGCGACCGGTATCGCAGCTACGCCGCGCACACCAAGCGCCTCGTCCCGCTCGTCTGGTAGCCCGCTGAGCCTCCCGGCGGGCGGTGCGATCAGGTGCGGAGCCGGGCGATGAGCTCGATCTCGACGGCGATGCCGAACGGCAGCTCGGCCAGGCCGACCGCCGAGCGGGTATGCCGCCCGGCATCGCCGAAGATCTCGACCAGCAGGTCCGAGCACCCGTCGATGACGGCCGGGGTCCGGTCGAAACCGGGCGCCACATTCACCATCCCGAAGACCTTGATGATCCGCTGGATCCGGTCAAGATCGCCCAGCTCAGCCCGCAGGGTGGCCAGGATCGACAGGCCCGTCATCCGGGCCGCCTCGCGGCCCTGCTCCAGGGTGAGATCGCCGCCGACCTTGCCGCGCATCATCTGGTCGCCCGCGACCGGGCCATGCCCGCCCACGTACACCAGGCCGTCATCGATGACGCAGGGGAGATAGTTGCCGGCGGGCGGAAACGGAGGAGGCAGCTCGATCCCCAGGGAATCCAGCCGGTCAGCGATCGCCATGGCCAGAGTGTAATGACGGCGTGTAATGACGGTGCGTAACGGTGAGGCGCCCGGTCGAGCCGATGCCCCCGCTGCGCCCCAGGCCCGGCATGCCGTTTCCCTAAGCGTGGATCGCGATGAACACTAAAACGATCACCACGAACGCGGCCGCAGCGAGCGCCAGGACGACGCTCGCGACACGGAGGAGGGTCCGTTCCTGGCGTAGCTCTCGCTCCCGCTCCTGCAACGGAACTCTGCGCCTGGGCGGGCGGTAACCGGGGGGAGCATCGTGCAGAAAGATTCCTCTGCCCCGAATCCACTCCTGGCTGCGCCTGCGCGGACCACCGAGCCAGACCATGACGCCTCCCGGCATCTGCTGCCGCAAGCGTACCGCCGCGATGCCTCCATGGGGTCTCCTGCGCGCGCTGTAACCTGCTAGGAGGGCACGAGCGGCGAACGGCCCACCTTTTTCCGGAGAGTCAGGTGTCGCAGACTCGTCACTGCAAGCATTGCTGGGGAGATTGCCTCGGCACCTGTTTGCTGCCCGGCGACGAGGGCCGGTGCATTCACAACATTTCTACGGGGCCACCGCTGCGCGAGTGGCCTCGCCTGATGCGCACGCGCCGCTTCTGGCGCTGGTTCCTTGTGCGGCGATGACCGACCACGTACCGGCCACAATGTCGCTAGGGGCTCCGGCGATTGGATGGCGTGCACCGATCGGCTGCGGCTCCGGCTGCTGCGGGCGCACGACGCCGTTCCGTTGCGCTCAGTGATGGAGCCCGGCTTGGTTGAGGCGGTCGTCGCGCAGACGGGGAATCGCGCCCTGACCCCGTGGGCCATCGTCTTGCGCGATGGGGGCGGGATCGCCGGGTTCTGCGGATTCTTCGTGCGTCCGGTCAAGGGGACCACCATGGGGTACGGGATAGTACCGGAATACCGGGGCCGCGGGCTTGCGACAGAGGCTGCGGCAGCCGTGCTCGATTGGGCCGAACGTAACGGCGTTGACTTCTATTCGAGCGTCCGGCCTCCGAACCCTGCATCGGTGCGTGTGCTTCAAAAGGTCGGAATGCGGCTGGTCGACTCCTACGTCGACGAAGACGGGCCCCGCGACATCTACCGTCGCTAGTCGTGGTCAGGCCCATGGCTGGGTCATCGGCGACCAGCCAGCCTCACGACGAGAACGATCATCGCGGGGCCGCCGATCACCAGGGCAATAATCCCGCTGTCCTCATGACCCGTAAGCAGTCCAACGACCCCCAGCACGCCCAGCACCGAGAACGCGATGAGGCCCCCCGAGTTTCGGATGTTCATCAGCGCTCGCAGTCTCGCTCGGCTCTGTCCCTGACCTTGGGGATCCTGTAATGGGCTCGGCACTGTCACGACGGCTCACCCTTCCTGCAGGTCGTCCTACTACAGTACGTCGTATGACGAGGCCGAAAAACTCTGGCCGTTTGCGTAGAACAACCCGTAGCACTTGTCGCAACAGCGCCAGCCAACCTGGGTTCCTGAGCCCGGCACATAGGCCTGTGCCGTGCCGGTCAGAAGCGGTGCTGTGATGCCCGCGGCAAGGGAATCAGGATCAGGCCTGTGACCAGCCGTTTCATAGTGGATAGCAGCGCTGACCTGCGGGTGCAGGTGTCCGCTAGTGGCCGTGGCTGCCCCTTCGTCACCCTGGCTAATGGCCCGCTAACGGCCCAGATGCCCGCTCAGTCGCCGAGCGCCGTCAAGAGTTCGAGGTCCTTCACGTTGGCGAAGATGCGATCGTGAGCGATAAGAGGGACCTGCAGCCAGAGCGCGGTGGCAGCCACCCAGCGATCCGCCTCATGTTCCTTCTGGCCCAAGCCGTGCCCAGTCCGGACGCACCACGTGCGAAGCGAGGCGTATGCCTCGACAAGATGCGGCCCCGGCCAGACGATCTCGACGCGAGCCGTCTCGTACTCCAGCCGGCGCAGCTTTCGCGGACCCCACCCAGCCAGCCTTGCGCCATACTCCAGCTCAGCGACAGTGACGAAGGAGATGACAGCGGGACGCCCTTCAAGGAACGGGCGATACCGCCCGGCCAGTAAACTCCCGCTGGGAGTCAGGCGCGCAGCGAACACCCCGGTATCGACGACTGCCGGAGCCCGGACGGCAGAGGTCATGCGTCAAGAACAGCAGCGACGAAGAGACGATCCTCGTCCTCAGTGAGGTCATCGATGAGAACGTCCTCGTCAGGCGGCAGAGGCTGCGCAGCAGCGAGCACGTCATCTCTGCTTCGCTCCCGGCTCGGCCCCCGAGGGTCTGACAGCCGTGCTTCCTGCTCCGACATCGCCACCTCCATCCTCCTCCTAGAGTACCCACCGCTACCGACAGGCCTCATACTCCTAGACGGCTGACATCGCCGAGCCTCGGCGGGCGGCGGTGGGCGTGAGCAGCGCATAATGCGTGGGATCGCGGTAGGTCCACTCGCTCCAACGCTGGCCAATGGAGCGGTCTGATGCCAAGGGCTTGCTCGCCGGACCGCGCGGGCGGCGCTTGTGCTGGTCCCTTCTGGATCCTGCTAAACGACCCTGGGCATCTTCTTCAGCCGAGCTTTGGGGCACTGGCCTTGCGGGAGCTGCCGTCGCTGACTGCGTACGACGTCGAGAGCGGGTGACGAGAATCGAACTCGCACTATCAGCTTGGGAATTGGACCGATCGTGACCGTGTACGCTGCCGATCAGGCATCTCGCCTGTCCGGGAGTGACCCTGAATACCCAGTGCTAGCGCGGTGCCAGCCCTGGCTAACTTAGTTGCACGCTAACTGCGCTGCCATCGATGCGGCATGCAGGTCGGCTACCGTCCTATCTATCGTTGCCGTGCGCCTGGCGGGTGATGCCGAGCCGGTCTCCGATCTCGGTCCAGGAGTAGCCCTGGGTGCGCAGGCCCTTGACCGCCTAGGCGATGGCGTCGTCCAGCTCGTCTGCGAGCCTGGCCATGAGGCTGAGTGCGTCGATGTCGCCGTCTGCGACGCGGCGGCTGTAGGCGCGCAGGATGCGCCGGAGGACTTCGGCCAATTTAGTGCGCAGATTCCGTTCCTGGGCAGTGAGCGGCAGATCAAAATCTCGCGCCGCCAGGCATCGCATCCCCAGCGCGCGGCCGTTGACCTGCTCAGACGCCTTTTCCTCCAGATCGCCGACAGGTCCCCATCCCGGGGATATCCCGCAGCTAGCCCTGCGGTGACCTTGGCTGGTGATGCTGCGCAGCGATCGGCATGGGACCGGCCGGGGCCTGCTGCCGCGTCGTGCGGGGAGCTGCCGCGCGGTAAGAGATGCCGGGCGTTTCCCGCTCCTCCTCTTGCTCCAGCTCCTGAAGATGAGCCAGGTCTTCCGGCGGGACAAGACCAGCGACGGGCTCGGAGTGCCGGCTGGGCGGGGGTCATGGCGCGGATGTCGTCGGAGACCCAGGCGGCGTGGCATTCAGGCATCAGGTCGGATCCGGCCGCCGGATCGACCAGACCTTTTGCTGTCCGTAAACGGTGAACCCGAGCCGCTGCAGGATGGGCGATGAGGTTGATTCCCTGGCCTTCACGAGGACGAGTCGTGCGCCGCGAGTTCGTGCCTCTGCCATGCGGGCGTGCACTAGGGCCCGGTAGACCCCGCGGCCACGGAACTCGGGCACCACGGCGGTTCCCCAGAATCGGGCCACATCATTGACTAGCCCATAACCCCCGGCGCCTGCGGGCTTGTTGCCCCAGCAGCCGATGAAGTAACCCTCCGCCAGGCCCGCGTACGTCGTGTCAATGTCGTCCTCTGAGGGTGGCGGATACCCCCAGGCAAGCGCGCTTGTGCGTTCGTATTGCGCAACATCATCTCGTGACCGGACAGGATAGGCTGTCGCACCCCGGGTGCGGGAGACAGCCGGAAGCGGCCGGTCAAGCGGATATCCGCAGATGTCGTATGTCTCGTGCACGCTAGCGCCCAGGTTTGCCACCACCTGGTCCACCCCGGAGGGCACGTACCGCGGGCCGGTTTGCCAATGCACCTTGTCTGCGTGCTGAAGCCACAGCTCGGTGAGTACCTTGGGGACGAGTTCCGCCGCCGTCATCTCTCCCGGCCTGACGCGCATGACCGTGGCAATGCCGTCCAGCAGGTAATACTCCAGCCAGCCCAGATCGTTGTGAATCGAATGCGCCGGGAACCAGGGGGAGATCCATTCAGCGGACGCGCTGAGGACCCGGTCAGGTGACACGGCCAAATCTGCATACCTCTTCGCTGGACGCGGGCTGCCAGGCGCCCGATCTGAGCAGGACAGCCATCTTATGTGCATGCGCAGCCCGGCTGGGATGCCGGAATCCATGCCGGATACGCGGAGCCGGTGACGAGGAGACACTAGAGCGGCCGTTGCTGACCGTGGCCCAGGTCTTCGCGCTCGCCGGGCTGGTCGGCCGACGCCCGGTCGGCAACATCCGCAAGACCCCGGCGGATGACTACCGGCTGCGGTTCCGGCGTAACGGCGAGTTCCGCACGTCGCCCGAGGTCTACGGTACGCGAGCCGAAGCGTAGCAAGCGCTGTGGAAAATGGCCGATGACGGCCGGGCCGACTGCAACCACGACCGGCGGTACCTCGCACTCGTGCTGCTGGCCACCTTCGCCAGCCTGCGGTGGGGTGAGGTGACCGCGCTACGGCGGGCCGATCTCGACCTGACCGCGGGCACTGTGCGCGTACGGGCCGCGTTCATCGAGCGCTCGACCGGAGAAATTCTGCCCGGGCCGCCGAAGTCCAGGGCTGGTCGCCGCGTCGTTGGCATGCCCCAGGCGATCATGCCGGTACTGAGCGAGCACCTGTCGGTCTTCGCCAAGGACGAGCCGGGGGCGCTGATCTTTCCCGGCGTGATGGGTGGCCCGCTGCGACGAGGCAACTTCAACCGGATGTCGGCCTGGCCGTACGCGGTGCGGTCGATCGGCGCCGAAGGCCTGCATTTCCATGATCTGCGGCACACCGGGAACCACTTCGCCGCGTCCAGCGGTGCGGGGCTACGGGATCTCATGGCGCGGATGGGCCACGACAGCGAACGTGCGGCGCTGATCTACCAGCACGAGGCGCGCGGCGCGGAGCAGGCGATCACGGGCGCGATCGACTCGCACGTCCAGGCCGAGCGTGACAAGAACGCTCGGGGTGACGATGACGGCGGCCGGGCGGGCGGGCCCGCCCCAGTGGGCTAATGGCACGCTAATGGCACGGAAGATCAACAAGTGCTAGCAGGAGACGAAGCTACAAGCTGGGAATTCCGGCCCTGAGCTGGGCGGGAAGCGTTGGAGCGGGTGACGAGAATCGAACTCGCACTATCAGCTTGGGAAGCTGACGTTCTGCCATTGAACTACACCCGCAGGCGAAGGTCACCGGTCACGACGGCGGACCGGTGATCCGCCCCGACATCGTACCCGAGTCCGGGGATGGCAGGGATCGCCAGCGCCCGATTCGACCGCGTCGCTCCCGCCGCGGCCGGTGCCCCTCACTCCACCTGGCGTAGCCGACGGCGCCACCGGATACGCCGCGGAACCGGTAAGTTGCCAGGGTGCTCCTCTCCGACCGGGACATCAAGCTCGAGGTCGAGTCGGGCCGGGTGAAACTCGACCCGTATACGCCCGGGCTCATCCAGCCCGCGAGCATCGACGTCCGGCTGGACCGGTACTTCCGCGTGTTCGAGAACCACCGGTACCCGCACATCGACCCGGCGCAGGAGCAACCCGAGCTGACCAGGCTGGTCGAGCCGGCCGGGGCCGAGCCGTTCGTCCTGCATCCGGGAGAGTTCGTGCTGGCCTCCACCTATGAGGTGGTCAGCCTGCCGGACGACATCGCCGGCCGCCTGGAAGGCAAGGCGCTGGCGGTCGACACCCCGGTGCCGACGCCCGGCGGCTGGCGGCTCATGGGCGAGCTGCGGGTCGGGGATCAGGTCTTTGACCACGAGGGAAACCCGACCGCGATCATCGCGGCCACGCCCGCAATGCTCGGCCGGCCCTGCCGCGAGGTGGTGTTCGCTGACGGCCAGACCCTGGTCGCCGACCTCTCCCACGGCTGGGTGACCCGCACCAGGGCCGAGCGGCGCGGTCACCGGCCAGCCGCGGTACGGACCACGGCCGAGATCGGCGCGTCGCTGCGGGCCGGCCGGGAGTGGAACCACCACATCGATCTGGCCGGGCCGGTGCGCTACCCGAGCCAGCCGCTGCCCGATGACCCGTACCGGCTCGGGAGGCGGCTGGGCGCCGCCGCCATGGCCGGCCCGCAGGCCCGGGCAGACCGGGCCGAAGGGCACCGCCAGGTGCCCGCGATCTACCTGCGATCGTCGATCGCGCAGCGCAGCGCCCTGCTGCGCGGCCTGCTGGAGGCCGGCGGCCGCGAAGACGGCCAAGGACGATGCGAATTCGCGACCGCGGACGAGTGTCTCGCAGCTGCGGTCGCCGAGCTGGCCGCCGGGCTAAGCTGCCGTCCCGTGACCTGGAAGACGACGATGACCGGCGGCGGCATCGAGCTGCGCCCGGCCTACCGGGTGCGGTTCACCCGGCCGGGGGGCGGCCCGCGCTCCCGGGCCGTCGTCGCCGTCAGGGAAACCGGCCCGCGCCCGGTTCGCTGCATCCAGGTCGCCAGCGCGGCCGGGCAGTTCCTGGCCGGGCCGGGGTTCATCCCGACCCACAACTCCAGCCTGGGCCGGCTGGGCCTGCTCACGCACTCCACCGCGGGCTGGATCGACCCCGGCTTCTCCGGGCACGTGACGCTGGAGCTGTCCAACGTCGCCACGCTGCCGATCAAGCTGTGGCCGGGAATGAAGATCGGCCAGCTGTGCCTGTTCAGGACCAGCTCGCCGAGCGAGCACCCGTACGGGTCGGCGCTGTACGGGTCCCGGTACCAGGACCAGCGCGGGCCGACCCCGTCGCGGTCTTACCTGAACTTCTACCGGACCGATGTCTGACCTCGATTTCACGGCGTCGTTACAACGCCGAATTATCTCGGCATCCGTCTGGTTGAACACTGTACTGACAAGTTCTGACGGACGGAGTTTCCCGTATGCCCCTCTGGAGGATCCGGATCGCGGTGCCCGACGACGTCGGCAGCCGCTCAGCGCTTGACAAGGTGCTGGCCGCCCAGCCCAAAGCCCGCCTGCGTGAGGTGCCAGGCCGGGGCGGCACGTCGGCCAGGACCGGCGAGATCGTGGTCGAGCTGCCCCAGGACGACAGCCTGGTCAGCGTGCTCTCGGCACTGCACCAGATCAGTCCGCAGGTGTTCGTGAGCCGCGCCGACATGCCGGAGCCCGCCTCCTGAGCCTGCCCCCCGAACCCGGCTGAACCACGGTAAAGCTCCGGGCACGGATCTTTCGCGTTATGGCCGGCCCGTACCGGGCAGTAACCCAGTACCGAGCCGACGAGAGCCGACGAGGAGGACCCGTGAGCGATCACCAGGAATCCGGCCGAGGCGTCAAGGTCACCGAATCTGAGGCCCGTCGGGTCGCCGAGCAAGCCCGGGAGTCGGAGTGGGCGCTGCCCAGCTTCGGCAAGCAGTTGTTCCTCGGCGACTTCCAGCTGGGCCTGATCAGCCCCCATCCCCGGCCCAGCGACGAGGCCGTGGCCCGCGGCGAGGAGTTCTGCGCCCGGCTGCGCGACTTCTGCGAGGTCTCCGTGAACGGGCCGCTGATCGAGCGGGAAGCCAGGATTCCCGATGAAACGGTCAAGGGTCTAGCGGCCATCGGGGCGTTCGGAATGAAAATCCCGCCGGCCTACGGCGGTCTCGGACTCTCCTACCTGTACTACAACCGGGCACTCATCATCGTCGGATCGGTCTCGCCCGCGCTGTCCGCGCTGCTGTCGGCGCATCAGTCGATCGGCGTGCCGCAGCCGGTGGCGCTGTTCGGGACCGAGCAGCAGAAGGAACAGTTCCTGCCACGGTGCGCGAGCGGCGAGATCAGCGCGTTCCTGCTGACCGAGCCGGACGTCGGCTCCGATCCGGCCCGCCTGGCCACGTCCGCGACCCCGTCGGCGGACGGCAGCGAGTACCGGCTGAACGGCGTGAAGCTGTGGACGACGAACGGCGTCGTGGCCGATCTGCTGGTCGTGATGGCCCGGGTCCCGAAGAGCGACGGTCACCGGGGCGGGATCACCGCGTTCGTGGTCGAGGGCGGCGCCGAGGGGATCACGGTCGAGCAGCGCAACAGCTTCATGGGCCTGCGCGGGCTCGAGAACGGCGTGACCAGGTTCCACGAGGTCCGGGTGCCGGCCGCCAACCGGATCGGCCAGGAGGGCCAGGGCCTGAAGATCGCGCTGACCACGCTGAACACCGGCCGGCTCTCGCTGCCGGCCAGCTGCGCGGCGATGGGCAAGCTGGGCCTCAAGATCGCGCGCGAGTGGTCCGGCGAGCGGGTCCAGTGGGGCCGGCCGGTGGCCGAGCACGAGGCGATCGCCAAGAAGATCGCGTTCATCGCCGCGACCGGCTACGCCCTGGAGGCCGTGGTCGAGCTGTCCAGCCAGATGGCCGACGACAAGCGCCGCGACATCCGGATCGAGGCCGCGCTGGCCAAGCTCTGGTGCTCGGAGATGGCGTTCAAGCTCGGCGACGAGCTGGTGCAGATCCGGGGCGGGCGCGGCTATGAGACCGCGGCCTCGGCGGCGGCGCGCGGCGAGCGCGGGGTGCCCGCCGAGCAGATGCTGCGTGACCTGCGGATCAACCGGATCTTCGAGGGGTCAACCGAGATCATGCACCTGTTCATCGCCCGGGAGGCCGTGGACGCCCACCTGAGCGCGGCCGGCGAGGTGATCGAGCCGGGCCTGCCCGCCGGCCGCCGCGCCCGGGCGGCCGCGAAGGCGGGTGGTTTCTAT
>Ga0335074_10010023_pt1 | contig 13243 bp, 10 predicted proteins | sample Lox_Sample_23_FD_206715 | JGI IMG/M metagenome (GOLD analysis project Ga0335074, IMG submission 206715) | Soil microbial communities from Loxahatchee National Wildlife Refuge, Florida, United States - Lox_Sample_2.3 | ecosystem: Environmental > Terrestrial > Soil > Wetlands | place: USA...
TCCGATCCGCGTCCTGCGCGACAACGTGGTCATTTTCGAGGGCGCGCTCGAATCACTCCGCCGCTTCAAGGACGATGTCGGCGAGGTGCGCGCCGGGACCGAGTGCGGCATCGGGGTGAAGAACTACCAGGATGTGCGCGTCGGCGATCAGATCGAGTGCTTCGCGCGGCTCGAGGTTGCCCGGACGTTACAGTGAGGAGGAAAGGTGCGCCGGGGCCCCTGCGACCCGCTTTCGCGGGAGCCGGTTCCAAAGGGAATGGCCGGCAGCGCCGCCTCGAGTCCGAGCTGCAGCGCGTGCTCGCCGAGCTCATCACGCGCGAGGTGAAGGACCCGCGCGTCGGCAACGTGACCGTCACTTCGGTCGCGTTGTCGAAGGACATGGGCGTGGCCAAAGTGTTCTTCACGCCGTTCGTATCGCGGCACCCGCCCGAGGAGGTGCACGACGGCCTCACTCGTGCCGCCGGCTTCCTGCGCGGCGAGGTCGGGCGGCGGTTGGGCTTGAGGCATGCGCCGCGGCTCGAGTTCGTCTTCGACGACACGGCCGAGAAGGCCGCGCGCCTCACCGGGCTCATCGATCGCGCCGTCGCCAAAGACGCCGAAGACCCCACGAATTGACGCCGAACGGGATACTCCTCCTCGATAAGCCCGCCGGCATGTCCTCGAACGGCGCGCTGCAGCGGGTGCGCCGGCTCCTCGGGGGCTGCAAGGCCGGTCACGCCGGAAGCCTCGATCCGCTCGCGACCGGCATGCTGCCGATCTGTCTCGGGGAGGCCACCAAGATCGCCGGCGATATCCTCTCCAACCGCAAGCGCTACCGGTTCACGATAGGTCTCGGGACGCGCACCGCCACCGGGGATTGCGAAGGCGCCGTGACGGCGCAGATGCCGGTGCCGCAGGGGTGGCAGGCGGCGCTCGAGGCCGCGCTCTCCGCGTTTCGGGGTGCCGGACGGCAGGTGCCGCCGATGTACTCGGCATTGAAGCGCGACGGCCGGCCGCTCTACGCGCTTGCCCGCGCCGGGGTCACGGTGGAGCGAGCGGCGCGAGAGATCGAGATCTTCGAGCTCGCGCCGGTGTCACTGACGGCCGAGACCGTTGAGCTCGATGTGCTCTGCTCGAAGGGGACTTACGTGCGCACGCTCGCCGAGGATATCGCGCGGGCGCTCGGGACCTGCGGACATGTCACCGCGCTGCGCCGCAGGTGGGTCGAGCCGTTCGAGAGCGAGCCAATGCAGACCCTCGAGGCCCTGACCCGTCAGTGCGAGGAGGGCGCCGGGCCTAGCCTCCTCGCGCCCGACTTGCCGCTTGCGCATTTACCGGCGGCCAGGCTCGAGGCCTGGCAGGCGGACCGCATAGCTCATGGGCAGGAGATCATGCTCGTGCGCAGTCTGCCGCCGGGCCGCGTACGACTCTACGGCGCGGACCGGCGTTTTCTCGGGGTCGGCGAATCCGACGGCCGGGGAGGCATCCGACCGCGAAGGCTGTTCACGTATCCGGTCTAGGGACCGTGGACCGTGACGGCGGGGTCGAGCATCTGCAGCGCGTGAGCGGCGTCGGTCTTTCCGGTCTCCTGCAGTTGCTGATTCGAGTAACTGCGGACCTCGGAGGTGCAACCACCCGGCGGTATCGCCTGGCCCCCGGCCGCAGAGCACCGCCCCGGGGAAACGGTCGAGGCGGTCCGGCTGGCGGGATGCGACGGCGTGGTGGAGCAGGCGGCGATCGCGCCCGCGCTCAAGATGCCGATGATGAGTGCGCGAATCATGACCGGTGAAGTATAGCGCAAATCGCGTCCTAAACTTGTGGCGAGGGCGTTACACCGGGTAAAATTCCGCGCTTCCCTAAAGGCACTTAAGACAGTCACTTAGGATTTTGGCGCAATGGCTCTAACCAGCGAGAAAAAAGGCGGCATTCTGGCGCAGTACCGGCGCGGTCCCGCCGACACCGGCTCCCCCGAGGTCCAGGTGGCGCTCCTCTCCGAGCGCATCAATGGTCTCGGCGAGCACTTCACGGCGCACAAGCGCGACCACTCCTCCCGCCGCGGGCTGGTGAAGCTCGTCAATCAACGCCGCAAGCTCCTCGACTATCTCAAGGCCACGAAACCGCAGAAGTACCAGGAGCTCGTCGAGCGCCTGGGACTTCGCCGCTAGCACCAGCACGAGGCCGCATTGCGCGGCCTTTGTGTTTGGCCGAACCATATTTTTCCCGAGGGCTCGAGCTTGAGCGTCGTCAGCAAGTCATTTCAGTACGGTCCACACGCGGTCACCATCGAGACGGGCGAGCTCGCCCGTCAGGCCGATGGCGCGGTGCGGGTCTCGATGGGCGATACGGTGGTGCTGGTCACCGCCTGCGCACAACAGACAGCGGCCGCCGGCCGCGATTTCTTTCCCCTCACCGTCAATTACGTCGAGAAGACCTACGCCGCCGGACGCATTCCGGGGGGGTTCTTCAAGCGTGAGGGTCGCCCGACCGAGAAGGAGACGCTGACTTCGCGCCTCATCGATCGCCCGATTCGCCCGCTCTTCCCCGATGGCTTCTACAACGAAGTGCAGGTGGTCGCGACCGTGCTGTCGGTGGACCCCGAAATCGATCCGGACATTGCCGCGCTCCTCGGCGCCTCGGCGGCGCTCGCCCTCTCGGGCATTCCCTTCAACGGGCCGATCGGCGCGGCGCGCGTCGGCTGGAAGGACGGGCAGTATCTGTTGAATCCGACCGCTCCGCAGCTCGCCGAATCGCAGCTGCACCTCGTGGTGGCGGGCACGGAGCACGGCGTGCTCATGGTGGAGTCTGAAGCCAAGGGTCTGCCCGAGGATGTCATGTTGGGCGCCGTGGTCTTCGGTCACGAGCAGATGCAGACCGCGATCCGCATCATCCGCGAGCTCGCCGCCGAGGCCGGCAAGGCGCGCTGGGGCTGGCGGCCGGCGGCGGAGAACGCCGAGCTCGCGAGCGCCGTGGCGATGCACGCGCAGGCCGCGCTCGCGCAGGCCTACACCATCACCGAGAAGCAGCAGCGACACGCGCGCATCTCCGAGGTGAAGGCGCAGACGCTCTCGACGCTCACCGGCGGCGAGTCGGCCAAGTGGACGGCGGAGCAGATCGATGGCGCGCTCTTCAAACTCGAGAGCAACATCGTGCGCCAGCGGATCCTGAACGGGGAGCCGCGCATCGACGGCCGCGACACCAAGACCGTCCGGCCGATCACCGTGAAGGTGGGCGTGCTGCCGCGGACCCACGGGTCGGCGACCTTCACCCGCGGGGAGACGCAGGCGCTGGTGCTGACCACGCTCGGCACCACGCGCGATGCGCAGATCATCGACGGCCTGGAGGGCGAGCGTCGCGAGCCTTTCATGCTGCACTACAATTTCCCGCCGTTCTCGGTCGGCGAGACCGGCATGATGGGCTCGCCCAAGCGCCGCGAGATCGGCCACGGCAACCTCGCGCGTCGCGGCGTCAACGCCGTGATGCCCGACATGACGACCTTTCCGTACGTCATCCGTGTCGTCTCCGAGATCCTCGAGTCGAACGGCTCGAGCTCCATGGCGAGTGTGTGCGGCACCTCGCTCTCGTTGATGGACGCCGGCGTGCCCCTCAAGGCGCCCGTGGCCGGTGTGGCGATGGGACTCGTTCTCGAGGGCAACCGTTACAAAGTCCTCACCGACATCCTGGGCGATGAGGATCACCTCGGCGACATGGACTTCAAGGTCGCCGGCACGAAAGATGGCGTGACGGCCCTGCAGATGGACATCAAGGTCGAGGGCGTGACCGCCGAAATCATGAAGGTCGCGCTCGAGCAGGCGCGCGAGGGACGTCTGCACATCCTCGGCGAGATGAACAAAGTCATCCGCGAGCCCCGCGCCCGCATGTCCGAGTGGGCACCCTCCATCATCACCCTGAAGATCGATCCGGAGAAGATCCGCGACGTGATCGGCAAGGGTGGCGCGGTGATCCGTCAGATCACCGAGGAAACCGGCACGACCATCGACATCGAGAGCGATGGCACTGTCAAGATCGCCTCCGTCAACGGAACCGCCGGCCGCGAGGCGCAGCGGCGCATCGAACTCATTACCGCGGATGTCGAGGTCGGGCGCATCTACGAGGGCAAGGTGGCGCGCCTGATGGACTTCGGCGCCTTCGTCACGATTCTGCCGGGCCGCGACGGCTTGGTACACATCTCGCAGATCTCCAATGAGCGCGTCGAGCGGGTGAGCGACAAGCTCAAGGAAGGCGACGTCATCCGCGTGAAGGTGCTGGAAGTCGATCGCCAGGGGCGAATCCGGCTCTCGATGCGCGACGTCGACGCGGCCTGAAGCGCGCCTGGCGCGCGGGCACCGCAAGGGCCTACCCCTCAGGGCAGCATGACTTCCCGCGGCAAGGGTAGGGAAAGCTCTCTCCAGCGACCGACCCCCCATTCGAGCAGGGCCGCGGGTGTCGCACCCGCGAGCTCCTCGGGAGGGGCAAGCCCGAGGAGCCGCAAGACACGCAGGAGCTCGGCGCCCCCATGGTCCGCATCGAGCGCCGCCGAGCGGCGGGATTTGGCGAGCTTCCCGCCGGTGCGCTCGAGCAGCAGCGGTAGGTGCGCATACTGGGGCGTCGGCTGGCGCAGCGCGCGCTGCAGGGCCATCTGCCATCCCGTGCTTTCGAGAAGATCCGCGCCACGCACGACGTCGGTGATCCCTTGCAGGGCATCATCGACGACCACGGCGAGCTGGTAGGCGAATACCCCGTCGCGCCGCCGCACGATGACATCTCCCAGTCGACCCATGGCGAGCTCTATCCGTCCCTGGAAACGATCCTCGAAGACGAGTGTCTCGTGCTCATCGATCCGAAAGCGCATCGCCGTGGCGCCTCGCCGGCGAGGTCCCCCGCGGCAGGTGCCGGGATACGGTTGGGCTTCGCCCCCGGCCGGCGTGGCGGGGTGCTCAGTGCCCTGCGCCTCATTTTCGGCGAGTTCCCGGCGTGAGCAGCTGCATTCAAAGGTGTGGCCCGTCGCGCGAAGCGTGATCAGCGCTTCGGCGTAGACATCGGTCCGGCGGCTCTGGTATTCGACCTCGCCATCCCAGTAGAGGCCGAAGGCTTCCAGGGTTCGCAGGATCTCAGCGGCGCTGCCGGGTACGACGCGCGCGCGATCGAGGTCCTCCATGCGCACGAGCCAACGGCCGCCGCGGCTGCGGGCATCGATGAAGCTGCCGACGGCAGCCAACAAGGATCCCAGATGCAGAGATCCCGTGGGCGATGGCGCGAAGCGGCCTGTGTAGATTGGCCCGAAGCCGACTGCGGGCGCTCGACTAGCGGTACCGATCGTCGCGGTCGCCGTACTGCCGCTCGCGCCGTTCGCGGCGCTCCTGGGCCTCGAGGCTCAGGGTCGCGACCGGCCGCGCCTCCAAACGCTTGATGCCGATCTCCTCGCCGGTTTCCAGGCAGTAACCGTAGCTGCCATCCTCGATCCGCTTCAGCGCCTCATCGATCTTGCGAATGAGCTTGCGCTCGCGATCACGGGTGCGCAGCTCCAGGCTGAACTCCTCCTCCTGGGTAGCGCGGTCATTCGGATCGGGGAAATTGGCCGCCTCGTCCTTCATGTGCGAGACCGTGCGATCGACTTCGACCATCAGGTCGCGCTTCCAGCTGTTGAGGATGTGGCGGAAGTGCTCGAGCTGCTCCTTGCTCATGTACTGCTCGCCCCGCTTGGCGATGTAGGGCTGGACGTTGCGCGGCCCGGCGAGGAGGCTTCCGGGCTCAGCGCCTTCGGCCTCGTCGGAATCGAGGGCTGCTCCGGGCGTGGCGGTCACGGCCGGCGAGACGCGAATGTCCTCCCGCGAAGGGGAGGAGGTCGGCTTTGCGGCCTGGGATGTCGAATGGGATGTCGAATGGGCAGCCTTGCGCATCTCGATGGTTGCTTCCGTAATCGTGGAGGGGGTGGGCGCCGCGGCGCTCGGAGTGGAAGGCCGTGCAGGCGCAGCCGCCGTCTTGTGAACGTGAGCCGCAGAGGCTTTGGCGCGCTCGGGTTTGCGAGCCGCCGCGACGGACTTCTTCGCCGCGGGTTTCGCGGCTGCCGCCTTCTTACCCTTCGCGGCCTTCGGCGCGGGTTTTTTGGCCGGCATCAGTCACTCCTCAAAAGCACGAGCCTCGTGAAGGACGCGCGATTATACCGGCCAAGGCTGGCCTGTACAGTGGCCTTGGGAGGCGCTCAGGGAAGGGTGACCGAAGGCGCGGGAGCCCAGCCGGCCTGCCGCCGTTCCACGGTGACCCGGGTATAGATGCCGCCACGCACCTTGAAGCGCGCCCCGAGCCGCAGGAACCGCGGCGACAGTGTCCGCTCGAGGTGCTCGGCGATCTCGTTGGTCACCGCCTCGTGGAAAACCCCGCGGTCGCGAAAGGACCAGATGTAGAGCTTGAGCGATTTGAGCTCGACACAGGTGCGGTCGGGCACGTACTCGAGCTCGAGCGTCGCGAAGTCCGGCTGTCCCGTCTTCGGACAGAGACAGGTGAACTCCGGGATTCGCATGCGGATGGTGTAGTCGTGCTCGGGTCGCGGGTTGGCGAAGGTCTCGAGATCGGTCGTGGGCTGTGAGGGCATGACGATTTACTCTACTATAAGCGCCGGATCCGGGCATCCGGCCCGGCCCAGCGCGGGGTAGTCATCAGGTGCGGAAGACAGCATAGATGCGGCTGACCAAGATCAAGCTCGCCGGCTTCAAGTCCTTCGTCGATCCCACGCAAGTCAGCTTTCCCAGCAATCTCACCGGTGTCGTCGGCCCGAACGGCTGCGGCAAATCCAACGTCATCGATGCGGTGCGTTGGGTGATGGGTGAGCTGTCGGCGAAGCATCTGCGTGGCGATAACATGGCGGATGTGATCTTCAACGGCTCTGCGGCGAGAAAGCCGGTCGGGGCGGCCTCCGTGGAGCTCGTGTTCGACAACTCCGACGGCAAGATCGGCGGCCCGTACGCGAGTTACAACGAGGTGTCCCTGAAGCGCCAGGTCTCGCGCGACGGCTCCTCCTGGTACTACATCAACGGCGCCCGCTGCCGGCGCAAGGACATCACCCAACTCTTTCTCGGCACCGGCCTCGGCGCGCGCAGCTACGCCATCATCGAGCAGGGCACCATCTCGCGCATCATCGAGGCGAAGGCCGAGGACATGCGCGCGTTCGTCGAGGAAGCGGCCGGCATCTCGCGCTACAAGGAGCGGCGCAAGGAAACCGAGAGCCGTATCGGCGAGACGCGCGAGAACCTCGAGCGGCTGCAGGACGTGCGCGATGAGATCGAGAAGCAGATCAGGCATCTGCAGCGCCAGGCCGCCACCGCGCGCCGCTACCAGGCGGCCAAGGAGGAGGAGCGGCGATTGACGGCGGAATTGCTGGCGTTGCGCCTGAAGGAGCTCGACAGCGGCGCGCAGGTCCACGACAGCGCCACGCGCGCGCGGGAGATCGAGATGCAGGCGGCGCTCGCGGATCAGCGTGCCGCCGAGGCCTCGATCGAGACGCAGCGGACTCATCAGAGCATCGTCAGCGAGCGCGTGTCCTCCGTCCAGGCCCGCTACTACGAAGTCGGCGCGGAGATCTCGCGTCTCGAGCAGACCATCCAGCACACCCGCGAGCTGCGCGAGCGCCAGCGCGCGGACCTCGCCAAGACCCGCGCGACGCTCGCGGACCTCGGTGCGCACATCGAGCGCGACGAGCGACAGCTGGCGGAGCTCGCCGGGGAGATCGCGCGCTCGACGCCCGAGCTCGAGCGCGCGCAGAGCGCCGAGAAAGCCTGTGCGGAGGCGCTCGAGAGCGCCGAGCGGGAGCTGGCCTCCTGGCAGGAACGCTGGGAACAGTTGAATCAGGCGCTCGGTGCCGCCGATCGCACCACGCAAGTCGAGCGCGCCCGCATCGAGCAGCTCGAGAACCAACTGCGTCGTCTCAAGGGGCAGGTCGAGCGTCTCACGCTCGAGCGCGAGGCGCTTGCGGCGCAGGAATCGAGCGAGCTCCTCGGCGAGCTGACCGGGCAGGAGTCCGAGGCCCGCACCGAGGGCGAGTCGCTGGCGAATGCGCTACGAAGCGCGCTCGAGCGCGTACAGAGTGCGCGCGCGGCTCAGTTGGAAGCGGAGGAGGAGCTCGAGCGTGCTCGCGGCGAGCGAGAGCGCTCGCGCGCGGAATGCACCTCGCTCGAGGCGGTGCAGAAAGCCGCGCTCACGGCGAGCGCCGGCCAGGCGACCGAGTGGCTGGGCGAGACCGGGCTCTCCGGTCGCGTCCGCATCGCGCAGATGTTGGAGGTCGAGCCGGGTTGGGAGCTCGCGGTGGAAACCGCGCTCGGCGATTACCTGGAGGCCGTCTGCATCGACAGCCTCGATGATCTCGCCGCGCCGCTCGAGCGGCTCTCGCGCGGGCGCGTGGCGCTGATCGAGAGCGCCGGCGCAGCCCCGGCGTCGGGATCCCATGGCTCCAAGGGGGCTCGTCACGAGCTTGCCGCCAAGGTGTCAGGACCCTCCGCCGTGCTCGCGCAGCTCGCCGGCGTGCTCACCGCCGAATCCCTCGCCGAAGCGCTGCAGCGTCGCGGCGGGCTCGCGCCAGGTCAGTCCGTCATCACGCGCGGCGGCGAATGGCTCGGCCGCGACTGGCTGCGCGTGAGCCGTGGGGTCGATCATCACCTCGGCGTCATCGAGCGCGAGCACCGTCTCAAGGGGTTGCGCGCGACGGTCGAGACGGCGCAAGAGCGCGTGCGGCGCGCCGAGGAGCGGCTCGCGGCGGTGCGCGAGGGCCTCTCGGCCACGGAGGCCGAGCGGGATGCGGCGCAAGCCGGCATCCAGGCCGCGCATCGGCGGCATGCCGACATCACCGGACAACTCGAGGCGGCCCGTGCCCGCGCGAAGGAAAGCGCGCTTCGGCACCAGCGCATCGAGGCGGACATGGCCGAGCACGCGCGCGAGATCGCCGCTACCGAGGAAGGTCTGGGGCGCGCCGGCGCGACGCTCGAGCAGGGCCTCACCGTCGGATCCGATCTCAACCTGCGGCGCGAGGAGCTCGAAGGCGAGCGGGAAATGCGCCGCGTGGCACTCGCTGGTGCGCGCGCGCGAGCGCAGGCGGCGCAGATCGCCGCGCGCGACCTGCTCATCCGCATCGAGTCGCGCCGCTCGACCGAAGCCTCGGTGAAAGTGAGTCTCGGGCGCATGAGCGAGCAGCGCGTGCAGCTCGATGAGCACCGCGCAGCGCTCGCGGCGGAGCTCGCGGGCGGCGATGCGCCGATCGTCGAGCTCGAGGGCCGACTCAACGACTCCCTCGCCCGGCGGCTCGAGGTCGAGGCGGAGCTCGGCGAGGCGCGCCGCGAGTTGGATGAAGCCGATGGCGCGCTACGCGCGCTCGATGAGACGCGGCTGCTCGCGGAGCGGCGGGTCGGCGAGGCGCGCGAGGCCATGGAGGCGGCGCGGCTCGCGGCGCAGGAGAACCGGGTGCGGCGCGAGGGACTCGCCGAGCAATTCGCCGAGACTCGTTTCGAGCTCGCCGAGGTGCAGCAAAGCCTCGCCGCGGATGCTTCCATCCCGGCGTGGGAGGAGAAGCTCACCGAGACCCGGGCCGGCATCGAGAGGCTGGGTCAGGTCAATCTCGCCGCGATCGATGAGCTGAAGGAGCAGACCGAGCGCAAGGAGTATCTGGACCGCCAGTTCGCCGACCTGACTTCCGCGCTCGAGACCCTGGAGGAGGCGATGCGCCGTATCGACAAGGAGACGCGCACGCGCTTCGAGGACACTTACGAGCGCATCAACTCGGGCCTGAAGGAGAGATTTCCCCGGCTCTTCGGCGGCGGCCATGCTTACCTCGAGCTCGTGGGCGAGGACCCGCTCAATGCCGGGATCGCCGTCATGGCGCGGCCGCCGGGGAAGAAAAACAGCAGCATCCACCTGCTCTCGGGCGGTGAGAAAGCGCTCACCGCCATCGCCCTCGTGTTCTCGATTTTCGATCTCAACCCGGCGCCCTTCTGCCTGCTCGATGAGGTCGATGCGCCGCTCGATGAGGAGAACGTCGGTCGCTTCTGCGACATCGTGCGCGAGATGGCCGCCCGGGTGCAGTTCATTTTCATCACCCACAACAAGACGACCATGGAGCTTGCCTCCCAGCTTCTCGGCGTGACCATGCATGAGCCCGGGGTTTCGCGCCTCGTGGCCGTCGACGTCGACGAGGCCGTGCGGCTCGCGGCCGTCTGAGCATTTCGGTGTCGCCCATGTCGGAATTACGCTGGACGCTGCTCATCCTCGGAGTGGTGTTCATCCTCGCGCTCACCTGGTGGGAACGCCGCCGGCCGCGGCAGGCTTTCGCGCCGCGCCTGCGAGAAGCAAGCCCTCCGCACATCGAGGTCCATCGAGTGGCGAGCGCCGAGGTAGCGGCTCCGACGGAGCCCTGGATCGGGGATACCACCCTGTCGGACGTTGTGCTGTCCGATGCGACGCTCGCGAATGCGCCGGAGACGCAAGAGTCCACTGCGGCGGCGAGCGGGCCAGCGCATCTGGAACCGGGACCGCTCGATGAGCTGCCGACGGTCATCGTCTCCGACCCGCACGAGCGGCTGGCGCTCGAGGGCGAGGCGCTAAGCGCCGAGCGCCCGGGCACGATGCCCGGGCCGGGTGCCCTGCCGCCATGGATGGCCAGTGAGCTACCGCCCGAGCCGAAACTGATCGATCCCGAAGCGCACGCGACCGACGAGCCCTTCGAGGCTCGCGAGCCCCCGCAGGCCCACGACTCTCTCGAGGCCCGCGACTCTCTCGAGGCCCACGACTCTCTCGAGGCCCACGACTCTCTCGAACCGACGAATCGCGCTGAGCCTGCGATGTGGCCGAGCGAGCCCGGAGCCATCACCAACACCGTCGAATCCGCTCCTGCTCGGACCGACGGCGGACCGCTCGAGCCCATCGTCGAGTGGCCACCCGAGGAGTCGCGGCGGATTCTGTCACTGCGCGTGGTCGCTCCCCCCGCGGAGCGCTTCGCCGGCCGCTCGCTGCGGCTCGCGCTCGCCGCGGAAGGGTTCCTGCTCGGCAAGTTCTCGATCTTCCACAAGCCCGATGAGAGGAACCGCGCGGTGTTGAGCGCGGCCTCGCTCACCCGCCCCGGGGCTTTCGATCTCGAGACCATGGACTCGCAGCGCTACGCGGGTCTGAGTCTCTTTGCGGTGCTGCCGGGTGAGAAGAGCCCGCCGCAGGCCTTCGAGGAGCTCCTCGCGGCGGCGCGCAACCTCAACGAGCGCCTGCAGGGGGCGCTGCAGGATGATCGCGGCAGCCCCTTGACCGCGCTGCGCGTGGCGAGCCTTCGCGAGAGCCTGAGAGCCGAAGCGGCGAGCCTCGCGAGCGCGAGCGGCGAATGAGGCATGAGGCGGCGGCGCGCGCGGCGAAGCTGCGCGCGCAGATCGCGCACCACAACCAGCTCTACTACGAGCTCGACCGGCCGGAAGTCTCGGACGCCGATTACGATGCGCTGATGGATGAGCTGCGCGCGCTCGAGCGCGAGCATCCCGAGCTCATCACGCCGGATTCGCCGACGCAGCGCGTGGGCGGCGCGCCCTCGGGCAAGTTCCCCAAGGTGCGTCACGCGGTGCCGATGCTCTCGCTCGCCAACGGCTTCGCACCGCAGGACGTGACGGACTTCGTCGAGCGCGTGCGGCGGTTTCTCAAACTGAATGCGGCCGAGCCGATCGAATTCACCGCCGAGCCGAAGATCGACGGACTGTCCCTGTCGCTTCGCTACGAGGGTGGCATGTTGGTGCGCGGCGCGACGCGCGGTGACGGTACGGAAGGGGAGGACGTCACCGCCAACGTGCGGCAGGTCGCGGACATTCCCGCGCGACTGCGCGGCCGCGGGACGCCCGCGGTGTGCGATATCCGCGGTGAGGTATACATGATGCGCTCGGCGTTCCTGCGACTCAACGAGGAGCAGGCGGCCGCGGGTCGGGCGATGTTCGCCAATCCCCGCAACTCCGCGGCCGGCTCGCTGCGCCAGCTCGACCCGCAAGTCACCGCCTCCCGTCCGCTGCGCTTCCTCGCCTACGCCTGGGGGGAGATGAGCGAGTTGCCCGCCGAGACTCAGTGGGACATGTTGCGATGGATGAAGACACACGGCTTCCCCACCAATCCCTTGAGCCGGCTCTGCCACTCGACCGAGGAGCTGCTCGCCTTCCATCATGAGATCGAGCTCGAGCGCGCCGGACTCGATTACGACATCGACGGCGTCGTCTACAAGGTGAACCGTCTCGACTGGCAGCGCCGGCTGGGCTTCGTCGGCCGCGATCCTCGCTGGGCCCTCGCGCACAAGTTTCCCGCGCAGAAAGCCACGACTCTGGTGAAGGCGATCGAGCTGCAGGTCGGAAGGACCGGGGCGCTCACCCCGGTCGCCAAGCTCGCCCCCGTCAACGTGGGAGGCGTGGTGGTTTCCAACGCCACCCTCCACAACGAGGATTACATCCGCGCGCTCGACGTGCGCATCGGCGATACGGTGACGGTGCAGCGGGCCGGAGACGTGATCCCGCAGGTGCTGGGCGTGCTCCTCGAGCGCAGGGCTCGGGGGAGCGAGCGCTTCCAGTTCCCGAAGACCTGTCCTTGTCCGCTCGCAACAGCGGTGGTACGCGACCTGACCGCGGCGGGCAAGGAAGGCGCCATCGCCCGCTGCTCGGGCGAGCTCGCCTGTCCCCACCAGCGCATCGAGCACCTGCGCCACTTCGTCTCCCGCCGCGCATTCGACATCGAGGGGCTCGGCGAGAAGCAAATCAACCTTTTCTACGAGAACGGCTGGATCTCCGAGCCCGCCGAGATCTTCACCCTGGAGGCTCGCAACGGCTCGATCCAACTGCAGGAGCACGAGGGCTTTGGCGAGACTTCCGTGCGCAAGCTGTTCGAGGCGATCAGGGCCCGTCGCACCATCTCACTCGAGCGCTTCATCTACTCCCTCGGGATCCGCCACGTCGGTGAGACCACGGCGCGCGCGCTTGCGCGCGGCTATGGAAACTTCCGCTCGTTTCGCCAAGCCTGTCGCCACCTCGCCGAGGGCAACCTCGAGACGCGTCAGGAGCTCGACGCCATGGATCAGATCGGCGACACCGTCATCGAAAGTCTGAAGTCCTACTTCTCCGAGCCCCACAACACCCGGATGGTTGATCGGCTCGCGAGCGAGGTTCGGATCCTCGAGGCCGAGCGGCCGGCCGCCGATTCGCCGGTGGGCGGCAAAACCATCGTCTTCACGGGGCGGCTCGAGCAGATGACCCGCGATGAAGCCAAAGCCCTCGCCGAG
>Ga0335074_10010025_pt1 | contig 13242 bp, 10 predicted proteins | sample Lox_Sample_23_FD_206715 | JGI IMG/M metagenome (GOLD analysis project Ga0335074, IMG submission 206715) | Soil microbial communities from Loxahatchee National Wildlife Refuge, Florida, United States - Lox_Sample_2.3 | ecosystem: Environmental > Terrestrial > Soil > Wetlands | place: USA...
CATCAGGACAAGCGCACATCTGTTACGCAGAGGTTAAGCTTCTCTTATGCTCGATACGCACCGGCTCTGGCTGCTCAGGGAATTCGCCGAGCGCGGGACCATCGCGGCCACGGCCGCCGCGCTCGGTTATACGCCGTCGGCCGTGTCCCAGCAGCTGGCCGCGCTGGAACGGGAGGCCGGGGCGGTCCTGCTCGACCGGACCGCCCGCGCCGCCGAGCTGACCGACGCGGGACGGCGGCTGGTGGAGCACGCTGAGCGCATCCTGGCCATGGTCGAGGCGGCCGAGGCCGATCTCTCCTCGGCTGGGCCGATCGGACGGGTGACGGTCACCGCGTTTCCCACGGCCGCGGTCGCGTTCGGCCCCGCGCTGGTCCGCCGGGTGCGCGCCCACCCCGGGCTGACCCTGCTGCTGCGCGAGACGCAGCGGGAGGAGGGCCTGCGACTGGTCCGCAGCGCCGAGGTGGATGTGGCCCTGGTCGCCGACTGGTCGGGACGCCTGGCCAGCTCGGGCCCGGGATCGGGCCCGGGATCGGGCCCGGGAAACGGGAACGGGGACCACGGTGTGCTGCGGTTCTACCCGCTGCTGCGGGATCGGCTGGTGCTGGTGCTCCCGCGCGGGCATCCCGCCGCCGACCCGGCCAAACCGGTCGATCTTGACCTGCTGCGGGATGAGCCGTGGCTGGCCGCGCCCGCCGCGGAGCCTTCCCGGCAGGCGGTGGACCGGCTGCTGGCCAGCACCGGCGGGATGCCCCAGGCGCCGTGGGAGTTCGAGGGGCTTTCCACGATCCTCAGCCTGGTCGCGCGGGGGATCGGGATCGCCGCCCTGCCGCGGCTCACGCTGGTCGCCGGCGACCGGCGGGTGGCCGTGCGCGATCTGCCCGGCCCGGGCCAGGCGCGCGACGTCTATGCGGTCGCGCGGGCTTCCAGCGTGCGCCGGCCATCGGTGGCCGTGATCCTCGCGGCGCTCGACGCCGCCGCGGACCGGCTGGGCGGGTAGCTCCAGGCCGGGCCGCGTCGGGCTGCGGTCAGGCGTCGCGGACCGGCTGGGCGGTTAGCGCCGGGGCCAGGCCGCGCCGGGCGGCGGTCAGGCGTCGCGCTCGATCGGGCAGGTCATGCAGCGCGGGCCGCCGCGGCCGCGGCCGAGTTCGCTGCCGCGTACGGTGATCACTTCGATGCCGTTCTCGCGCAGGTAGGAGTTGGTGGTGACGTTCCGGTCGTAGGCGATCACCACGCCCGGGCTGACCGCCAGGACGTTGCAGCCGTCGTCCCACTGCTCGCGCTGGGCCGAGTGCACATCCTGCGTGGCGGTCAGCACCCGGATGCTGGGCCGGCCGATCGCGGCGGCGATGGCGGCATGCATCTCCTCCGGCGCATGGTCGGTGACCTTGAGCTCCCGCGGCCCGCTGCCGGGCTCGACGGTGTAGGACGGCAGCATCCCGAGCCCGGCATACTTCACGAACACCCCGTAATCGGCCATGGTCAGCACGGTGTCCAGGTGCATGAACGCCCGTGACTTCGGCATGTTGATCGCCACCAGACGGTCGGCGGATCCCGACGTGAACAACCGGTCGGCCAGCATCTCCACCGCCTGCGGCTGGGTCCGCTCGCTCATCCCGACCAGCACCGCGCCATCGCCGAGGACCAGGATGTCGCCGCCCTCGATGGTGGCAGGCGCGGCGTCGGGGCCGTGCAGCCAGATCTCGAACCCGCCGACCGCGAACGCCGGATGCCACCGGTAAATCGCTTCGTCGCTGATTGTCTCCTGCCTCCTGGCCCGCCGCCGCATGGCGTTGACCGACACCCCGCGGTAGACCCAGCTCGAGCTGTCACGCTGGTAAAGCAGGTTGGGCAGCGGGCAGAGGATGAAGTCGTCCGGGTCCAGCGCGTGGAACGCGATGCTTTTCGGCTCCGGGCCCAGCTCCAGGATCTCCCGCTTGGTGATGCCGCCGGTCAGGAAGCGCGCCAGGTCCGCCGCGTCCAGCCCCTCCACCGCGCCGCGCAGGTCATCCACGGCCAGCGGCCCGAGCAGCCGCGGGTCGAAGATGCGGTCGAGCACGTAGGCCCGGGCCGCGCCGATCTCGAGCGTCTGCGCGAACAGCTCACCGTAGTAGTGCACCACCACCCCGCGGTCGCGCAGCGCGGCGGCGAACTCGTCGTGCTCGGCCTGCGCCTCGGCCACCCAGAGCAGGTCGTCAAACAGCAGGTCGGCGGCGTTGTCCGGGGTCAGCCGCTTCAGCTCGAGGCCGGGCCGGTGCAGGATGACCTGGCGCAGCCGGCCGACTTCGGAGTCAACGTGAAACATGGCTCCCAGAGTAGGCTGCCGCCGTGGATCTCGATCTTTCCCTCGCCGCGCCCGGCCTCACCGCCCAGATCGTCGACATCGAGTCCGTCAGCGGCTCGGAGAAGCCGCTGGCCGACCTGATCGAGGCCGCGCTCCGCAAGCTGCCGCATCTGACCGTGCACCGCGACGGGAACGCGCTGGTGGCCCGAACCGGCCTCGGACGCGACCAGCGTGTGGTGCTGGCCGGGCACATCGATACCGTTCCGGTCGCAGCCAATCTCCCTTCCCGCCTTGAACGGGACGTCCTGTACGGCTGTGGCGCCTGCGACATGAAGGCTGGCGTGGCGGTCCAGCTTCGCCTGGCCGCTATGGTGCCCGAGCCGAACCGGGACGTGACGTACGTCTTCTACGACTGCGAGGAAGTCGAGGCCGAGCGTAATGGCCTGCTGAGGATCAGCCGCAGCCACCCGGAACTGCTGGCCGGCGATCTGGCCGTGCTGATGGAACCGACCGGGGGCGTGGTCGAGGGCGGCTGCCAGGGCACGATGAAGGCCGAGATCCGGACCCGGGGGAAGCGTGCCCACAGCGCCCGGTCCTGGCTGGGGGTCAACGCGATCCACGAGGCGGGCCGGATCATCGACGCGCTGCGGGCCCACCAGGCCGCCGAGCCCGAGGTCGACGGGCTGACCTACCACGAAGGGCTGAACGCCGTCTGGATCAGCGGCGGGGTGGCCGGGAACGTGATCCCGGACGAGTGCGTGGTCACGGTCAACTTCCGCTTCGCGCCCAACCGCTCGGCCGAGCAGGCGCAGGAGTACGTGCGGCAGGTGTTCGCCGGCTGGGAGGTGACGGTGACCGACGTGGCCGGCGGCGCCCGGCCGGGGCTGACCGAGCCCGCGGCGGCGGCCTTTGTGGCGGCGGTCGGCGGCACGCCGCGGGCCAAGCTCGGCTGGACCGACGTCGCCCGGTTCGCGTCGCTCGGCATACCGGCGGTCAACTACGGCCCCGGCGATCCCCAGCTTGCGCACCGCGCGGACGAGCACGTCCCGGTCGAGGCCATCACCGACTCCGAAGCCAGAATGCTCGCCTGGCTCACCGCCTAGCCGTGCGCGCCGCGGCCCCACCCGCGCCCGCGTCACGTTACTGGTGTGACTGGCGTGTCGCGATGGTTGGGCTGGTGCGACGGGAGCCCTGTCGCTTACGCGACAGGGCTCCCCATTTGGGCCGGCTGGTCTGGTTACTGGGGCGGGGCCGGGATCAGGTCGAGCTTGCTTGTCTGCTGCTGGCCGGCGGTGTTCACCCAGGTGACCGAGATCCTGCTGCCTGGGCGGTAACCGCTCAGGATGTTGGTCAGCGAGTCGGGCGAGCTCACCGCGGAGCCGTTGACCGCCGTGATCACGTCCCCGGCGGTGATCCCGGCCGTGGCGGCCGGGGTGCTGCACAGGTCGCCGAGGATCAGCGTGCCCGAGTTGGCCGGAGCGATGGTCTGTGGCACTCCGGCGTTCTGGTCGTTGGCCAGGCACGTCCCGCTGCCCGGGGCGCCGCCGCCGACGCCGCCGCCGCTGCCGCCCTGGGACTGGCCCTGCAGTGATTGCTGCTGCGACGGGCTGCTGGCGCTGCTCGCGCTGCCGGACGGAACCAGCACGCCCAGGAACCCGGAGGCGCCGATCTTGATCGTCGAGCTGGCCCGGCCGGCGATGATCTGATGGGCGATGGAGAGCGCCCGGTTGATCGGGATGGCGAAGCCGACCGTGGAGTCGTTGTTACCGAGGCTGCCCGAGGACGCGGCCGTGTCCATCCCGATGACCCGGCCGGACGCGCTCGAGAGCGGGCCGCCCGAGTCGCCTTCCACGATGTCCGCATTGGTCTGCAGCATGTCGTGCAGCGTCTCGCTGCCACCGAGGTCGTCGCTGGCCGTGATCGTCTGGTTCAGCTGGGTGATAGAGCCGGTCACGACCGCGGGCTTGCCGCCTGCCCCTTCGGCGTTGCCGATGGCGACGACCTGGTCGCCGATCTTGACCGTCGAGGAGTTACCGAGCGGCACGGTGGCCAGGCCGGATGCACCCTCCAACTGGATCACGGACACGTCGTCGGTCTTGTCGTAGCCGAGCCACCGGGCGTTGAACCGCTGGCCGTTCGAGACCAGCCTGGCGGTGAGCCCGGTCGTCTGGTCGATGACGTGGTTGTTGGTCAGCACCAGGCCCTTGCTGCTGATCACCATGCCGGTGGCCTCGGCCGTCCCGCCCACGTAGCCGAGATTGCTCTGGATGTCGACGACTCCGGGCTCGACAGCGTTGGCGACCTGCTGCTCCTGGGCGCTGTTGACCCCGGTGTTCGAGTTACCCGAGCCCTGGCCGTTGCCTGCACCGTTGCCGGAGCCGAACGGGTTGAGGCCGTTGCCGGAGTTCGGGGACTGGGTACTCGGCGAGGCCTGGGAGGCTGGCGTCGAGCCGTTGTCGAGGGTGGCCACCGCGGCGGCGCCGACCCCGGCGGCGAGCGCCGCCACCACGAGGTAGACCAGGAAGCTCCTGGCCCGGCCGGGCTGGCGGGGTGTCTCGATGTAGTCGGAAGGGCGGCCGTAACCGCCTGGCGGGCCGTACCCGCTGTACCCGCCCGACCCGCCGTATCCGCCGGGCTGCCCGTACCCGGGCTGGCCGTATCCGCCGGGCTGCCCGTATCCGGGCTGGCCGTATCCGCCGGGCTGGCCATATCCGGGCTGGCCGTACCCGGGCTGCCCCGAGCCGCTGGCCTGGCCGTACCCGCCGGGCTGCCCGTACCCGGGTTGGCCGTATCCGGGCTGGCCGTATCCGCCAGGCGCGGTGTACCCAGGCTGGGTCGGGATGCCGGACTGCCCGTATCCGCCGGGCTGACCGTATCCCGGCTGGCCCGGGCTGCTGGGTTGCCCGTATCCGGGCTGGCCGGGGGTGCTCGGCTCGGCTCCGGGCTGCCCCGGGATGCTCGGCTGCTCAGCTCCGGGCTGGCCCGGGCTGCCGGCCTGGCCGAACCCGGGCTGGCCGTATCCGGGTTGCCCGTATCCCGGCTGGCCGTGGCTGCCCGGCTGGCCGGGGGGAGTGTCGCCGCTCGAACCGATCAGCGGCGCGGTGTCGCCCGGCTGGCCTGGAATGGTGTCAGGCGACGGCGAGTCAGCGCCACCGGCCTCGGTCGGCGGGTCGGCCTCGTTTTCTGGCGGCAACCAGGGACCGACGTATTCGGGCCCTTGGTTCTCGCTGCCGCTCTGATCTTCCTGCATCTCCGCATCACCTCTGCCCCGAAGCCAGCGTACTTATCGCTTGCCGCCGCCTGCTACACCGGCACCCTTTCCCAAAAGTGACGAACGTGATCCCGGTGCTTGCCCAGCACCAGGATCACGGTCACGGGCGCTCATCCGGACTTGGCCGCCTGCTCGCCGTTGCATGCCTCTAAGTAAGCCTTACCGGTCTGGACGTTGCCTGAATGCTCACTGAGGATTCCCCGCTGTGATGGCGTTACCCGTTGTCGGCGCTCCTGGCTAGCATAAGACCAAGAAGCGATATATCTTAAGTGTGGCATGTACCCGCAAGGCAGGGAGAGAAGATGTCGGCACCAACTCGGAACGAGGAGCCGGGGCTGACCCGGCGCGATGAGCTGTCGGTCTCCAGCGCGGCTATGTCCGGCGCGCCATGGAAGATGGCTGGTGCCGCTGGCGCCGTCGTCACCGGCGCCGATCTGGTTTTCCACCTCGTGGGCGGCCACCTGGACGTGCCCACCGCGCTGTCGGCTGGCACCGTGGCCCTGTTTGCCGTGGCCGGGGGCGGTGCGCTGCTGCGCGGCCAGTCGGGCCGGGCGATGCGCTGGGCGCGGGCCAATCCCTGGCGGTTCGCCCTGCTTCCCGGGCTGGCCGCCGCGGTGGTCGTCTTCGTGCTGTCGGTCGTGATCGGCAGCAGCGGCATGATCGGCGGGACCTTTACCGCGGTGTGGCACGGGGCGGTGGCTTACGGGCTGACCGGCGTCGCAGGTTCGGTCGGTGGCAGCCGCCGGCGGCGCAACGCATGAGCAGCAAACGTCACCACGCCCGCCCGGCCTCCCGGGCGGAACGTGGTGAATCCGGGCGCCGGCCCCCGTGGCCGGTGACTGGTTCGAGGACCGACCACCAAGGTGGCGAGGTCCCGGCGGCAGCCGGGCCCTGCTGGCCCGACCCGGTTCCGCTCTCCGGATCGTGCTGGCCCGGCCCGGCTCCGCGCCCCCATGCGTGCTGGCCAGGGCCGGCTGGCTGGGACCACTGAACTCTCGCTGCCGCGCGACGTTGCCTTCGCTATAGCCTGCTGCCGAGCAGATCACGCAACAACAGCAGGAGGCCGTCCGTGACCGTGGAGGATCCCGGGATCCGGTGGCAGCGCCCCTCGCACCTCCTGCTGCGGGCCAGGCGCATCCAGACCGTGCTGGTGACCGCGCCTGTCGCGCTGGTCGGCGGCCTCATCGCCGGCACGGCCGGATCCGCGCCGGCTGGCCTCGGGGTCGGGCTCGGGCTCGTGGTCGTCGGGCTGCTGTGGGAGCGGTTCCTGGCCCGCCGGGTGGCCGCCTGGGGCTACGCCGAGCGGAACGACGACCTGATGGTCAAGCGCGGGGTGCTGATCCGCCGCCAGTCGGTCATCCCGTACGGGCGGATGCAGTTCATCGACGTCACCGCGGGCCCGGTGGAGCGAAGCCTCGGCCTCGCGACCTTGCGGATGCACACCGCCGCTGCGGCCAGCGACGCGCGCATCCCCGGCCTGGACAAGGCGGACGCGGCCAAGCTGCGCGACCAGCTCGCCGCGCTCGGCGAGGCGCAAGCAGCCGGGCTGTGAACGGCCTGCCCTCCAGCAGCCCGCCGCCCAGCGGCCTGCCCTCCAGCGGCCTGCCCCCCAGCGGCCCGCCGGCCGAGATGGCGAGCTGGCACCGGCTGCACCCGCTGTCGCCGCTGGTCCGCACCGGACGCCACCTGGTCGGCCTGGGCATTGTGCTGCTGATCCTGCTCTTCGCCAACCACAGCAGCGGCGGGGGCGGCAACCTCATCGGCGACATCGTCGTCGTGGCGGTGGCGCTGGTCGCCGGGGTGATCAGCTGGCTGGTCACCCGCTGGCAGGTCGCCGACGGCGTGCTGCGCATCGACACCGGGCTGATCCGGCGCGACTCGCGGCGCTTCCCGCTTTCCCAGGTCCAGGCGATCGACGTGGTGCAGACCGGGCTGGCCCGGGTGCTCGGGCTGGCCGAGCTCCGGCTGCGGATGGCCGGTGCCGACTCATCGGGCGGCCGCCTGGCCTGCCTGCGGCTCGCGGACGCCGAGCGGCTTCGCGCCCAGCTGCTGTCGATGGCGCACGCGCCCGCGGCCACGGTCGGCGCCGTCGGCTCGCCCGGGCCGCCAATCCAGGCCGGCGAGCCCGAACGGCCGCTGTTCCGGGTCAGGCCCGAGCGCCTGGCCGGGGCCATCATCCTGAGCCGGACCGGCGCGTACGCAGCGGCCGTGATCATCGTGGTGGCCCTGGTGGTCGGGCTCACCGGCAAGCCGGGCGTGATAGCGCCGTTCCTGGCCTTCGCCATCGGGGTCGTGCTCTCGGTCTGGCGCCAGTTCAACACCGAGTTCGGAACCGTCGTGGCGGCCGCGCCCGATGGGCTGCGGCTGCGGTCCGGGCTGGTCCAGACCACCGCCGAGACCATCAGGCCCGGGCGGGTACAGGCCGTGCGTATCGTCGAGCCGCTGATCTGGCGTGCGTTCGGGTGGTGCAGGCTCGAAGTTGATATCGCCGGACCACGCCAGCGCCGGGAGAACCGCTCGGAGGGGCAGCGCCTGCGCGCGCTGATCCCGGTCGGATCCCGGGCCGAGGCCGAGCAGATGCTGGGCGAGTTGCTGAACGTGCCGCCCAGGCCCTCCCGGCGGGCGCCGGGCCGCGCACGCTGGAAGGCGCCGCTGTCGTATCACTTTCTGGCCTGGGCCGGCGACGACCAGTATGTGGCCGCGGCCCGCGGCCGGGTTTGCCGCAAGACCACCTGGATCCCGCTGGAGAAGGTGCAGAGCATCCGCTGGGTTCAGGGCCCGTTGCAGCGCCGGCTCGGCCTCGCGTCGGTGCGGCTCGACGTGGCCGGCAGGCGGGTGACCGGCAGCATCCAGGACCGCGACGCCGCCGAGGCCGGCGACATCCTCGCCCGCCTGCCCGACCAGGCCCGTGCGGCGCGGGCCCGCGGCTTGGTCAGGTAACCGGCGCCGCCCGGGGGTGTGGGCCAGCGCCCGGGGGGGGGGTAGCGGGCCGGCGCCCGGGGGTGGCGGGCTGGCCATTTTCGCGGGCGCGCCGCGAACGGGTTGCAGTTGCGCCCAGGCCGTTGTTGTCGAGGTGCTGCAACCGGATTTTTCGGGCAGCCTGGGAAGCATGAGCCGGATACCGCACGCGCTGCACCCGCATTCACACGACGCCGCAGGCAAGGTCGACGCGGCCATGCAGGCCAGCGCCGCGGGCCTGCGCGTGCTCTGGATCTCGGCGTCGGTACTGGCCGCCACGGCCTTGCTGCAGGCGGTGGTGGTCGCGATGTCGGGCTCGGTGGCCCTGCTGGGCGACACGCTGCACAATGCGATCGACGCCCTGTCGGTGGTGCCGCTCGCGGTGGCGTTCATCGCGGGCAGGCGCCCGCCGACGCGTCGGTACACCTACGGCTACGGGCGGGCCGAGGACCTGGCCGGGGTGGCCATCGTCCTGCTCATCGCGGCGTCAGCGGCGGCGGCCGCGGTGGAGGCGGCCAGCCGGCTCGCTCATCCGCGCCCGGTGTCCAGCCTGGTCGCGGTGGCCATCGCCGCGCTGATCGGATTCGCCGGCAACGAACTGGTCGCCTGGTACCGGATCCGGGCCGGGCGCAAGATCGGCTCGGCGGCGCTGGTCGCCGACGGGCTGCACGCGCGCACTGACGGCTTCACGTCCCTGGCCGTCCTGATCGGGGTGGGCGGCGCCGCGCTCGGCTGGGACTGGGCCGACCCGGTCGTCGGCCTGGTCATCACCGTGGCGATTCTCGGGGTGCTCCGCCAGGCGGCCATCCAGATTTACCGGCGGCTCATGGACGCGGTCGACCCCGCCCTGCTCGACCAGGCCGAACAGGCCCTGCGCGCCGTTCCTGGCGTGCTGGACGTCGGCCGGGTGCGGCTGCGCTGGGTCGGCCATCAGATGCGCGCCGAGTGCGAGGTCATCGTCGACGCGAACGCCAGCGTGATCGAGGCTCACCAGGTGGCGGTGGGCGCCGAGCATGCCCTGGTGCACGCCTTGCCCCACCTGACCGGGGCGCTGGTCCACGCCGACCCGCAACCCCGCGCCGGAGCCGACTATCACGCCGGGCTGGCCGCCCATCGCTGACCTCGACGCGAAATGGTCAGCGGCCGGCCCGGCTGGCCCAGCCGGTGCGGCCGCTCGTGGCGTCGCCGGTGCTGTCGCGGCCGAGCATCTTGTCCAGCGCCGAGCCCAGGCTGCCGTCCGCGGTGATGATCCGGCGGATCACCACGATCAGCATCGGGACGGCCCAGAAGTCACCGCAGACCCAGAGGATCCCGGCGCCGATCTGCTGATCGGCGAACGGCGGGAGAGTGACGCCGGGGACGTGATCGTAGACCGGATACCAGGAAACCGTGGTCAGGAAGCTCATCGACATGGCCAGGAGCCACATGATGACGTTGGTCGCCACCAGCGCCACCGCCTGTGCCTCGTTTGGCATGCGCATAGGCAAAGGCGGGGACGGGATGAACTGCAGCCAGAAGCCGATCCCCACGATGAGGTAGCTGGAGTGCAGCAGCCAGACCTGCACCGCCTGGTTGTTCTCGGCCAGGTCGAGCAGCGCCGGGATGTGCCAGAACAGCATCACGAGGTTGAACGCCACCACCGCGACCCAGGGCCGGAGCAGCCAGCCGCCGACCGGGCGCAACGGCCGTGACCACGCGGCGCCCACGGCCGCGGCGCGGTCGGGGATCGCGTTGAGCAGCGGCTGCCACGGGGCACCGGCCACGATCAGCGACGGCGCGGCGAACATCAGCAGCAGGTGCTGGACCATGTGCATGAAGAAATAGCGGCTGGACCAGTACTCGACCGGCGAGTCCACGGCGGCCAGCGCCACGGCCAGCCCGCCGTAGAACGCCAGCGAGCGTATCCGGCGGTGGCCAGCGGGCTCGCCGCCGCGGCGGCCCAGCCGGGCCAGGCCGACCTCATGCCACACGGCCAGGATGACCGCGATGATCAGGAACGGGTCGAACGACCAATGCTGGGTGAGGTAGCTCACTGTGGGCTCAGCTCGACGACCCGTACGGGATCGCCACGTGGACCGTTTGCGCCAGGCTCCATCCGGCCGGGGCGAGCCGCCAGTCAGTGAACGTGCCGCCGTTGGCCGCGATCGCGTCCACCTGGCCGGACGACCCCAGAGCGAGGGTGGCCGCCCACTTCGGCAGCGCGGGAAGCACGTGCCACGCCGCCCCTGGCCCAGCCAGGGTCGCACCGTGGCTACCGTTCAGGATGACCCCCACAGAACCGCCTGGGCCGATTGCGGTCGACTTCAGAGTTGCCGCGTGCAGCGGAGCCGACACGGTCCACCGGGTGCCGTCGTACCAGGCGGCGACGATGTTCTTGCCCGCCTGCAGCAGCGCGATCAGGCCCGGGCCGGCCGCGGTCAGCCTGAGCACGCCGACGTCCTGGTGGTCCAGCGACGCGGGCACGGCCGGGCCCGCCGCCGACCAGCTGCCGCCGCGGTCGGCGAAGATGCCCGCGACTCCCGGGCGGCTGCAGCTGGCGGCCAGGATCGGGGTTCCCGAGCTGGTGAAGGCCGCCCCGGTGAGTGCGCTCACCCCGCAGGCCCGGCCCGCCTGCGTGGCGGCCAGTGAGCGTGTGCTGGACAGGCGCGTCCACGACGCGCCGAGGCGCTGGCCAAGCTCGGCCCCGCCGCTGGTCAGCGCGATCAGGCTGCCGCCCGGCCCGGCCGCCAGCGCGTCGGGTGCGGAGGTGAGACCGGAGTTCACCGGGCCAGCGGAGGACCAGCTGGCGCCGTCGTCGCTGCTGGCCGCCAGCGGGGAGTAGGCCAGCAGCTGGCTGGGCCTGAACCCGGTCACCAGCGACTCGCCGCCCGGGCTGGCGACCACCAGCCCGCCGTTGTCGGCCACACCCAGGGGGGTCGCCAGCTTCCATTTCGCGGTCCCCGCGGGCAGCACGAACAGCTGCCAGAAGTCTTCTTCCTGGGCGGCCGAGCCGCCCATCTCGACGACCGCCCAGCTCGACCCGGCCGTGCTGGCGAACGAGGTCGCCAGCGGGGGCGGTGCCGGAGCCGGCGGCGTCGCGGTGCTTGGTGCTGGCTTGCTGCCGCAGCCGGCCACCGCGACCGCGGCGGCCAGGACGCCGGCCGCGGCCCATCCGGCCTGGCGCGCGCTCATGACGACTTCATGACTTGCTCGGCGGCCTGGGTGAGCTCGACGGAGAACGAGGACTCCGAGCTAGCCGTGCCCGGCCCCGGGTCGAAGTCCAGCTCGGTCCGGGTATGCCCGCTCGCGTCGATGACGTAGGCCACGTCGGTGTGGGCGATCATCCCGCCGGCCGGCAGGATCTGGGCCGCGATCGCGTAGTTCTTCCACACCTGCTCGAGCTGCGCCAGGCTCCCGGTCAGGTAAAGCCAGTTCGGGACCCCGGTCATCCGCTCCTGCACGTCGAAGGCTCTGGTATAGGCGATCGCGTGGTACAGAGGGTTGGCCACGATCGCAACCAGTTCCACCCGGCGCGCGCTGGCCCCGAGCACCTGGTCGGCTCCCCTGAACTCCTGAGCGATCTCCGGGCAGTCGTTGGTGCAGACCGGGTCCAGGAACGTCAGCAGCAGCACCTTGCCGCGCAGGCTGGCCAGGCTGACCTGCCTGCCGTTCTGGTCGGTCAGGGTGAAGGCGGGCGCCTTGAAGTCCAGCGGCGCCGCGTTGCCGTCGATGGCCTGGGCGATGATCGGGTCGGCGTTGCGGTTGGTCTGGGCCAGCGCCATCGGCGCGGCACCGATCAGGACGATCGCCACCGCCCAGGCGGCCAGCACCACCCGGGTACTGGCCGCGCCGAACGCGCGGGCCAGGCGGGCGGGCTGGGTTCGCCAGGCTGGCTGCGCTGCCGCGGCTGGCTGTGCTGCCGTGGTGGCCGGTTCGGCGTTTGCGGTGGCTGGCTGTGCTGCCGTGGTGGCCGGTTCTGCGGCTGGCGCGAGGGCGGGGGCCGGGCTCAGCGCCAGGTAGCCGGCCAGCACCACGAGCGCCATCGGGATCATGCTGTTCGGGTCGGTGCCCAGGCCGCCGAAGAAGCCGAAGTCCTCGATCAGCACCCAGTCCGCCAGGCAGAGCACCAGCATCGCCACGACAGTGCCCTTGATCAGCCAGGGGGCCGGGGCGCGCAGCCCGACTTCGGGCAGGCCAGCGCTCAGCAGCCCGGCCCCGATGGCGGCCAGCGCGACCACCGCGAACAGGTTGACCGCGAATCCATGCGCCGCGCTGAATGACCCGAAGCTGCTGACCCACCCGGCGAACACCGAAGGCTGCGGCGTGCTGGCCATCGAGCCGACCATGCTGGTGAGCGTGCCCTGGTGGCCGTGCAGCGTGCCCTGCCAGAAGCCCCGCCCCGGCCAGGCCTGCAGCACGGCCATGCCGATGAAGAACAGGCCCATCACCGACAGGACCGCCCGGCCCAGCCGCGGCGAGTGCCAGGTGCGCTCGGGCAGCGCGATCAGGGCACCCGCCGCGCAATAGAACAAAGCGGCGCCCGGGGCGCCGAACAGCCAGGTCAGGCCGGGTGCGAAGATCCCGCCGAAGGACTCGCCGAACACCCAGACCACCAGACCCCAGGCCACGCTGGCCAGCCCGCCCAGCCGGGACCACCGGCCCCGGGCGCCGGCGATCAGCCACACGCCGATGCCGAGCTGGATCCAGACCGCCGAGGCGCCCGCCTGGATCGGGTGGTACGACCAGGACGTGC
>Ga0335074_10010026_pt1 | contig 13242 bp, 10 predicted proteins | sample Lox_Sample_23_FD_206715 | JGI IMG/M metagenome (GOLD analysis project Ga0335074, IMG submission 206715) | Soil microbial communities from Loxahatchee National Wildlife Refuge, Florida, United States - Lox_Sample_2.3 | ecosystem: Environmental > Terrestrial > Soil > Wetlands | place: USA...
GCCCGGCTCGCATGGGCCGCGGCCGGGAGCGAGACAGGGCTCGGAGGCGTACAGGTCGGGGATCCACTCGGTTCCATCTGCGAGCGCGCTGGTGGCGGGCACGTAGACGTCGGCAAGCCGGATCCGCGGATGGGCGGCGCGCGCGATCGCGGGCAGCAGCTGGGCCAGCAGGTGCGCGTACTCGTCGGCGGCCCTTGATCCGGAGACGGTACCGGGCGGCCACGCCCAATCCCAGGGCTCATCGGTCGGCTCGAACACGAGCCGCTTGCCCGGAAACAGCCGCAGGACCGACTGTGCCGTGCGCACGAAGCCTCGGACGTACTCCTCTATCCCTTCCGAGCCGACTGGCAGGCACCATCCCCGGCCACTCGGATTCGTGGTGCAGCCCTTCGGGCCCGCATCGGAATCGACTTCGATGTCCGGCGTCATGCCCGCGCCGATCGAGATCGCGAGCGCGCGACCGAACCGCGAGCGCCGAGTCGCGAGCTGGCCCGCGTTCGGCTCGATCGAGCCGTCGCGGTCGTAGACGATCCCGCGGAAGGCGAACTGGTCGAGCGAGCCGACACCGGCGTCGCTGTTGTAGTTGAGGCCGAGCCAGCCGGGCAGCTGGTGGGCGAGGTGTGGAAGCGGTGGGTGCTTCGCGGTCGAACCGCAGCCCGCAAACGCGAACGCGGCCGCGAGCGCGAGCCCGAGCCGACCGGTCAGGCGGCCGCCCGCCGCCGGCGGCGCACGGACGCCTCCGAGGCGATCGCGACCTCGGGAAACTCGAGTTCGGTGCCGCACGAGGTGCACAGCGCGTCGTGGAGTTTCAGGACCTTCCCGCACCCCGGGCACTCGCGCCGCAGTTCCTCCGTGTCGTACCGGTAGAAGAGTGCCGCCAGAAGACCGAGAAAGGGTGGGCAACCGCAGATCAGGAACCACATCCAGAACGAGCTGCCCTTGACCTTGCCGAGCGCGCCGCCGATCGTGCCGAAGGCGATCACCAACGCCAGCAGCCCGAGGCCTTGCGCGGCCACTAAGCGCTCTCCGCCTTCGCCACGAGGGCCCTCACCAGACGATCGTCTTCAGCGCCCACAGCACGGCAAGTACGACCGCCACTGCGGCAACGATGAAGAAGATCGTCTTGATCACGCCGATCACAATCCAGATCGCCAGCGCTGCCGCTGCGAGCAGGATTGCACCGGCGGCCGCACGCCTAAGGATGGGCGGACGGGAGCGGCTTGCCTCAAGATCCGATCTCATTGACGGAAGCGTAGCGCGGCGCAAGGCCGCGCTCGCACAATAGAGGCCGTCAGTCGTAGACGCGCTTGAGGTGCTCGAAGCGGGAAGCCGGCGCAGCCGCCCGTGTCTGGGACCGCAAACGGGCAAGCCGGTACCGCCGGATCGGCGCCGAACCGGAGTCCGGAGACTCCGTGCGGCGCTGCTCGAGCAGTAGCACTCGGGTGGATGTGGCGGGACGTGTCATGGCGATCATGATGCCCGCGGCGCCTTAACGGCGCATTGGCCCCAGGTACAAACTTCCCGCAAGGACGTGCGCCGCAAGGCGGGCGAACGTCCGTACGTTCAGGCGACCGCCCTCGCTGCCCGCAGCGCATCTCGGTCGGCGCCGCGCAGCCGGCGCCGCAGTCGCCAGGTTGCGCCCGAGAACGTCAGGTTGGCGACCGTGGCGAACCCGGCCTCGTCGCTGCGGAGCGCAAGCAGCAAGTGCGCGATCCGATCCCCGCTTGGCAACTTGTCGCCGGTCGCCTTGACGCAGTAGCAGTAAACGCGCCGGCCGCCGGGAACGACGAGCACTGCGCCGAGCTGGCCGACGAGCCAGATCCCGAAGCGGCCGCGCTCCAAGACGAGGCCGGTGTCGGCGAGCAGCTCGCGCTCGCGGTGCCCGACCAGGTCGCCCAGCAGCCCGAGCGCGGTCCGTTCTGCATCCGCGTTGGCGGGGCTGGCGGTCCGCAGCACGTTCGCGCCGCGGGACGCATACAGCCCTGGAATGACCCACGCGTGCGCGAGCAGGATCAGCGCCACCGGGATCGTCACCGGGTTGAGCGCGATCAGAAAACCGGAGACCGCGACAAGCGGCAGCGAGTGTCCGACGGTCACTGCTGTCCAGCGCCGGCCGGCGCGGACGAGGACGAGCTCGTCGACCTGGCGGCGCCAATGGACGGCCGCGCGCTCCGGCAGCGGCGTGCCAGGGGACGAGGCGACGTCAGGAAGCGAGACGTCCGTCAAATTCCCCCACTGACTACCTCGCGCACCTCAGCCTCCGGCGATCGGGCGGCGGAGAATCACGAGCGGAGCATCCAGGGGCAGTTCGCGGACCTGCTCGGCCTCACCGCCGGGTCGCGAGACCACAGCGAACAAGCCCCTGTCCAGCTCGGCTCGAAATGCGGCTAGAGCCGCGTCGACCGATCTCTGATCCTCGACGCTCCACTCGGCGAGGGTCGTGTGGCCGCTCTGGTCCATCCGGATCAATTGGGACATTTTGTCCTCCTGGTTACCGCAGTACGGGTCCGGGAATGGTCAAACGCACCGGAAAGTTGTATCCGACCACCTGCTCGTGAGCAATCCTCCATCGACAATAGTTACGTAAACCTCACAATTTCCAGCGATTCCTTGCTACATGCCCCGTAGCCAGTTGTTCTATTTTCCGTACATCCGTCCACACCCGCCAACTTTTGCGTAGGTTATGCGCTTAAATCGCGTTATCATCCGTGCAGGGGTGTAGGCCACCGCATAGAAATGCCGACCAGGTGACGGGGAGGCGTTCGTGCACAGGCGGGTGTGTTCTACACCGATGAATCAGGGCCACAAAGAAACCGGGACTCCCGTGGAGCTTGGACTATGACACCACCACCCGCCGCCACGCATGCCGCTCAAGGCTCGGTTCCGTTCGCCGCCAGGCGACCGGGCCGGAACGAGTGGATGCTCACCGCCGCCAGGGCGCTCGACCATCGACCGTGGACGCGCATCCGGCTGCTGACGGATCTGATCGTGCTGTGCGTCGCCGCCGGCGCGGCCGTGTTCGCATCGCCGATGCAGGACACATCCGCCGACCGCTGGCTCGCGGTGCTGTTCCCGCTGATCACGGTCGCGGCACTGCATCTGCGACAGGGGCCTGACCAACGCCTTTACGGCTCGTTGGTCGACACGCTCGCGTACGTGCTGGGCGTGATCTCCCTTTCGGCGATGCTGACTGTCGGGCTCGAGTCGTTCCTCGGCGCGGCCCACCCGATCGACCTCGCGCTGCGGCTGTGGCTGTTCGGGTTCGTGTACGTGGCCGGCGGCCGCGCCGCACTGCTGCTGATCCGCCGGCAGGCGATGAACACGCCCGCGCTGTCAACGCCGACGCTGATCGTCGGAGCGGGGGTCGTCGGCGAACACCTCGTCAAGCGCCTCTCCACCGACTACCGCTACGGCCTGCGCCCGGTTGGGTTCATCGACGCCGACCCGCTCCCCAGCAACAACCGCGCCTCGGCTAACAAGCTGCCGGTGCTCGGTGGCCCGGACGACCTCCTCGAGGCGATCGAGCGCACCGGCGCCCGCCACGTGATCGTGGCATTCAGCAATGAACCGGATCACGAGCTCGTTGAGAAGATCCGCCAATGCACCAGCAACGGCGTCGAGGTGTCGCTCGTGCCGCGGCTGTACGAGGCGATCAACGAGCGGACGAGGCTCGACCACATCGGCGGTCTGCCGCTCCTGACGGTGACGGCGGTCGATCCGCGTAGCTGGCACTTCACGTTCAAGCACGCGCTGGACCGGATCGTCGCGGGCCTCGCCCTGCTCGCGATCGCGCCGCTGATGCTGCTGGTCGCACTGGCGGTCAAGCTCTCTTCGCCTGGGCCGATCCTGTTCCGCCAGCGCCGCATCGGGCGCGATGGGCACGAGTTCGACGTTCTCAAGTTCCGCACGATGCGCGAGCCGGCGCGCGCGCCCAAGTTCACCCCCGCCGAGGGGATGGCACCCGGCGGTGTCGAGGGCGAGGATCGGCGCACCGCGATCGGGCGCTACCTGCGTGGCACATCGCTCGACGAGCTGCCGCAGCTGATCAACGTCCTGCGCGGCGACATGAGCCTCGTCGGCCCACGGCCTGAGCGCCCCGCTTTCGTCGAGATGTTCGCGCGCGAGGTCAACCGCTATGACGACCGTCACCGCGTCAAGTCCGGGATCACCGGCTGGGCACAGGTCAACGGGCTCCGTGGCCAAACCTCGATCGCGGACCGGGTCGAGTGGGACAACTACTACATCGAGAACTGGTCTCTGCGATTCGATCTGCGGATTCTCGTGCTGACGGTGGCGGAAGTCTTGCGCCTCCGCGATGTCGGCTGAAATCCCGTTCATTAACAGCTGGGTAGACGCAAACGCCGACGGATGACGTACCCTGCGCCCCTGCAATGGGGACGGCAGTGACATCGCGGCGCTCCACAGCCGGGTTCTGGTCCAGTGCGAGCAGCTTCTTTCTGCCCGCCGGCAACCAGGTCGACCGCGAAGGGGTTCGCGGTTACCCGATCGACATGCGCGTCAAGGCCGACTCGCCGGTTTGGCCACGCCCGAACCTGGTCGGCAAGGACGCTCTGTACGCATCGGTCGCGCAGTACGGGCTCGGCTGCTACGAGCTGTGGCTTGCCGGCGACGGACAGATGTGGCTGGACACGGCCTTGCAGGTGGGCGAACACCTGGTCGCTCGCCAGCGGCCGGACGGGGTCTGGCCGCACGAGGTCGAGTTTCCTCATACCCAGAGGGTGAAGGCGCCATGGTGCTCCGGGCTTGCGCAAGGGGAGGGCGCGAGCCTGCTCGTACGCCTCCATCTCGAGACGGGCGACGCGCGATTCGCCGACGCGGCTCGGCTGGGGCTCGTTCCGCTGTCGGTGCCCCAAGCCGACGGCGGTGTCCGCGGCGATCTCGGCGGGCATCCGTGGCCCGAGGAGTATCCGACCACGCCTGAGTCGCACGTGTTGAACGGCGCGGTGTTCGCGCTATGGGGATTCCGCGATGTGGCCCTTGGACTCGATGATGCAGAGGCCGGTCGAGCCTTCGAAGCGGGGCTCGATTCGCTCGTGGCGAACCTCGAGCGCTACGACACCGGGTACTGGTCGATGTACTCGCTGTTCCCGCACCCGATCCGCAATCCCGCGAGTTCGTTCTACCACGCCCTCCACATCAGCCAGCTCACCGTCATGGAGCAGCTCACCGGCCGGACGGAGCTGTTGAAGGTGCGCGATCGCTGGCAGGGCTACGCGGACTCCGCCCTGTGCCGCCGCCGGGCGTTCGCCCACAAGGCGATGTTTCGCCTGCTAGTGCCCAGAAACCGCCTGCTTGCGCGCCGGCTTCCCTGGACTCGCCCGTAGCCATGCACCATCCTCCGGTGCATCACGTCGCCCGCTTATTGCGGCTTGTACCGAACCTGGCATAGTTGTCGCGCATGGCACCTCCGAGTTCGTACGGACCCTCTGAGGGTGGCCACGGCCGCTCAGACGCCTCCGGCTTCAGCCGCTACTACGAGGTCATTCGCGAGCACTGGCTGCTGATCGTGGTATGCACGATCATCGCGGTGATCGCTGCCGCCGTATACGTCAGCGTCGCGCCCAAGTCCTACACCGCGACCTCCGAGCTGCTCGCGAACCCCGCCCAGGCCGACGACACCGATCTGTTCAGCCTGCCCGTGTTGCACACCTCGGGCGATCCGACGCAGGATATTTTGACCGCGGCGGCGCTCGTGACCACCCCCCAGGTTGCCGATTCGGTGATCGCGAAGCTTGGGTTGCACACGAGCGCGGGGGCGCTTTTGGCCAACGTGCAATCGATCCCGATCGGCCAGAGCAACCTTGTCGGTGTCTCCGCCGAGGCGTCGACCGCCTCGCAGGCGCGGGCAATCGCGAACGCGTTCGCCAACCAGGTGATCGTCGTCCGCACCGCCGCGTTGCACGCCGCGATCATGGCGCAGCTCCCGAGCCTCCAGAACAGCGTCAATCAGCTCCCCCCGGCCGACCGCAACGGACCGGGGTCTCTCGGCGAGGAGCTGACGACGCTCAAGCAGCTGCTGGCGGCCAACGATCCGACCCTGTCGGTCGTGGCAGCCGCAGAGCTGCCGACCTCGCCGAGCTCACCGAAGACGAAGCTGTCGCTCGTCGCCGGCCTGTTTGGTGGCTTGCTGCTCGGGATCGGCGCCGCGTTCGCGTTCAGCGCGCTGGATCCGCGGATTCGCCGCGAGGATCAGGTGCGCGAGCTGCTCGATGGCGTCCCGGTGCTCGCCCGGATCCCGCAGGTGGGTCGACGCAAGACGCCGGGACCGCTGATCCCAAACGACCTCTCGCTGCCGGCGCTCGAGGCCTACCGGACGTTACGAACCAGCCTCGCCACGCGTGCCAGCGGCAAACCGCAGGCTTACCTGCTCACGGGCTGTGCGCCGTCGGAGGGCAAGACCACGAGCGCGATCTCGCTCGCGGTCGCGCTTGCCCAGGGTGGCGGCCGCGTGATCCTGATCGAGGCCGATCTGCGGCGCCCGCGGATCGCATCGTCGCTCGGGCTCAAGCCGGAAATCGGAACCGAGCAGGTGCTCTCAGGCGAGTCGACGCTCCGCGACGCGCTGATGCCGATCTGGTTCGACTCGACGCCGATGCACGTGCTTCCCGCCCGCGGTGCCGGCGCCGGGCTCGCAGACCGGCTCTCGTTCGCGGTCGCACAGCACCTGATCGCGGCCGCCAAGGAGCAGGCCGACTTCGTCGTGATCGATTCGCCGCCGCTGACGGCGGTGATCGACGCGCTCCCGCTCGCGCAGCTCGCCGACGAGATCCTGCTGGTCGTCCGCGCCGGCCATTCGCGCCTGACGAAGCTCGCGCAGCTGGCAGAGATCCTCAACAACCAGGGCGCATACCCGACCGGCGTGGTGATGGTCGGCGGCACCGCGCAGCTCGGCGCCTACAGCTACGGCGATTACCTGATGCCCGAAAGGCCATCCGGCAGCGGCGGGGGTGATTCGAACAGCACCCGCTCAGGCGACGGGCGCGAGTCGCGGCGGGGGCGAGATCGGATCCGCCAGACGTGACCGCGCTGCTCGCGCGGACGAATCTAGACTCGCTACGTTGGACGGCCGGGGCGGTCGCCATGTGCGCGGCGATCGGGATCGCGGCAGGGGTAAAGCCCGCGTACGGGATCGCAGGAGCGCTGGCGATCTCGTTCACCGTCGCCGTGTTCGCGAACCTGACCGTCGGCGTCGCGCTGTTCACGACCCTCTCGTTCCTCGACGTGCTGCAGTTCGGGGGCGGCGCGGTGACGTTCATGAAGCTCGCCGGATTGCTGCTGTTCCTGTCGTGGTTCGCGCGCGCCAGCAGCGCGCCGCGGCGCACGACGCGCGCGCTGATGACAGAGCATCCGGCGATCGTCGTATCCGTGATCGTGTTTCTGGCCTGGTCGGCGCTCAGCATGGCCTGGGCGACGAGTCGCTCATCGGTCACGACCGAGACCTACAGCCTGCTCCTCGACTCGCTGCTGATCCCGATCGTGTTCGCGGCGGTCAACGAGCGCCGCGACGCGGTGCTGATCGTGATCGCTTTCATCATCGGCGCCATCGGCTCGGCCGCGTACGGGATCGTCAGCCCGCTTCCATTCAACGCCCAGGATGCCGGCCGGCTCGCGGGCGCGCTCGGAGAGGCCAACCAACAGGCGACCGTCCTCGTGGCCGCTCTCGCGCTATCGCTGGCGGTCGTCGGCGCCGCGCGAAGATCGCCGGCGCTGATGCTGGCGACGATCGTCGCGGCCGTGCTCGCGTTCATCGGCCTCGTACAAACCGAATCGCGGGCCGGGCTCGTGTCGTTCGGCGCCGTCCTGCTTGTAGGGGTCGTCGTCGGCGGTCGCTGGCGGAAATACGCGGTCCTGCTCGTCGGAATCGGAGTGGTCGCCGTGGCCGTCTACTTCATCGGGATCGCGAGCCAGAGCGCAAAGGACCGCGTGACGATGACGAATACGAGCGGACGCAGCGATCTGTGGAGGGTCGCCTGGCGCGCGTTCGAGTCGAACCCGCTGCTCGGCGTCGGCTCTGCCAATTTCGACGTCGTCTCCGTCAAGTTCCTTGACCGGCCGGGCGTCATCACCGCGGCCGACGTGATCGTCGACACGCCGAAGGTCGCGCACAACATCTACCTGGAGCAGCTCGCGGATCTTGGCATCCCCGGCCTGCTCACGTTGCTGGCGGTGTTCGGATATGCGCTCGCCGCCGCTTGGAAAGCGGCGCAGATGTTCACACGGATCGGCGACCGCCAGCTCGAGCTCCTATCCAGGTGCACGATCCTCGCGCTCGTCGCGTTCATGACCGCTGACTTCTTCGCCTCGGAGCTGACCTCGAAACAGTTATGGGTCGTGATCGCGCTGTGCCCAGCGCTGCTCAAGCTCGCTCGAGATGCCGAGCGGCGAGCGCTTGCATCAGCCTGATGCGAAAAATCAGAGTCCTGTGGTTGATCGACGAGCTCGCTCTGACGGGTGGAGCGGAACTGTTCGCGCTCGGACTGGCCACACACCTACCCGGCGACCGGTTCGATCGCTGGTTCTGTTCGACGCGACTGGCCGATCCCGGAATGGAGCAGGTGCTCGCCGACGCCGGCGTCACGCACGTCCACCTCGACCGGCGGACAAAGTGGGACTTCCACCGCTTCGCGCCGCTTCCCGGGGTGCTCCGCCGGGAGCGGATCGACATCCTCCACGCGCACAAGTTCGGCTCCAACGTGTGGGGCACGATGATCGGGCGGGCGGCACGCGTGCCGATCGTGCTCGCGCATGAGCAAACCTGGTCGTACGAGGGAGAACCGCTGAGACGCCTGCTGGATGGACAGCTGATCGGCCGACTCGCGACCAGATTCATCGCCGTTTCGTCTCGCGACGCTGAGCGGATGTCCTCCGTCGAGGGCGTCGCGCGAGAGAAGGTCGTGATGATCCCGAACGCCTACGTCCCCCGGCCCCAGACGGCTGATGCCGACCTGCGCGCCGAGCTTGGGATCGACCCCTCGACGCCACTCATCGGAGTGGTCGCGATCCTGCGGCCTCAGAAGGCCCTCTCGGTCCTGCTGGAGGCCCACGCACGGTTGCTCGAGTCCGTCCCCGATGCGCATGTCGTGATCGCAGGCGACGGCGAGAGCAGGTCGGAGCTCGAAGGACTCTCCCGCCAGCTTGGCACCGCCGAGCGCGTGCACTTCCTCGGCCTGCGACAGGACATCGACGCGATCCTGCGCTCGATCGACGTCGCCGCGATCTCCTCGGACTACGAGGGCACGCCGCTCGTCGCGTTCGAGTGCATGGCGAACAGGACTCCGCTCGTCGCGACCGCTGTCGGAGGGCTGCCCGACATCATTCGGGACGGAGAGACGGGCATCCTGATACCGCCGCGCGATCCCGAGGCGCTGTCTCATGCGCTGAGCGCGCTGCTCACTGACGCTGACCGTCGCCGTCAGCTGGGTGAGGCCTCGGCCGGACAGCTGGGCGAGTTCACGATCGACGCGATCGCCAACCGGTTCGCCGACCTCTACGAATCGCTGTTCGAGAACCTCGAGGACCGGAGTGGGCGATGGGCGACGTGATGGTGCTCTGTTATCACGCGGTCGCTCCGGACTGGGACTCGAGCCTGGCGGTCACGCCGGAGGAGTTCGAGCGTCAGATCGCACACCTGCTCGCTCACCGCTGGCAGCCAACGACGTTCACCACGGCCACGCTCGCACCGCCGTCCGCTCGCACGCTCGCGATCACGTTCGATGACGCATTCGCATCGGTCAAGCGCTATGCGGTCCCGATCCTCCGAGCGATGAACGCGCCCGCCACGATGTTCGCGCCCACGGCGTTCATGGACGGCGCGTCCGCGCTGCGCTGGAATGGCATCGAGGAGTGGCTGGGCACTCCGACTGAGCGACAGCTGGCGCCACTTTCGTGGGACGAGCTCGGCGAGCTGACCGAGCTGGGCTGGGAGATCGGGTCGCACACCTGCAACCACCCACGGCTGACCGAGCTCGACGACCTCGAGCTCGAGCGCGAGCTCGCCGAGTCCCGCCAGACCTGCACCGAGCGCCTCGCCCGCCCATGTACCTCGATCGCGTATCCATACGGGAACGTGGACCAGCGCGTCGCCGATGCCACCGCGCGGACGGGGTACACGGCCGGGGCGGGATTGTCGAGCAACCTCCGCCGTCTGGGCGCGCTTCGCCAGCCCCGCCTCGGGATCTACCGCGTCGATGACTGGCCGCGGTTCAGGGTGAAGATGCTCCGGGCGGCGCGAGTCGCCCGCGCGATGCCGCTGTGGCCGTCCGGGCCCGGCTGAGCCCCGCCGAAATGCGGCTCGGGGTCTACTGCGACTACTCCTACCGGCTCGACGACGGTGAGCTGTATGCGGAGCTCCCATTCGGGCTGTTCGCCCAGGAGCTGGCGCCGCACTGCGAGCGGCTCGTATTCGTAGGTCGCCTCGACCCGACGCCTGGGCGGTTCCCGTTCCGGATGCGCGGCGCCGGTTTCGTGCCCCTGCCGGCGTACACAAGCGGCGCCCATCTTCGCGAGGTGCTGGTCGCGATCCCGGCCTCGGCGCGCCGCTTCTGGCGCGCGCTCGACGACCTCGACACCGTCTGGATCCTCGGCCCCAATCCCCCGCAAGCGTTGCTGTTCGCGATGCTCGCGCTGATCCGCCGGCGGCGGCTCGTGCTCGGAGTGCGCCAGAACCTGCCCGAGCTGATCCGTCACCGCCATCCGCACCGCCCGCTCGTACGGAGCGCCGCGTCCGGGCTGGAGGCGGCCTGGCGAGCGCTCGCTCTCCTAGTGCCGATCGTGGTCGTCGGCCCCGATCTCGCCCGCCACTACCGCCACGCTCGCTCGGTCGCCGTCACATACGTCTCGTTGCTGTCGGAGCGCGACATCACGCCGCCCGAGCAGGACCGCCGCCGCTACGACGGCCCGGAGCTGCGGATCCTGAGCGTCGGCCGGCTCGACGCAGAGAAGAACCCGCTGCTGCTGGCGCGAGTGCTCGCGCTGGCGGTGCGGGCCGATCCGCGCTGGCAGCTGCACATCTGCGGCGAAGGCACCGAGACCGAAGCACTCCTTGACGAGTTCGACCGGCTGGGGGTCTCCGGCCACGCCACGCTGCACGGGTACGTGCCGATCGACGACGGCCTCTGGGACCACTACCGCGATAGCCACGTGCTACTGCACGTGTCGCTCACCGAGGGCGTTCCACAGGTGCTGCTGGAGGCGTTCGCCGCGCGGCTTCCGGTCGTGGCGACCGCCGTCGGCGGGGTGCCCGCATTGGTGGAGGGCTGCGGCCTGCTGGTCGGCGTCGACGACGCGACCGCGGCGGCGGACGCGCTCGGGCGCCTGGCGAGCGACGGCAAGCTGCGCTCGCGCTATGTGGAGGCGGCTGCGCAGCGCATCCGCGAGCACACGCTCGGCGCTGAGTGTGCGCGGCTCGCAGCGTTCCTCAGTGGACGCCGCTAGCGCTCGGCACCGCGCCGTCGATGAACTCGCGGTGCCACAGCTCGAGCATCAAGAGCGCCCACAGTCCACGGGTGTGCTCCTCGCCGGCGCTGTGCCGAGCGATCAGGCGTTCCACCGAGGCCGGGTTGACGATCCCGCGCTCGCGGCTCGCCTCCGACAGCAGTGTGTCAGCCGTGAACTCGGCCAGCTCCCCGCGGAGCCAGACCGGGATCGGCGCAGAGAATCCCATCTTCGGCCGCTTGAAGAGCTCGGGCGAGATGTGCTTGGCGAGCGCGTCGGAGATCAACCGCTTACGCTCGGTGCCACGCTGCTTGAAGCTGACGGGAAGCCGCGCCACCCATTCGACGAGGCGATAGTCGAGCAGCGGCGCCCGGGCCTCGAGCGAGCTGGCCATCGTCGCGATGTCCATCTTCACGAGCAGCTGGTCTGGCAGCTGATATCTGGTGTCGGTCGCGAGCGCGCGGTCGAGCGCGTTCGCCGTCCGGCCGCGTGGCGCGAACGTCGGCGAGCCAGCCATCCCGGGGCGCACGGACCCGCGCTCGTCGGGTCCCATCACGGCGGTCCACTCGGCGTAGCGCTCCCCCGGCTCGAGCGCGACCGAGCGAAGGAACCGGTACAGCTTGTGCCGGTAGGACATCGGGTGCGCCTCTTGATCGCCGAGCCGGGCCGCACCCCCCTCCGCCGCTCGCCGTGCGACGGCCGGAAGCCGGTCCAGGTGCGCGGCAAATCGCGCCGCCTGATGGCGGTAGTAGCCACCGAAAAGCTCATCGCCGCCCTCCCCCGTGAGCGCCACGGTGATCTGCTCGCGGGCCATCCGCGCGAGGTAGAAGCTCGGAACCGCGGAGGAGTCCGCAAACGGCTCGCCGTAGTGGTGGACCATGCGCGGCAGCAACTCCAGCAGGTCGGTCGGCTCCACGAGCGCGTCGTGATGTTCTGAGCCGAGCCGCTCAGCGATCACTCGCGCGTACTGGCGCTCGTCGTAACGGCTGTCCGGAAAACCGATCGAGAAGGTCTGGACGCGCGGAGCGCCGGCCGCGAGCATCTGGGCGAGCACGAAGCTCGAGTCGATACCGCCCGAGAAGAACAGGCCCAGTGGCACATCCGAGATCAGCCGTGCCTTGACGGCGCCCAGCGACCGTTGATCGAACTCCTCGAGCGCGTCCGCGTAGGAAATCCGGAGCTTCGGCTCGTAGTCGAGCGTCCAGTAATACCGCCGCTCGATCCGCCCGCCGACGCTCCAGCTCAGCGACTCGCCGGGCTCGAGCTTGGTCACTCCCTTGAGGATCGTTCGCGGTGATGGCACGTATCCGTGCTGGAGGTAGTCGGCGAGCGCGACCGGGTCGACATCTCGCCCGATCCGCTCGTCGAGCACGAGCGCGCCGAGCTCCGAGGCGAAGCTGAGTGAGCCGTCGGGGTGCGGGGCTACGAACAGCGGCTTCTTGCCGAGGCGGTCGCGTGCGAGCACAAGCCGCCCGCGCTGCTCGTCCCACAACGCGAACGCGAACATCCCGTCGAGCTCCTCGATGAAACGCTCTCCGTACTCCTCGTAGGCGTGCGCGATCACCTCGCCGTCGGTGTGCGAGTTGAACCGGTGGCCGGCCCGCTCGAGCCGTTCGCGGACCGACGCGAAGCCGTAGATCTCGCCGTTGAAAACGACGTGAACGGTTCCTTGCTCGTTGACGTACGGCTGATGGCCGCCCGCAACGTCGATGATCGCCAGCCGGCGGATCGTGAGCGCGACGTGCTCGTCCTCGTAGAAGCCCGCCTCGTCCGGCCCCCTGTGGGCGA